>CERN01007471.1_pt1 | contig 62070 bp, 64 predicted proteins | sample 530761 | NCBI WGS metagenome assembly CERN01 (sample SAMEA2620947, study PRJEB7988) | marine metagenome | isolation source: saline water (ENVO:00002010), including | reverse complement strand
CGCCGTCTCCTACTTTTTCACGCTAACCCGCGATGAACCTTTTTTTTCGTCTGCTCTCCCCCCGGAATCCATGGCGCCGAATCCGCTGAGCGCCCCCAAAACTGCCCCGCGGTTTACTCCGCACACTCACCGACAAGGACACTATGCTAACAGCCAGCAAGCTCGAAAAAATCATGCAACTCGAAAGCGACCTCCGCGCCGAGTATCAGCAGGAGATCGACGCCAGGAACGCCGAGATCGACCGCCTCACCAGCCGCGAGTCAGCACTCCAGGCAACCATCGACAAGCAACTGGAAACCATCACCGAGCTCACCGGCAAGGCGACGGACAGTCAGAAGGCCGAGCAGCGCAGCCGCGAACTGCACAATCGCTGCGATAAGCTCCTGGCCGAGATCACCGAACTCAAGCAGTGCGTGAAAAACCTGCAGAAGGACCTGTCTGCCGTGCGCGAGGAGAACAAGGCGCTCACGCAATTCGACCCGGCGCGCATGAAGAAGAACCTCGATGCCGGCAAGAAGAAGCTGGCGGAGAAGACCGCAGCCGCCGACACCCTGCAGAAGACGCTCAGCGAAACGAAGAAAGAGAACGCCGAGTTGCAGCGCAAGGTGGCTGCGCTGGAAGCGAGGGTGGCCGAGTCGGAAGGCACGGAGCCTGTCGACCCCAGGGAAGAGCCGGCTGCGGCTTGATCACTCCGCCGGAACCAGCCTGACCGAGCGGATACTTGTCAGATCAGGTCGTGGCCGTTAAACCTACAGGCATCCGATCGAGAGTATTATGAACAGAATAGAGAAGCTACAGAATGACGTGTACAGCTTCGAAGAGCTCGACACCCTGGAGAAGAACGCGATCAAATTGCGCGATCAGGAAACTCTGAGCCTGATCATTCTTAGCCGCGCGTCAAAGACGGCCAAGGGTGAGAAGCCGAGAAGTACTGTTGGTGCCGATGGCAAACCGCTGACCAAAAGGGCCCGTCGAGATGCGAAGGCTGGGCGGTAGTTGGTAGCTGGTGCCAAATCAACGCCTACAGGCTGACTCTGACGTCAGTCTCCTTTCAGGTAAACCACCATGAGAACCGTCGATATCCACAAAGAACCCGTCGAGCTCTATAAGATCCTCAAGTTTGAGGGCCTCGTCGCCTCCGGTGGCGAAGCCAAACTGCTCATTGGGGACGGGCAGGTACTGGTCAATGGCCTGGTAGAGACCCAGCGGCGCAAGAAAATTGTGCACGGCGACACCATTGAATTCCGCGGGGAGCGGCTGCAGATCAGACGCGTGTGACGGATGAAATCGCAGGCAGCTTCGAATCTGCCTCAACTCTTCAGAAAAAAGGCACTAGAAGCCCACCTGCCAGCCAGATCAGGGCCACACAGACAAGTACTCGCAGCAGCGTGTCTGTCAGCGATGATCCGCCGTGATCATGGTCATGATGCTCATGCTGGTGGGACGACAGCTTCCGGCCCTGGCGCCAGAACCATACCAGAACGCCTGTCACCGCCAGGAAGAGAATATTCAGCGCACTCTGGTAGTTCCACTGGAAGAACTCCCGGTCACTGACCGCCGCCTGGCCGCTAAAGTCTGGCAGCAGGCCGAACAGAGCGAAAGCGTAATGCAGTATCAGCGAAACGCTGACGATGCCGACCAGCATAATTCCCAGGATGTAGAACGCCATTTTCCAGCCGTAGTAGGCGGCATTGATGCGGAGAACCGGCAGCACCACAAGGTCGGAAAAGATAAAGGCCATGACCCCGGCAAAGGATACGCCCTGAGTAAACAGGACAGCTGCCAGCGGGATGTTGCCCATGGAACCGATAAAGGTGAAGAAGGCAGCCAGGGGCCCCACCAGCGTTTGGGAAAGCACCGCCAGAAACCCGGGGTTGGCAGCGTTTTGGCCACCTGACCCCATGAACAAGGCCTCAAAAAAACTCGCCGGCACCATGGCCGAAATGATGCCTGCGACCGTGAAGCCGATCAGAACATCCTTCCAGACCATCTGCCATTCCATCACATAGGTTTGACCAATCTCCTGCCAGCCCTCAGCACTGGTAACTTTCTCCTTCCAGGTTTTACCACCACCGTCGCCATCCTCGTGGCCCTCATCCGCCTCTCTGCGTGCCTGGGCTTCCAGACGACGGGGCCGCGTGACACGAATCAGCAGCCAGGTCACCAGGATCAGCAGGATACCTCCGACATATTCACCGACCACGAATTGCCATCCGAGAAAAATGGCGATGACCATGCCCAGCTCAATGACCAGATTGGTAGAGGCCAGCATGAAAGCCAGGGAAGGGACCAGGCCGGCCCCCTTGTTGAAGATCGCGCGCGTCGTGGCAAGTGCGGAAAAACTGCAGGAACTGGACAGGAAGCCAAAAACAGTCCCCAGGGCAACACTGCGCACACCATCCTTGCCCATCGCTCGCTGCATTCTCCTCCGGGTCACCAGGACCTGAACCAGGCTGCTGATGACATAGCCCAGAACAAAAGCCCACAGCGCCATCCAGAAAAAGCCCAGACTGGTGGTGACAGCCTCATGCCAGAGAGCGGGAAAATCTTTCACGTCCTTGCTCCTGTCCGCTTGATGCTCGGGGGACTAAACATCAATTGCGATCAGGCACCATCCATCCGTGAGATCAGGCCCGCCAGGTCGTCTGCGTGTTCCTCCTCGGTCGCCAGGATGTCTTCAATCATGCGGCGGGTGACCGGGTCGTCGTTGCCCAGGTACTCCGCGAATTCCCGGTAGGATTCGATGGCGATTCGCTCCGCGATCAGATCCTCCTTGATCATGTCCGTGACGGATGTGCCTTCCTTGTACTCCGCATGGCTGCGCAGTGTCAGGGTGTCCGGATTGAAATCAGGCTCACCGCCGAGCTGGGTAATCCGCTCGGCGAGCTGGTCGGCGTGATCCTGCTCTTCCTGGGCATGTTCGAGAAATTCGTGTTGTGCCCCCTGCGCGTTGAGCCCCGACGCCATGTAGTAGTGCCGCTTGTAACGCAATACACACACCAGCTCGGTTGCCAGTGCTTCATTCAGGACCTTGAGAACGGTCTCGCGATTCGCGCCGTAGCCAGCCGTGACCGCCCCCTCCTCGATGTGTTTGCGAGCGCGCTCGCGCAGGGTTTTCACGTCGGTCAGGAATGGCTGGTCAGTCATAAACGTACCTCCTTGACAGTGGTCTGACAAAAACGGCGTACCCACAGGGTAGACAGACTGCCACCACCTGGCAAACGGGCGATCGGCTCATCTGCACTCGCAGCGCCAGGCACCGGGGTATACTGAGCGCCCCGCGACCGGGGCCAAACCTGAGTAAAAGACGCGGGGAAGTTTTGCATGGAAACCGACAAGGTACGCCGATGAGCCCACTGGACATCGTCTACCAGGACGACAGCCTGGTGGTTATCAACAAACCCCCGGGGCTGCTGGTGCACCGCAGTCCGATAGACCGGCACGAGACGCGCTTCGCGGTACAAGTACTGCGCCAGCAAATCGGTCAGCGGGTCTGGCCCGCACATCGTTTGGATAAACCCACCTCGGGCCTGCTGGTATTCGCCCTGTCAGCCGAGGGCGCCCAGAATCTTTCAACCCAGTTTGCTGGCCGGACAGTGGACAAACGCTACCTGGCCCTGCTGCGGGGCTACTGCCCGCTACAGCTTGCGATTGACCACCCGGTCAAGATTCCGGTCGACGATTGCGATCCGGGCAGGCGCCTCAAGGCCCAATATCTCTCGGCTCAGACCTCGCTGCAGCGCCTCGCGCGTGTCGAGTTGCCCGCACATGTTGATCGCTATCCCACCAGCCGCTATTCCCTGGTGGAACTCCAGCCGAGTACCGGGCGACGACACCAGCTGCGCCGGCACATGAAGCACATCAGCCATCCCATCCTCGGCGATGCCAACTACGGCAAGAGCCGCCACAACCGTTTCCTGGCGGACCAGCTCGGCTGCCGCCGGCTGATGCTGGCCTGTATCGGGTTGACACTCACGCATCCCGCGACCGGCCAGCCGCTCACGCTGCAAAGCTCGCCCGGCGCGGATTTTCTGCGTCTGGCCCGACTGCTGGACTGGCGGTGGGACACCGTAGATGGCGCAAGCGCCTTGCCGCTGCCCGGCTTTTGATTTAGCGTTGCGCAAAACTCACGGGGACCTGCCATGTATCACAGCTTCGACTTCAGCAGCTTTCTGCTGCGCCTTCTGTTTGCCCTGCTGCTGGTGTTCGGCACCTGGAACCCCACCGGGTGGTCCTACCTCGGCTGGCTGATCGGTGAGGAAGGGCTGCGGCTTGAACCCCTGGTGGTGATTGTCGGCCTGGTGCTGTTGATTGGCTGGATTATCTACCTGCGCGCTACTTTCATGTCCCTCGGCTGGCTGGGCGTGCTCCTTGGCGCCGCGCTGTTTGCCGCGATAATCTGGCTGTTTGTGGACCTGGGCTGGCTCAGCCTGGAAAACCCCGGCGTCATCAGCTGGCTGGTCCTGTCGCTCCTGTCGGTACTGCTCGCGGTAGGGATTTCCTGGTCGCATATTCGCCGACGCCTCACCGGACAGATCGACGTCGACGAAATCGAGTCCTGACGCACCTTACTCGCTCAGGGTGAGCTGCTCGGCCTCGTCCTCACGCGGGCCGAGCAGCACCAGACCATCACGCGTCACCAGGCTCAGCCCGCCGTTGCGGTAGACCCAGCAATCCAGCATCAGGCTGCCGCCCACTTGTGGAATCGCCTTGAAAACCAGTCGATCGCCGCTGCGCCGGTGGCGTATATCGTACAGGCGGGTCGCGGTGTTCTCCCCCAGGGCGTCACCGATGGCCGCCTGGCAACGCCGGTGGTCTACCTGATCGTTGTCGGCGAGCACCGACCCGGCACTGACGCCAAGAACGATTGCTGCTGCAAACACAAACCGTGATTTCATTGTTCTGCCTCCTCCATTGGTAGGTGGAGCCAGCTTAGCCCTACCCGATTATGCGCGTAATACCCACAAATGATCGCGGCCGCTGCAAATACGGGCACCCCGCCCTTCCCTGCCCCGGCGGATTCCCGCACACTGCCCCCAGTCCACAGGAGGATCACCATGAAACGCTTGTTCACCCTGGCCCTGCAGGGGCTCGCGGCGGTGCTGCCGGTTGCACTGACCCTCTACCTCGTCTACTGGCTGCTGACCCGGATGGAGAACCTGGCCGGTCAGCTGATTCGCTTGGTGATACCCGATGACTATTATTTTCAAGGGCTCGGGGTGCTCTCGGGCTTTCTCCTGCTGGTACTGATCGGCCTGCTGGTCAAGGCCTATGTCATCCGCTATCTGATCCAGGCGGGGGAGAGCCTGCTCGACCGCATTCCCCTGATCAAGTCGATACACGGCGCGATCAAGGACTTCATGCGCGCCTTCACCCTCAACGAGGGCAAGGAAGCAGACTCCGTGGTTCTGGTGGAGGTCAGGGAAAACACCTGGTTGATCGGCTTTGTCACCGCGCGCAAGGTCGCCCAGAGCCTGTTCCCCGACAGCGAGCAGCGGATGATCGGTGTCTATCTGCCCATGAGCTACCAGATTGGCGGCTACACACTGTATATCGAGGCGAGCAAGGTCAAAGCGCTGGACATCAGCGTGGAGGACGGCATGCGCATCGCCCTCACCGGCGGCATGCAGCGCGGCAGTCGGCACTGAACACACGGGCCCGTCCGCGGCACGCGAGCCGCGACACTCGGCCGGTGTCAGCGGAGGCGAGAATCCAGGCGTGGACGAATCTTCGCAAACTCCTCGGCAATCACCTCGCGGAGCATACGCATGCGCGCGCTCACCCGCAGGTCCTTGTGGGTGAGCACCCACATGTCGGACTGGTGCACAATGGAGGCGCCAGGTACGCGCACAATCTCATCTTCTGCGTAGGCGGCAAAGCAGGGCATGAAGGCCACGCCCATGCGACAGCGCACCGCTTCCACCAGCAGGTTGACGTTCATGATGGCGTGCCGCACAGGCAGCTGGGGAAAGTCAGTCTGTGACAGCCAGGTTTCCTCATGGCCGGCCGGGTGTTTGCCGATCCAGCTCAGGTGGGCGATATCTTCCGGATGCGCCGAGTTCAGCAGATCGCGGTGTACGTAAGCAGAGGCCGTCAGGGGGGCCAGGTAGCGGCCGATCAGGTATTCGGGCGGGCGACTGCCCGCCGGCAGCACGCGAATCGCGATATCCGCTTCCCGACGACTCAGGTCCAGGGTGTCGTAGCTGGGCATCAGTTCGAGTTCGATACCCGGATAGTCCTCGGCGAAGGCCGCGAGGCGACGGATCAGAAAGCCCATGCCGGCAACATCCGGCGCGGTCAGACGGATGCTGCCTTCGAGGTGCTGATCACCACCGGCGATACGCCGTTCCGCTGCCAGCAGCAGCTCCTCGACATGCTCGGCGCTGGGCAGGAGTGCCTCGCCCACGGCGGTGATGCGATAGCCCTCGGGGGTGCGGTCAAACAAGCGCGCCCGGAGTTGCTGCTCGAGGTCATCCAGGCGGCGGGTCACGGTGGAATTGCTGACACCCAGTTCCTGGGCCGCGCCCCGGGCCGAGCCGCGGCGATACAGCGCCAGCACCACCTTGAGATCGTCCCAGTCCATCGCAGCTCCTCCGCTGCCCGGGGATTAACGGTAGAAGCGTAGCAGAGCGTCGACAAAGTCCTGCAGGGATTCCGGCGGCAGCTCGTTGATACCCGCCGCCGCCGAACGGCCGCCCCCGGTGGGAAACTGACGGCAAAGCTCGTCGGCACCCACGCGGTTTTCCAGTGGCGCGCGGACACTGACCTGGTAGTTGCCGCTGGCACGGTGCGTGACCACCGCGTGGGCGCGGCCGGGATTCTCGTTGGCCAGGTCGTTGCTGTACACGCCGCTGACACGGCGCGCCCAGGGCTCGTCCGGAAGCAGGAACACGGCCGCATGATCGGTGGCGTGCAGGGGCGCGAGTGAGGCCGCCGCGGCCATGTCCGCCTGGTAGCCCTGTTCCAGCCGCTGGAAGTGCTCTCGGCCATCCTCCATGAAGCCCCGTGGGTCTGCATGGGGCAGCAGCAGGCGGTAGAGCTCCTCGGGCCGGAAATGCAGGTCCTCCAGCGCGGAGCCATAGCCGTTGTAATTGATGTAGATACCCAGGTCTTCGTAGCGCGCCAGCAGGGCCTCGTCGAGCCCCAGTGGCGCCGCGGCGCGGCGGGCGCTTTCCCGAAGGTTGTCACCGAAAGCGCCGACCACGGCCCAGGCCGCCCGCGCGCCCTTCAGGTGGCCATTGATCAGCAGGCTGGTGCAAACTTCGGGTGCAGGGTTGATCAGGGTCTGCAGGGCCGAGTGATCCGGAATCTCGCCGGCGTAGTGATGGTCACAGTAGAATACCTCGGCGCCCTCCTCGAGCAGGCGCTGCAGATCCTCGCGATTCTTGTCGAGGGAGACATCCAGCACCGTCACGCAGTCGGCGGGGTTTGCGCTAACGCGCTTGAGGAGGTTGATATCGCGCTTGACCCCGGTTACCAGCTGGGCTTCGCGAGGTTCGACCTGGCGCAATTGCACCAGGGCACAGATGCCATCGGCGTCACCATTGAAGACGTCGTATGCGGTCATGATTTATTTCCCGAGAAAATTCAGAGCTTGTCCGGAAACAGCTCCTGGACATTGGATACCGCAGCGGCGGCCGGCACCTTCGGCTTGGCCAAGGTGACCCGACCGGCCCTGCCCTGCTTGCACCACACATGATCGTGGCGTGTCTCGTGCCGGCTGAAGCCGCTCACCGCGGCCGTCAACACCGAGGTGATACCGGCACAGTCCATGGTATCGCAATACTCTATCAGCTCCAGCAGGTAGCGGTTCATCTGCTTGTATGAAAGGCCTTCTTCTTCTGCCCGCATGATCATCGGGTGACCGGTCCCGGTGACGTTACTGCCGAGCAGGAGTTCCTCGCGAAGCTTTTCCCCCGGTCGCAGACCGATGAACTCGATCTGAATGTGATCCTGGGCATGCTGATCCATGCGCATCTCGTAACCGCTGAGCCGGATCATGCGCTTGGCCAGATCGACAATTTTCACCGGCTCGCCCATGTCCAGTACAAAGACATCGCCACCGGTGCCCATGGCACCCGCCTGCAATACCAGTTGCGCCGCTTCCTGAATGCTCATGAAGTAACGCGAAACCTCGGGGTGGGTCACCGTGACCGGCCCGCCCTTGGCAATCTGCTCGCGAAACAGGGGCACGACGGAGCCGGAGGAACCCAGCACGTTGCCAAATCGGACCATGCAGAAGCGGGTACCCGACTCCCGCTCGGCGAGGGATTGCAGCACCATTTCGGCAAAGCGCTTGGAGGCGCCCATGACATTGGTCGGTCGCACGGCCTTGTCCGTGGAAATCAGGACGAAGGTTTCCACTAGCGCCTTGCGCGCGGCCTCGGCCGCATACCAGGTGCCGAAGACATTATTGGCAACCCCTTCGGCAACGTTGTACTCCACCATGGGTACGTGTTTGTACGCGGCCGCATGATAGACCGTCTGGACTCCAAAGGTGCGGTAGATGGTTTCCAGCCGCGCCTGATTCTGCACGGTGCCGAGCAAGGCAATGACGTCAACACTGGAGCCGGTCACCCGCTTCAGCTCGCGCAGCTCCCGCTCGATCTGGTAGAGCGCGAATTCGGAGTTGTCGAGCAGCAGCAGCTCGCGGGGGCCCGAGGTGAGGATCTGGCGGCAAAGCTCGGAGCCAATCGAGCCACCGGCCCCGGTCACCATGACCACCTTGTCGGTGATACAGCGATCGATCAGCTCCGGATGCGGCGGTACCGGATCGCGTCCGAGCAGGTCATCCAGGTCGACATCCTGGATCTGGTTGACACTGGCGCGGCCCGAGACCAGTTCATTGATCCGCGGCACGGTACGCACATGTACCGGAAGGCCCACCAGGGAGTTGATGATCTCACGCCGTCGATCGGCAGACGCGGAGGGAATCGCCAGCAGGACCTGGGTAATGTTGTGCTCGTTGATCAGGCGTTTGACGTCTTCCGGCCGCGCCACTTGCAGGCCATTGATCACCGAGTGCTGCAGCAGGGGATCGTCGTCAACAAAGGCAACCACCCGGTACTGTTCACCGTGGTGCAGGGCAGTCACCAGCTGGCGGCCGGACTCCCCTGCGCCGTAAATGATCACATTGCGACTTTTCGCCCGCAGGCGCGCCTGGTACCAGGCGCGGACCGTGAGCCGGGAACCGCCGACCAGCAGCAGCGCTACCCCCCAGTAAATGAAGGGCATGGCCCGGGGCACCGCGGCCTGGGTAAGGAAGACGGACGCCGCCAGCACCAGTGTGGAATAGCTGACAGCGGTGATAACGGCCCAGATGGCCTGCTGGCCCATGAAGCGGATGACGGCGCGGTAGAGCCCCAGACGCAGGAAGATGATGGCACTGGCAAACACCGTGAAGGCGCCGCAGAAGATTTCCACCGGCCCGAAGGTGATCTGGGTGTGGCCGTGGCGGATGGCCACGGCGGCCCACATGGCCGCCGAGACAAACAGCATGTCGAGACCGAGCAGTAGCGCCTGCTTGATATTGCGCGGCAGCTCTATCAGTTTTTCCAGGGCGTCACGCACACTTCCCAGGACCCCGGATATCGCTTGCAGCACAATATGGCCAAGACGATTCAGCAAAAAACCTCCCCACTCGACAGGGCACGCCAGAAGGGTTGAAGGAACCCGGCGTGCACCCGCAAAGATACTACGGCAATCGCCGGATGATGACCATGCCGAACCACAGGGGAAAATAGGCTAAAAGTACCACGCTTGCCTGGAATTCAGGACGCCACCAAATCGTCAGTGTAAGGGGCAACAGCCAGGCCAGATAAATGACCATCAGCAGCAGGTCCACCCGCGCGTGCGACGCCCAATGGCGCGCCAGACGCTGGTAGGCGTGCTCGCGGTGCGCCTCTGTGATACGTGCGCCCCGGTACCAGCGCGACAACAAGGTAAAGGTACTGTCGGACACAAAGACAGCCAGCAGCACCGCCCAACACCCAGGGGGCACGCTCTCCTGCACCCAGCCCAGCCAGGCCAGGCCACCCAGCAGGAAGCCCAGGGGAATACTCCCCGCATCGCCCATGAACAGGCGTGCCGGCGGCCAGTTCCAGCACAGGAAGCCCGGTATGCACGCCGCCAGCAGGGCGCAGTAGCGTGCGTACTCGCCGTGCCCGCCAAGCCAGGCCAGCACGGCGATGCTAGCTGCAGCGAGCAGGGCCTGGAGCGCCGCCAGACCATCGATACCGTCCATGAAATTGTAAAGATTGACCAGCCAGAGCATTAGCGGCAGCGCCAGCCAGGCCCACCAGAAACCCGCGGGATGTGGCGCCGACAAAACCAGGGCCAGGCAGGCACCGGCATAGGCTGCCAGCCGGAGAAGCACGGGGAGTGACCAACGATCGTCCAGTGCGCCCAACAGCATCAGCCCCAGAGACAGCCCCAGCAGCACCAGGTAGTCGCCCGCCCATGGCTCCTCCCGAGCCAGCACCAATACCGCAAAGGCCAGCAACAGACCGATCCCGCCACCGTGGGGCGTGGCCCGCTGATGCGAGCTGCGCCCATTCGGCAGGTCCAACCACTGCCAGCGCTTGGCCAGAGCCCAGACCAGGCCGCACAAGAGCGCACTCAGTAGTGGTGCCAGCAGCAAGCTACTCACCGCGGGGCCCCTGTCTCGCCACCGACTGTCGACTCCAGCGTCTCCCGGGGGCGCCAATCGCCCAAGGCGAGAAGGCGCCTCGACGTGTAGCGCTCCCAGCCAAACAGCTTGCGAAAATGCGTTCCTGGCCGCTGTCGCAGCAGGACATCCAGCCCCAGGGCAGCAAGCCACCAGAAGACGAGACTGCCGCGCCCCCGACGCGGGCTGCGGCCCCCTGCGATACGCATGCTGTCGTAGATACGTTGACTGCTGTAACACTCGCCATCGGTGACAATCAGGGGAGATGACGCCGCATCATCGCTCCACGGCTCCCGCGGCAGACGGCAGAGAAGATCGACCAGATCAGCCAAACCTATCATCGATCGCCCGCCCCGTTCGGGGGGCCGGGGCAGACCGAGGCGGGCGGCCAGACGCATCCAGCGCAGGTTGCCGCGCAAGGGGCCGCCGTAGACCAAGGCCGGGCGGATAATCACCAGCCGCATGGGGCCGCCATCCAGCAGTTCGCACAAGGCCGCTTCCGCGGCGCGTTTCGAGGCACCGTAGGCATCGACACAGTGACTGAGGTCTGACTCATCACGCGGGCGTTCATCCCGCGCCGGCCCCATGGCCTTGACACTACTGACAAAAACAAAGGTACGCACACCCGCGCTCAAGGCCTCGCGGGCCAGGGTGACAGTCGCGTCCACATTCAAGCGCTGATAACGCGCCTCCCTGGCCTGCTGATGAGCCACGCCGGCAAGGTGGTAGAGAGTATCGACCCCCGCCAGAAGCTCCCGCGGCATGCTTGCCCGCTCCAGGTCAACCGCCTGCACCCTTGGCCCTGCGGGCAGACTGCCCCCGTTGCGGCTCACCGGGATGACGTCATCGCCACGGACAAGCAGCTGGCGGGTCAACTCCCGGCCGATCAGACCCGTGGCGCCCGTTACCACCGCACGCACGGCAGTCCCCCCGTCTGCTGCCAGGATTCTCCGGGTAGCGGGTACACAAAAACGGGGGGCCACGCCCCCCGGGGATACGGATGCGAAACGTCTATTCCAGGGTGATCAGCGCACGATTGCGCTCGAGGGTTGCGGGCCCGATGCCCTTCACCTCCGACAGTTCCTCGATACTGGCAAAGGGCCCGTACTGCTCGCGATAGCGGATGATTTCCTGCGCCCGCGCAACACCGACGCCCTGTAGCTGCTGGGCGAGGGTATTGGCGTCCGCGGTATTGATGTTGACCTGGGTCACCGGCGGCGGTGGCTCCGCCTGTTCCGCCTTGCCGGGGACCGGGGAGAGTGTGATAAACAGCGCGAACACCAGGGACAGAAGCCCTGCGATTGCACCGTGGGAGAGTTTGTTGTTTGCACATAGTGACTGGTTCATGGTGTAGCCTCCTTGTTACGTCGTCGCATCCTTGCGCACCCGTATCAACGGGGAGTATAGCGAGACCCACGGGAAGCTGCCGCCACTTGCTCACATTTGACCGTGCGGGGCCACCTGCAGCTCCGCATGCACCCGCTGCAGGGCCGCCAGCGGGTCGACCGCGCCGGCGATGGAGCGACCAATCACCAGGTGACTGACACCGAGTTCCAGGGCACGGGCCGGTGTCACCACGCGACGCTGATCGTCGGCACTGTCTCCCGCCAGCCGGATCCCGGGGGATACCAGCTGGAAGTCCGGCCCCAGTTCACGCCGCAGCAGCGGCGCCTCCAGTGCCGAGCACACCACCCCGTCCAGACCGCATTGCGCACTCAAACGTGCCAGCCGCAACACCCGCTCCTCGATACTCCCGGTCTCCCCCAGTTCACTCAGGTCCTCCTGGGAAAAGCTGGTCAGCACCGTCACGGCGATCAGCAGGGGCGGCTGGCTGAAGCCTGAGAGCGCTTCTCTGGCCGCTTCCAGCATGCGCCGCCCACCACTGGCGTGCACGTTGACCATCCACACACCGAGCTCCGCCGCGGCTCTGACCGCACCGGCGACGGTGTTGGGTATGTCGTGGAACTTGAGGTCGAGGAATATCTCGAAACCGCGCTGCTGAAGCTGCTCTACCAGGCTGGGGCCACAGCGTGTGAACAGCTCTTTGCCGACCTTCAGCCGGCACAGTTCGGGCGACAGGCGGTCCGCCAGCGCCAGTGCGGAGGCAGCATCGGGAAAATCCAGTGCGACCAGCACAGGTGGTGTCATGACAATTCCTCGTTCCATTGACTAGAAGGCCTCGGTGCGACCGCCCCGAAGTGGCTTCACCGTACCCCAGTGCTTGCAGCCGGGGCAGAACCAGTGCAACTGCCGGCCGGCAAAGCCACAGTGGCTGCACCGGTACGTGGGCTGTTCCACGGTCAATTTGTCCAGCAGGGCCCGCAGCTGCTCGAGCTGCTCGCGCGCGCCCTCGCCCACCACGCGCAACTGCAGTTGCAGCAATCTGGCCAGGCCCCGCAGCGAGGGCTGCTCCGACAAACTGTGGGAAAGAAAGGCCGCGGCGGCGGCCGGTCCGTCACGCCGCCCCAGTTCCTCGGTCGTGGCCAGCAGCAGCGGTACACCGGGGTGCATCTGCAGGCAGTCCTGCAGGTAGGCGCAAAGCGACTGCTCGTCATTCAGTGCGTGGTAGCAGGCACGCAGCTGCGGTACCGCCTCGGCGAGCAGGTCCGGGTCCTGCTCCCCGACGCGCTTGAGCCAGCGAATTGCCTGCCGATACTCACCGTCATCGAAGTCCAGCTGGGCCAGCATCAGCGACGCCCGCACACAGTGACGATCCTGACTCAATGCCCGCTGCAGCTCGCGGCGGGCATCACCGCGCTGCCCGGCGCCACTCAAGTCATCGGCAAGCTCGCAGTGGTAGTGTGCGAGCGCCACGTTGACCGGCTGCCGATTGGCCCCCAGTGGCACAGCAGCGCCGCCGCCACCGAGGAGCCCGCGCCGAGGCAGCAACGCGGTGGCGGTATCGATGGCCTGCTGCCACTCCCGCTGGCTCTGGAAAATTTCCAGGAGGTAACGCAGGCTCGCCCGTCGCTGCTCCGGCGAATGGCTGACCAGGTCCTTGAGCAGGCGCTCCGCACGGTCAAACAAACCGGCGCTGATGTAGTCCCGGGCCAGCTCCAGATGCGCCTGGTGCACCTGGGCGCGGGGCAAGCTCGGCCGAGCCAGCAGGTTCTGGTGAATACGAATGGCGCGATCAACCTCCCCGCGCTTGCGCAACAGGTTGCCCAGGGCGATGTGGGTCTCCAGGGTCTCGCTGTTGACTTCCAGCGCGTTGATGAAGGCATCGACAGCGCCATCGGGGCGGTCATCCAGCAGGTAATTTAGGCCCTTGTAGTACTGACCGGGCAGCATGCCTACGGAGGGGGGCTGCGCACTGCGCCGTCCGAGCCACCAGCCGGCGGCCACGGCCGCAAACAGCACCGCCAGGCCCAGCAGGTTATTCACTGTCCTTGATTCCGCCCAGCCGCAGGCGATCGAGTTCGGTTTGTGTGCGTGCCAGGTTGCGCCGGGCTACCCCGAGGCGCGTGCGCAGGCGGAGAATGATCAGGCCGGAGGCCAGTAAACCGAGGATACCGCCGACCCCCAGGGCCGCGAGCACCCACAGGGCCAAACTGCGCTCGGCAAACTGATAGACCAGCAGATCGAGGGGGACGGGCTGGGTATTCTGCAGGGCGAACAACACACCCCCGGCTGTGGTCGCCAGCAGAACCAGCAGGTAGACCAGCGTACGCAGAACTTTCACAGGCCACCCTGCAGGCCGAGGTTCACTCGCTCCCGCAGTTCCTTGCCAGGCTTGAAATGGGGCACGTATTTGCCGCTCAACTCCACGGTGTCCCCCGTCTTGGGGTTGCGACCCCGGCGGGGCTCGCGGTAGTGCAGGGAAAAACTGCCGAAGCCGCGAATCTCTATGCGTTCGCCGCCCGCCAGGGCTTCCGACATGTGCTCGAGTATGGTCTTCACCGCCAGCTCGACGTCCTTGTGGGACAGTTGGCTCTGGCGCGCAGCGATCGCCTCTATCAATTCACTCTTGGTCATAGGCCCCCCGTGAGCAGGCGGATAACAGTGCCCCTCCGAGCTATTGTGACCGCGCCGAAGGTCAAGCGCAACTTGTTATTTTCCAAAGAAAAAAGCCCGCATGCGCGGGCTTTTTCCGGATTGCCTGCGGGCGCACCTGGGCGCGCCCGGAACCAGGGGAGATTACTTCTCCATCTGCGCCTTGATCAGGTCGCCAATGGTACCCGGAGAGAGGGACTCTTCCTGGTCGCGCAGCGACTTCACGGCCTCTTTCTCGTCGTGGTAGTCCTTGGCCTTGACCGACAGACCAACGGTACGGTTCTTGCGATCCACGGAAACGATCTTGGCTTCCACGCTGTCGCCGACCTTGTACACGTTGCGGGCATCTTCCACGCGCTCGCGGCTGATATCGGAAGCCTTGAGAAGACCTTCGACGTCGTCCGCCAGGCGCACGACAACCGACTTGGCATCCACTTCGATCACTTCACCGGTGACAATCGCACCGCGATCGTGCTCGCCGACGTAACCGGAGAAGGAGTCATCCTCCAGCTGCTTGATGCCCAGGGAGATGCGCTCGCGCTCGGGGTCGATGGACAGGATGACCGTCTCGATCTCGTCGCCCTTCTTGTAGTTGCGTACCGCTTCTTCACCCGCTTCGTTCCAGCTGATGTCGGAGAGGTGCACAAGCCCGTCGATGTTGCCTTCCAGGCCGATGAAGATGCCGAAGTCGGTGATCGACTTGATGGTGCCGGCAATCTTGTCGCCCTTGCTGTAGGAGGCGGCAAAGGCGTCCCAGGGGTTCTGCTGGCACTGCTTGATGCCGAGGGAGATGCGGCGACGGTCTTCGTCGATATCCAGCACCATGACCTCGACTTCGTCGCCCAGCTGGACAACCTTGGAGGGATGCACGTTCTTGTTGGTCCAGTCCATTTCGGAGACGTGAACCAGGCCTTCCACGCCCTCTTCCAGCTCGGCGAAGCAGCCGTAGTCGGTGAGGTTGGTGACCCGCGCCTTGACGCGGCTGCCTTCCGGGTAGCGCTGGGTGATGTCGACCCAGGGATCGGCGCCCAGTTGCTTGAGACCCAGGGACACGCGGTTGCGCTCGCGGTCGAACTTGAGGATCTTGACCTCGATCTCCTGACCCACTTCGACGATCTCGGAGGGGTGCTTGATCCGCTTCCAGGCCATGTCGGTAATGTGCAACAGACCGTCAACACCACCCAGGTCGACGAAGGCGCCGTAGTCGGTGAGGTTCTTGACGATACCCTTGACGGCCATGCCTTCCTGCAGGGATTCCAGCAGGGCTTCGCGCTCGGCGCTGTTGGCTTCTTCCATGACCGCGCGGCGGGATACCACCACGTTGTTGCGCTTCTGGTCGAGCTTGATGACCTTGAAGTCGAGTTCCTTGTTCTCCAGGTGCGTGGTGTCGCGCACCGGGCGCACATCCACCAGCGAACCGGGCAGGAAGGCGCGGATGCTGTTGATATCCACGGTAAAGCCACCCTTGACCTTGCCGTTGATGACACCCTTGACCACCTCGTCGGCCTCGAAGGCCGCTTCCAGCTCCTTCCAGGACTCGGCGCGCTTGGCCTTCTCGCGGGACAGGCGGGTCTCGCCGAAACCGTCTTCCACGGTTTCCAGGGCCACCTGGACTTCATCGCCGATGCTCAGATCGCAGTTGCCTGCGGAATCGACGAACTGGGCACGAGGAATCACGCCTTCCGACTTCAGGCCGGCATGGACGGTGACCCACTCGTTATCTATGTCGATGACGACGCCGGTGACAATACTGCCCGGCTCCATCTCGACGGTCTTCAAGCTCTCTTCAAAGAGTTCAGCGAAAGATTCGCTCATTAGACATTACCTGTAAAAGTGATTACGGCGGTTGCCCACCTTGCCGCGCCGCCAGCAGACGCGGGTCATACCATCAAATATCCCGATCGCACCGCAACTGGCATCGGCCACGACCGGAAACAAACTTGCATTACACCAGGCCCCGCTCTCGGGCAGTCGCCATAACACGATCGAAAACATCCTCGATGGGCAGCTGACTGCTGTCGATAACGACGGCATCCTCGGCGGGCATCAGGGGCGCCACGGCACGGCTTCTATCGCGCGCGTCGCGCTCCTCGATGTCCTCGAGAAGGCGCGGGAGACTAACATTTTCTCCCTTTTCGAGCAACTGCAGGTATCGGCGCCGGGCGCGCTCCTCCGCGCTCGCGGTCAGGAAGACCTTGAGCGGCGCATCCGGGAAGACCACGGTGCCCATGTCGCGACCGTCGGCGACCAGCCCGGGGGGCTGGCGGAACTCACGCTGTCGCGCCAGCAGGGCCTCGCGTACGGCGGGAATCGCCGCCACGGTAGAGGCGCCGCGACCGCCCTCCTCGGTGCGGATCGCGCGGCTGATATCCCGACCGCGATAGGTCACCAGGACCTCACCGGTGGGGGCGGTCTCAAAAGCCACCTGCAGATGACGTGCCACCTCCGTGACCGCGTCGTGATCCGCCCAGTCGATACCGTCCAGGACACAGGCCTGGCCGGTGACGCGGTACAGGGCGCCGCTGTCCAGCAGGTGCCAGTCCAGGGCGCGGGCGAGACGGTGGCAGAGCGTGCCCTTGCCGGCGCCACTGGGGCCGTCTACCGCGATCACCGGAACCTGCGCCCGATTCATTCCGCCCTCGCGGTGATCTGCAGCCCGAGTCCCCGGGCCAGGGCATCAAAACCGGGGAAGGAAGTGGCGACATGGTCGCAGTCGAGAATGCGGATCTCCTCCTCCGCCCGCAGGGCGGCGATGGCAAAGGACATGGCGATGCGATGATCGTGGTAAGTGTGTATCTCGCCGCCGCCGAGGCGTCCGCCCTCGATGACAATGCCGTCCTCCAGCACCTCATTGCGCACGCCCAGGGTGGAAAGTCCCTCGGCCATGGCGGCGATGCGGTCGCTCTCCTTGACCCGGAGTTCCTCCGCCCCGCGCAGCACCGTGGTGCCCTCGGCACAGGCGGCAGCCACAAAAAGCGCCGGGAATTCATCAATCGCCAGGGGCACCTGCTCGGCGGGAATCTCGATACCGCGCAGGGGCGCGTAGCGTACCCGAATGTCGGCGACCGGCTCGCCGCCGACCGTGCGCTCATTCTTCAGGGTCAGGTCGGCGCCCATGGCGCGCAGAATATTGATCACGCCGATCCGGGTCGGATTGATCCCCACGTGGGTCAGCAGCAGGTCCGAGCCGGGCGCGATGCTCGCCGCCACAAGGAAAAAGGCCGCCGAGGAGATATCCGCGGGCACGTCGATTTCGGTCGCCGTCAGGCTACTGCCGCCGGTGACGGCAATCACACCCTCCTCCACGCTGACCGGGCAACCAAAGCCGCCCAGCATGCGCTCGGTGTGGTCGCGGGTCGGCGCGGGTTCGGTCACCGAGGTGCGGCCCTCGGCATACAGGCCTGCCAGCAGCACGCAGGATTTCACCTGGGCACTGGCCATGGGCAGATCGTAGTGAATTCCCCGCAACGGGGTACCACCCTGGATACGCAGGGGCGGTGTGCCCGTCGCGGTGCCCTCAATGCGCGCCCCCATCAGGCGCAGGGGGTCCATCACACGACCCATCGGGCGCTTGCACAGGGACACGTCGCCGGTCAGTTCGACATCGAAGGACTGCCCCGCCAGCAGGCCGGAAAGGAGGCGAATACTGGTACCCGAGTTGCCCATGTCCAGTGCGGCATCCGGTGCACGCAGACCGTGCAGCCCCACGCCGCGGACGGTCACTTCGCCATCCTCGGGGCCCTCGATGACCACACCCATGGCGCGGAAAGCCGCCACCGTGGCCAGGGCATCCTCGCCCTCGAGAAAGCCGCTGATACGGGTGGTGCCCTCGGCAATCGCACCGAGCATGATCGAGCGGTGGGAGATCGACTTGTCCCCCGGGACCCGCGCCTCGCCACTGATCACACCGCCGGGCATTAACTGGAATTCCATCACAGGTCTCTCTCTATGGGATGCTGTCAGGCTCAAGACTGGCCGCGGGACGCCAGCAGCCTGGAAAATTCGTCACGGGCCGACTTGGCCCGGGTAAAGGTGTCGTGGAGCGCGTCCGCGTCCGCGCGCTCAATCGCACCTCGCACTGCCTTCAGGTGCTCACTGAATCGATCGATCGACTGCAGCAGGGCCGGCGCGTTGGCAATGGCTATATCCCGCCACATGACCGGGTCCGAGGAAGCAATGCGGGTGAAGTCGCGGAAGCCGCCCGCGGCAAAGCGGAAGATGTCCTCACTGGCATCACTCGACGCCAGCGCATCCACCAGGGCGTAAGCCAGAACATGGGGCAGGTGGCTGGTGGCCGCAAGCACCCGATCGTGCGCCTCCACCGCCATGTCCACCACCTCGGCACCGGTACTGGCCCACATCGCGCGGACGAGGGCCACCGCCGCCGGATCATTGTCGGCGTCGGGGGTCAGGATCACCCGGTGATTGACGAACAACTGGGCATTGGCGGCATCCACGCCGCTGCGCTCGGAACCGGCAATTGGATGCGCCAGCACCAGCCGCGGCGGGTGCCGGTCGCCCCAGGCCGCGCGGGCGGCGTGCCACAGGTTGCCCTTGACGCTGGCCACGTCGGTGATCACCGGAGGCCGCGGTCGCTCGCGCAAACTGGGCAATATCTCCCTCAGCAGAGCCTCGGCCACCAGGGTCGGCGTCGCCAGCACCAGGATATCGGCCTCGGCCAGGGCCTCATCCAGGTCCAGTGTGTAGTCATCGATGATACCCAGTTCCACTCCCCGGGCCAGGGAGGCTTCGCGATGCCCCCAACCCAGACAGCGCTGACAGAAGCCGGTCGCCTTCAGGCTGGCGGCGAGGGAGCCGCCGATCAAGCCGAGGCCCGCGATGACGACCGTCGGGGCGCTGCTTTCCTCGCTGGCCGCCCTCACAGCACGGCCCGCGGATAGGATCCCAGGGGCTTGAGCAGAATGGACTGCTCCTCGAGCTCGGCGACGATGCCGCGAATCGTGTCGTCCTGCGTGTGCCCTTCGAACTCAATAAAGAAGACATAGGCCCATTTTTCAGTGCGCGACGGGCGGGTATCGATACGGGTCAGGCTGACCCCGGCGCGACGGAAGGGGTCCAACAGGTCGAACAGTGCCCCCGGCCGGTTGCGGCTGGAGACAATCAGGGAGGTCTTGTCGCGACCACTCGGAGGTACTTCCTCGCGCCCGACCACCAGGAAGCGGGTGGTGTTGTCCGGGTAGTCCTCGATATGCTCGGCCAGGCGGTCCAGGTGGTACCACTCCGCCGCCATGTCACCCGCGACCGCCGCCACACCCGGCGTGTGGGCCGCCAGCCGCGCGGCTTCGCCATTGCTGCTCACCGCTTCGCGCTCCACCCCGGGCCAGTGGCGATCCAGCCAGTTGCGGCACTGGGCCAGCGCCTGCTGGTGGGCACAGATACGGGTCACCTGCTCCGCGCCGGTACCGGGCGCCACCAGCAAGTGGTGCGAAATACGCATTTCCACTTCGCCGGCGATTTTCAGCGGCGAATCCATGAAGTTGTCCAGTGTGTGGCTGACCATGCCTTCGGTGGAGTTCTCCACCGGGACCACACCGTAGTTGCATTCCCCCGACTCCACCTGTGCGAAGACCGCGTCGATGGTCGGCTGACTGACGCATAGCGCCGCGTGCCCGAAATGTTTGAGGGCCGCCGCCTGGGTAAAGGTCCCCTCCGGCCCCAGGTAGGCCACCTGCAGGGGGCGCTCCAGGGCCAGGCAGGCGGACATCACCTCGCGAAAGATATGCGCCACGGTGGCGGCGTCCAGGGGCCCGGTATTGCGCGCCTTGATTCGCTGCAGCACCTGGGCTTCCCGTTCGGGGCGGTAGTACACGACCTCCCCTGGATCCTCACCCCGCTCCTGTGCCGCCAGCACCTCGGCCAGCTTGATTTCGGCCACCCGCTGGGCACACTCGGCGCGGCGGTTGATCAGGCGCTGTATCTCCTGATCAACCGCGTCGATGTCATCCCTGACCTGCTGCAGATCCCTGGTATCCGTCATAAACCCGGCCCGCCCGCTCAGCCGTAGCGCTGTTCGAAGTCGCGCATGAAGGCGATCAGGGCATCCACTGCCTCCTCGCTGACCGCGTTATAGATGCTAGCGCGCATGCCGCCCACCGAGCGGTGGCCGGAGAGATTGAGCAGGCCGGCAGCCTCCGACTCCTTGAGGAAGGTCTTGTCCAGGCTGTCATCCGCGAGCGTAAAGGGCACGTTCATCAGCGACCGGCTGGGCAACTCGACCGGGTTGGCGTAGAAATCACTGCCATCGATCGCCGCGTAGAGCTTCTCCGCCTTGCGCCGGTTGATCGCCTCCATCGCCGACAGGCCGCCGAGGTCCTTCAACCAGTCGAAAACCAGTCCGGCGAGATACAGGGCGAAGGTCGGCGGCGTGTTGTACATCGAGTCACTGTCGGCGGCGACCTTCCAGTCCAGCATGGTCGGGCAGGATGACTGGGCGCGCCCCAGCAGGTCGCGGCGCACGATCACCAGGGTCAGACCCGCCGGCCCGATGTTTTTCTGCGCCCCCGCGTAAATGACCCCGAAGCGGGACACGTCGATGGGCCGCGAGAGAATCGTGGAGGACATATCCACCACCAGGGGCGCCTCGGCCTCGGGAACCCAGTGGTACTCCACCCCGCCAATGGTTTCATTCGGGGTGTAGTGCAGGTAGGCCGCCCCGGGCGTCTGTTGCCAGGTAGCCTGCGGGGGAATGGTGCTGAAGTTGGTGTCCGCGGAGCTGGCGGCAACATTGACCTTGCCGAAACGCTTGGCTTCGGCAATCGCCTTTTTCGACCACTGCCCGGTGTTGACGTAGTCGGCTGTCTGCCCCTCGCCCACCAGATTAAGGGGAATGGCGGCAAACTGAGTGCTGGCACCGCCCTGCAGGAACAGGACCGCGTAGTCGTCACTGATACCCAGCAGTTCCCGCAGGGTGGCCTCGGCGCGCTGGGCGACGCCCACCACTTCCGGGCTGCGGTGGCTCATCTCCATCAGGGAGAGGCCCCTGCCGTGCCAGTCCAGCAGCTCATCGCGGGCGGTTTCCAGCACGGGTTCGGGCAGGGCCGCGGGTCCGGCACAAAAGTTGTAGCAGCGGGTCATGAAGGGTGATTCCTCAACAGTAGCAACTGGGTTAATCGTCGTTTTCGGGTGCGGCAGCGGCGTCATCGCTCACATCATCGTGCGCGCCGGCGCCGGCCTCGTCATCCTCGGGCTCGGCCACCCGCTCCACACCCACCAGGAACTCGTCCGGCCGCGTGCGAATGACCCGAACCCCCTGGGTATTGCGGCTGAGGATGGAGACCTCTTCCGCCCGGGTCCGCACCAGCGTGCCCTGGTTGGAAATCAGCATCAGCTCGTCGCCGTCGAAGACCTGGGTGGCACCCACCAGGCGCCCGTTGCGCTCGGTGGTGGCCATGGCAATGACCCCCATGGTGCCGCGCCCCTTGGTGGGGAAGTCGGCCATCTCGGTGCGCTTGCCGTAGCCGTTTTCACTGACGGTGAGCACGCGGCCGCCCTCGCGGGGCACAATCAGGGAGATCAGCTGATGCCCCTCCCCCAGCCGGATGCCGCGCACACCGCGGGCGGTGCGACCCATGGCACGCACATGCTCCTCGTGGAAGCGCACCGCCTTGCCCTCGCTGGAGAACAGCATCACGTCACAGGCGCCGTCGGTGAGCGCCGTGCCGATCAGGATATCCTCTTCCTCCAGTTCGATGGCGCGCAGACCCACGCTGCGCGGACGGGAGAAATCCGCCAGGCTGGTTTTCTTCACGGTACCGCCGGCGGTGGCCATGAAGATGAACCAGCCCGGGGTGTAGTCGTTGACCTGCAGGATCGAGGTGATGCGCTCGCCCTCGTCCAGGGGCAGCAGGTTGACCATCGGGCGCCCGCGGGAATTGCGACCCGCGAGAGGAATCTGGTAGACCTTGAGCCAGTAGACCTTGCCCAGGTTGGTGAAACACAGAATGGTCGCGTGGGTGCTGGCAATCAGCAGGTGCTCGACGAAGTCCTCGTCCTTGACCGAGGTGGCGGACTTGCCCATGCCGCCGCGCTTCTGCGCCTGGTAGTCGGACAGTGGCTGGGTCTTGGCATAGCCCAGGTGGGAAATGGTCACCACCCGGTCTTCCTCGGTAATCAGGTCCTCCACCGTCAGGTCGTGCTGCGAAGCCGTGATCTCGGTGATGCGATCGTCGCCGAACTCGGTGGCAATTTCCTCCAGCTCCTCGCGAATCACCAGCTTGAGGCGCTCCGGGTCGGAGAGGATGTCCAGGTAGTCGGAGATCTCCTTGAGCTTCTCTTCGTACTCGTTGATCAGCTTCTCGTGCTCCAGGCCGGTCAGGCGGTGCAGGCGCAGCTCGAGGATGGCCTGGGCCTGGGCCGGCGACAGGTGATAGTGCCCCTCGCGCAGGCCGTACTGCGGCTCCAGCTCGTCGGGGCGGCAGGCGTCCTCACCGGCGCGCTCCAGCATCGCGGTGACCTCGCCCGGCAGCCAGGGCTGGGCAATCAACTGCTCGCGGGCCTGGGCCGGATTGGGAGAGGCCTTGATCAGCTCGATCACCCGGTCGATGTTGGCCAGGGCCACTGCCAGGCCCTCCAGAATGTGCCCGCGCTCCCGGGCCTTGCGCAGCAGGTAGACAGTGCGCCGGGTAACCACCTCGCGACGGTGGCGAATGAAGGCCTCGAGCATCTGCTTGAGATTCAGCACCTTGGGCTGGCCGTCCACCAGGGCCACCATGTTGATCCCGAACACCGACTGCAGCGCGGTCTGCGCGTACAGGTTGTTCAGAACCACATCGCCCATCTCACCGCGACGCAGCTCGATGACCACCCGCAAACCGTCCTTGTCGGACTCGTCGCGCAGTTCGGAAATGCCCTCGATCTTCTTTTCCTTGACCAGCTCGGCGATGCGCTCAATCAGGCGCGCCTTGTTCAGCTGGTAGGGAATCTCGTGGATGATGATGACATCCCGGCCTTTCTTTTCCTCGTGGATGACCTCCGCCCGGGCACGCAGGTAGATACGCCCGCGACCGGTGCGGTAGGCCTGGATAATCCCGGCACGACCGTTGATGATGCCGGCGGTGGGGAAGTCCGGCCCGGGGATGTGCTCCATCAACTCGTCGACCGTGATGTCCGGGTCCGTCAGCAGGGCCAGGCAGCCGCTGACCACCTCGCGCAGGTTGTGCGGCGGGATATTCGTCGCCATCCCCACGGCAATACCCGAGGAGCCATTGACCAGCAGATTGGGCACGCGGGTGGGCAGCACTGCCGGAATACGCTCGGTGCCGTCGTAGTTGTCGACGAAATCCACCGTTTCCTTGTCGAGGTCCGCCAGCATGGCATGGGAGATCTTGCGCATGCGGATCTCGGTGTAGCGCATGGCCGCGGCGGAGTCGCCGTCGATGGAGCCGAAGTTGCCCTGACCATCGACCAGGGTGTAGCGCATCGAGAAGGGCTGGGCCAGGCGCACAATGGTGTCGTAGACCGCGGAGTCCCCGTGGGGGTGATATTTACCGATGACATCACCGACCACGCGGGCCGACTTCTTGTAGCCCTTGTTCCAGTCATTGTTGAGTTCGTTCATGGCGAACAGGACGCGCCGGTGTACCGGTTTGAGACCATCCCGCACATCCGGCAGGGCACGCCCCACGATCACGCTCATGGCGTAGTCCAGATAGGACTGCTTGAGCTCGTCCTCGATATTGACGGGAAGGATTTCCCTGGCTAGCTCACCCATGTAGTCTGGCTTCCTTACACTGAAGACGACAAACGCGGTCCGCCTCCGGGGGAGGCGCAAAACCGACCCGTTGCGAGGCCCTCACGGGCGCTGCCACCGATGCCGACGTAAACCGGGAATTATACGGAATCGGCGCTGCAGCCGCCATGCCTTTGCCCGCCGAGGGAAGTGCCCGGCAAATCCGGTTATACTGGCGCCCCTGTCGGCACCACCAGCCAAGAGAGTCCATGAGCGAACTGCCCGAACACCCCGACAGCCTGCTGCACCCCCGCTGGATCATCCCCGTACTGCCCGAGGGCCAGATACTGGAAAATCACAGCGTGGTTATCCATCAGGGACGTATCGTCGCCCTGCTGCCCACGCACCAGGCCCGCACACTGTCAGCCTCCCGGGAAGTCGAGCTACCCGAACACGCGATGATTCCAGGCCTGGTGAATGCCCATGGCCACGCTGCCATGAGCCTGCTGCGCGGCTATGCCGATGACTACCCGCTGATGCCCTGGCTGCAGGAACACATCTGGCCCGCCGAGCAAGCCCACGTCAGCGCCGAATTTGTCCGCGACGGCAGCCTGCTGGCCATGGCAGAGATGCTGCGCGCCGGCACTACCACGTTCTCCGACATGTATTTCTTTCCCGAGGAAACCGCCCGGGTGGCCCAGGACACGGGGCTGCGCTGCCAGCTGGCCTTCCCCGTCTTTGACTTTCCCACCGCCTGGGGCAGCGGCCCGGAGGAGTACCTGCGCAAAGGTCTGGCCCTGCGCGACGACTACAAGCACCACGAGCGCATCAGCGTGGTCTTCGGCCCCCACGCCCCCTACACGGTGGGCGAGGAAACCCTATCCCGCATTGCGGTACTCGCCGCCGAGCTGGACCTGCCGGTGCATATCCACCTGCACGAAACCCGCGGCGAGGTACTGCAGGCGGTGGAGCGCTGCGGCGAGCGCCCGCTGGATACCCTGAATCGCCTGGGCCTGCTCGGCCCGCGCACCCAGTGTGTGCACATGACCGACCTCGGCGACCAGGATATCGCCCTGCTCGCGGCAGCCGGTGCCCAGGTCATCCACTGCCCCCAGTCCAACATGAAGCTGGCCTCGGGTGTCTGCCCCGTGGGCCAGCTGCAGGCCGCCGGGGTCAATGTGGCCCTGGGTACCGATGGCGCTGCCAGCAACAACGACCTCAGCCTGTTCGGGGAGATGCACAGTGCCGCCCTACTGGCGAAACTGCAGCGCGAGGATCCCGCCGCCCTCCCCGCGGCAAAGGTACTGGAAATGGCGACCCTGGGCGGCGCACGCGCCCTCGGCCTGGACGAGCGCGTCGGCAGCATTGAGCCCGGCAAGGCGGCCGATCTGGTCGCCGTCGATCTCTCCGGACCGGAGACCCAGCCGGTGCACCACCCCCTGTCGCAGCTGGTGTACGCCTGCAACGGCAGCCAGGTGAGCCACTGCTGGGTGGACGGTGAACTGCTGCTGGAAGAGCGCCGCCTGCTGACGCTCGACTGGGACGCCCTGCAACAGCGCTGCCGCGACTGGCAGCAACGGATTGCCGCAACAGGAGACCGCACATGACCGCCCAGGCCAACGTCGACCCCCAGGAGATCGCCAAGTTCGAGGCCCTGGCCTCCCGTTGGTGGGACCGCAACAGCGAGTTCCGCCCCCTGCACGAGATCAACCCCCTGCGCGCCAACTGGATAGACGAGCACTCGCCCGTGGCGGACAGCCAGCTACTCGACGTCGGCTGTGGCGGCGGCCTGCTGGCGGAAGCCATGGCCCAGCGCGGCGCCAGCGTTACCGGCATCGACATGGGCGAAGCGCCCCTCGCCGTGGCGCGCATCCACCAGCTGGAGTCCGGGGTCGAGGTGGACTATCGCCAGAGCACCGCGGAGGACCTGGCGGCGGAGCTGCCCGGACATTTCGACATCGTCTGCTGCCTGGAGATGCTTGAGCACGTCCCCGACCCGGCTGCCGTTGTCGCCGCCTGCGCCGAGCTCGCCAGACCGGGGGCCTCGCTGTATTTCTCTACTATCAACCGCAACCCCAAGGCCTTCGCCTTCGCGATTGTCGGTGCCGAGTACATCCTCAAGCTGCTACCTGCCGGCACCCACGAGTACCGCAAGTTCATCAAGCCTTCGGAGCTGGCCGCCTGGCTGCGCGCCGCGGGCCTGGAACTCACCGGGATGACCGGGCTCACCTACAACCCGATTACGCGGCGCTACCGCCTCAACCCGCGGGATGTGGATGTGAATTACATGGTGCGCGCAATCAAGCCGGAGCAGGCCGCATGACGCGAGCCATGCCGCAGCCCCCTGCCGCGGTGATCTTCGACCTCGACGGCACCCTGGTGGATACCGCGGACGAGTTTGTCACCGTGGTACAGACCCTGCGCGCGGAACACGACCTGCCGCCGCTGCCCAACCAGCGCATCCGGGCCAGTGTCTCCAACGGCGCCCGCGCCCTGGTCAGCCTGGCCCTCGACCTGACCGAAGACGATGCCGACTTCGAGACGCGCCGCCTGCGTCTGCTGGAGCTCTACGGCGAGGTACTGGGCACCACCGCCAGGCCCTACCCCGGGATCGAGAATCTGCTGCGCGCACTCGGCGAACGCGGCATTCCCTGGGGCGTCTCCACCAATAAGCCCCGGGCCTACGCCGAGCCCCTGATGGCCCGACTGGATCTACAGCCGGCCCTGGGCAGCCTGGTGTGCCCGGACGATGTCAGCCAGCGCAAACCACACCCCGAGCCGCTGTGGCTGAACTGCAGCCAGCTCGGCGTGAACCCGGCTGAAAGCATTTATGTCGGCGACCACCTCAGGGACATCGAGGCCGGCCGCCGCGCCGGACTGTTCACCATCGCCGCCCGCTACGGCTATATCGAACCCGGAGACGACCCCGGCAGCTGGGGCGCGGACGCCGAGGTCCGCGACAGCACCGAGCTGACACCGCTCATCCTTCCCGACCTGGCATGACAACAGGAGACGCCCGCATGCGCCCCCAGGACTACCAAGCTCCCGACGACCTGCTCCGCGACAAGGTGATTTTGGTCACCGGTGCCGGCGACGGCATCGGCCGCGCCGCCGCCCTCGCCTTCGCCGCCCGCGGCGCGACGCTGATTCTGCTGGGCCGCACGGTGGAAAAACTGGAAGCCGTCTACGACGCCATCGAGAGTGCTGGCGGCGCCCAGCCGGCACTGTTTCCTCTGGACCTGACCACGGCGACCGAGCAGGACTGCGAACAACTGGCCAGCGCCATCGGCGAGACCTTCGGACGGCTCGACGGCCTGCTGCACAACGCCAGTCTGCTGGGCGAGCGGCGGCCAATTGCCAACAGCAGCTTGTCGGCCTGGCAGGAGGTCATGCAGGTCAATGTGAACGCAGCTTTCCTGCTCACGCGCACTTTGCTGCCATTGCTGGAGCAGGCCCCCCAGGCCTCGGTGGTGTTTACCTCCTCCGGCGTGGGGCGCCGGGGGCGCGCCTACTGGGGCGCCTATGCGGTGTCGAAGTTCGCCACCGAAGGGCTGATGCAGGTACTGGCGGACGAGCTGGAGAATACCTCGCGCGTTCGGGTCAACAGCCTCAACCCCGGCGCCACCAATACTGCCATGCGGCGCAGTGCGTACCCGGCGGAGGATCCAACACGCAACCCCTCCCCGGACGAGATCCTGCCCGCCTACCTCTACCTGATGGGTGATGACAGCGTCGGGATGACCGGCCAGGCCCTGGACGCGCAGTAGCAACCGGACCCTCAGAGCCCCACGGGGCCGGGGAGCCCGAACACTCCGCTTTAGGGCCAGCCCGCCCCGGGTTCCACCACCCGGACACTCTCCACCCGACCGTCTATCTCGGCGGGCTCGCCAGAAACATGCAGCGACGCGGCCGTCATACAGAACAGGGTGCGCCGGTCATCGCCGCCCAGCATACAGGCGATGGCGTGGCGGGCGCCCGTGCCGATACGCTGCAGGACAGTGTCGGAGCCCCGCTGCATGTGCAGAAACTCGTGAGTCATCGGCGAGGCCACCCAGACGTTGTCCCGCGCATCCAGGCACAGGCCGTCGCTGACCGCCCCCTCGGGCAGAGTGGCATAGACCTGGCGGTTGGACAGGGAGCCGTCTTCGGCGAGGTCGAAGGCCGCCAGCTCCCGGGAACCGCTCTGCCCGACCACAAGCGTGCGTCCATCAGCGGTGATCGCCATGCCATTGGGGCAGATCAGGTCCTCCGCCGCCACCGTGACCCGACCGTCGGGATCGACCCGCAACAGCACGGCCGCGCGCATGGCCTCGCCCTTTTCGTAATCGAAGCCCATATTGCCGACGAAGGCGTGCCCATGGCGATCGACCACCATGTCGTTGGCGGGACCGGTGCACCAGGGGGACAGATCGGCGACTTCCTGCAGCGCCCCATCGCGATAGCGCAACAAGCTGTGGTCGTTCATCGACACCAGCAGGAGGGTGCCATCGGGCAGCCAGCCGAGCCCGGAAGGACGCCCGGGCACGCTGAAAACCACTTCCTGCAAGCCATCGGGGCGGATGCGCTTAACCGCGCCACCGCGCATGTCGGAAAAGTACAGCCAGCCCTCGCGCCAGCGCGGGCCCTCCCCGAACACCACGTCCGTACTGATAACCTGAAGCTCTGCCGATTCCGCCATACTCGCTCTCCTTGTTATTGCTGACCGATCGACAGCAAAGCGTAGAAGATCCAGGGGAAAAGCAGAAGTGCGGCGGAGAGAAGACCGCCGCTGGTACAGATTGCCGGGCCCCAGTGGGCGGTGCGGCTAACCGCGTCGGCGTGGCCCGCCCGCCTTCGGACGCGAGGTGCTGCGGCGGCCGGCAGCGGCCGGCGCCTTGCGCTTGGCAAACTGGCGCTCCATCACCTCTTTTTCCTTGACCGAGCCCCGCTGCAACTTTTTCTCCTTGAGGCCGGCCATGCGGTAGAGGCTCTTCACCTCCTTGGGGTCGAGCTCGGTCCACTGGCCCTGCTTGACCCGGGAGGGAATGAACACCTCGCCGTAACGCACACGCTTGAGACGGGAAACCGTCAGCCCCTGGGACTCCCAGAGCCGGCGCACCTCGCGGTTGCGCCCCTCCATGATCACCACGTAGAACCAGTGATTGATGCCGTCGCCACCGCCGTCCTGGATGTCGGTGAAGCGGGCCACGCCATCCTCCAGCTCGACCCCGTTGACCAGGCGCTCAAGCATCTCGGGCTCCACCTGGCCCATCACCCGCACCAGGTATTCCCGCTCGATATTGGCGGACGGATGCATCAGGGAGTTGGCCAGCTCGCCGTCGGTGGTGAACAGCAGCAGGCCCGAGGTGTTGTAGTCCAGGCGACCGATGGAAATCCAGCGTCCTTTCTTCAGCTTTGGCAGTCGCTCGAACACCGTGCGTCGACCCTGGGGATCGCGGCGGCTGCACACTTCCCCGGTCGGCTTGTGATAGAGAATGCAGCGGGTCTCCCGCGCCGGCGCCCGCTCCAGGGGCTTGCCGTCGATGGCAATACGCGCGCGCTCATCCACCCGGTCACCCAGTGTGGCCGGATGCCCGTCGACACTGACCCGGCCTTCCTCGATCCAGCGCTCCATCTCACGACGGGAGCCAAGGCCGGTCCGCGCCAGCACTTTTTGCAGCTTTTCCCCGGGCTGTTGGCGCGACCCGCTATCCGCGGCTTCGGCGCCGGCGGGTGTGACATGACGGCGGCTCAATGCTTCGCTCCCGATTCGGGGTGAGCAGTATCCGCAGGGCTCTCCCCGGCAGCGAAAGCCTCCTCGTCCGCACTGTCGGGAGTCGGCTCGGTCAGTTCACTGTCCCCCAGAGAGGACTCAGCGTCAGGCTGCCCGCTAACGGCAGCCTCGGCTTGGGCGGCGGCGGCATCGGCAAAGCCGAGTTCGGCATTCAGGGTTTCCAGGTCACGTATCTCCGCCAGGGGGGGCAACTGATCGAGGTTGCGCAGGTTGAAATAATCCAGGAACTGCCGCGTGGTGGCGTACATCGCCGGGCGGCCGGGGACATCGCGGTGCCCCACGACCCGCACCCACTCGCGCTCCTGGAGGGTCTTGATGATGTTGGAGCTGACGGCCACGCCGCGAATCTCCTCGATCTCGCCGCGGGTAATCGGCTGTCGATAGGCGATCAGTGCCAGGGTCTCGAGCAGCGCCCGCGAGTACTTCTGGGGGCGCTCCTGCCACAGCCGCCCCACCCAGGGTGCCAGGGACTGGCGCACCTGGAAGCGGTAGCCACTGGCGACTTCCACCAGTTCGAAGCCACGCCCGGCGCAGCGCTCACTCACCGCCGCCAGGGCTTCCCGGATATCAGCATTGGAGGGGCGCTCCGCCTCTTCAAAAAGCTCCGCCAGCTGCTGTACGGCCAGGGGCTTCCCGGCCGCCAGCAGGGCGCCCTCGACAATCTGCACCAGCGTGCTGCTGTCCTGTTCGAAGGGCATCTACTCCACCCTTGCCTTGACGTGAATGGGACCGAAGGACTCGGTCTGCACGATTTCCACCAGCGACTCCTTGATCAGCTCGAGAACCGCGAGGAAGGTCACTACCACCCCGAGGCGCCCTTCCCGCTCGGAAAACAGGGATACGAAAGGTACGAACTGGCGTCCCACCAGGCGCTCCAACACCTCGGACATGCGTTCCCGGGTGGACAGGGCCTCGCGCTGGATGTGGTGACTCTCGAACATGTCGGCCCGGCGCAGCACTTCACTCAGTGCCAGCAGCAGCTCGCGCATCTCCACCTCCGGGTGCGGCCTGGCGCGCTCCAGATCCGGCGGCTCCGCACTGCCCGCCCAGGTATCCCGCCCCAGCCTGGGCAGCTCGTCGATTTCCTCGGCGGCTTTCTTGTAGCGCTCGTATTCCTGCAGGCGCCGGATCAACTGCGCCCTCGGGTCTTCTTCCTCGTCGTCGACCATCTCGGAGCGCGGCAAAAGCATGCGCGACTTGATCTCCGCCAGCATGGCCGCCATCAGCAGGTACTCCGCCGCCAGCTCGAACTGCAGCGCGTCCATCAGCTCGACATAGCGCATGTACTGCTCGGTGATTTCCGAGACGTCGATTTCCAGAATATCCAGGTTCTGGCGACGGATCAGGTAGAGCAACAGGTCCAGCGGCCCCTCGAAGGCCTCCAGAAAGACCTCGAGTGCCTGGGGCGGTATATACAGATCCTTGGGCAGCTCGGTGATCGCCTTGCCCATGACCACCGCAAAGGGCATCTCGCCCTGCTCGGGGCGGGCGGGATTGGGAGAGGAGGAATCGGTCACGGAGCTGCCTGTGGTCATAATTCGCGCAGTATACCCCTCAGGGCAGGAAGGGCGCCACGTCTCCCTTGCCCTCGCGGGTGATCTCGGGCACGTCACCCGCCAGATCCACCACGGTGGTCGGCTCCAGGCCACAGAAACCACCGTCGATAATCAGATCCACCTGGTGCTCGAGCAGGTTGCGGATATCCCAGGGATCGGTCAGTGGCAGGTCGTCGCCCGGGAGAATCAGGGTCACGCTCATCAGCGGCTCTCCCAGCTCGGCCAGCAGCGCCTGGGCAATGGCATTGTCCGGCACGCGCACCCCCACCGTCTTGCGCTTGGCCTGCTGCAGGCGCCGCGGAACTTCCGACGTGGCCTGGAGAATAAAGGTATAGGGTCCGGGGGTGTTGTTCTTGAGCAGGCGAAAGTCGGTGTTGTTGACCCGGGCGTAGGTGCCGATCTCCGAGAGGTCCCGGCAGACCAGAGTAAAATTGTGGCGGTCATCCAGGCGCCGGATGCGACGAATGCGGTCCACCGCCTGCTTGTCGCCCAGGTGGCAACCCAGGGCATAGGCGGAATCGGTGGGATAGACCACCACCCCACCCTGGCGGATGATATCCACCGCCTGGCGCACCAGACGGGCCTGGGGCGTCTCGGGATGGATCTGGAAAAACTGACTCATGTACAACTCTCCTGCTCGGGGGCCTGCCAGCGTTCCCAGACGCCCCGCAGCCCCTCCAGATGGCGGGGCTCGACACCCAGGTCGGCAGCCCACGACTGTTCCTGATGAAAATCACTGCCCAGCGAGACCGCCAGCTGTTGCCGCCTGGCCAGCTCGCGCAACTCGCGCCCTTCGTTGGGCAACTGGCGTCCACTGAGCACTTCCACCGCAGCGCCGCCGGCAGCGCGAAAATCCGCGGTCAGACGCTCCAGCCGAGTGCGGGTCAAGCGGTATTTCAAGGGGTGCGCCAACACGGCCACGCCACCTGCGGCGACGATCCAGCCGACCACCTCCTCCAGGACCGGCCAGAAGGCCTTTACGTCCCCCGGCTTGCCGCGGCCCAGGTAGCGGTCGAAGGCCACCGAGGGCTCCGCCACATGGCCCTGCGCGACCATCCAGGCGGCGAAGTGCGGCCGGCCGATCTGGCTGTCACCGGCGGCCGCACGGGCCCCCTCCAGGGCACCGGACAGGCCCAGTTTCTCGAGCCGCCGGGCAATCACCGCGGCCCGCTCCTGACGCGCCTCCGCCTGCCGGGACAGGCCCGCGGCCAGCACCGGATGATCGACATCCAGGTTCAGGCCAACCACGTGCACGTTGACCCCCGACCACTGGCAGGACAGCTCCACCCCGGGCACCAGGTGCAGCTCACCGCTTGCAAGCGCGCGGCTTGCCACGGCCGCGCGGTAGCCCGCCACGGTGTCGTGATCGGTAATCGCCAGCTGGCTCACGCCGCGCACAAGGGCGCGCTGCACCAGGTCCGCGGGTGACAGCGCACCGTCCGAAGCGGTGGTATGGGTGTGGAAATCGACAAGCACGATGTTAGCGTCTCCGCTTTGCTCTGCTTCCCGCAGTGCACTACACTGGCGGGCTACCGCCCGTCCTGCCGGCGGTGCACCGCGGCCTCCTGCGGGCAAAGCGGCATGGTAACACGGGGCTCCAACAGGTCTGCCATGAAACAACTTGCCGAATTCATTCCCATTGCTCTGTTTTTCATCGTCTACCAGATGGACGGCGACACCGTCAGCCTGGGCGACTGGCAACACACGATCGACGGCATTTTCAGCGCCACTGCCGTGCTCATGCTGGCCACTCTGCTGCAGCTGCTGATCACCTTCGCAGTAAACCGCAAGCTCGACAAGCGCAGCCTGTGGACTGGCGTAGCAGTACTCGCTTTCGGCGCCGCCACCCTGCTGTTGCGCAATGAACTGTTCATCCAGTGGAAGCCGACCATTTTCAACTGGGCCCTGGCCCTGGTCTTCGGCGCCTCGCAGTTCATCGGTCAGCGCAACCTGATGGAGCGCACCCTCGGCGGGCAGATACAGTTGCCAAAATCTGTGTGGCTGCGGCTGAACCTGCTGTGGACAGCGCACTTTGCCATCGTCGGCACCCTCAACCTGGTGGTTGCCTACACCTGGAGTGAAGCCGACTGGGTCAGCTACAAGCTGTACTCGGCGATCGGCTTCACCCTGCTCCTCACCGTATTGACTGCCTGGCTGGTGGCTCCGCATCTCAAGGAAGATACCGCCAGCGACTCCTGACAGGACCCGATTCATGCTTTACGCGATACTCTGCGACGACGTCGACAACAGCCTGCCCTTGCGTCAGCAGGCGCGCCCCGCCCATCTGGCGCGGATCCAGGCGCTGGTCGACGAGGGGCGCCTGCTGGTTGCGGGCCCGCACCCGGCCCTCGACACCGAGGACCCGGGCGACGCGGGCTTTACCGGCAGCCTGATCATCGCCGAGTTCGACAGCCTGGAGGCCGCCACCGCCTGGGCGGACGCCGACCCTTACGTCGACGCCGGCGTATTCCGCCGGGTCGTGGTCAAACCCTACAAGCGCGTGCTGCCCTGAGCATGCCCGATATCCGCCTTCCATTGACGAGGACTCTCCACGTGCGCCTGCCATTTTTATGCGCCCTGCTAACCGCCCTGGTGGCGCTGCCCAGCGCCGCGCAAGATACCCGCTATGTCCGCGACACCCTGTATGTACAGGTCCGCAGCGGCGCCGGCGATGAGCACGACGTCGTGCATCGCGGCCTGGCGTCCGGCACGCCGGTCCAGGCGGGCGAACGCTCCGCCGACGGCGAGTGGGTGGCGGTGACACTGGAGGACGGCACCCGCGGCTGGATGCCGGAGCGGTTTTTGATGGAGGAGCCTCCGGCCTCGGTGCAGCTCGCCGAGGCACAGCAACAGGTCGCTCAACTGGAGTCTGAAAACAAGCGACTCGCCGATGAGGTGGCCGAGATGCATGCGCTGTGGGGCAACCTGCCCCGGGAGGGGGCAGACGGCGAAGAGACCCTGCGCGCGGTAATGGAGGAGCTGGCCCAGCTGCGACAGATTTCCGGCAAATCGCTGCAGCTCGACGCCGACAACCGGCGGCTGGCGGAGGAAGCCGAGAAGCTGCGCTCCCAGGTGGACGTCCTGGCGGCGGAGAACCTGCGCCTTCAGGAAAGCCTGCGCACCAATACCTTCATGGACGGCTCCCTCGCGGTCCTGCTGGGCGTCATCATCACCCTGGTCGTTCCGCGGCTGTGGCCCAAGCGCCGCCGCTATGACGGCTGGGCCTGAACCGGAGTACTCTGCATGCGTCGTCGAATCCTGCTGGGCCTGTTGCTGCTGACAAGCTTGAGCCTGCCCACCCACGCCAGCGAGACCAGCCAGCCCTACCCGCTGGTGGTCATCCGTACCGACGAAGGCGATATCACCCTGCGCCTGCTCCCGGACAAGGCACCAATCACGGTCGCCAATTTCCTCGACTACGTGGAGGCGGGCCATTACAACGGCACCATTTTCCACCGGGTGATTCCCGACTTCATGATCCAGGGCGGCGGACTGCTCCCCGACATGAGCGAGAAGCCCACCGGCACACCGATCCAGAACGAGTCGCGCAACCGCCTGCACAACACCCGGGGCACCATTGCCATGGCGCGCATGAATGACCCGGACTCCGCCACCGCCCAGTTCTTCATCAACCAGCGGGACAACCTGCAACTGGACTGGACCCCCGGCCGCGAGGGCTATACTGTCTTTGGCGAAGTCGTGGCGGGCATGTCGATTGTCGACTACATTGCCACCAGCCCGACCGCAGAGGTCGAGGGGCACGCGAACGTACCGGTAGAGCCGGTGATCATTCGCAGTATTGAACGCGTGGGCCTGTGATGATCGCTCTCAGCGTCAACCTCAACAAAATCGCCCTGATCCGCAACTCTCGGGACACCCGCAACCCGGATATTCCCCACCACGCCCGCCTCTGCATCGACGCCGGTGCCGACGGCATCACGGTACATCCGCGGCCGGACCAGCGGCACATCCGCGCCAGCGACTGCTTTGACCTGGCAGCCATGCTCGAGGTGGAGTTCAACATCGAGGGTAACCCGATGGCCGGCCCCCGGCGCAGCGACCGCGCGGGCGTTGGCGACTACCCCGGCTTTATGCAACTGGTGCGTGAAATCCGCCCCGCCCAGTGCACCCTGGTCCCCGACGGCGACCAGCAGCTGACCTCGGACCACGGCTTCGATCTGCAACGCGAGGGCGACCGTGTCGCCCCGCTGGTGGAAGAACTGAAGTCCCTGGGTATCCGCACCAGCCTGTTCATGGATCCGGACCCGGAACAGATTCGTCTGGCGGCGCAGGTGGGCGCGGACCGCATCGAGCTCTACACCGAGGCCTGGGCCCGTGCGCATGCCAGTGGGGAGGATGTGGACGCCGTTTTGAGGCAGTTCGCGACAGCCGCCGAGGCGGCCCTGGATGCGGGCCTGGGCATCAATGCGGGGCACGACCTCGACCTGCACAACCTGCCGCCCTTCGCCAGCGCGATACCGGGGCTGCTGGAGGTCTCGATCGGTCACGCCCTGACCGTGGACGCCCTCAGCCTGGGCCTGCCGCGCACCATCGCCGCCTATCAGCGCGCCCTGGGCAAGGACGCGCCGGACCCGAGATAAATCCGCACGTCCCGAAAGGTGGCGGATTCATCCAGGTCCGGCAGGGTACAGGACTCCCGCGCAGCGAGCTGGCGATAGCCTGGCGCGCTGAAGTCCTTCACCCGAGAGTCCGCCAGCAATACCCAGTCCGCCCGCTGGCGGAAACGTTCCAGCCAGTCCAGGTTGGCGCGGTCGTAGAGCACATCGGCGGCAATCAGCAGGTCCACCGCCCCCGTCACATCGGCGAAATCCGCGACCAGCTTCAGCTCGACGCCGTTCAGCGCCGCATTGGCGGCCGTCGCATCCCGGGCATCGGGGTCGATATCGCAGGCAAGCACCTCGTCCGCCCCGGCCAGCGCGGCGGCGATCGCCACCACCCCCGATCCGCAGCCAAAATCCAGCACCCGGCGGCCGCGCACCCAGTCCGGGTGCTCCAGTAACCAGCGGGCCAGCACCCGCCCGGAGGCCCAGCAGAAAACCCAGTAGAGCGGGTTGTCCATGACCCGCGCCGCCTGCTCCGCTGTCAGCTCGCCCTGGGGGTAGTCTGCGTTCAACAACCAGAGATCGAGGGCACGGGGTGCGTCAAGCGACACCGGCTCCAGCCGTGCTCCCGGAAGAATCTTGCGCAGACGCTGTTGCAGCCTGTCGATTGTCATTACCATTGCTCTCCATGCATATTGAAAGCACACCCTACCTGGTGCCCCACAGCCGCGAGCCGATCGAGATCCTCCACGAGGACGAACACCTGCTGTTGGTGCGCAAACCCGACCTGCTGCTGAGCGTACCCGGCCGTCACCCGCGCAACCATGACAGCCTGATCAGCCGCCTGCAGCAAACCCACCCCACAGCGAGCATCGTGCACCGGCTGGACCTGGATACCTCGGGCATCATGGTGGTGCCACTGACCCGCGAAGCGCATGCCGACATCAGCCGGCAATTCCAACAGCGCGAGGTGTTCAAGACCTACGAGGCCCTGGTATTCGGCGTACCCGCCACAGGCGAGGGGCAGGTCGACCTGCCCCTGATCGCCGACTGGCCACGGCGACCACTGCAGAAGGTCTGCCACCAGCAGGGCAAGGCGGCCCTGACCTGGTACGAACTGCTGGAGAGTCACGGCAACTACAGCCGGGTGCAATTGATGCCGGTAACGGGACGCTCTCACCAGCTGCGCATCCACATGCGCGAGCTGGGCCACCCGATCCTGGGCTGTGACATGTACGCCCACGCCGAGGCATTCCGCATGGCGCCGCGCTTGATGCTGCACGCCACCCGGCTCGGCCTGCGTCACCCGGTCACCGACGAGTGGCTGGAGGGCTGCTCACCCGCCCCTTTCTGAATCCAGGTAACTGCACCAGTCCGACCAGCTGCCCGGGTACAGCAGGGCGTCGCTGCGACCCAGGCGATCCAGCGCAAACAGGTCCACGCAGGCGGTCACCCCCGAACCGCAGTAAGCCACCAGCGGTTTCCGCTCCAGCAAGCCCCCAAAGTGTGCACGCAGCTCGGCGTCACTGCGCAGGAAGCCCCCGGCGTCAGTAACTGCCTGCCAGGGTCGGTTGAGCGCCCCGGGAATATGCCCGGCCACCGGATCGATGGGCTCCTCCAGCCCCAGGTAACGCCGCTCCTCCCGGGCATCCACCAGCGTGGCTGACTGTGCCTGAAGCGCTATCAGTTGCTCCCGGTCACACACCCCCCGATAACCCTCGACCGCCGGCACCGCACAGGCGCGGGTCGCTGTGTCAGCGGACGCTGCGGCAGCGCTCTCCACCGCCCCCCCGGCAGCCAGCCAGGCGGCATAGCCACCGTCCAGCAGCGCCGGCGGGCGGTAGCCGAGGGCACGCAGCAGCCACCAGCAACGCGCGGCAAAGGCGAAGCGCTGGTCGTCGTAAACCACCACCTCGCTGTCGCGACCGATGCCCAGGGCCGCCAGTCGAGTCGCCAGGGCTGCGGGGTCGGGCAGGGGGTGCCGACCGCCGTGCGTTGCCACAGGGCCCGAGAGGTCACGCTCCAGGTGCAGGTAATGGGCGCCCGGAATATGCCCCTCGCGCCAGGCCCGCTCACCGGCACCGGGGTCGGCGAGACTGAAGCGGCAATCGAGGACAATGGCCTCCGGCCGGCGCATTAGCTCACTCGCGGTCAACATGACTGTCTCACTCCTCTGGTTCTTTCCGGTCCCGGCGACCTGTATAATCGGCGACCTTTTGATCAATCCGCCCCGCACCCACAGGTATTCCCATGTCCAGCAACAAGGTCGGCTTCGTCAGCCTCGGCTGCCCCAAGGCCCTCGTCGATTCCGAGCGTATTCTCACCCAGCTGAAGCTGGACGGCTACGAGATTGTCCCCAGCTACCAGGATGCCGAGCTGGTAGTTGTCAATACCTGCGGCTTTATCGACAGCGCCAAGCAGGAATCCCTGGATGCCATCGGCGAGGCGATCAGCGAAAACGGCAAGGTTATCGTGACCGGCTGCATGGGCAAGGGCAACGATGCCGAAACCATTCGCCAGCTACACCCGAAAGTGCTCAGCGTCACCGGGCCGGCGGCCTACGAGGAGGTCGTTGGCGCAGTACACCAGTATGTGCCCCACGCACCGACTCACGACCCCTACGTCGATCTGGTACCGCCCCAGGGGGTGAAGCTCACGCCGCGCCACTACGCCTACCTGAAGATTTCCGAGGGCTGCAACCACCGCTGCAGCTTCTGCATCATCCCGCAAATGCGCGGGGACCTGGTCAGCCGCCCGATTGGCGAGGTCATGGGCGAAGCCGAAGGCCTGGTGCGCGCCGGCGTCCGCGAGCTGCTGGTGATCTCCCAGGACACCAGTGCCTACGGCGTTGACCTCAAATACCGCACCGGTTTCTGGAACGGCCGGCCGATGAAAACCAGCATGCAGGCCCTCTGCGAGGGACTCGGCGAGCTGGGCATCTGGGTGCGCCTGCACTACGTCTACCCCTACCCGCATGTCGATCACATCGTGCCGCTGATGGCCGAGGGCAAGATCCTGCCCTACCTGGACATCCCCTTCCAGCACGGCAGCCCTTCGGTGCTCAAGCGCATGAAGCGCCCCGCGGCGGCGGAAAAATCCCTGGAGCGGATTCGCCGCTGGCGGGAGATCTGCCCCGAGATCACCCTGCGCAGCACCTTTATCGTCGGCTTCCCCGGCGAGACCGAGGCGGAATTCCAGCAGTCACTGGACTTCCTCGAGGAAGCGCAACTCGACCGCGTCGGCTGCTTCCAGTACTCCCCGGTCGCCGGTGCCCCCGCCAACGAGCTGCCGGACCCGGTACCGGAAGAGGTCAAGCAGGAGCGCTGGGAGCGCTTCATGGCCCTGCAGCAGCAGATCAGTGCCGACAAGTTGCAGGCCAAGATCGGTCAGCGCATCGAGATTCTGATTGACGAAGTCGATGAGGAAGGTGCCATCGGCCGCTCCACCGCCGATGCCCCGGAAATCGACGGCAAGGTCTACCTGGACGGCGTGACCGACCTGCAACCCGGGGATTTCGTCGAGGCCGAGGTCACCGGCGCCGACGAATACGATCTCTGGGCCGGCTAGACACGCGCCAGATGAACGTCCTGCTGTTCCAGCCCGGCGCCTGCAACGATGCGGGCCAGCTGCGCGTCACGGGTCGACAGCTTCAGCACTTGCGCGAGGTTCACCGGGCCAGCCCGGGGGACAGCCTGCGGGTGGGTGAAATCAACGGCCAGCTGGGCAGCGCCGAGATCCTCGCCCTGGAAGACGACCACGCCCTGCTTCAGGTCACACTGGATCAGCCACCGCCACTGCGGCTGCCGGTGGTTCTGGTGGTCGCCCTGCCGCGCCCGAAGATGCTGCGCCGCCTGCTGCGCAGCGCCGCCGAGTTCGGGGTCGAGGAACTGCACCTGATCCACAGCTACCGGGTGGAAAAGAGCTACTGGCAGACACCCGTGCTGCAGCAGGACACGGTTCGCGACTACTTTCTGCAGGGTGCCGAACAGGCGCGGGACACCCGCTTGCCCCACCTGAGCCTGCACCGGCGTTTTCGCCCCTTTGTCGAGGACCGGCTGCCTGGGCTGATCGCGGGCCGGGAAGGCCTGCTGGCACATCCCGGCGAAGCCCCCCCCTGCCCCACCGGCGGGGACTCGCGGCCACGCCTGCTGATGGTGGGCCCGGAGGGAGGCTTCATCGCCTGGGAGGTGGAAAAACTGCTGGCGGCCGGCTGTCGGCAGGTATCCCTCGGGCCGCGCATCCTGCGGGTGGAAAACGCCGTCAGCGTACTGCTGGGGCGGCTGCTTAACTGAGCGCCGCCGCGTAGGCTGCCACCGCGGCGGCCCATGGCACAGGGAATCCCCCGGCTGCGCCCCCGCACTAGTGACCGAAGTGATAGCGCAGATCGAGGCCATACATGCGCGGCGGGTTCACCGCGTAGCCCCCGGTCCCGGAGGACTCCACCAGCGCCGTCCCGCCCACCAGGTAGGTCTCATCGGTGAGGTTGCTGCCATACAGCGCCGCGCTCCAGCGCTGATCCAGGGACGTCCAACCGAGCCGGGCACTGAGATCAAACTGCTCGTCCTCCAGCCACAAGCCTGTCTGGCAGCTGAGTGCATCGAAGCAGAACTCGATGTCCTTTTTCAGGCTGGCCTGCAGTCGCGGCGTGACCTGGCCAATCGACGTTTCCCAGTGGTACTGCACTGACAGCAGAAAGGATTGCTCGGCCAGGCGCGGCAGGTTTTCCGAGGAGCGGTCGTTGGGGCAGGAATCCACCTCCAGAATAGTCAGGTTGGCGCGGACACAACCCGGCCCCGGGGGCACGCTGCTGTCGGCGATGGTGATCTGTTGATCCATGAACTCCTGGATATCGCCATCGGTGAAGGTGGCGTTGAAGCCCACCAGCAGGTTGGGCACGGGCAGCCAGCTGGTCTCCAGCTCAAAGCCCTGGATCGTCGACTCGGCGGCATTGATGGTGGCCGGCGAAGGTGAACTGACCTCCGGGTTGATGACCAGCGTGGTCAGCTGACGGTTGGTGTAGTCGCTGTAGAACAGCGCTCCGTTCAAGCGCAGGCGGCGGTCCAGCAAATCCAGCTTGAAGCCCAGCTCCCAGTTCTCCACCTCTTCCGGCTGGAAGGTTTCCAGCTGGCCACTGGGAGCTTCCGACAAACCACCGGAGAGGAAACCCTCGCTCCAGGTCAGGTAGAGGCTGCCCTGGTCTATCCAGTCGCCGGGGTCCAGCAGATATTGGATGCTGGCCATGGGCGAGACGTCACTGTCGGAGGTCTCGCCACCGGCGATGTCGTCGACCAGAAATCCGAAGGCCGGGTTGTAGACGAAGCCCGGACGCTGCACCGCGTACAGGCCGCCCCCGAGCGGTGTGACCGGGCCTCCACTGGCATCCAGGGTTGCCGGGTCCGGGATATAGCGGGTACGCCGCAGCTCGCGGTCCTCTTCCGTATAACGCAAGCCCAGTGTGGTGCGCCAGTTGGCGGTGAACTCCCACTCCAGCTGGGCGAAAGCTGCCCGCGCCTCGTTCTCGGTCGCCAGTTCGGACGCCGAGGTGTTCAGGAAAAACAGGTTGGCAAGCGCAGGATCAAAGGGGCCGAGGTAGTTGGCGGTCTCGCGGCCATCGCTCTCCTCGCGGAACCAGTACAGGCCGGCCACGTATTGCAGGCGCTCGTCGACCGCGCTGCCGATCAACTGGAATTCTTGCGTGTACTGGTCCGACTCGCCAGGGCCACCCCGGGGGTGCACGGTGTTGGTCCGGTGCAGAAAGGGGATGGCAGTGTGATCGAGCTCATCGTTCTGCGCCGCTTCGGTATAGCGCCAGCCGGTCACACTCTTCAGGGACAGGTCGTCGTTGATCGCCCACTCGGCAACCAGGGAGGCGCCGCGGTTCTCCGCCTGATAATCACCGCCCAGGTCCGAGAGCACCTTGCGCGGGTCACCGCCCCCCGCCTCCGCGGCATCGCGACAGAAGTCCGCCGTGGTGCGCCCGGTGGCCGGACCGATGGCCAGGGCATCGAAAAGCGCCGCCTGCCAGCCGCGCGCACCTTCGACCACCCGACACTTTTGCGGGCGCATGGTCTGGTCGGTCTCGGCCCAGTTGAGGTTCAGATCGACAATCAGATCGGGGGTGGCCCACCAGCGCGTTTGCCAGATGAGGCTCTGCCGGTCCTCATCCATGTAGTCCTCGCCATCGACCAGGTTGCGAATGTGCCCGTCGCGCTGGCGGGAGACGCCGGAAATCCGCGTCGCCAGCTGCTCGCCGAGGGGAATATTGAGGACAAAGTCGGCATCCCGGCGGTCGTAATTCCCGACCCTGACCCCAAGCTGGGCCTCGAGCACATCCACCGGGCGGTTGGTGGTGAAGACCAGCGCGCCACCGGTGGTGTTCTTGCCAAACAGCGTGCCCTGGGGGCCGCGCAGGACCTGCACCGACTGGATGTCATTGAGGTCCAGCAGGGCGCCATCCGGTCGCGATAGGTAGATGTCGTCGATGTAGATGCCGACGCCGGAGTCGATGTTCTCCCCGGTATTGCGCTGACCCACCCCGCGGATATACACACTGGCAATCGGCGCCGAGCCGTTGGCTTCCACCACATCGATATTCGGCGCCAGCTTGTTGAGGTCGGCCAGATTGCGCACATTGGCATCCCGCAGTGCCTCGGCATCCAGCGCGGTCACCGCCAGCGGCGTTTCCTGTAGGCTTTCCGCGCGCTTGCGCGCCGTCACCACCACTTCTTCCAGCACCAGCCCCTGGGCGCGAACCATTGCCGGCATCGCACCAGCCGCAAGGGCCCCCAGAAGACACGCGCAGCTACCCGCCTTGAACAGCATCGTCATCACCAACCACCCCTTGTTATCGTTATCGGAGTGAACCGGGCAGGCCCAGCGGCCTGAACCCTCCGGCCCAGACTAAGGATCGTTAGTATTCAAGCACTGAACGGGGCTGCCGGCAAGCAACATTCGCCGGGAAAGGTTTTAGGAGAGGGCGAGACCGATGGGACAACTCACGCCGGTACCCGCGAGACCACAGTAGCCGCCGGGGTTGCGGGCGAGATATTGCTGGTGGTAGTCCTCGGCGTAGTAAAACGGCGGCGCGGGCAGGATTTCCGTGGTAATCGCCCCGTAGCCGGCGACGTGGAGCGACTGCTGGAAGGCCTCGCGACTGGCCAGGGCCTCATCCAACTGGGCATCGCTGAAGGCGTGGATCACCGAGCGATACTGGGTGCCCAGGTCATTGCCTTGTCGCATGCCCTGGGTGGGATCGTGACCTTCCCAGAATTGCTGCAAGAGATCGGTGTAGGCGATCCTGGCGGGATCATAAACCACCAGCACCACTTCAGCGTGCCCGGTACGGCCACTGCAGACTTCTTCGTAGGTCGGGTTGGGGGTGAGGCCGCCGGCGTAACCCGCCGCCGTCGTGTAGACGCCGGGCAGCTGCCAGAACAGGCGCTCAACCCCCCAGAAGCAGCCCATGCCGAATACCGCCTGCTCCAGGCCTTCGGGAAACGGCCCGCGCAGGCGATGGCCGTTGACCAGATGCTGTTCCGGCACCCGGATGGCTTGTTCCCGACCGGGCAGCGCCGTTTCGGCGTCCGGGAGGGCGTGCTTTTTGCGAATATCAAAGAGGCTCATGTCACAAGTATAGCCACCTCGCCGCTGCCGCAACAACCGGGGCCTGTAGGATCGCGCCCCCCTGCCCGATGGGCCCGGCATCAGCATCACAAATCTGTCACAGCCAGCTGAGACACTGGGCGCGGCCGGACAAGAGCTGATCGCGACGGAACATGACGGCGTCAGACCGGTCTGATAGCATCGGAATCGAAAAGTGAGCAAGCAGATGAACCAGCAGAATACAGCCTTTGATCCCCGCGAGCTGAGCAGTCGCAAGCTGTGGCAGATTGTGGTGCAGTCCGACGACCGTCAGCGCGATGCCTGTTCCCGCCGCGCGGTCCAGGAACTGACCCAGCGCCGCCGCTACCTGCGCGAGCTGAACCAGCTCAATGCCCCGGGGGAGCCACGCCAGGGTAGATGAGCAGACCCCCCTCACGTATCGCGGGCCCCGGCGAGGTCCAGGCCTTCCTCGGCAAACACCGCGCCATCGCCACGGTCGCGCGCCGGCAGCCCCGCCTTCTCTTTGCGGTGGACGCCACCGCCAGTCGCCAGCCCACCTGGAAACTCGCTCGCCAGCTCCAGGCCGACATGTTCCGCGCCGTGGGATCCGACACGTCCCTCGCCGTGCAGCTTTGCTACTACCGCGGTTTTCACGAACTCCAGGCCACCGGCTGGTTGCAGGACACCGGGGCACTGGCCGCCGCCATGGCCCGGGTTCACTGCGAGGGCGGCCACACCCAGATCGCCCGCCTGCTGCGTCACGCACGGGCAGAGCACCGCAAGACACCCCTGCGGGCACTGGTCTTCATCGGCGATGCTCTGGAAGAATCCCCGGATGACCTGTGCCAGCTCGCGGGTGAACTGGGCCTGCTGAAACTCCCCCTGTTCCTGTTTCAGGAAGGCGACGACCCGCGAGTTCGCGACACCTTCCAGAGCATGGCCCGCCTCAGTGGCGGCGCCTGGGCCCGTTTCGACCAGCGCAGTGCCACAAGGCTGTCGGAATTGCTGGGCGCTGTCGCGCGCTACGCAGCGGGCGGCCGCAAGGCCCTGGAAAGCCACACCAGTGAAGGTGCTAAACTGCTGCTTCAACAACTGCCGCACTGAGGGCCCGCGTGCCGAGACTTCTGCTCCTGCTGGCGATTGCCATTGCACTGTATATCCTGTTCTTGCGCGCCCGCTCCCTCCCCCCGCACAAGCGGCGCGGCGAGTACCTGAAACTCGGCCTCGCCGTCACCGTGGTGGTCGTGGTCTACCTCACCCTGACCGGGCGCATGCACTGGGTTGGCGCCGCACTGACGGGTCTGCTGGTGGGACTGCGCCAATTGCTTCCCCTGCTGATTCGCTACTTCCCCATGCTCGCCTCGCTGCGCCAGCAGCATGCCGGCGCCAGCAGCAGTGGCGGCGGTCAGTCGACGGTGGAGACGGCAACCCTGCGCATGCACCTGGACCACGAAAGCGGCGAGCTGAGCGGTGAAGTGCTGCAGGGCCCCTGGCGCGACTGGCAGCTGGCGGAGATGGACCGCGAGCAGCTCGAGGAACTCCGGCGCTACTGCGCAAAGCAGGACAGCGAGGCCTTGCAGCTACTGGACAGCTACCTGCAACAGCGTTTTCCCGGGGCCTCGTTCGAGGACAGCGAACCACCGCCGGGGGCGGGCGACGGGGGCGGCGGCCTGACCCGGGCCGAGGCCCTGGCGGTGCTGGGATTGGGGGAGGAAGCCAGTCGCGAGGAAATCATCGCCGCCCACCGCCGCCTGATGCAGAAACTGCACCCGGACCGCGGCGGCAACGATTACCTGGCCGCCAAGATCAATGAAGCCAAGGACTTCCTGCTCGACTGAAACTGCCCGCGCCGCCGAACAGGGGGTGGACGCTGGCCGGAGGGGGCGAGCTTGATTACACTGCGCTGCCCACATACCAGCCAGGGAGATGGATTCGGTGAGTCAGGAAGTTCACGTCGTGCGCAACCAGCTTGGGCATTACTGGGGCAAGAGCAAGGCCTGGGTGGATGGCCGCGACCCGCGCGGTGTGGCCCGGGTCAAGCACCGCGACGAAGGGGTCAACCTGCTGTTCGAGTTGAGCGCCAAGGATGTCGACCTGCGCGGCGAGGTGATTGCCGTGCCGGTGACCGAACGGGGTGAGCCCGTGCTGGAAGTCAGCTCGATCCCGCTGCCTGCCACCGATGCCGAGAGCGCGGGCGATAGACCCGCAAATACCGCGTCCACCGACAGCCGCATCGGGAACCGCACGAACGACGACGCGGTCAAAGCGAACGATTCAACGACTCACCCGGAGTGATACCCCTGCCATGAGAATCCTGCTCTTCCTGGCGACCAACCTCGCCGTGCTGGTACTGGTCAGCCTGATTTTCAACCTGTTCGGCCTGGGGGGCATCCTCGCCGCCAACGGCGTCGACCTGAACCTGGGGTCACTGCTGATTTTCTGTGGCGTCTTCGGCATGGGCGGCGCCATGATCTCGCTGTTCCTCTCCAAATGGATGGCCAAACGCGGCACCGGCACCTACATCATTGAACAGCCGCGCAACCGGCAGGAGCAGTGGCTGCTGGACACGGTGCGCGAGCTGGCGACGGAAGCCGGTATCGGCATGCCCGAGGTGGGCATTTTCCCCTCGGAGGCCTCCAACGCCTTCGCCACCGGGTGGAATCGCAACGCCGCCCTGGTCGCGGTCTCCAGCGGCATGCTGCAGCGCTTCCGCCCCGAGGAGGTCCGCGCGGTCATGGCCCACGAGATTGGCCACGTGGCCAATGGCGACATGGTGACCCTGACCCTGATCCAGGGGGTGGTCAACACCTTTGTCATGTTCCTCGCCCGCATTATCGGGCACACCGTGGACCGCCTGGTGTTCAAGACCGAGCGGGGCTACGGCATTGGCTACTTCGTGGTGACCATTGTCGCCGAACTGGTGCTCGGCATTTTGGCCAGCATGATCGTGTTCTGGTTCTCGCGCTGGCGGGAATATCGGGCCGACGCCGCGGGAGCCGGCCTGGCCGGCAGTGGCGCCATGATCGCCGCCCTGCAACGCCTGCGGGCGGAACAGGGCCTGCCCCAGGAGCTGCCCGGGGAACTGAAGGCCTTCGGCATTACCGAACAGTTGAAAGAAGGTTTCGCGGCACTGTTTCGCTCCCACCCGCCGCTGGAGGACCGCATTCGCGCCCTGCAGCGCGCTCAGTGAGCGCGCTGCGGCAGAAAGCTGTACTCGCTCATCACCGCGACGTCGATGCGGTCGTAGTCGATGAAACGGTGACAGCTGTCCATCATGGCCTGGTAGTTGGCCTCCAGGGTGGCGTCGTCACTGGCGGCGAAAAAGGCGTGGTTTGAGGTCATCGCTTCCGCCGGGAAGTTCTCCTCGACGATGGCGTGCAACTCCACTCCCTCGGCACCTCCCAGGTCATGCACAATCAGGTTCTGCCGGTAACCGAAAGTGGACTGGGTGTCGATAGCCACCTGCCCGTGACTGCCCTTCCAGATTCCCAGCCAGGTATCGCGATCGAGGCGCGGCGGCCGCTGCAGCATGGCAATCTGGCAAAAGCCCGGAACCCGGCCGTCATCCGCGGGAGGCTGTGTCGTGTTGACGATAGGCTCCGCCTCGCTGACCAGCCAGGCGCGCAGCTGGCTCACCTGGCGCGGCAGGAGAGCCTCAAGGGCATCCCGGAACCAGCCATCATCCAGCCACACGGAGAGCAGTGCCGAGGGCAGCGGCCCGCTGGTGGACATACATTTGTCCGCGGCCGGACGCACGGCGCTGTCCGCCACGGCCACTCGCAAGCCATGCACCTGGGGCAAAGCCAGTGCGGCCGGCACGAAGTCCGACAGCAGCGCACCCCGCAGACTGTCGCCGTCATCCGCATCGTCGATCCACAGGGCGTAGAGCACTTTTTCCATGAGCTTTTTCTCCGATCTGCAAGGGTGGCCCGCGGACGGGCAGAGGGCAGTTAATCAGATGCCTGGTACGGGCTCAATCTCCGGGGCCAGCCCCGTACCGCCTGCCTGAGCTGTTGAACCAATCCCCCGGAAAAACGTAGTAAGCTGCAGTAAAAGAGCCGCCAAGGAAACAGCCATGTCATCCCGCTCTCTTCCCGCAAGTATTCGAACCCTCGGCTATGCCGGCGCCGTGCTGCTGGCCCTGTTGCCGATTTCCGTGTTGGTCGTCCGTGCCGGCGCCTGGCAGGCCGGGTTGGCGCTGTATGCGCTAACCTGCCTGCTCTCCGCCCTGGTGTTACTGGTCGCCCTTGTGCTGTTGGCCTGGCCGCGGTTTCGCGCCAGCACCGGTGCTGTACTCACGCGGGCCCTGCTGGTGCTGCCGGGCACACTGCTGTTGCTCTCGGTGCTGGCGACCCGCGGCGACTACCCCCCGATTCACGACATCACCACGGATCTGGAGGACCCGCCGGTCTTCGTGCATGCGCCCGAGCTGCGCGGCAGCGAGGCCAATACCCTGGCAATCAAGCCGGAGAGCCTGGAACGACAGGCCCAGGCCTACCCCGACCTGGAAACGCTGCACAGCACCCTGCCGCCACAGCAGGCACTGGAGCGCGCCGCGGATATCGCGGAACAACTGGGCTGGGAGCTGGTCTATCGGGATGCACCCAACGGGCGGCTCGAGGCAGTGGCTACGACCGCCATCATGGGCTTTCGGGATGACATCGTGATCCGTGTCAGCCCCCGCGTGGGTGGCAGCGACATCGACCTGCGCTCGGTGTCGCGGGTCGGCGTCGGCGACATGGGCGCCAACGCCGCGCGCATACGCGCCTTCCTGACTCATTTCACCAACGAGGAGCACGCGCCTTGACAGCTTTTCCGGCACGCTGGCCAACGATCAAGACCGGTTTTCTGTTGCTCCTGGGCCTGGCGGCACTGGCCCTGGCAGCGCACAGTCGCGCCGATTCGGCACCGGACTACCTGAGCTTTGCCACCGAGGATGAAGCCAACTCTACCGAGATCTTCAGCAAGGCCAGCCCGGCGGTGGTCTTCGTCACCAATACCGCCCTGCGTCGGGACATGTTTTCACTCAACGTACACGAGATCCCCCGCGGCTCCGGCAGCGGCTTTATCTGGGATCCCAGCGGGCTGATTGTCACCAATTATCACGTGATTGCCGGCGCACACCGGCTCACCGTCACTCTGCAGGATCGCAGCGAATACAAGGCCGAGGTTATCGGAGTGGCACCGGAAAAGGACCTTGCGGTCCTGCGCATCGACAACCCGCCGGAGAACCTGGTGGCCTTGCCCCTCGGCGACTCCTCGGAACTGAACGTGGGCCGCAAGGTGCTTGCCATCGGCAACCCCTTTGGCCTGGACACCACGCTCACCACCGGTGTGGTCAGCGCCCTGGGACGCGAGATCCGCGCCCCCGGCAACCGCACCATACGCGGCGTGATTCAGACCGACGCCGCCATCAACCCGGGCAACTCCGGGGGCCCGCTGCTCAACTCCCTGGGCCAGCTGGTCGGGGTCAATACCGCCATCTACAGCCCCAGTGGCGCCAGCGCCGGGATCGGCTTCGCCATCCCGGTAAATACCGTTCGCGAAGTGGTGCCCCAGTTGATCAGCTACGGCCGCGTGCTGCGGCCGATCATCGGCGTGGAGCTGGCCAGCGATCGCTGGATCCGCCGCTACCGCATCGAGGGCCTGCCGGTAGTCCGGGTCTTTCCCGGCCTGCCCGCCGCGGAAGCCGGCCTGCGCGGCGTCTTTCGCAATGCCCGCGGCGACCTGCTACTCGGGGATATCATTCTCGCCGTCAACGACAAGCCGGTGCGCAGCAACGATGACTTCCTGAGTGTCATCGAGGCCCACCAGCCCGGGGACCAGGTCGAAATCCGCATCAAACGGGGCGAGCGTGCGGAAACCTTGATGGTCGAACTGGCGGAATCCCAGTAACCGTCAGCGCACCGGGCCACGCGGTGCACCGCGGGCCCGACACACGGTGACCCTCAGGACAAAGTGCCACCGTCGACCCGAATGTCCTCGCCGGTGATGTGCACGGCATCCTCCGAGGCCAGCATGGCAATCACACCGGCCATGACCTCTGGCCCCTTGGGGCCCGACAGGGAAGAGATCCGCCCGATCAGCTCGAAATCCATGGTTTCCGGCCAGTCGATATCCACCGTCATGCCGGTCTTGATATCGCCAGGGCAGACACAGTTGGCACGCACACCGCGCTTGGCATACTCCACGGCGATGCTGCGGGTCATCGCCAGCACGCCACCCTTGCTGGCCGAGTAGGCGACACCCCAGGGCAGGCCCGACAGCGCCGCGGTGCTGGCGGCGTTGACAATGCTACCGCGGGTTTCCAGCAGGTGCGGGATGGCCGCCCGGCACAGGTACATGGTGCCGGACAGGTTGATGTCCATGACGCGCTGCCAGTCCGCGGTGCGCAGCTCCCGCGTGTCATCGAAGCGCAGCAGGCCCGCCATGTTGACCAGGGCATAGAGGCTGCCGAAGTGTTCCACGCAGGCCGCCACGGCGGCATTGACCTGAGCTTCATCGGCGACGTCGCAGACACGCGAAGCCGCCTCGCCCCCCGCGTCGCGGATCGCCGCGACCGTGCCCTCGAGCCCCTCCGGCGCAATATCCAGACAGAAGACCCGCCCACCTTCAGTGGCAATACGCTGGGCGCTAGCGCGGCCAATGCCGCTGCCGGCCCCTGTCACCAGGACGACCCGATTTTCAAAACGACGCATGACTGTTATCCGTTATGGGAATGGAGCGCAGGAGCATGCCGGCGCACCGGCAGCCGGTCAACGCTCGCAGTCTGCGCTCCTGAACCAGCGGGCGCGATCGCAAATGTCAGCCGGCGTGACAGATGAAGTTATTGCAGTTCTGCCGGCAGGCGCTAGTCTAACCGGTTTGACAGACGCGCCCGCGCGGCTCCGCGCCGGCGGTTCCCCCTGAACAGGAGTACACCGTGGACGACCTGGAACGTTTTCGCGCCGAGACCCGGGAGTGGCTGGAAGCCAATTGCCCGCAATCCCAACGCCTGCCAACGACCCCCGCCGACCAGTACTGGGGCGGCCGCAAAGGCGAATTCCCCAGCGAGGATTCACGCCTCTGGTTCGAGCGCATGCGCGACCGCGGCTGGACCGCGCCCGAGTGGCCCGAGGCCTACGGCGGCGGTGGCCTCACGCCCCAGCAGGGCAAGGTCCTCAAGGAAGAAATGAAGCGCATCAACGCACGCACGCCGCTGTTCAGCCTGGGCATCTGGATGCTGGGTCCGGCGCTACTCGAGTACGGTACCGAGGAGCAGAAACAGCGCCATCTGCGCGCCATTGTCAATGGCGAAGTGCGCTGGTGCCAGGGCTATTCCGAGCCAGGCTCCGGCTCCGACCTGGCCAGCCTGCAGACCCGCGCCGAAGACAAGGGCGACCATTTCCTGGTCAACGGCAGCAAGATCTGGACCACCAACGCCGACAAGTCCGACTGGATCTTCTGCCTGGTGCGCACCAACCCGGACGTCAAGAAACAGGAAGGGATCAGCTTCCTGCTGATCGACATGAATGACCCCGGGGTCAGCGTCACACCGATCGAGTTGATCAGCGGGGAGTCCGAATTCTGCCAGACCTTCTTCGACAACGTGAAGGTGCCCAAGGAAAACCTGGTCGGCCCGCTGAACGGTGGCTGGTCCGTGGCCAAGGCACTGCTGGTGCATGAGCGCAAGCTGATGGCGGAGATCGGCAGCGAAAGCCCGCGCAAGGTGCTGTCGCCGGTACCCGCGGCGCGGGAATACCTCGCCTTCCGCGACGGCAAGATTGCCGACGGCCAGCTGCGCAATGATTTGGTGCGCTACGAGATGCGCATGCACGCGATCGGCCTGACCCACTTCCGTACCTTCGAGGAACGCAATGCCGGCCAGCAAAGTGCCGCGCCCCTGACCATGAAGTACCTGGGTACCGAGGCGGAGAAAGAGAAGTTCGAATTGCTGCTGGCCATACTCGGCAGCCGCGGCCTCGGCTGGGAAGGCGAAGGCTTTACCGAGGAGGAGCTGGATACCCTGCGCATGTGGGCGATGTCCAAGACCATGACCATCGCCGGCGGTACCAGCGAAATCCAGCTCAACGTCATCGCCAAGAACGTCCTGCAGTTGCCGCAGGCCAACCAATCCGCGAAGGGAGCCTGAGGAGCAGCATATGGCATTGGTATTCAATGAAGAACAGCGATTCCTGCAGGACAGCGCCCGCGAATTCCTGAACAAGGAGGCGCCCGTGGAAGCCCTGCGCAAGCTGCGCGACACCCGCGACAGCCTTGGCTACAGCCAGGACCTGTGGCGGAACATGGTCGAACTGGGCTGGGCCAGCATCATCCTGCCGGAAGCCTACGGCGGCCTGGAGTTCGGTTTCACCGGGCTCGGCGTAGTCATGCAGGAGACCGGGCGCAACCTGGTCGCTTCGCCCCTGTTCGCCACGGCGGCAGTGGGTGCCTCGGCTGTCCTGCTGGCTGGCAGCGAAGCCCAGAAGGAAGATCTGCTGCCGCGCATTGCCGCGGGTGAGCTGACCCTGGCACTGGCTCTGGAGGAGTCCCACCACCACAATCCCTGGCAGATCGCCACCCGGGTTGAGCAGCAGGGCGAGCAGCTGGTCATCAACGGCTGCAAGACCTTTGTCCTCGACGGCCACAGCGCCGACGAGCTGCTGGTGGTCTGCCGCACTGCCGGTGAAGCGGACAGTCGCGACGGCATCAGCCTGGTGCGGGTACCGCGGGATGCCGCGGGTGTCAGCGTCCAGCGCACCGTCATGGCCGACAGCCGCAACGCGGCCAATGTCAGCTTTGATGGGGTCAGTGTCCCCGCCAGCAACGCGCTGGGGGCCCTGGGGGAGGCTGCGGACGCGCTGGAGGCGACCCTGGATCGCGGCCGAGTGGCGCTAGCCGCCGAAATGCTGGGCAGCGCCGAAGAGGTGTTCCGGCGCACCGTGGACTACCTCAAGGAGCGGGTCCAGTTTGGCGTGCCCATCGGCAGCTTCCAGGCCCTGCAACACCGCGCGGCGATCATCCAGACCGAGCTGGAGCTGGCCCGCTCCGTGGTGATGCAGGCCCTGTCGACGGTGGATGAGCAGCCACGGCAGCTGCCCCTGCTGGCCAGCCTGGCCAAGGCGCAGCTGAATGAGCTGATCAAGCTGGCCACCAACGAGGCGGTACAGATGCACGGCGGCATCGGGGTCACCGACGAACTGGAAATCGGCTTTTTCCTCAAGCGCGCCCGTGTCACCATGCAGGTGTTTGGCGATACCGGTTTCCACCGCGATCGTTACGCCAGTATCTGCGGCTACTAGGTCGCGACCCGCGGCTGCCGGCGGGCAGCCGCGGATCCCTCAACCCAGCACAGGAAAAACCAAATGGATAACAAGGACAAGGTCGCCATGGCCGAGCGCTACGTGGAAGCCTTTGAAAAAAGCGACATCAGCATCATTCGCGGTATGTACGCCGAGGATGCTACGGTGGAAGATCCCGTCGGCACCGAGGTACATCGCGGCCTCGACGCGATCTGCACCTTCTATGAAAACTCCCTGGGCGCAGGGGCGAAGCTGACCCTGACCGGCCCCGCCCGCTGTGCCGGTAACGCCATGGCCTTTCCCTTCAAGGTCAGCCTGCCGGGCATGGAAATCGAAGTCATCGACGTCTTTGAATTCAATGACGAAGGTAAAATCACCGCCATGAAAGCCTACTGGGGCCCGGACAACCTGCGCCAGCTGTAATAGCGGGCAGCCCCCGGTCTCGGGGGCGGGTTGCCGAGCGCGCCTCAGCACTCCGAGAGAGCGGGGCAACCCGCCCTCAAAGGCAGGATACGGTCCCCCTCCTCCAGGCCAGCAAGCACTTCTACCAGCCCGTCGTCCTCGCGCTTGCCCAGGCGCAGGAAGCGCCGCTCGGGGCCTTCCGGCCCCAGCACTCGAGCCATGTACAGCTGACCCACCTGGGCCACCAGATGCTCCGGCACCCGCAGATGACGCTCCTCACCCGCGGGAATCGCTACCCGGGCGTACATGCCCGGCAACAGGCGCTCGTCGTAGGGCAGGCGCACCTTGATCTGGAAGCTGCGCGAACCGGGCTGCGCCGCGGGTACAATCTCCTCGATACTGCCTTCCACCTGCAAGGATAGCGCCGGCAGATCCACCTGCAGCTTTTGCCCCACCGCCAGGGACAATGCCAGATGCTCGCGAACCTGTGCCTCGGCGCGCAGGCTCATGGGGTTGTAGAGTGACAGCAGTCGCATGCCCGGCGAGGCCATGTCCCCGGGCTCCGCGAAGCGATCGACCACACGGCCGTCGATCGGCGAGCGAATGCTCGCCCAGGACAGGGCCGCCTCGGCCTCCTTGCGTGCCTGCTGGGCGCTGTCCAGCTCCGCCTGCAGGGTGTCGCGGTTGGCCTGGGCCGCTTCCCGGTCCGCGGTCGCCAGCAGGCCCCGTTGCTGCAGCTCGATTGCCCGGCGCAGATTGCGTTCGGCTTCCGCCAGGCGCGCCGAAATGGCATTCACCTGCTCCCTCGCCTGGGCCACCCGCGCCTGCAGGTCTGACTGCTCGAGTTCGATCAGCAGATCACCTTCGGTAATTCGGTCACCGGCGCGCACATGGATCCGTTCGATCCGCGCCAGGGTGCGGGAAGAGACCAGCGTGGCCTGCTTGGCCTCCACCGACCCCGTGACTGGCTCGAAGACCGGCAGTGATTGCAGCGCCACGGTCCAGACCACATCACTGTCACTGAGCGGCCGAGGTTCCAGCCCGGGTGCAATCTGATCCTCGAACACGCCCGCCATCCAGGCCACCACCAGCACCAGGCCGAGGACAGCGAGCCCCGCCAGCCCCCAGGTACGCAAATTATTCATGGGCCGCCCCCTCCGCCGCGGGCTTGTCGAAGACCAGCAAATAAACCACCGGGATCACCACCAGGGTAAGCAGGGTGGACGCGAGAATACCGAAGATAATTGCAAGGGCCAGGCCACTGAACACCGGGTCCAGGGTAATCACCAGGTTGCCCAGCAAGGTAGTTCCCGCCGTCAGCAGTACCGGCCGCATGCGCACCGTGCCCGCCTCCAGCAGGGCATCCACGATGGACATGCTGGCGTCGCGGGCCTGGGTGACAAACTCGATCAGGATCAGGGAATTGCGCACCACGATGCCAGCCAGGGCTATCATGCCGATCATCGCCGTAGCGGTGAACAACACCGGATCCGGCGCGCCGGCGACCATCCGCTCGCCGACAGCATTCATGGCCCAGAAGCCCGGCATGATGCCGATCACCGTGAGAGGAATGGCCGCCATGATGATCAGCGACAGCGCCACCGAGCCCGTCTGAACACGCAGCAGGAAGAAAATCGCCACCAGGGCAAAGGCAAAGGCCAGGCCCATGTCGCGGAAGACATCCACGGTAATCCGCCACTCCCCCTCACCAGTCCAGCGGACCTCGGTGCCGGACAAGGGTGACCAACCGTCCCCACCCCCGGCATTCAAATAGGTCCTGGACGTCCAGTCATTGCCTTCCCCCGGGGGCTGGCCGCGATCGGCAACCAGGTCGGCAATCACTTCCGCGGGGGGGCGCCCGGACAGTTCGGCGGTCACATAGACCACCGGCTGCAGATCCTTGCGATGGATACTGCGCTCGGCTGTCAGCTCTTCGAAATGCCCGAGTTCGCCCAGCGCCACCAGGGGCTGCGGCGCGGCGTCCAGCCCCTCCGGGCTCAAGGACTGCGTAATCCCGGGACGCCCCTTGAGCTGCAGACGTTGCAGATCGTGCAGGGAAACCCGCTGTGCCTGGGGCAGACGCAGCACCAGCGGCAGGGGCTGCGCCTCACTGGGTACCTGCAGGTAACCGGCCACCTGACCGGCATTGGCCATGGCCAGCAATTGATTGATATCTGCGGTAGCAACTCCGGACAGTGCCGCCTTGGTCTTGTCGGTCACAAAGCGCCAGCGCCGCTGGGGATCCTCGACACTGGTGTCCACCTCCACCACATGCGGCTCCCGTTCAAGACGCTGTGCCAACAATTGTGCGCTTGCCTGCTGGTCGCGGTAGGGCGTGAGCGTATCCCCGTAGACCTCAGCCACCAGGGTGCTCATGACCGGCGGACCGGGTGGCACCTCCACTACCTTGAGCCGGACACCGTCCTGCTCCAGTGGCGCCAGCAATTCCCGCAGGCGCAGCACCACCGCGTGGGACTGGTGCTCCCGCTGCAGCTTGTCCACCAGGGTCAGGCGCAGATCGGCCAGGTAAGGTGCCTGGCGCTGGTAGTGGCGACGCACCATGCCGTTGAAGTCAATCGGCGAGGGCTCACCGACGAACGCTGCCACCGCCTGTACTTCGGGCACTCGCAGCAGGGCCTGGGCCACCCGCTGGGACACCGCGGCGGTCGCCTCCAGGGAGGCAGACTCCGGCATATCCACCAGCACCTGCACCTCGTTCTTGTTGTCATAGGGCAACAACTTCAGGGGCACCAGCCGGAATACCGGCAGCGCGGCCGTCAGCAGGAACAGCAACACCGCGACCCAGACCACCAGCCTGGCCCGGCGCCGGCTCGCCAGCAGCGGACGCAGCCAGCGGGCGTAGAGGGAGTCCCGTGCACCCTCCGGCGGCAGCATGTCCTGCAGGGCCTCGCTGCCGGCCGAGGGCAGCATGCGGCTCGCCAACCAGGGAGTCAGCAGGAAGGCCACCAGGGTGCTGCTGATCACCGCGACGGGCACATTGAAGGCCATCGGCGCCATGTAGGGCCCCATCATCCCGGTGATGAAGGCCAGGGGCAGGAAAGCCACCACGATGGTCAAGGTCGACATCAGCAGCGGTATGCGAATTTCCGCCATCGCGGCGATAATCCGCTCACTGCGCGACCCGACGCCCTCGGACAGCTTGCGGACGATATTGTCGACGCCGGTAATCGGGTCATCCACCAGCAAGCCGAGGGCGAGGATCAGGGCAAACAGCGTCACCCGGTTGATGGTGTAGCCAAAGGCCATGTCCAGGGCCAGAGTAATGCCGTAGCAGACCGGCACCGCCAGGCCCACCACCAGGCCCGCGCGCCAGCCCAGGAATACACTGATGAAGGCCACGACCGTCAGCACCGCAAAACCCAGGCTGCTGGTCAGGTTGTTGACCTTCTCGTCCGCGGTCTGGCCGTAGTCTCGCAGCACCTCAATGTGCATATCCGAAGGCAGCAGCTCCGCCGCCAGCCGAGCCATTTCGGCATGCACATGCTCCGCCACGGCAACCGCGTTGCTGCCAGGCTGCTTGGCCACCGCCAGGGCCACCATCGGGTAGCGCTCCCCGGGTGTCGGCGAGGCAGCCGGCTCCGGCTGATTGAACTGGATCCAGGTGTAGGACTCCGCCTCGGCGGGGCCGTCCTCGATTCGCGCCACATCCCGCAGGTAAACCGGTGTGCCGTCGATGACGTTGATCACCAGCCGCGGCAGACTTTGAGGGTCGCGCAGGGCATCGCCGCTCTCCAGCAGAATCGATTCATTGTTGAAGGACCAGCGCCCGACCCGCTGCAGCTGATTGGACAGCTGCAGCGCCGTGACGATGTCGCTGGTGGTGGTGCGCCGTGCAGACAGGCTTTCCGGATCCGGCAGGATGCGCACCTGCCGCGGCCGCCCGCCCACCACGGTTACTTCGCCGGTATCGGGGAGCCCCTGTAACCGGGTGGAGATCTCGTCGGCAAAACGTCGCAGCTCGAAGTCGCTATAGCGCCCGGGCGCGTCGGACCAGAGCCCCAGCACCACAATGGGCACGTCGTCCACTTCCACCGGCCGCAGCTGCCACCGGCTGACCACCGCCGGAATCCGGTGCTGGTTGGAATAGAGCTTGTTGTAGGCATTAAGCAGAGACTGCTCGCGATCCTCACCAACGAAGAAAGACAGGATTACCGAGGCCTGGCCACTGCTCGCGGTGGAGTAGACATGCTCCACGCCGGGAATCTGCGCCAGCAGCTTTTCCAGGGGAATTGCCACCTGGCGCTCCACCTGAGCGGCATCCAGTCCGGGTGCCTGGACGCTGACATCCACCACCGGCACCACAATCTGCGGCTCTTCCTCTCGCGGGGTATAGAGCAGGGACAGAAAACCGGCAAACACCCCCAGCAGAAAAAGCGCTCGCGGCAAACCACCACCGAGGGTATAGGCAATGATCCTGTCCATTGGCAAACCGCCTTCCTGTTCGTGCGATGTGGTGCCCGCGGTGCTATGCTGGCCGCAAACTGCGAAGCGAGGCACCCTGTGGCGAAGCGCGTTTTATGGATAATCGCCGTGGCGCTGTTCCTGACGATCATCGCCGTTATTCAGTTCGTACCGTCCCCCGATAGCGAAGTCAAGCCGCCGGAGCGCGCCCTGCCGGAAAGGACCGAGGGCTAAAAGCCGGTGGGCGAGCTTCAGTATGCCACGGAGTTGCTCGCAGTCGCTGCCGCCCTTTTCTATGCCCTGGCCCTGGCGTCGGCGATCGAGGCCACACTGAATGTCCGCACGGCACAGGGGGCAATCGCCTGGACCATTTCCCTGCTCGCCATCCCCTATCTGGCGGTGCCCGCCTACCTCATTTTTGGCCGCAACCGCTTCGACGGCTATCTCGAGCAGCGCAAGGCCGTCGAGGCGGAGTCCCGTGCCCTGCTCCGGGACACCCGCTCCGAGGTAGAGCGTTACCTGATGCCCAGCACACCCGCAGAGCCGATCTTCGGGGTGCTGCACCGCCTGGCGGGCATACCGCCTGCCGGGGGCAACCGGGTGCAGTTGCTGGTGGATGGCCGGGCCACCTTTGACAGCATGCTACAGGGCGTCGCCGCCGCCCAGGACTATATCCTGCTGGAATCCTATATCATCCGCGACGACAGCCTGGGGCAGCGCCTGGGTCGGCTGCTCGCCGATCGCGCCCGCGCAGGGGTCCGCGTTCACGTCCTCTACGACGAGATTGGCAGCCGCAACTTTCACCGCACGCGCCTGTGCCGGCAGCTGCGAAGGGTGGGGGTACAAGTCGCCGCCTTCAATACCACACAGGGGCGCCGCAACCGCTTCCAGCTCAACTTCCGCAACCACCGCAAGATCCTGGTGGTGGACGGCCACAGTGCCTGGATCGGTGGCCACAATATCGGCGAGGAATACCTCGGTACGCATCCGCGTATTGGCCACTGGCGCGACACCCATCTCAAGCTGCAGGGGCCGGCGGTTCTGGGAACGCTGATGGCCTTCGCCACTGACTGGCGCTGGGCCACCCGCAGCCCCCTCGACCTGGCGGTGCGCCACCCTCCCGCCAGTGTGGCCGGGCGCGACAACGTGCTGGTGTTCCCCTCCGACCCCTCGAATCACCTGGAGGAAGCCGGCCTGATGTTTCTCCAGCTGATTGTCTCCGCCCGCCACCGACTGTGGATCGCCAGCCCCTACTTCGTGCCAGACCGCGGTATCATAGCGGCCCTGCAGCTGGCGGCCCTGCGCGGCGTGGATGTGCGGGTCATGATCCCGGATCGTCCGGATGGCCCCGTAGTCGGGATGGCGAACTGGTCCTTTACCCGCGAGCTGCTTCCCGCCGGGGTAAAAGTCTATCGCTACCAGGGCGGCTTCCTGCACCAGAAAGTGGTGCTCATGGACGACCACTTGGCGGGAGTGGGCACAGCCAACTTCGACAATCGCTCCTTCCGGCTGAATTTCGAGGTCACCGTGCTGGTGGATGGCGAGCATTTTGCCAGCGAAGTCGCCGGTATGCTGACCCTGGACTTCGAACAGTGTCGCGAGGTCACCCGGGAAGAGCTGGCGAGCAAGCCACTCTGGTTTCCCCTCGGAATGGGGATTGCCAGGCTGTTGTCCCCGGTACTCTGAGACCGGTCGCCAACGGAGCCGAAGAAGTGGCGAAAAACGTGATGCGGCACCGGTTTCCTGCAACTGCGTGGTAGCAGTCATGCCTCTGTCTGATCTAAGGTATGGAGGTTGTTCCGGAGAACACGGTCAGGATTATGGATTTCAGCCTTGGCAGACTGCGCCTGACCATACGCGTCACCGTGCTGAGTTTTTTCCTCCTGGCAACAGGCCTCACGGCATGCGTCGCCATCGGCCTGCAGTATTACTTCAGCCGCGATCTGGCACACACTGCTACCAGCGCACTGTTCAACGCTGCCGCGGACGGCCTGGTCGAGGACATAGAGCAGCGGGAAACCAGCAACCGGCGACTGCTGCGCCTGATCGCCCGGAACCCCGTGCTACAGGAGGCAGCGGGACGTCCGGAACAACTTCAGCTTTTCGCCGAAGTCCTCGAGGCCGACCCGCTACTCTACGCGATGTATCTGGGCGCCCCGGATGGCAGCCTGTTCCAGCTGGCGAGCCTGGCGTCCCCGGAGATGCGCCAGCGCCAGGATGCACGACCGGGCGAGCGCTGGCTGTTGGTCACGGTCGAAGCCGACGCCAATGGCCGGCACCGCACACTCCAGTTTCTCGACCGCGAACTTCGGCCGCTACGCTCGCGTTCCGAGCCAACCGGCTATGACGTGCGCCAGCGAGACTGGTACCGGGAGGCACTGGCGAGCCAATCCGCACACCTCTCTGACCCCTACCTCTTTGCCCAAGCCGGTGTTCCGGGGCGAACACTCGCCACCCGGATTGCGGATACGGCGGTCGTCGTCGCCATGGACATGACACTCCAGGCCTACAACCGCTGGCTGGCATCCCAGAGTATCGCCCCCCAGGCCGAACTCTACCTGTACCGCCCCGATGGCATGCTGATAGCCAGCGATGAGCCCCCGTCCATCCCGGAGGTGCAAATACCCGTCCCGGATTTCGCCCTGAGTGACGATGAACAATCGTGGGTAGGCGCCCGAGGGACATTGCTGGTATCCAATGAAATGGACTGGCCGCCCTATGACTACTCTCTCCAGGGCCAGCCCCAGGGCTATTCCGTGGACGTGGTCAAGTTGATTGAGGAAATGACCGGCCTGTCGTTGCATTTCACCAACGGCCTGACCTGGCCGGAGCTGGTGACGCAATTTCGCAGCGGTGATCTGGACTTGCTGCATGCCGGCATGGACAGCACTGAAACCCGCCAGTGGGCACGGGTCAGCGCCCCTTACGCGGAACTCCCCCATGCCCTCGCGACGCTGCCGGGCGAGGCCGTGCTCTCAGGCCTGGACCAGCTGGGTGACCGCTCACTGGCCATCCCACGGGGCTGGTCGATTCTGGACATGGTTCGGGAGCAGTATCCCGGCCTGCATATCGTCGAAGCGGACAGTACGCTGGGTGCCCTGCGTAAAGTCCTCGCGGGCGACGCCTTTGCCGCCCTGGATAACGCCCCGGTGATGCGATATATCCAGCGTCATCATTTTCTCGGCGAGCTGCAATGGCACCAGCCCGTCAACCTGGGTCGCGCGGAGATGCCACACCAGCTGCATTTCCTGGTGCAGCCCGACGATGAGTCGCTGCTCGAACTCATCAACCGGGCCATTGCAGCGATCGGGCCGGCGCAGGTGCAAGCACTGGAAGCCAAGTGGCTGCATGACAGCCTCCCCGGCGAAAGCCGGCAGGCCGGTGTCGTCCCCCACCCCAGCCTGCTGACACTGCCCGACGATCCGGCGCGTGCGGGCACGCTGCAATCCATCCGCTACCGCGGTGGTGACTGGCAGGCCTTTGCGGTACCTGCGGGCGGCCTGCGCTTCGGCGTGCTGGTGCCGGACGACACGATCACGGCACCGCTGATGCACCGGGTGCTGATGTCGGTGGCGATCACCGCCGGGCTCCTTCTTCTACTGTTGCCACTGTCCTGGTTGTTCGCCACGCCTATTGTCGGCCCGATTCGACAATTGGCCGAGGAGAACGACAAGGTTCGGCAGCGGCGCTATGGCGAAGTCAAACACCTGCCTTCCAGGATCCGCGAGATCGACGATCTGTCAGTTTCCATGATCACCATGACCGAGGCGGTGAAAGAGTATGAGGCCTCTCAACACCGCTTCCTCGACGCGGTGATTCAGCTCATCGCCGAGGCCATCGATGACAAATCCCCCTACACCGCGGGTCACTGCGAGCGTGTCCCCGAGCTCGCCATTATGCTGGCCGAGCGGGCATCGGCCAGCGTGAAGCCGCCTTTCGACCAGTTCCAGCTGCGCAGTGAGGACGAGTGGCGCGAGTTCCGCATTGCCGCCTGGCTGCACGACTGCGGCAAGATCACCACCCCCGAGCATATCGTCGACAAGGGCAGCAAACTCGAAGCCATCTACAACCGCTTGCACGATGTCAATGGCCATTTACTTTGACCCACTTTTGGCCAATAAAATT
>CERN01009530.1_pt1 | contig 64137 bp, 61 predicted proteins | sample 530761 | NCBI WGS metagenome assembly CERN01 (sample SAMEA2620947, study PRJEB7988) | marine metagenome | isolation source: saline water (ENVO:00002010), including | reverse complement strand
CCCCGCCGGAGCGGGGTAAAGAGTGTGGTGGGTGCCGGTTGCCGCCCGGCGACACCTTTCCCACAAACCAGTTATGGGCCTTGGTGCCGGCTTCCCGTTTCCGGGGCTCTCTCGCTGCACGGTGTTCGATATTGGTGCCGGTCTCTCCCGGCTGTCTCGCCAGTGAACTGCCCAGCGGCGCCAGGCAGCACAGTCAATCACCAGTCTCGCGGATAGCGTTACCGCCTCATTACAGGGGTGATTCCCGTCCTCTCGTTAGCCGACTCATAGAGGAAACGACGTGTTTACGGCAGTACGCTGCCAGCCCGGCGCCGAAATCGTTGATAGGTGCGCTGCCTTTTTATGACGCGAATATGTCGCAGCGCGAGCCCGTCGCACGGGCTGCTGGCCTCGCCCGGAGGCGGTGCCGTTACTGTGCCCACGCATGGTGGGTCAGCTCTGCCCTGTATCGCTGGGCAAGCGCCGCTCGCTGTCTTTTTTTAGATGAGTTGAAGGGCGGGCCGAACTTTCTCATCGAATAGCACCCTGCCCGGATGGCGTGGCGGCCGAGAGCTCTCAACCCTGCCCAGGGTGCTAATCGATGCCCAGCAGATATACCGCTGCTGGGGCCGGTACCAGGTCACGCGGGCGGATGCTCAAGCGTAGGACTCCGCGCCCTGACTGCCGGTGATATATGCCCCTCCGCCGGCTGGGGTAGTCGTGCTCAGTGCTTGGTGCAGACGTGGTGCTTGGCATTGCATCCGCACCGGACGCCGTGACCAGTCACCCGGTAGCGATGGGTGATCGCCGGAAGATGGCGACCGCCTCGGCATACCGTGTAAACCTCTTCAACCCATTCCAGCTGGGTGAAGTGCGCCGCGCCGTGAATCAGTGCAGGGCCGGGGGTGGTTTCTGGGAAGAAATCCCAATCAGTGTCAGTGTTCATGCAACCTCCTGTCAGGGTGTGCAGAGAATCAGGTGTCCGGCGATCGCAGACCAAAGGAATGCGCCACCAATGACTGCGAGCGTGACTACCGAGGCTGTCGCCACGCCTTCTGTGATTATTCGAATGATCTTCATGTGATGCCCCTGTTTCGCTTCCCGATGCCGGCTCAATGAACCGGCATGAGGAGGTCAGTCCAAAATCATCCAGTCGTCAGCCAGCATGTCGGTCTGCGACGCAAGCCAGCCGATAACCAGAGAGCCGTCAGCAGCCTTCATATCGATGTGCGGACAGAGGTTGATTGGGTCGGTACGGCCAGCTGCCATGTGGTAGGCCGCGTGACCCGGTTTTGCATGCTCAGGAAGGAACTGGCTGCCGGGCGACATGGCGACCCACATTCCCTTACCGTTCCAGCCTGCGCGACAGACTTTCTTGCCCAGCTTCATCGCTTCGATTGCAAGGCCGAAACTGATGCCATCAGTGCTGCGATATGCGTTATCGAAAACAGTCGCAGGGCTCCAGCTGATGTAACCAGCGTGGCGAGAATCGTTTGCTTGGCCGCCGTCCAGATACTCGACCAGGTAGCCGGCGTCATTGCCGTTCTCGTCGCTTGGAAGCTCCCAGCCGCGGTAGTCGTTGTATTCCTGCCGACTCATCGGTAGTGCTTTGATGAGCTTGGTGCCGATGTAGGTGTTGCTCATGTCGTTCTCCGGTTGGTGTTTCCCGGATGGCCCTGTTGCCAAGGCCATCGAGGAAATCTGTTCTCCATCACTCGCGTCGCCGGATTCATATCTCTGGCCGCGTCACCTGCTGGGTTCTTCGCGACTGGCTTGAGTGACTTCGCTGCCTCGCATGTGGGAGACAGGCCAGTTCCAGAGCTGGCATGGAAGGTGAAGTTTGTAGTGCGCTCTGTACCCTTTCGGGGATCACCTTGCGCAGATCCTGATTTGTGAAAGAACGTCGGGTCTGGCCCTGGCCGTTGGTGCTGGCTTGGGAGTGAATTTAGAAAACTTAACGATAGGCGTCAAGCATTTTGTTGAGAAAACTTAACTTTATTGGGTTGGGGCGCTGGGGCGAGCGTTTGATTGGCTTAACCATCGCACAAGAAAATCCGCCGAAGCGGGTTGGAGAAGGGCGCAAAAAAGCCCGCTCGGGGCGGGCTCTGCTTTAGCTTTATGGGTGTTCGCTTACGTTACCAACTCATGCAGCAGGATGAAGGCAGAGGAGGCCAGTAGTATGCATAACAGACCGCCAGCCCAGCTCAAAAATAAGCCGCCAGCCTCGAAGATAGATCGCTTAACGTCGGCAATCGACGAGATCCTGCCATCTTCGTAATCACTGGATATTGATATCAGCACGAACGTGCCAGTGATGAAGGTGGCTGCGGCCATAATCGCAGAGTAAGGCGGGCTTAACGCCAACCCCCAAGACATGCTGGCGAATATGAGAACGGCATACCCGCCGATAAAAACGACAAAGCTGCGCAAGAAACCGACCTCCTTGTTACATCATCCCCCCGCCGCGCCAGATCACCCGGCCGATAATCGGCATTTCATGCACAGCGTCGGCAGAAAGTGCTTCGTCTGGGTAGTCAGATTTGTTTGGGTTGTCACTACGAATGATCCAGCTGCCAGTCAGGCCAAGTACCAGGCGCTTGATGCTGATGTCGCCATCAGGGCGCCGGATCGCGTAAACCTGCCGATCTCTGGGGGTTATGTCTGACTGATCGAACAGCACTACATCGCCCTCCATCACATAGGGCTCCATGCTGGCGCCGGAAGCGTAGATGACACAGAGGTTCTCTGGCTTCACCTTCATCTTGGCCAGCCAGTCGCGCTTGAAGGCCAGCCCGCCTTTTATCTCTGCGTGATCGTTCAGGTATCCATTCCCACACTCGCCAAGGGCAGTGTACTGCGGAATCAAAGCGTAATCCTTATCGCTCGGGGCGTCTTCTGGCGCGTCATCGCGTCGTGACGATCTGCCTGTCTGCAGCCAGGTTGGCGAGCACTCCAGCACTGCCGCAGCCTTTGTCAGGTTCTCGCCCTTCAAGCCAGTGGTCCCGTTCAGCCAGTGCGAAACGGTCGCCTTGCTCACGCCAATACGCCTCGCCAATTCGGCGGGGGTCATTTTCAGCTCCTCCAGGCGGAGGGCAATTCTGTCTGCAATGGTCATGTTTAGGATTCTAAACGCCATGCGGTTAACATTGCTTGCAAGCATCGGTTAACTTTTCTAAACTCGCCAAAGATGAATGGAGGTGCTTATGACCTTTGATGAAGCTCTGGCGCATTTCAAAACCGGCAAATCCATTGCCGATGCGCTTGGCGTGTCCAGCGGCCGCGTTTCTCAGTGCCGAGCTGCAGGTGGGTTTTCGTACCCGATGCAGTGCGTGCTTGAGAAAGAGTCCGAGGGCGCGCTTGTTGCTCGCCGCGAAGACGAGCCAGTAACCGCCACCGGCACAGCCGCCTGACCACGATTACATGGTGGCAGGGGCTTTGCCATGCCGCCACGACAAACCAACAGAGGTTTCCCGAGCATGGACGAAGTGCTGAGAGCGGTTCACGAAACGGTATTGGACGCAGGCCCGAAGGAACTGGCGCACCGAATGGGCACCAGCCACACCAGCCTGCTGAACCGCGTAAACCCGAATGACGATACCCACAGGCTGAACCTTGAACAGTTCCTGCAGATTCTGGCGCTGAGCGGCGACATGCGCCCGCTTGCCGCGCTGGCTGATGCGTTCGGGTATGAGCTGGTGGCGAAGGAAAAGCCAGCGGCGCAGGAGCTGACCAGCGCGCTGCTGCACATGAGCGCCGAGGTGGCCGATGTGACCCGAGCGGTTACCGATGCGCTGGATGACGGCCGGGTATCGCAGATCGAGCGACAGAAGATCCTGCGCGAAGCGGGCGAGGCCAAGCAGAGCATTGATGTTCTGGTTGATGCCGTGAAGGCGGGCTGACCAATGACTCGCCAACCCCACTACGAATACCCAGCAATGGCCAAAGCTGCACGGCAGCTGGCAGACCATTCAAACGGCATGCGCAAGCGTCTGCACCTTGATCTGGCGGAGTACTACGAGGGATTGGCGGAAAAGAAAAAGCCCGAGGGTGATGGGCACCTTCGGGCTTCCGAGCAGGCAGTTGGAGCTGTCTGCGGTATCAACACTAAGCGAGAGCCAGTATGACCAACATCGTCCAACTCAGCAAGTCCCAGGGGTTCACCCGGATGGACAACGATCTGTACGAGGCCCTTATAGGCGCAGAGCTGTCAGGGAGAGAGCTGCGCGTTGCTCTGGCCATTCACCGGCTGACTGCAGGGTTCAACGTCAGCGAGGCCCGCATCTACGCCGCAGCCATCGCCAAGCTGTCAGGGATTGCCCGTGAGAACGTCTCACGAATCATCACATCGCTGCTACGTCAGAAGGTGATTTACCGTCACGGCGGGAGCAAAGACCCGATTGGTTTCAATGCACCAAATCAGTGGAAAATCGACCCAAAAAACGAGCAGAAAAAGGGCGATTCAAAAACGACACAGAGTGTTAAAACTGACACGTCCTTAGTGTCATTTCCGACACACTATAAAGACAGTAAATACAATACTGCTCCTGACGGAGTAGTGGGCACGCACGACACGCCCGCCACGAAACCTGCCAAACCGAAACCTGCCAAACCGAAACCCGCCAAGTTCGACCCGCTGACTGCCAAACCTGAGAACGTGTCGGCTGATGTCTGGGCTGGCTACTGCGAAATGCGCGAGGGCGGTAAAACCAAGTTCACCCTGAGAGCCTGTGAGCTGATCGCCAAGAAGCTCGCCAGTCTTGATCAGGTTGCTGCTGACGCGGTGGTTAACCTCTCCGTCGAGAGCGGCTGGGTCGGCATATTCCCCGAGCGTCTGGCTCAGAGACGAGCGCACGGTGCGGAACAGGCAGACGAAACCGGCGTCCCTGTCGACAAGATCATCGCCCTGTACCACCAGACCTGCCCGAACCTGCCGCAAGTGGCTGTCGAATCTGACCAGACGCTGCGCGCCATGATCGTCGAGCGCTGGCGGGAGAGCGAGTCGCACCAGAACTCGCCGCTCTGGAAATCTGTGTTCCTGCGCGCAAACCGCACTGACCATGTGTTCTACATGGGCGAGAACGTCACTCCACGTCTTGAGGCCATCGTGAGCCGCCGCGTCTTCCGGGCGCTGGAGGAGCGCCATGATTGACCTGTACAGCGCGGAGGCCGAGCACGCCGTGCTGGGCGCGATGATCCAGCAGCCGCATCTGATCGACGTGCTATCCGACGACCTGTCATCCGGGGCGTTCTACTACGCCGAGAACCGCGATCTGTATCGCCTGATCCTGTCAGTGCGCAATGCTGGCGGCGTGGTGGACATTCTCACCCTGGGCGAAGCCAAGCCGATGCTCGATGGCGGTCGGCCGACCATTGCCTACGCCGGCCAGTTGCAGATGAACACGCCCAGCGTGGCCAATGCCAAGGAATACGCCCGAATTGTTCGTGACCGTGCCGTGGCTCGCCAGATCGCGGATGTGGCCAGCAGCATTCACGACATCGCCTCCAGCAGCTCCAGCGTTGAGGACAAGGTGGCGCAGGTTCAGGCCTTGGTGATGGCCATCGACACCGCTGGCAGTGAAACCGAGTGCCAGATGATCGCCGACATCATGCGCGAGCACGTCGACGAGTTGGAGCGCCGACACCAGCGCACGCTGGAGGGTATCAAGGTCGACGGTCTGCTGACCGGCATCCCGGATCTGGACACCTACACCCAGGGCCTGAAGCCCGGCCAGATGATCGTTCTGGGCGGTCGGCCGTCCATGGGCAAGACCACCATTGCCATGAACGTCGCGTCTGACGTGGCGATCAACCAGAAGCGCAAGGTGCTGGTGATCAGCCTGGAAATGACCCGGCAGCAGCTGGTTGACCGGCTGATTGCATCGGTGGGCGGTATCTCGCTGAAGAGCGTCAAGGACGGGTCGTGCTGCCACGACAGTTCAGCCGAACTGAATATGGCCGCCCGCAAGATGCGTGATGCGTCCATCGCGGTATCAGACGTGCCGTCAATGACCATGCCGCGCATTCGCTCGATTGCTCGCCGCCAGAGCCACCGCATGGGCGGCTTGGACCTACTGGTGATTGACTACCTCGGGCTGATCGAGGGCGACGGCAATGGGCGGGTCGACGACGTGACCACGATGTCACGCCAGATCAAGCTGCTGGCCCGCGAGCTTGGGGTGCCGGTGATCGTCCTGTGTCAGCTCAACCGAGGCTGCGAGTCGCGCCCAGACAAGAGGCCAGTCCTGAGCGACTTGCGCGAGTCCGGGGCTATCGAGCAGGACGCCGACATGGTGCTGTTCGTGTACCGAGACGAGGTTTATTTCCCCAACACCATAGAGCGCGGCGTTGCCGAGATCCTGATTCGCAAGAACCGGGACGGCGAAATCGGCACCGTGCGCGCTGCATTCCAAGGCGATAAATCCAGATTTGTTCCGCTGGCGGCGACCTATCGCGTTCCGGATGCAGAGGAGGTTCGGTTTTGACAAAGGAAAATCGTACAGACCGATACGCCGCCACCCGCTGGCTCCTGCTGTCACTGCTGATCCTGGTGATTATCGCGGGGCTGCCGGTATGAGCCGCCTGTTCCGATTCGAGCTGCACGACGGCAGTCGCGGCAGCGTGATCTATCCAGATCCGGTGACGCTGGAGACCGTCACGGCGGACTGTCACGCACGGTTCGGGATTGAGCGAGTGAAGGGGGTGACTGTTGGCTAGTCGCACGTTCCGCATTCAGGGCGCAGCAGGCATCAAGCCGGCGTTCCGCACGGCCTATGACCTGGTAACTGGCCTGATGCGTGACGCCGGAACCGGTTACGAACTGGTGCTGCGCCCGCTCAAGTCCAAGCGCTCGATTGACCAGAACAAGCGGTATTGGGCGTTGCTGCTGGAGCTGTCGGACATTGCCTGGATCGATGGCAAGCAGTTCAGCAAGGACGCATGGCACGAGCACTTCAAGCGCGAGTTCATCGGCATCGAGGAATTGCCAGGCGGCGGCCAGATCGGCATCAGCACCGCAAAGCTGAGCGTCGAGGAGTTCGGCAACTACATGACACGGATTGAGCAGTGGTCGGCAGAGCAGGGTTGGCCGCTGATGGTGGACGCATGAAAGCCCTTAGCGGAAAGCCGAAGACATGCGCCGTCCGAGGCTGCTCAAACAAGTTTGTCCCGCGTCGTCATTTCGAGGCGTGGTGCTCGCCGGAGTGCGGCGCAAAGCTCGCTCGGGCATTGCAGGAGAAGGATAGAGCGGAGAAGTCCAAGCGCGAGCGCCGTGAGAGCCGGGAGGCGAAGCAGCGCCTCAAGACCAAGGGCGACCACCTGCGCGAGGCTCAGGCGGCATTCAACGCCTACATACGCGAGCGTGACAAAGGGCTGCCGTGCATCAGCTGTGGATCTCTGCCGAATAACGGCGACCTGCTGACCGGGAGTCGTATTGATGCGGGCCATTACCGCTCAACCGGTTCCTGTCCGGAACTCCGGTTCGAGCCGCTCAACTGCCATGCCCAGTGCGTCAAGTGCAACCGCAACCTGTCGGGCAATGCCGTTGAGTACCGCATCAGGCTGATCAAGCGCATCGGCGCGGCCTCGGTTGAGTGGCTGGAAGGCCTGCATGAGGCCAAGCGCTACACCATCGAAGACCTGAAGGCTATCAAGGCCAAGTACCGGGAAAAGACGCGGGAACTCAAGCGGGCGAATGATAAAACTACAGCGGGGGAGCTGGCACATGGCGAGGCGTGACGCGGAAGAGCTGCTGACCAACTGGGGGCGCTGGGTATGGCATCAAGCCGGGGTGCCTCGGTACACCAGCCCGATGTTCGCCCTGATGCGGGATAACGTGGCGCAGGACTCGGTTCCGGCGCCTGTGATCACCGACGACGAGGCGCTGATGATCGACGCTATCGTCGCCCGCATGTGGCGGCGCGATGAGCAGATGGCGGACTGCCTGCGGATTTACTACTGCACCAGCAGGACGATGCACGGCGTCGGGATTGTCCTGGGCATCCACCGCAAGAAAGTGGCAGAGCTGCTGCTGGCTGGCAGGGCATACGTTGAGGGGAGTATCGACCGATTAAGGGAAGCGGCGTAAATCTGGCAGCTCACTCGGCCGCCAGTTGCTCCAGCGCGAACTGCACGGTGTACGGCGCCGGCCGGAAACTGGCGCTGCCCTCGTCGCTCAGGTAGTACCGCATCACGCGGTCGCTGATGCCGAGCAGCTGTGCAGCCTGTCGCTGGCTGACGGATGCGGCCTCAAGCAGCCCGCGCAGGTAGCGCGGGTCTGGGTTGTGGTTTGAGGCGTCAGGTTTCACTCGGCGCGCATCTCGTCTGTAACGATCAGGCGGCTTTTCAGGCTGGATTCGAGCGCTCTATCGTAAACGTCGTCGCCGTTTTTGCCGATGATGCTGCTCTGCCCGCCGCTCTCAACGACAGCGTACTCCTCGCCATCTACTTCAAACCAGTAGCGGGTAGCCTCGTTCTGCCAGTCCTGCTCTTTCTCGATGTATTTAGCAGTGCCGATCAGGTCGTGGGCCAGCTCTACAGCCTGCTGATCTTCGTCGGTGATGCCGAGGGCCAGCAGGGCAGCGCCGTCTTCCAGTGTGGCGCGGATTGCCTGTGCATCTTCAGCGCCGGCTTCTTTGATCAGGTCGATGATGTCTTGTGCAGTTTTCATGGCCTTACCCTCAGTTGTAGCTGCGAACTATGAAGCCGACATTTTCAGCACCAAGATCGGCAGTGATCATTGCGTTGAATGCGTCAACGCGAGCGTTGTGGCCTTCTTCGTGGCGCCGGGCTTCCAGTTCTGCCAGCGCGGCTTTATGGGCTTCGGTCATTGAGGCTTGCTGTGCTTTTTGCTTGCTTGGGCGGATCATGGTGTATCTCCTTGGGTTCGCCTCGCCGTTGTGGCTGGCATGTGTTTATATTAGGCACATTGTTCCTAATGCGCAAGCAGAGAACGAAAAGAATTTCACGATGCCGACGAACGGTATCTCATTCATTCGTTGACGTGGCGCCATGGAATCGTTACTTTGTGCCTACATTGCGGTTTTACCGCTCCGAACATAGAACCCGGCCACGCGCCGGGTTTTTTATGCCCTTTTCACAGCCCGCCACTGAGCGGGCTTTTTCATTTCCGCCCCGTGAGGGCCAGTGGAATGCGGACTATGACTGATCGAGTGACGACAGGCGCGTCGTACAGTGGCGCAGCAGTAAGCGTGCTGGCGGGCCTGACCCTGACGGAGTGGGGCATCGTCGTCGGCATTATCACGGCGATTCTGACCTTTGGGGTCAATGTCTGGTACCAGCATCGCCGGGATCAGCGCGAGCAGCGCCTGGTTGACGCGAACATCGATAGGCTGGGGCGGGAGTGATACAGGCTCGGCAGGCGGTACTGGCTGGCAGCCTTGCTGCTGCGGTGTCGCTGGTTGCTTACTTCGAGGGGCGGGAACTGGTTGGCTACCTGGACCCGGTAGGTATTCCGACCATCTGCTACGGCCACACCAAGACCGCTGTTGTTGGTCAGGCGCTGGGGCCGCAGGAGTGCGAGCGCCTGCTGAGGGAAGACCTCGGCGAAGCGCTGGCTGTTGTTGATCAGCAGCTACCGAACGCCCCGGCAATGACCAGGGCGGCTCTGGGTTCATTCGTTTACAACGTCGGCGCAGGTGCGTTCAACGGTTCAACACTGCTGCGCAAAGCCAAGGCCGGCGACTGGGTTGGCGCCTGCAATGAGCTGCCACGCTGGGTCTATGCAAAGGGTCGCCAGCTGCCGGGCCTTGTTAATCGCCGCGCTGCTGAGCGCGCAGTCTGTCTTGAGGGGCTATCCAATGGTGCGAGTTCTGATCAGCGCAGTGATCGCGCTACTGATCGCCCTGGGCGCGCTCTGGTGGCAGTACGACCGTAAGGCCGAAGCGCTCGGTAGCGTGACGGCTGAGCGTGACATAGCGAACAACGTAGTCAGCAGCCTGCGCACAACCATGCGGCTGCAGCGCGAGCTGATGTCCGATCTGGAAGAGCTAGACCGCAACAGCACAGAGGACTTGCAGGATGGGCTCCAAGACAATGACCAGCTTGCTGCTGATGTTGCTGCTGGCCGCAAGCGGCTGCACGTCGACGCAGTATGTCCCGGTGGAATGCCCGAAGCCGCCAGCCCCTCCAGCGAGACTGATGATCGAACAGCCGAGCTCAATCCCGCTGCTCGACCAACTTATCACGCCCTCCGAGACCAGCTCTTAACGACAGAGAACGCACTGGCTGGCCTGCAGGATTGGGTCAGAGAGGCATGTATCAGTGGCGAGTAAGAAGCTAGACAGCAGGCAGCGCCGGTTCTGCGAAGAGTACCTGAAGGATCTCAACGGCACTGACGCGGCAATCAGGGCCGGCTACAGCAAGCGCTCGGCATCGTCCATCGCGTATCAGCTGATGCAGAAGTCGCAGGTGCTGGAGTTGATCCAGGCGCTGCAGGAGAAGCGCTCAGAGCGCACGGCGATTGATGCCGACTATGTGCTACGGCGCTTGGCTGACATTGATCAGCTGGACATTGCCGACATTCTCGATAACGCGGGAAATGCGCTGCCAATTCATCAGTGGCCGAAGGTTTGGCGCCAGTCGATCAGCGGTGTCGATCTGCAAGAACTGATGACGGGAGACATTGAGACAGTCATCAGAAAGATCAAATGGCCAGACAAGGTTAAGAACCTTGAGCTGCTGGGCAAACACGTCAGCGTGAACGCCTTCCGCGAGCAGCTTGACGTGAATGTGAATGTCAGCCTAGCCGAAAGGATGAAAAAAGCCCGTGAGCGCGTCAGCACCAAGCCCTGAAGACCTTGAGCTTCAGCTGGTAGAGGATCTGGCGCAGTTCACCCATGACCCGCTCGGCTGCGCGCTGTATTCGTTCCCATGGGGCGAAGGCGAGTTAGCAGAGGCGCAAGGCCCGCGGGATTGGCAGCAGGGGGTGATGCAGGACATCGCCGGCCACCTGCAAAACCCGGAGACACGCTTTCAACCGCTGATGATTGCGGTGGCATCCGGTCACGGTATCGGCAAGTCGGCAGAGATCGGGATGATCTTGCATTGGGCAATGTCGACCTGCGAGGACTGCAAGGTCGTATTCACGGCCAACACAGAGAACCAGCTGAGAACCAAGACCGGCCCAGAGCTGGCGAAGTGGTTCAGGCTGGCGATCAACTCGCATTGGTTCAAACCAACGGCGACGGCGATCTACGCCAACGACCCTGGCCACGAAAAGAGCTGGCGGGCTGATGCGGTGCCGTGGTCTGAGAACAACACAGAGGCGTTCGCGGGCCTGCACAACAATGGCAAGCGCATCGTCCTGGTGTTCGATGAGGCGTCGAACATCGCTGACAAGGTGTGGGAAGTGGCCGAAGGGGCGCTGACCGACGAGAACACCGAGATTATCTGGATTGCATTCGGCAACCCGACCCGTAACACCGGCCGGTTCCGCGAGTGCTTCCGACGCTACAAGCACCGCTGGATTACGCGCCAGATCGACAGCAGGAACGTCGAGGGTACCAACAAGGCGCAAATCCAGAAGTGGATCGATGACTACGGCGAGGACAGCGACTTTGTCCGCATCCGGGTCAGCGGCAAGTTCCCGAAAGCGTCTGACCTGCAACTGATCCCGTCTGACTGGACGGCGGCAGCGCAGCGACGCGAAGCGGCATTCGGCCTTGATGACGCTCTGATTTGCGGGATCGACATTGCCCGCGGCGGTAGCGACAACAACGTCATCAGATTCCGGCGCGGCATGGATGCCAAAAGCATCAAGCCGATCAAGATCCCGGGTGCTGAGACGCGCGACACCACGCTGTTCATCGCCAAGGTGTGCACGCTGGTGAAGGATCACAAGCCGGACGCGGTGTTCGTTGATGCGACAGGCGTTGGTGGCCCGGTAGCCGACCAGTTGCGACGGCTGATGCCGGGCGTGCCGGTGATCGATGTCAACTTCGCCAGCGCCGCCCCTGATCGGCACTACGCCAACATGCGCACTTACATCTGGTGGCAGATGCGCGAGGCGCTGCGTGCTGGCCTGGCTATCGACGACTCTGCAGAGCTGGAAGAAGAGCTGACAAGCCCGCTGTACAGCCACAACCAGCGCGATCAGGTGGCGCTGGAGAAGAAAGACGACATCAAGAAGCGTATCGGCGTCAGCCCTGACGATGCCGACGCGCTGGCACTGACATTCACGTTCCCTGTGCAGCGCAACCAGCAGGCACAGGGCGACAACGGGACCGGCATGCGGTCCGAATACGACCCCTACGGAGGCAACTGACCATGTGCGGAAGCGCAATCAAGAAGGTCGTGAAAAGCGTGACCGGTGTGCTCGGGATGGATGCGCCAAAGGCCCCAAAACCGCCAAAGGCGCCGGACCCTGCACCGACCGCGGTTGATGCCGGTGTATCTGCTGCGCGTGAGGATGAGCGCCGCCGCCGTGCTGCCGCTGCAGGGCAGAGCAGTACCATCCTGACCGGCGCAGGCGGGCTGACCGAGTCGGCCAGCACTGGCCGCAAAACGCTGCTGGGCGCCTGATCAATGGCTCAGTCGCTGCGGGACAAGCTGGACGGCCGGTTTCAAGCGCTCAAGGCTGAGCGTGCGCGCGGCTGGGAAAGCAACTGGCGAGACCTGGCCGACTACATCGAGCCACGCACCGGGCGCTGGTGTCTGAGCGATTCGAACAACGGCGAGCGCCGCGATCAGAAGATCATCAATGCAAGCGCTACCTATGCGGCGCGGGCGCTGGAAGCGGGCATGATGAGCGGCATCACCAGCCCATCACGCAAGTGGTTCAACCTGGCTACGCCCGATCCGGACTTGATGGAGTACGGCCCGGTTAAGGTCTGGCTGCATCAGGTCAGCATGGCGATGAATGAGTTGTTCGCACGGTCGAACCTCTACAACGTGCTGCCCACGATCTACGGCGAGAACGGAATCTTTGGCACGGCCTGCATGGCGGCGATGCCTGATCAGCAGGATCTGGTGCGGTTCTACCCGTTCACGGTTGGCAGCTACTACATCGCCAATTCGGCCCGCCTGCAGGTCGATACGGTTTACCGTGAGTTCCGGATGACGGCGCGCCAGATGGCCCAGCAGTTCGGCCAGGAGGCGCTGAGCCAGACCGTCCGAGGCATGCTCGACAGCAAGGGTGATTCCTGGATCGACGTGTGCCATGCCATCGAGCCGAACGATGATCGCGTGTCCGGCCGGATGGACAACAAGAACATGCCGTATCGCTCGGTCTACTTCGAGAAGAACGGCGACCGTGACAAGGTGCTGCGTCAATCCGGCTTCCGTGACTTCCCGGCCATGGCGCCGCGCTGGAAGCTGAACGGCGAAGACGTGTATGGCACCGGCCCAGGCTCGATTGCCATCGGTGACACCAAGGCGCTGCAGCTGATGGAGCGCCGCAAGGCTGAAATGGTCGAGAAGGGTGTCCGCCCGCCGATGATCGCGCCGGAGTCGCTGCGCAACCAGAAGGCGAGCATTGTTCCCGGCGACATCACCTATGTGAACGTGCAGCAGGGTATGCAAGGCTTTGTTCCTGCGCTGACCGTTGACCCGGGTTGGTTGACTGGCATTCGCGGCGAGATTCAGGCAGCAGAGGACAAGATCAATACGGCGTTCTTCGTTGATCTGTTCCTGATGGTGTCGCAGATGGACTCGGTACGCACTGCAACCGAGATTGCCGTTCGCAAGGAAGAGAAAATGTTGATGCTCGGGCCTGTGCTTGAGCGCCTGAACGATGAGCTGCTTGATCCGCTGATCGATCGCACCTTCGGTCTGATGCTGGAGCAGAGTGCGCCGATCTGGGCTGGCCTGATGCCCGGCCGCCCAGCGTTGCCGCCGCCGCCAAAAGAGCTTGCCGGCATGGATTTGCGGGTCGAATACACCAGCATTCTCGCGCAGGCCCAGAAAGCGCTGGGCGTCAGCAGCATCGAGCGCACTGTCGGCTTTGCCGGGAACCTGGCAGGCATGAATCCAGAGGTGCTGGACAAGCTCGATATGGATCAAACGCTTGATGAATACGCCGCAATGATCGGCGTACCCCCGACCATGCTGCGCAGCGATGACCAGATCGCCCAGATCCGCCAGCAGCGGGCAGAGGCGCAGGCCCAGCAGGCGCAAGCCGAGCAGCTGAGCCAGTCCATCCAGGGCGCCAAGCTGTTGTCTGAAACCGACGTGAGCAGCCCGAACGCGCTAACCGCTATCGCCGGGGGTGTCTGATGGCGAATGCCGCCAACAAGGAACAGCAGGAACGCAAACAGCTGGAGCAGAGCCTGCAGCAGCGCCAGGCCGACGCCGACTTTCGCTGGTTGATGGCCGACCCACGCGGTCGGCGCATCGTCTGGGCGTTGATGGGGCGATGTAACGTGTTTTCCCCAGTGTTCAACACGCATGGCGGGGTAATGAATTTCAACGAAGGCCGACGCGATGTCGGCCTTTTTCTTTTGAGCGAGATAAACCGTCTGTGTCCGCATCAGTTCGCGGTCGCAGCGGACGAGAACGCTCCAAAACCCGAAAGCGAGGAAACGAACGATGACTGACTCGACTCAAGCCAGTGGCGCACAGGACACCACCGCCGCGACCCAGGCAGAGGGCGGACAGTCGGAGGGCTCGGTACTGACTCCCGAAACCACCACGCAACCCGACCAGCAAGGCCAGCAGCAGGAGGCGGCCAAGCCAGAGGGTGAGCAGGGCGGCGACAAGGACAAGGCCGGGCAGGACGACCAGGGCAAGCCGGAATCGCCCGCCGAGTACGCTGATTTCTCCCTTCCCGAAGGGGTGGAGATGGATGCCGAAGTGCTGACCGAGTTCAAGGGTATCGCCAAGGAGCTTGGCATTTCCCAAGAGGCAGCACAGAAGCTCATCGACCTTCAGGGGCGACTTGAGACACAGCGGGCGGACGCCATCCAGCAGGCTCTGGCCGACCAATCGAAGCAATGGGCTGAACAGATCCGTAGCGATAAGGACTTTGGCGGCGAGAACTACGACAGCAATGTCGCCGTTGCCGTGAAGGCCATCGAGCAATTCGGTTCACCTGAGCTTCGGCAAGTGCTGAACGACTCTGGCCTGGGCAACCACCCGGAGCTGGTGAAGTTCTGTCATCGCATTGGCAAGGCGATTTCTGACGACTCTTTGGTGCTTGGCGGCACCCAAGGGAAGGATGAAATGACCATCGTCGACGCCTTCAAGTAATCAGTGATCAAGGAGTAATCCCATGGGCATTTTGACCTCAACCATGCCGACTCTGCTGGACAAATTCAGCCGGGAAGACAGCCAGAAAAAGATCATGAAGATCGTCGAGCTGATGGCAAAGCAGAACGACATCCTCAATGATGCCGAGTACCAGGAGTGCAACGACGGCTCCAAGCACAAAACCACCATGCGTTCGGGCATTCCTGAGCCTGCGTGGCGTCAGTTCAATGCTGGTGTTCAGCCGAGCAAATCGACCACCGTACCGGTTATCGACACCACCGGCATGATGGAAGACTACGGCAAGGTCGATAAGGCGCTGGCAGACCTGTCCGGCAATGCGGATGCGTTCCGTGTTTCCGAGAACATGGCGAAGCTTCAGGGCTTTAACAACAAGGCCGCGCGCTACATGTTCTACGGCAACACCGAGAGCGAGCCTGAATCGTTCCTTGGCTTGGCGCCGCGTTACAACGACCTGTCTGCCGAATCTGGCGCCAACATCGTTGATGCTGGCGGCACTGGCTCAACAAACGCGTCGATCTGGTTCGTGACCTGGGGCGAGATGACCACGCACCTGCTGTACCCGAAAGGCAGCGTGGCCGGCTTCAAGCACCAGAATCTGGGCGAGGATACCGTCAGCGACGGTAACGGCGGTGAGTTCCAGGCATATCGCGACCACTTCAAGTGGGATATCGGCCTGTCCGTTCGTGACTGGCGCGCGAATGCTCGCATCGCGAACATCGACGTGACCGCGCTCACCAAAGATGGCGCGACCGGCGCGGATCTGATCGAACTGATGGTCGATGCGTATTACCTGATCGACAACTCGATGCAGGCTGATGGCCGCACGGTCATCTACTGCAACCGCACCATCCAGACCTTCCTGCATAAACAGGCAATGAACGCGAAGAACGTGAATCTGACCATCGGTGAGTACGCCGGCAAGAAGATTCCCGAGTTTCTGGGCATGCCGATCAAGCGCTGTGATGCGCTTCTCAACACTGAGGCCCGCGTCGTTTAACGGCGCGGTTTCTCTGTAACTCATCGAGGAGAACGACCATGTTGCTTGATGCAAAACTTCTGCTGTCGAATCAGCAGGCAATCACCGCCACCGCCGCATCGACTGATGTTATTGACCGTGGCGACACCAAAGACGTTGGTAAGGCTGGCGACATTCCGTTGCTGGTCCAGGTCACCGAATCATTCAACAACCTGACCAGCCTGAGCATTGCGATTCAGACGGACAGTGCGTCGAACTTCGGCACTGCCAAGACGCTGGCGACCGTCACCGTTCCGCTGGCTGATCTGGTTGCCGGCTATCAGATCCCGGTCATCACTCTGCCGAAGGATGTGAAGCGCTACGTCCGCCTGAACTACACCGTCACCGGTACCGCGCCGACCACTGGCAAGGTTACCGCCGGCATCGTCGCGGGAGTCCAGACCAATGGTTAAGGATTACCGCGTGTTGGAGCGGTCGTTTATCAACGGCCGGCTCTACGAGCCCGGCGCGATCGTGGCGCTGCACATTGACAGCCCAGGCTCGAACCTCAAGCCGGTTAAAGCGCAGGAGCCGCAGAAAGCTCAGGACGAGCCGAGCACGGACGCTGGCGCCGTAAAGGCGTTTCACGTTGGCGGTGGCCGCTATGGCATCAAGGATGGTGCCGGGGAGCGAGTCGGTGAGTTCACCGGTTCGCAAGCGGAGGCGGAGGCCGAAGCTGCACGGATGAATGGGGCTCAGGACGAGCCGACCCCGGGCGATCTGCCGGACGCTTGATCACCCGCCCTGAACCGGCCCCTTCGGGGGCCGTTCTTTTAAGGATTCCCCATGGCCAGTGTCATTCAGATTTGTAACCTTGCGCTGTCGCGCATTGGTCAGAGCGAGCAGATCCAGTCGCTGACCGAGCAGACCAAGGGTGCACAGCTCTGTGCTCTGCATTACGCGGACTGCCGTGACGAACTGCTGCGCAATTTCGATTGGCCGTTCGCTGAGGCGCGCGTCAATCTGGCCGACATTGGTTCACCGCCCACCAATTGGGCATACCGCTATCAGCTGCCGACCGACTGCCTGAAAGCGCGTTACATCACTATTCCTGGCGTTGCGAACCCGGTTGCAGATCAGCGCATCCCGTATCGCCTGATTCACACCAGCACCGGCCGCGGCATCATCACCAATCAGCCAGAGGCCGAATTGGTCTACACCGTGAAGGTGGAAGACACGACCCTTTTCGATCCGCTATTCGTGTCCGCGCTGGCTTGGCGACTTGGTGCTGAGCTGGCTATGGGCCTGACTGCACGCCCGGAAGGCTACCAGAACGCCTACCAGCAGCACCTGTTCGTGCTGGGTCAGGCGCAAGCTGTCGCCCTGTCTGAGCAACAGCAGCTGGTGCCGCAAGACTCCGAATTTGTGTCGGTGCGCTACTGATGCCTAGCATGATTCAGCCGTCATTCGCCTCTGGCGAACTGGCCCCGTCCCTTTATGCCCGCGTTGACCTGGCCCGTTATCAAACCGGCCTGCGCCTGTGCCGCAATTTCATCGTTATGCCGTATGGCGGCATCAAAAACCGCCCGGGTACTGTGTTCATCAGCAGCACCAAGGGCAACGGCGCGTCCCGACTGATCCCGTTTGAGTTCAACGACCAACAGACCTACGTGCTCGAGTTCAGCCATTTGTGCGTTCGGGTCTACCAGGGCGGCGGCATTGTGCTGAATGAGTCCGGCCCAGATGTTGGTCAGCCGTTTGAGCTGGTCACGCCCTACACCGAGGCGGAGCTGTTCGAGCTCAACTACACCCAGAGCGCAGACGTGATGACGCTGGTGCATCCAGCCCATCCGCCTGCCCAGCTGTCGCGCCTTGCTAACGATGACTGGACCCTGGCCGACATCAGCTTTGTTCCGTCAATCGTTGCTCCAACCAACCTGGCGGCTACCGTACTGACGGGCGGCAGCGGCGCCACTACCCCATACCGCTACGTCGTCACATCCGTATCGGACGACGAGGTGCCAGAAGAAAGCCTTCCGACCGCATCGGTCTCGATCAACAGTTACGACAACAAGCCCGGGGCAAACCTGACCTGGGATGCAGAAGCTGGGGCCGATTACTACAACGTCTACAAGGACAACAACGGTTCCGGCATCTTCGGCTTTATCGGTCGCGCCGATGGGGTGACGTTCACCGATAACAACATCGCGCCGACCAAGACCGATACGCCGCCCAATGCGAACAACCCGTTCGATGCTGTAGGCGATTACCCTGGCGCCGTGGGCTACTACCAGCAGCGCCTGTGCTTTGCTGGCAGTGACAACAGCCCGCAAACCATGTGGATGAGCAAGACCGGTAACTTCAACAACTTCGGGTACGCGACGCCGATCAAGGATGACGACTCGATCACCCTGACCATTGCATCGCGTCAAGTTCACCGGTTCCGCCATCTGGTCCAGCTGCAGGAGCTGTTGGGCCTAACCACAGGCGGCGAATGGGTGTTCGCTGGCGCCGATACCGGACTGACCCCGAAGACCGTTCAGGCGAAGATTCAGAGCTATAACGGTTCCTCTCGCATTCCGCCGATCATCGTCAACAACTCTGCGATCTATGTTCAGGGGCGTAACAGCGTTGTTTCGTCGCTGGCCTACACCTTCGAGTCTGACGGCTTCTCTGGGGAAGACCTGACCAAGTTCAGCCCCCACTTTTTCCGCGGTCACCAGCTGGTCGACTGGACGTTTCAGCAGGTGCCTGACCGCCTGGTATGGGCGGCCCGCGACGACGGCGTACTGCTGTGCATGACATTCCTGCCAGAAGAGCAGCTGATTGCGTGGCATCAGCACGTTACCGACGGCGCGGTTGAATCGGTGTGCTCGATCGCTGAGGGCGATGAGGATGCGCTGTATCTGGTCATCAAGCGCGAGGTGAACGGCAGCACCGTTCGCTACGTCGAGCGGATGGCGTCACGCCAGGTCAGCAACTCAATCGATGGCTACTTCGTTGATTGCGGTCTGACCTATGACGGACGCAACACCGAGCCGACGCACCAGCTGAAGCTGACTGGCGGCGTTGAGTGGAAGTACCCAGAGCAGCTGACGCTTGAAGCTATCGGACACTCATCGTTCACGGGTGCCCTGGTTGATCGGACGATCAGCCTGTCAGCCGGAAGCGACATGGTGCGCGTCAAGGTGGTGACCGTCGAATCTGGCGCGTCCGCGACGGTCCAGCTGGTTGAGGTATGCCCGGAGTCCTTGCGCGACGTTGCGGTTGCTGACTGGGCGCTGATGGCGACAACGCTGTCAGGCCTTGCCCATCTGGAAGGCAAAACGCTGTCGATCCTTACTGACGGCGACGTTCATCCGCAGCAGGTCGTCAGCTCTGGAGCTATCGCCCTGCAATACCCTGCCGCCGTGGTGCATGCAGGCCTGCCGTACCTGGCCGAAGCTGAAACGCTGGAGATCGATTGGGCTGACCGTGAATCGACGACCAAGCTGGATGTCCGCAAGGTCGTGCCGAGCGTGTCGGTCATTCTCGAATCCAGTCGCAACTTCTGGGCGGGGCGCAATGCGCAGAACCTGTTCGAGCAGAAGCCGCCGTATCGTGAGTATTACAACCAGCCGCTGGCGCTGCAGACCGGTTCAAGTCAGATCAAGATTGATACCGCGTGGGACGAAGCGGGCCGCCTCTACATTCAGCAGCCTGATCCGCTGCCGCTGACCGTACTGGCCGTAATTCCAGAGGTGGTTACCGGTGGCAAGGGCTGAAGTTCTGCCGCTGCGCGCGGAAGATATCGCCGCCATCGAACCACTGGTTCGCCAGGCGGATCGCGACGAGATCACCGAAGCGCTTGGCATTCCGATGCTGCAGGCGTTGCACGACGGCCTGCGCAACAGCACCAAGGCCAGCCGCATCGTCGTTGGCGGCAAGGTAGTAGCGGTGTTTGGCGATGCCACATACAGCCTGCTGGGCGGCGTTGGTATCCCTTGGTTGATCAGCACGATCCACGTTGAGCGGTACCCGCGGGCGTTTCTTGCTGTCTGCCGGCCAGAGGTCGCTGAAATGCTCGAGCGCCACGCCGAACTGGTCAATTTCGTTGATGTACGCAACACCGTAGCCATTCGCTGGCTGCGCTGGCTTGGGTTCGAGTTTTGCGAGCCTGAGCCATACGGGCCCAAGGGCATGATGTTTCAAAGATTCTGGATGCGGAGAGCGCCATGTGCGTGAGTGACGTTTTCAATGCCGTAAACAGCTACCAGCAGGGCAAGTACCTGGACGAGGTGGCCAAGGTAAACGCGGGCATTTCCAATCAGGCCGCCAAGGATGCGGTCGCCCGCGGTTCGCAGGAAGCGGATCAGCAGCGCATCTACACGCAGCAGATCATTGGCTCGCAGCGCACCGGCTTCGCTGGCAACGGGATCGACGTAAACACCGGCTCGGCAGGCCAGATCCAGAACGACACCGCCGCACTTGGCGAGCTGGACGCGCTGACGATCATCAACAACGCCGCCCGCGAGGCCTACGGCTACAAGGTGCAGGCAATGGATCAGCGGCAACAGGGCAGGCTGGCGCGCTGGCAGGGCAATATGGCGGCTACCGGGTCGATTCTTGGGGGCGTTGAGAAGGCAGTCACATTCGGAATGTCTGGCGGCTTCGGCGGCGGATCCAGTGGCGTGAACATGCAGGGTCAGTCCAAGCCGCTTTATAACAACCCTGCGTTCGTGAGGAACATGTAATGGCCCGGGTTCCTGACTACACAAGCCCACAGGTCCGCCAGCAGCCAATCGGTGCCCCCGGCTTCAGCATGCGCGCACCTGATGCGTCAGGCTTGGTGCGCGGCATCGAGCAGGTTGAGCGCGGCTTTATGGAGCGCGTCGAGCAGGAGCGCGAGAAAGCAGACACCGCGGCACTGATGAATGCCGACCGCCAGCTGACCGAGTGGCAGAACAGTGCGATGTTTGACCCTGAAAACGGGGTTTATGCCAAGAAAGGCGCCAACGCCCTAGGCATTGCCGCGCCAACGCTGGAGGCGTTCGAGCAGGAGCAGCAGCGCATCGGCGCCGGGCTCGGCAACGACCAGCAACGCGCCAGGTTCGAGCAGATCGTCGCCAACCGTCGCAACTCATTCAATGCCGACTTGAACCGGTACGAATACCGCGAGCGTCAGTCGTTCTACGACGACACCGAGAAGGGCCAGCTGCAGACCCAGGTGGAAACGGCTGCGCTCTACTACAACGACCCCGAGAAGATCAGCTATCTGGTCGGCAAGACCAACGCCATCAACCAGGCGCGGGCTGCGCGGCTTGGGCTGCCGGAGGACGTTGCAGGCGTTGAATCGCTGAACAGCACCAGCGCCATCATGGCGGCAGCTGTCGGCCGCATGGTCAACGACAACCCCTATCAGGCCCGCGACTACTTCAACCAGAACCGAGGCCTGGCGAACGCCGATACCCAAGCCCGCATCGACAACTTGATCGATCGTGAGATTCGCTCCCGCGAGATCGAGGCGCGGCAGATGCAGGCCATTGCAAGGGCTGAACTGTCGTCGCGCATTCAGGATGCATCCGCGGCCTATACCAACGGTCTCGACTTTGCCAACCCGCCAACACGGGAAGAGTTTATTGGCGCCTATGGCGAAGAGGGCGCGGAGCGCTATCAGCAGTTCGAACAGCTGCAATCAATGGCGCCTGACATTCGTGCGATTTTTACGGCATCGCCTGAAGAGCAGCGGCAGATGGTCGAGCAATATGATCCGGCCGCCTCTGGCGTGGCTTCCGACGGCTACCAGTTCGATGCGCGCCTACAAGGCACCATCATTCAGGCCGTCACCGCGGCTCAGCGCGAGAGGCAGGACGATCCAGCGGCCTATGCTGCCAAGTATAGCCCGCTGTTGCAGCGCGCTGCCGAAGGTCTTGATTCTGGCGACCCTGCTGCCACCGAGGCCTACGCGGCCGCCATGCTTGGCGAACAGGCGCGGATGGGTGTTGAGCAGCCGCGTCTGCTGACCAAGGGGCAGGCAAGCGCCATTGTGCGCCAGTTCGCAGTCACGTCCGATGGCGGTAGCAATGCCGCCGAGCTGATCGAGCAGCTGCAGGCGCAGTGGGGCAAGCACTGGCCGTCGATTTACCAGCAGTTGCAGCCAGACCTTCCGGGCGCTGCCTTGGTAATTGGTACCGGTGTTGAAGGGTCTACGGCGGCAACGCTCGCGCGAATTGCGCCGCTGAGCACAACAGAGTTGAAGCAGGGGCTGGCATCCGCCGATGTGACCGATGCCAGGGCGTCACTGCAGGACGCGATGGTCGATTTCCGTAACACCATGGCGCAGCAGGTCGGCGGAGAGCGAACCTTTGCCACCATGTACGGCGAGGCAGAGCGCCTGACCTATGCCTATATGGCGCAAGGTAGCAGCGCCAAGGATGCCGCAGAAAAGGCCTATAGCGCACTGGTTGGTGACCGGTATACCGTCAAGGAAACATGGCGAGCGCCCATTCAGTACGACGCAGACTTGATCGAGCGCGGGGCTGATGCTGCCTTGGCGGCCGTGACGCCGGATGACCTGGCGTTTACCGCTCCCGCTGGCGTTGACGCTGAGTTTGTCCGCGAACAGGTTGCGTCAGCTATCGAGGATGCGTATTGGGTGACCATGCCCGACGAGAGTGGTCTGGCCGTTTATCTCAACGGAGAGGCGCTGCTGGGCAGGGACGGCAACCCGATCACCAAGTCGTGGGAAGAATTGCTTGGCATCGCAGCTGATTCGCCATCGGCGTTTGATCGGTTCGAGGAGGGGCGCCAACGGATGAACGACGCGAGCAGGGCAACCGGGAGCTCTGCGCGATGACGATCTACACCGATGGCCTGGTTGTTCGCCCTGATCGCAATGTCCTTGATGATGTGGTGACTGGGCAACTGGACGCGGCGCAGGCTGCCTTCGGGCAGTCGTGGTTCGAGAACCCGGCGTATGCACTTTATCGAATCAATGAGTTCAACCGCGCCGAGCTTGGTCCTGTCGTCTCTCCAGCATACCCGGCCTATGGAATCGAAGAGCGCAGGGCGGAGCCGGCAACACCTCTGCTCAGTGCTGACGATGCCCGCCGCCGCATTGCCGAGTCAGGCGTTGATCTGACTGTCGATGACGATGGCATCCGTGCGGGTGCGCTGGATCTGATGATCGAGCGCAAGCAAGAGGAAATGAAGCGTCAGATGGTGCTGGATAACGCGCCGTCGTCGACGGTTCCCATCCAGATTGCAGCATCGTTCGCGGCGTCAGCTGCGGATCCGGTAAACATCGCATCGGCATTCATTCCGATCTACGGCGAGGCGCGCTATGCCGCCTTGATGGCGAGGTCGACAACTCGCACTGCGCGCTTTGCTGCGCGGGCGCGTGTTGGTGCTATTCAGGGCGCAGGCGGTGCGGCAATCGTTGAACCGATCGTTCTGTATGCAAGCGCTCAGGATCAAGCCGATTACGACATGGCGGACAGCCTGTCCAACGTCGCATTCGGCGGCGTTCTGGGCGGCGGGCTGCATAGCGTTGGCGGCTTGGTGTCCGATCTTCGGCGCAAGTCCCTGTCTGATGCCGTTCGGCAGGCGGCAGACGTCGATGCGGTAGCGCCTGTTCAGCAAGCGGCAGAAGCGCCGGCTTCCGCCCGGCTCGATGCGGCATTGCGTGATGACGATCCGATGATTGTGCTGCGCGACCAGTTCGAGCGAGCCGTTGAGGCAGATCGCCCGCGGATCATTGAAGAGGCCCGAGGTCAGGCCGTCGACGAGATGGCGAATACGCTTGCCGATGAGCTGGAAGACCTCAACGCCGGCCGCATTCCGAATGTTCGTGAGGTGCGCCGAGAGGCAGACAGCATCGCCGTGCAGCTTGAGCGCCTGGACGAGACGTTCAAGGTAAGGGCCAAAGCGTTCCAGCGCGAGGGTTTGAGTCGCAAGCAGGCAGAGCGCGCCGCCCGTGAAGCCATCGCCGCTGAGCGTCAGTCGTTGACCGCGCGCCGTGAAGAACTGAACGCCGCCGTCGATGGTAACCGCCTGGCCGAGCAGACACGTCAGGACTTGATTGCCCTGCGCCGCGGTGAAGTGCCGGATCGCGTGGCGGCTCGCGTCGATGAGCGAGCAAAACAGATTGCCGACGGCTTCAACCTGCGCGGTACCGCGCGTGCTGTTGCTGAGTCCGCACCGTGGCAGGTACGCCAGAGCGCCATGCGCGCGGCTATTGCTCAGTCCGTTACCGGCAGGCCGGTTGATGTTGAGCCTGTATTTGCCATGGCGGACCCGCGGCGCCAGGCCGAAACCGTTCAGGCGCTGAAGCGCCCAGCCCAACGCCCGGTTGATCCGGATGCGCTCGAGTACAGCAAGCAGGCAGATCAACTGGTTAATAGCCCTGATGCGTCGGAGCTGGCCAGTGCGCAGAAGATGCTGGATGACGATATGGCGCTCACGCAGGAAATGGCCGAGCAAGCGGGGTTTGACCTGAACGCCTATATGCGCGAAGCCGATGAACTGGTGGCTGATGCCGATACCTATGCTGCAGCCTACCGGGCTGCAGCGCTTTGCCAGCTGAGGAACTGACATGGCAGCCAATGACTGCATCGCCGCCATCGAGGCCGCCGCCAAGGCGTCCGGGCGAGGCCTGACCGTCGATGAAATGACTGAGATTGTGGAAGACCTGCAGGGCCGCATCAAGTTGCTGCAATCTACCAACGATATGCTCAGCCTGGAAGATGCCGCGCTGCAGGCAGCCGACGAGCTGGGCAACCAGCTGAAGTTGGCGGCGGCCATCGAAAAACGCAATGCCGCGATGAATGCGCGTCGCCGTGCCGAGGCCATTGGCTACGTGCGCAGCGTTTGGGCTGATCGGCCTGACCTTGGGCTTGAGTCATTCCTTGTTGGCACCAACGTCGCCCGGACTGGCGCCCGTCGCTCCGTTGCGGCCGAGCAGAAGCAACTGGCAGACAGCTATATCGCTGGCTTTCTGAACGACATTGAACAAGCAGATCTGTTGCCGTTCCTGACAAAGGGCGATCTTGATCAGGACATCACCGATGCGCTGTGGCGCCTGGGCACCGACCGCGAATTGGACGGGTTGAGCAAGCAAGCTGTTGGCATCGCCAAGATCATGCAGAAGTATCAAGAGGCGGCGCGGCTGGACGCCAACCGGGCGGGGGCGTTCATTCGCAAGCTGCCGGGCTACATCGTTCGCCAGTCGCATGACCCGTACAAATTGCAGCGTGCTGGTTTTCCGCAATGGCGTGACACCATTCGGCCGCTGCTGGCCGAAGGCACCTTCGGTTCCGGTGCAGATGCTGACGATGCGCTACTGCAGGCCTATAACGGCTTGGTGTCCGGCGTGCACCTGAAAACCTCAACGCCAGAGCCGACCGGCTTCAAGGGGCCGCGCAATCTCGCGAAGAAGCTGAGCCAAGAGCGAGTGCTGCACTTCAAGGACGGCATTGCCTGGCACCAGTACAACCAGGTGTTCGGCACTGGCTCGCTGCGTGAAGCCTTCCTTGGCGGCATGATGCAGATGGGGGAGAGCACCGGGCTATTGCGCCGGCTTGGCACCAATCCAGAGGCGAACTGGGCGGCTATCCTCGATGAGTTGCAGCGCGACCTGAAGGACGATGCTGCGGCAATGAGCCAATTCCAGAATGATCGCCGCGGGATGCTGGCAACGCGCTTTGCCGAGGTCGACGGTTCCAGCCGCATTGCAGTCAATCAGGTTGGCGCCCGGGTGTCGTCGAACATCCGGGCGTGGCAGTCGATGGCGAAGCTGGGCGGTGCTGTCGTCTCGGCGGTTACCGACCTGCCGGTCGCGGCCAGCGAGTTGAAATATCAAGGCCGCGGCATGCTTGGGTCGATGGGCGAGCTGATCGGCGGATTGGTCAGCGGCCGCAAGTCCGATGAGCAGAAAGAGATACTGTCTTCGCTTGGCGTTTTCTTCGACAACGTGCGGGGCGAAGTGATCAGCCGGTTCAGTGCCGATGACACCCTTGGCGGCAAGATGACCCGCATGCAGCGCCACTTCTTCAAGTGGAACGGCCTGACATGGTGGACAGACACCATGCGGTCAACTGCGGCGCTGATGATGAGTCACCACCTGGCATACAATCGTTCGCTTGGTTGGGATCAGATGAACCCTGATCTGCGCAATACCCTGCAACTGTTCGGTGTCGATGCCGGCAAGTGGGATCTGCTGCGCGCGACGGCCACCAAGCAGGCGGATGGTCGCGAGTACATGACCACCCAGGGAATCGACGACATCCCTGTCGAAAGCCTGAGCGCCTACCTTGAGGGGAAGGGCCGCACCGTAAACGACGCTGCAGTCAATGAGCTGCGTGAAGAGCTGCGCGGCAATCTGCGGTCGTACATCACAGACCGGGCAAGCTATGCCGTCATCGAGCCGGACGCCCGTACCCGGGCGATTATGCGCCGAGGCACCCGCCCTGGCACCATTGCCGGCGAGCTGCTGCGCTTTATCGGCCAGTTCAAGGCGTTTCCGGTTGCCATCCTGCAGAAGTCTGTAGGCCGGGAGCTGTACGGGCGCGGCTACACGCCGAGCAAATACGGCTCAGCACCGGGGCGCGAGCTGGGGCAGGCGCTTACATCTGGTCGAGGCGAAAAGCTAGGATTGGCACAGCTGATGCTTTGGACAACGCTCTTCGGCTACGGCGCCATGAGCGCAAAGGATATGCTCAAGGGGCGCAACCCGCGCCCGCCAGAGGATGCCAGCACATGGTTCGCCGCGATGATGCAGGGCGGCGCGCTTGGTATCTATGGTGATTTCCTGTTCGGCGAGTCAAACCGGCTTGGCGGCGGTATCGTCGGATCGCTTGCCGGCCCAACAGCCGGGGCTTTCGAGGGTGGTGTCGACCTTTGGTTCAGACTTCGCGACGGCGATGACGCTGCAGCCGCATCATTCCGCTACGTGATCAATAACACCCCGTATGCCAATTTGTTCTACACTCGGGCAGCGGCCGATTACCTATTCCTGTACAGCGTGCAGGAGGCATTGAACCCAGGCGCACTGCGCAGAATGGAGCGCCGCATTGAGAAAGAGAACGGCCAGACCTTCCTGCTGTCGCCGTCTCGTGACTATATGGATCCGCTTGGATTGACGAGGTAAGGATGCTGACAGCTTTGGCCGCCTTCGCGGCGATGTTGCTTGACCCATTGGTATTGATCGCGTGCTGGCTGTTCGCGCCCATGATTGGCGCTTATCGTGTTGCGATTCCGGTGTGCGCAGTGCTGAGCGCTTCGATATATGCTGGCACCGCCAATGCAATAAGCCTGTACGGCTTGGCCGGATGGCTTCTTGTTGGCGTGATTCACTCTTCGCTCGCCATTTACGCCTGGCGACTGATTCCGGACAGGCTTAAAAACCGACTGACCAGTAAGTAGTAGGAGGCCCCGCCAAGAGCGGGGCTTTTTGTTTCAGCACACAGCCCGCCTTGAGCGGGTTTTTTATGCCCGAGGGAAAAATCAGATGACCGTTCAAACAAGCTCAAACGTGGCCACCGGCATTGGCAATGGCGTTACCACCGTGTTCCCGGTCGGGTACAAGTTCAATGAGGAGTCTGATCTCGTTGTGCTTCGGATCGACGACGCCACATCGGCGGCTGAGACGCTGACGCTTAACTCTGACTACACCGTGCAGGGCGCCGGCAACGAGGCAGGCGGCAGCGTCACCATGGCCGCGCCATTGGCAGTCGGAAAGACGCTGACCATCACCCGCATCGTCGACATCCTGCAGCTGACGGACCTGCGCAACCAGGGCAAGTTCTTCGCGGAAGTGCACGAAGACTCGTTCGACAAGTTCATCATGATCATGCAGCAGCTGTTCCAGGCGGTCGGCGACTCGCTGCAGCTCAACGCCGCCCGCAACCGCTGGGACGCAAAGGGGCGCCGAATCATTAATGTCGGCGACCCGGTCGACGCGCAGGATGCTGTTACAAAGTCTTGGCTAGAGGCGTACATCACTGCGCTGGTTCAGAGTGATATTGGTCCTGCCCAGGTGGCGGCAAGCGTGCTCTATGTTGCCCCGAGCGGTGATATTGTTCGCGTGCAAGATATGTCCAACGCCTCAGACCCGTCGCTGGGGGCAGCGCTTTTGGGGCGTGGTGTTGTTGCGGTTGCCAGCATTGCAGATTTGTTAGCGTTGCCTGCCGAGGTGCGACGTGAGGATTTGCGCTATCTGGTAAAGGGTTATTACGCAGGTACAGATATCGGTGGAGGGGAGTTCTATTGGGATGCAGCGAGCACAGCAGCGGCGAACAACGGTACGATTTTTGGCACTGGTACTGGGCGGTTTTTGCGCGTCATCTCCAGCGCGCGAACCATGCTGTCGGATTGGGGGGCAATACCCGACACAGCAGAGCTAGTTTCCGGAACGGATAACAGCCCGGCATTGCAGGCGGCGTTAAATTGGGGTCTGCCTGTTATTATCGACAAGCCGCCCGCAGGTTTTGCTTATGGTGTTGATCAAGTTGTATTGCCGCGCAATGCCAATATCACTGGACCCGGCATGTATGTTCTGGCGATTCGCGGCCTTACTGCCAATGCAACCATTATAGCTGGCGCAACGTCAGGCGAGTTGCGCAGAGAAGTGAAGTTCCGCGAACTGTATGTTGAAAACAACCGTGGCGGCGATGCTGTTAATCTTGAGTGGTGCCCGGACTGGTCAATAGATACATGCAATTTCCGGTCATTAACCAGCACTGTGTTGGACACTACAGCTAAACGCGGTCTGAATCTAAAAAACTGTGAACGGGGGCAGTTTTACGGTCAATGCCGGATTGGCGGAAACCCTGCACTGCGTATGGTTAAGGACTGCAACGGCGTGCGCGGTGATAATGTCGTCCTCTCGGGCGGGTCTGCGGGCTTGGCCTTGGATATCAGCGGCTGTCAAAATGTACGACTTCCGGTCACCATCGAAACATCACTGAAAGGCGTGAGGATTGGCGATAACACGGGCGAAAACCTGACCGATGGAGGATGGTGTAGCGGCATCAATCTTAACGATAGTTATTTTGAGAGCGTAGGCACTCCAATTGTTGCCGGAGAAGGGTACGCTGTTAGCGGGCTATCACTTGACGAATGCTGGCTAAATAACACCGCCCTAGCTGACAGCGATCCATTCCCTGTATCTGCTGAAATCCTCCGCATTGGTCGCGTAAAAAGCCTGAGTCTAAAAGGCGGGCGATGGGTCGGATCAGGAACGGAAACGGCGCTTCGCGCACTTGATGCAGTAGCAACTTCGGGATCGGCAGCAGGACAAATCGAATTAGCCGACGTTGACCTAAACGTATTTGAAAACGTAGCAGAGTTGCTTGATTTATCAGGAATATCAAATGTCTCCAACCGATCTATCGCAGCGGCAAATAATCGCATAAAGACCGACAAGTTTGGACGCGGACCGGGGAACGTTTGGCAGTGGACATCCGACGTACTCGCAGCAAACGTAACATACGGCACGGCAACACTTACCAAGGTTCTTAATGCAGGTGGCCGCGTATTGTCAGTTGAAGTTATTGAGGGAAATGCTGGTAGTCTAAACGGTATGCGTCTGAGAGTGGGTAACACAGCCGCTGTTGGTGAAATTTTAGATAAAACCTTCGGCGCGGTGAGTCCGGTATATGAAGATCAGGGCGTGACTTACGGGATGATCAGACCAGGGACGCAACTCCAATTCAGGATTGATGCAGGCACTGGAGGCGGTAAGTTTAGAGTTCGGATTACTGCCCTGCTGGACAACCGATAACTCTGAATGCGTCAAAAATGCAAGCAGATTTGTCTTAAACCTACTCAATAAGAATGCCTAACAAAATGGCTTCAGTAGCAATCACAATCACCGATGCCGGGATAGCCTACGGCTAGCGGAGCAACAAATGCCAACCAACGTCCCAGCGCTACAGATAACGCCAAGCGGCGTCATCGCCCGCTGGCATACCCCTCCCGAGCTAATCGGGCGGATATAGCGGGCGTGGTTGCCGGCACGCAGCCATTATGGATGCGGTGCAATTTTGGGGGAGTATTCCCCCAAATAATCCCCTCAGTATCCTATAGGGCGCTTTAGGATGGTCAGTAAAATCAGTAAGTTGGCGGGCTGGCAGTCCGTTATTTCTGGCCTGAAAACGGATTCGAAATCCGTTGTACGGGCAACCGTACCCAGGGTTCGAATCCCTGACTCTCCGCCAATAAACAAAAACGCCCAGCCTAGCTGGGCGTTTTTGTTTATCCGGCGAGCTCTCGGTGAGAACCCTCGTTCGACCGAGCCCGCTTGCAGGCGAGGAACGCCGGAGCATCGCGACGGCGGCCCCTCGAAGAGGGGTGAGGCGCGCAGTGCCGAATAATCCCTGACGGAGTATCAGGCTGCTCGGCCCTGAGCCTACAGCCCCGGCATTCGTAGGGGCGCGACATGTCGCGTCCGCAACGCTCCCTGAGGTGTAAAGCACCCTGACTTGCCGCATTCCTCTTATCCTGCCGGCTCTCACATTGTCGCCATCACTGCATGAAGTACTGATGCCCTGATTTTCGGGAGGACCGGTCGGTCGATGGCTACTCGCCGCCTTTTCTGTCCCACAGCGGTTGCCATGTAGTGTCAAATCGCTACACTCGAAACAGGGTCGGTTGCATGGAGCGCGGCCACGACAATGTGAAGGACTCACCGCATGGATGATTTTTCCCCTTCAGACCTGAAGACCATTCTTCACTCCAAGCGCGCGAATATCTATTACCTGCAGCATTGCCGGGTGCTGGTTAATGGTGGACGTGTTGAGTACGTGACGGATGAAGGCAAGCAGTCCCTTTACTGGAATATTCCCATCGCCAACACCACCACGGTTCTTCTTGGGACGGGCACATCGATTACTCAGGCAGCCATGCGTGAGCTGGCTAAAGCCGGCGTGCTGGTCGGGTTCTGCGGTGGTGGCGGCACACCGTTGTTCAGTGCCAACGAGGTCGATGTAGAGGTCGCCTGGCTCTCGCCGCAAAGCGAGTATCGTCCCACAGAGTATCTGCAGGCCTGGGTGCGCTTCTGGTTTGATGATGCCCAGCGACTGGCGGCCGCCAAGCTGTTTCAGCGCATGCGCTTGGAGCGTATTGAAAGGACTTGGCTTAACAGTCGTGTCTTTAATGATGCCGGCTTTTCAGTGCCTGCCGAGCGCCTCAAGCACCTGATTGCAGAGGCTGCTTCTCGGAATGAGGCGGCAGGTGACAACACCATGCTGTTGACCGAAGAGGCGCGCCTGACCAAAGCGCTGTTCAAACTAGCGGTTGATGCCACAGGGTACGGCGACTTTACCCGTGCCAAGCGCGGCTCGGGAGCGGACCCGGCCAACCGGTTTCTTGATCACGGCAATTACCTGGCCTACGGGTTGGCGGCGACTGCAACCTGGGTGCTGGGTCTGCCCCATGGCCTGTCTGTGCTGCATGGCAAAACGCGGCGAGGTGGCCTGGTCTTTGACGTTGCGGACCTAGTAAAGGACGCCACCATTCTGCCGCAGGCATTTATCTCGGCCATGCGGGGGGATGAGGAGCAGGAATTCCGTCAGGCGTGTATTGAAAACCTGAGCCGCAGTGAGTCGCTGGACTTCATGATCGAATCGATCAAGACGGTCGCTGATGCGCTGGGAGACGGTAGCCAGTGAATGTCTTGCTGGTCTCGCAATGCAGCAAGCGTGCGCTCATCGAAACCCGCCGCATCCTCGACCAGTTTGCCGAACGTCGAGGCGAACGGACCTGGCAGACACCGATCACGCTGGCCGGCTTGCAGACCCTGCACAAGCTGTTGCGCAAAACGGCGCGCAAGAACACGGCTGTCGCCTGCCACTGGATCCGTGGCAAGGACCATACCGAGCTGCTTTGGATTGTTGGTGATGCCCGGCAATTCAATGGTCAGGGTGCGACGCCAACCAATATGACCCGGCGTGACGTGCTGCGCGCCGGTGATGAGGATGACTGGCACAGCGCCGAAGACATTCGTCTGCTCGCCTGCATTGCCGCGCTATTTCATGATTTTGGCAAGGCAGTTCTGGCTTTTCAGAACAAGTTGCGCAACAACCGCGCGGTGGCAGACCCGTACCGGCACGAGTGGATATCCCTGCGCTTGTTCGAGGCCTTTGTTGATAACGAAAGCGACGAGCACTGGTTGCAGCGATTGGCAGCAGTGGATGCCAAGGCAACCAAGGCATGCGTAAAACTGCTGAAATGCGATGGGCTAGGTGAGCATCGTGGTCCTTTTGCGACGTTGCCGCCTTTGGCCAAAGCGGTCGGTTGGCTGATCGTCAGTCATCACCGCGTGCCTGGGTCGCCGGAACCGTTTCAGGAAAATCACATCAAGGTCTTGCCCGATGCTATTGGCAAGCGCTGGTGTGGTGAGCGTGCAGAGGCTACTCAGGCAGAGTTGAAACAGTGCTGGAACCTCAAGGCCGGGTTACCTTTTGACAGTCGGCATTGGTGCGAGCATGCCCGCAACCTGGCAGCTCAGATGTTGCGGCGGGCGGGGCTGCTTGGCGTGAACTGGTGCGCAAACGCCTATGCCATGCACACCGCACGCATGGCCCTGATGCTGGCTGATCATTATTACTCCGGCCAGCCCAGTCATGCGCGTTACGGGGATGCCGAGTTTGCCCTGTTTGCCAACACTGACAGGCAAACGCGAAACCTTAAGCAGCGCCTGGATGAGCATCTTATCGGTGTGGAGGTGAACGCCAACCGCATTATGCGCAGCCTGCCGCAGCTGACTGCCAGTTTGCCGAGCATTGCCCGGCACAAAGGCTTTCGTCAGCGCAGCGCCGACCGACGCTTTGCCTGGCAAGACAGGGCCTTCGATCTGGCCGAAGGGTTACAGCACAAAAGTGCTGAGCAAGGCTTCTTCGGTGTCAACATGGCGTCTACCGGCTGCGGCAAAACCCTGGCCAATGGCCGCATCATGTATGCGCTTGCCGATCCCGTGCGGGGTGCGCGCTTCAGTATCGCGCTTGGCCTGCGGACCCTGACCTTGCAGACCGGTGAGGCATACCGCCAGCGTCTGGCGCTGGGCGAGCAGGACCTGGCAGTGATGGTGGGTGGTGCGGCGGTACGAGAGCTGTATGAGCACAAACTGCGCAACGGGTCGGAGTCGGCTGCTCCGCTGTTGCCTGAGTGGCAGCATGTGCACTTTGAAGGCAGCATGGTCGATGGGCCGCTCAGCCGCTGGCTGGCCGAAAGTCCGGCAACCCAGCGGCTGCTCCACGCGCCCCTGCTGGCCTGCACCATTGATCACCTGATGCCAGCCACCGAGGGGACACGTGGGGGGCAGCAGATTGCCCCGATGCTGCGTTTGATGAGCTCCGATCTGGTGCTGGATGAGCCGGATGACTTCGGCCTGGAAGACCTGCCGGCACTGGCACGTCTGGTGAACTGGGCCGGCATGCTCGGTAGCCGGGTATTGCTGTCGTCCGCGACCCTGCCGCCGGCGCTGATTCAGGGGCTGTTCGAGGCCTATCTGGCGGGGCGCCGCCAGTATCAGGCTAACCGAGGGCAACCGGGGCGGCCACTAGCGGTGTGCTGCGCCTGGTTTGACGAGTTCGCCCCGTCAGCAGGTGAGCACGGCGACGCAGACAGTTTCCTCCTTCAGCATCAGGCGTTTGTGTCGCAGCGGCTGGGTAAGCTGGAAACCCGGCAGCTGGAGGATAATCGGCGCAAGGCGTTGATCAGGCCCCTGGACATTCAGCAGGGATTGCCAGAGGTAGAGCTTTATGGTGCCTTTGCCGCGCACCTGCGCCAGCAGATTGCCGAACTGCATGCGGCGCACGGCATGGCCGACCCTGATAGTGGCAAGCGCTTCAGTGTTGGACTGGTGCGCATGGCCAATATCCATCCGCTGGTGAATGTAGCTCAAGCGTTTTGCGCTATGCCGGCAGATGCCGACACTCGGATCCATTTGTGTGTTTACCACTCGCAGCACCCATTGCTGGTGCGCTCGGCGATTGAGGGGCAGCTCGACAGTCTGCTGGCCCGGCACGCGCCTGATAGCTGGTGGGCCAGCGCGGCGGTTAGAGACATTCTGGATGCTCACCCGGAGAGCAATCACATTCTGGTCGTGCTGGCCACGCCGGTCGCTGAGGTTGGGCGCGACCATGACTACGACTGGGGCATTGTCGAGCCCTCTTCCATGCGCTCGATTATTCAATTGGCGGGACGGGTGCGTCGGCATCGTCCGGGTACTGTCGCAGCGCCTAACCTTTATCTGCTGGACACCAATCTGAAGCATCTGCGTAGCGGTCTGGCGTCCGAGGCGTACTGCCGCCCCGGCTTTGAAAGCCGCGAGTTTCGTCTGCGCAGCCACCTGTTGCACGAGCTGCTCAGCGACGAGCAATGGCAGCATATTGATGCACGAAGCCGCATCCGGCAGCGGGACAATGCCGACCCGGCAGACAACCTGGTGGACCTGGAACATGAAGTTACCCGGCAATGGGTTCAGGGAGCTGCCGAAGGCTCACCGCTCAAAGTGGTGCCTGCCAGCCTTTGGTGGCGTACTTGCGCCGCGCTGAGCTCTGTACTTCAGCGACAGCAGCCCTTCCGTTACGACCCGCAAGGGCGTCAGCGCTATGTGCTGATGCCTGATGACGGCAAAACGGTATTGCATCTGCTGGATAGGGAAGGGCAACTGGTACCGGCAGACAATCTGAAAACCTTCATCAACCTTGAGCTGGCGCAAGGGATCAGTCTCTGGGGGGTGACGGATTATCTGACGGAGCTGGAGCAACTGGCCGAGCAGTTGGACATGGAGCCGGAGCAGGCGGCACGCCGTTATGGCTGGTTGGATTTACCGGCAACAGGGTGTGACAACGGATGGTGTTATCAGCCGCTCTTGGGCTTTAACCGGAACACGTAGCAACGCAGGGGGGCAAACATGGAAGAAACGGGTACTACCATCACAGTGAGCAAGATCAGGCAGGTCATAGGCGAATTCATCCAAATTCGCCTGCAAGCCAAGCTCGACAAGCTCAAGGAGGGGCAGCATGAGGAGCGTGAGAAGCTGCTGGCAGCCCATGAACCTGAGGCCTGGTTGGCGGATGCGGCTCGCCGGGTAAACCAGATTCAGCAGGTCACGCATGCAATCAAGTACATCCATCCTGATGCCAGGGGTACCAACTTGTTCAGCGCTGGTAACTCTCTAGCGGGCCATCTTTGCGTTGGGACCCATATTCTGGGTGAAGGCATGGCACCGGATGTTGTTGGCAATGCCGCCGCCCTGGATATCTACAAGTTTCTTCGTCTTGAAGTGGCAGGCCGCAGTTTGCTTGCCTTGGCACTGGAACGGCATCCGGCTCTGCGCGAAGCGCTGTCGGCGGATGCCAACAAGGCAGATGAGTCGATGGGTGCCTTTGCCGGGCTGGTCGAGGCCAAGGGCAAGCCGGCCTCGCATACGCTGGCCAAGCAACTTTACTGGCCGCTGGGAGGTGGCCAATACCATCTGCTGGCGCCGTTGTTTCCCAGTTCACTGGTCAGCACTGTCTGGAGTACGCTGCGCGAGCATCGGTTTTCCGATGATGCCAGGGCCGCACGCGAGGCTGCGCGCAACAAGACCGCTCACGCTCACGGTTATCATGAATACCCCAATGTGGTTGTGCAGAAGTTTGGCGGTACCAAGCCGCAGAACATCAGTCAGCTCAATAGTGAGCGCTACGGCGAGAATCATCTGCTGCCGTCAGTGCCGCCGTCATGGCAATCCCCGGAGGTACGCCCGCCCCTCAATAGCGACAGTATTTTTGTCCGTGGCTTTGCCAGCCAGCGCGTAGTGCGCGAGGGCATTGAGGATCTGCGCCGCTATCTGCAGCGAGTCAAGGACGTTAACAACAAACCGGTGCGTGAGGGCCGGGCGCGACGGGTGCAGGCACTGTTTGACGCCTTGCTGCACTACGCTGCCCAACTGTGGGACCTGCCTGCCGGCTGGACAGCCAACCTGGAATGCAAACTGAACGCCGCAGAACAATGCTGGCTCGACCCGCAGCGCTGCGCTCTGGATCAGGGGTTCGCCGAGCGTTACCAGCAGTCCGACTGGCAGGAGCAGATTTGCAGCCGCTTTGCCAACTGGTTGAACGCCAGGCTGTTTGAGGCGGGCAAAGGGTTGTCGGTGGGTGAGAACGAAGCGCAGGAATGGCGTCGTCTGCTGGACCGTGAACTGACCATGCTGCACAGGGAGTTGCGCCATGACTGAGATCAATAGCCTGCTCATCCTGCCGCGCTTGCGCGTTCAAGCCGCTAATGCGGTATCAGGGCCACTGACTTGGGGGTTTCCATCACCTACCGCGTTTACCGGTTTTGCCCATGCGCTGGAGCGGCGGTTGGCGGCTGACCTGCCAGCTGGCATTGCCGGAGTGGGAATAATTTGTCACCGGTTTGAGCCGCAGGTGTATCACCCGGCGGGCAATTACACCCGTGTTTTCTGCCTGACGCGTAACCCGGTGAACAAGGATGGTGCTACCGCTTCGTTGGTAGAAGAGGGTAAGGCCCACATGGAAGTGACGCTGGTCATTGCCCTGGCCGATTGGGTGCTGGAAGACGATCGCACCGCGCTTTTGGCCTCTATCAGCCGCACGGCATTGTCCATGCGGCTGGCGGGCGGCAGCCTGCTGCCACAGCGACATGGCCCCCGCTTTGCGCCTCGGCTGGAGGAATGGCCGTCGGCCCAGGCGGACCGGCATGAGCTGTTCAGAAAGTTGCGTCGACACTGGCTGCCCGGCTTTGCCCTTACATTGCGTGAAGACCGGTTGGCACAGGGGCTGCAGCGTCTGCAGGAAACACAACCCCAGGCCACCGCACTGGATGCGCTGCTCGACCTTTCGCGGCTGAATGTTGAACCTGCTGCCGAGCCAGAGCCTGACGGCAGCATCAAGTGGCATATTCGCCGCCGTGATGGCTGGCTGGTGCCCTTGGCGATTGGCTATGCTGGCCTGTCAACGCTGTATGAACCGGGCCAGGTGCTCAACAGCCGGGACGCCGAAACGCCGTTCCGTTTTGTAGAAAGCCTTTACAGCATCGGCGAGTGGGTCAGCCCGCACCGCCTCAGCTGCCTGGAGCAACTGCTGTGGCATCACGATGCCGATCCTCAAGGCGGAATTTACCGCTGTATCAATCGTTACACCGACTATCTGACCGATGCCGCTGAAGGCATAGCATAAGGAGATGTGATCATGGCCAAGAGTGAACTCAAAACTGCATCCGTACTGGCGTTTGAACGCAAGCTGGACCCGTCAGATGCGTTGTTTAGTGCCGGCCGCTGGGATGACCGCGACAATGGCGCCCAATGGCCGGCGGTCAGCGTGCGTGAAAAGTCCGTGCGCGGCACCATTTCCAACCGGTTGAAGGCCAATGCCCAAGATCCGGCCAAGCTCGACGCACAGATTCAATCACCCAACCTGCAGACAGTGGATGTGGCGACCCTGCCAGCTGATGCCGACACCTTGCGGGCACGCTTTACCCTGCGGGTACTCGGCGGAGCAGGAACCCCCTCTGCGTGTAACAATGCCGATTACCAGGCGGCTCTGCTCGATGTTATCGCCGGCTACGTTCAGTCGCATGGCTTTGGCGAGTTGGCCCGGCGTTTTGCCTGCAACATCGCCAACGGCCGATTCCTGTGGCGTAACCGAGTGGGGGCTGAAGATGTTGAAGTACGGGTTAGCCATCTTGAGCAAGGCAAGGCGGTGGCGAGCTGGACATTCAGCGCCCACGACTTTTCCCTGCGGGAATTCAACCAGAGCGATAACAAGGGGCTAGCGGCCATGGCTGCCGTTATTGAAGCCGGATTGGCCGCCCCTGATGGCTATGCCCTGCTGGATGTGCAGGCCTATGCCCGCATGGGCGACGCGCAGGAAGTGTATCCCTCGCAGGAACTGATCCTCGACCGGGGCAAGGGTAAAAGCAAAACCCTGTATGTCATCGACGAGGTGGCAGGCATGCACAGCCAGAAAATCGGCAACGCCTTACGCACCGTCGACACCTGGTATCCGGCCGAGGAGGGCTGTGTAGGCCCGATTGCGGTTGAGCCCTACGGCTCGGTAACCTCTGAAGGCCGCGCGTATCGCCAGCCAAAGCAGAAAGCCGATTTTTACAACCTGCTGGATAACTGGGTGCTCAAAGGGCAGGTCCCGGCGGAAGGGGATCAGCACTATGTGATGGCAATCCTGATTCGCGGTGGCGTATTTGGGGCCTCGGATAAGGATTAAGTCATGGATCATTATCTGGATATACGGTTATTGCCTGACCCCGAGTTTCCAGCTCCAATCCTGATGAACGCCTTGTTCGCCAAGCTGCATCGCACCCTGGTAGCCCAGCGAGCGGTCGACATAGGGGTCAGTTTTCCTGCTGCGCAGGCGTCTCATCTGGGAGGGGTAATGCGGCTGCATGGCTCCTCGGGACGGCTGAATGAGCACATGGCGCAGCAGTGGTTGCAGGGTATGCGCGATCACTTGGACATCTCCGACATTGCCCCTGTGCCCGAGACGGCCGGATACTGCCAGGTTCGTCGGGTGCAGGCAAAGTCCAGCTCGGAACGCCTGCAGCGGCGCTACCTGAAACGACACCCTGACGTTGACCAGAAGAGGGTGGCCGAGTTGTTTACGGCAGAGAAAGAGCGCCGACTGGCGCTGCCGTACCTGCGCATCAGAAGTGCCAGCTCGGACCAGCAGTTTCTTCTCTTTATTCAGCAGACGCCGGTAACAACGCCGCAAACAGGCGATTTCAATAGCTACGGCCTTAGCAGCACCGCCACGCTACCCTGGTTTTAACCCTTTATTTGGCGCTCTTTTGTATCGCCTTATAAATCAATTGGTTGGCGTTCGCTTCAAAAAAAGGGGCGAGCGCTAACCCGTTACTTCTGCTCTTTAAAAAACAATACCTTACGTGTCAGAATGCCTACTTCACTGCCGCACAGGCAGCTCAGAAAATGATCGGCATGGGATTGCAGCGCACCAGCTTCTTCACTGCCGCACAGGCAGCTCAGAAATGGAAGAACGGTTAAAGCGCTATCCCGGTTCCCTTCACTGCCGCACAGGCAGCTCAGAAACCGGCAGGTTGAAGTTACGCGGAGGCGTAGACCTTCACTGCCGCACAGGCAGCTCAGAAAAGGCACCGGCCAACCAAATTGAATGGCTAATTCTTCACTGCCGCACAGGCAGCTCAGAAATGCCCGAAGAGCTGCCACCCGCCACAGGTCGCCTTCACTGCCGCACAGGCAGCTCAGAAAAACAAGCCCAACGTCGGCTTCTACACCACCAACTTCACTGCCGCACAGGCAGCTCAGAAAAGAGGGTCATCGTCGATCAGCAAGCGGCCGGACTTCACTGCCGCACAGGCAGCTCAGAAAGGTGCGTTTAGCGCACTTACCATGCAGCTTAACTTCACTGCCGCACAGGCAGCTCAGAAAAGGATGAGGCGTGAGCGAAGCTCGGCAGCAATCTTCACTGCCGCACAGGCAGCTCAGAAAAAACTGGTCAGCGGCCGCTACCTGCGCCTCGGCTTCACTGCCGCACAGGCAGCTCAGAAATGGGCGCACTCATCACCTGTGCACGTAGAGTCCTTCACTGCCGCACAGGCAGCTCAGAAATTCAGTCCCTGTGCATTCCCTGTCACAAGCAGCTTCACTGCCGCACAGGCAGCTCAGAAATGTGCGTCGGCGCGGGCAAGTACAGCGTACAGCTTCACTGCCGCACAGGCAGCTCAGAAAATGATCGCTCTGGCACGTCTTCGGCTTCCTCAACTTCACTGCCGCACAGGCAGCTCAGAAAGCGCAAAAGGTCGCAGAAGAAGCGCAGACGCCCTTCACTGCCGCACAGGCAGCTCAGAAAATTGGCATCGGCAGCGGCGGCCGGCATGTCCTCTTCACTGCCGCACAGGCAGCTCAGAAAATAATGCAGGCGTACCAGCAGGGCGGCACGGCCTTCACTGCCGCACAGGCAGCTCAGAAAAATCGCGTGGCCGGGCGTGGACTTCACGCCGCCTTCACTGCCGCACAGGCAGCTCAGAAAACGTCCAGAGCAGTCTGTTTTGGGCATCACTGCTTCACTGCCGCACAGGCAGCTCAGAAAAGTCTTGCCAAGCAGTAAGCCTCACACTACATCTTCACTGCCGCACAGGCAGCTCAGAAAGAGCGCATAACCGCGAAGTCCGGCGAATAGAACTTCACTGCCGCACAGGCAGCTCAGAAAACAGGAAGCGGCGTAGAAGCCGAGCTGGCCAACTTCACTGCCGCACAGGCAGCTCAGAAAAAGGCGCTCTGGCAGCCGCACCGCTGGGTGAACTTCACTGCCGCACAGGCAGCTCAGAAATGGAGGCATTCTTCGCCAAGTCCAAACGCTGGCTTCACTGCCGCACAGGCAGCTCAGAAAGAAATAGATGAAGTCGCCCGGCTTTGCGCGAACTTCACTGCCGCACAGGCAGCTCAGAAATGATGCCAGACCCAGCGCCCCCAATTGGTCAGCTTCACTGCCGCACAGGCAGCTCAGAAATGCGAGCACACGAGGGTTAAGGTCATGCCGATCTTCACTGCCGCACAGGCAGCTCAGAAAATGTCGAAGCGCAAGACCTATCGGCCGGAGGACTTCACTGCCGCACAGGCAGCTCAGAAAATTCGCGCTCCCAGTTGCGACTGTCGAGCTTCCTTCACTGCCGCACAGGCAGCTCAGAAAGCCCATTCTCTCCGGCTCTTCGGCTGAGTCATCTTCACTGCCGCACAGGCAGCTCAGAAATGGCACACCGGGACATGAACAAGCAGCTTGGCCTTCACTGCCGCACAGGCAGCTCAGAAATGCTTGCGTGCGCTGTCCCAGTCGAACACCAGCTTCACTGCCGCACAGGCAGCTCAGAAATGGACGGTGTGCAGCAACATCCCCCACCCAGACTTCACTGCCGCACAGGCAGCTCAGAAAGGAAGAGGCGGGGCCAGACCTATCGAAACACACTTCACTGCCGCACAGGCAGCTCAGAAATATCAGGCGAAGAGTGCGACCCCGACACCGGACTTCACTGCCGCACAGGCAGCTCAGAAAAGGTAGATCCCGGAGACCAGCAGCTTGAAGTCCTTCACTGCCGCACAGGCAGCTCAGAAAAGAGCCTGTGACGCTTGAAACCGTCACGGCGGCTTCACTGCCGCACAGGCAGCTCAGAAATCGGGCAGATGCCCAGCTGAACGGCACTACCACTTCACTGCCGCACAGGCAGCTCAGAAATTGTCGCCCTTGCTTCGCCGCGTCCTGTACCACTTCACTGCCGCACAGGCAGCTCAGAAAGCCACCGTTTCCGGTCAGTCCGCGCAGCAGTACTTCACTGCCGCACAGGCAGCTCAGAAAGCTGGTTTCTGCTGTCGCTGCTGATCCTGTCACTTCACTGCCGCACAGGCAGCTCAGAAAATCTACACCGGGGCCTCACGCACACGTCATGACTTCACTGCCGCACAGGCAGCTCAGAAAGGCTCCACCTCGTGTCCGGTCAACGGTGCCAGCTTCACTGCCGCACAGGCAGCTCAGAAATGATGCGAACGGCGAGACGCGTAGGCAGCGTACTTCACTGCCGCACAGGCAGCTCAGAAAGAAACATGAACGCGCAAGACGGCGAGATATTCCCTTCACTGCCGCACAGGCAGCTCAGAAATTGTGGTGATGCTCCATAACGTCGGCCAGGGTCTTCACTGCCGCACAGGCAGCTCAGAAATGTCGGCGAAATGCCCGACGGCGACGGAGAGTCTTCACTGCCGCACAGGCAGCTCAGAAAAAACAGCCATGGCGCTCTTGCTTCCGCGCCCGCTTCACTGCCGCACAGGCAGCTCAGAAATCGGCAAGCCGGTAATTGTGACCGATGCGCCTCTTCACTGCCGCACAGGCAGCTCAGAAAGGTTGTCATCAGGTCGCCAACGACCTCTTTTGCTTCACTGCCGCACAGGCAGCTCAGAAATCGGCCCGTTGACCCACGGCAATGACGTTCGCCTTCACTGCCGCACAGGCAGCTCAGAAAAGATGAGCGAGCCGGCATCCACGGCGCTGGGCCTTCACTGCCGCACAGGCAGCTCAGAAAAGGAGGCAGGCAGGGAGCGGAAGGTTGCCACCCTTCACTGCCGCACAGGCAGCTCAGAAAATATCGCACTTGGCCCTCTGATCAATGCGGTCCTTCACTGCCGCACAGGCAGCTCAGAAATGATTTTATGGATCAGTCGCTTGGTGATGTACCTTCACTGCCGCACAGGCAGCTCAGAAAAGCGAGATCAGTACCGCCTTCTGGACGGATGACCTTCACTGCCGCACAGGCAGCTCAGAAAACGCACCGGGCGCTGGTGTCTGAGCGATGCGACTTCACTGCCGCACAGGCAGCTCAGAAAATTGCCCAGGCGCCCTCGCCTGCCGCCTCACGCTTCACTGCCGCACAGGCAGCTCAGAAAAGGGACAAGGCTTGCGGCTGACACTCCGACGACTTCACTGCCGCACAGGCAGCTCAGAAAGGCCTGGTTATCCATTATCCCCGGCATCGGTACTTCACTGCCGCACAGGCAGCTCAGAAAATGAAGAACAGCGCCCCGGCGAAAGCACCGATCTTCACTGCCGCACAGGCAGCTCAGAAATAGATGGTCTGCAGCGATATACGGTGGTGACCCTTCACTGCCGCACAGGCAGCTCAGAAAAACGCCAGGCGATACCAGGGCGGCGCTACACGCTTCACTGCCGCACAGGCAGCTCAGAAATGGATGGCCAGTAACGTCGTCGCCAAGGTGGACTTCACTGCCGCACAGGCAGCTCAGAAACATTCGTTCAGGTGCTTGGTGCGAAACGTGGCCTTCACTGCCGCACAGGCAGCTCAGAAAATAGGTTTCAACGCGCACATGGATAAACAACTCTTCACTGCCGCACAGGCAGCTCAGAAAGTGTGCAGTCGTCTGCCGTTGTCCAGGCTACCCTTCACTGCCGCACAGGCAGCTCAGAAATGCCCGGCGTTGCCAAATGGGGCTTTGGTAAGCTTCACTGCCGCACAGGCAGCTCAGAAATTGAGCTGCTGGCGAATGCCGAGCATGTCACCCTTCACTGCCGCACAGGCAGCTCAGAAATGGCTCCAGGACAGGCTGTCGCGTCCGCAGCTCTTCACTGCCGCACAGGCAGCTCAGAAATCTGCATACACGCGCACCCGCACGATCCCGCCCTTCACTGCCGCACAGGCAGCTCAGAAAGCAGTCATCGTCGACCACATCAAGCCATACAACTTCACTGCCGCACAGGCAGCTCAGAAACAATGCAGAACGTGTGCAGCGGCCTGTGCGGACTTCACTGCCGCACAGGCAGCTCAGAAAAGAGAGGCCACACGCATGAGGCCAAAACAAAACTTCACTGCCGCACAGGCAGCTCAGAAAAGCAGTGACCAGCGCGACAGGCTGCCCAGCTTCTTCACTGCCGCACAGGCAGCTCAGAAAACGGGTGCGCCCATTGAGCGATCGCGCCGGCCCTTCACTGCCGCACAGGCAGCTCAGAAATTGCGCAGCGGCACCTTGCCAACGCGCGGGAGCTTCACTGCCGCACAGGCAGCTCAGAAACGGTACCGAAGTGGCCCGCAGCCGTGGAATCGCCTTCACTGCCGCACAGGCAGCTCAGAAAGTGCAGGGGATGGAGTGGCGGGACTATGCGCTCTTCACTGCCGCACAGGCAGCTCAGAAACGCACCTCGCGGAATCAGGGGTGGAGCAAGACCTTCACTGCCGCACAGGCAGCTCAGAAAATGACAGGTGTCGTCGCGTAATGCTGTTCACTGAAGTGGAGCAGCTTTGCGGTTTGCCGGATAGCGGGTTTGGAAATCCTCGCCGTCCATAGTTTGCTGGCCCTGGACATATTTCCCAAATAGCGTCTTCGCGCACTTTCGGAGTTGTTGCCGGCTACAACACCAATGGATGCACGTGGCGATTACCCGTGAGCAGCAGCGCTTAGGGGTGGGCACGGCTGATACGCTGCGCTTACTCCTCCCTACAGGTAGACGCTGCCCGGCGGCAGGCTGACGTGGACACCCGTCATCCTTAAAATCTGCTTTTATTGTTATGTTATAACAATTATATTCTGCCCCCTGCGGCGTGCCAGCCACGCCGTTGCCAATACCAAATCGAAAGGGAGCAGCCATGTTTTCAAGCAAGACGCCATTGACTCTGGCGCTGGCGGCGGTGGCCGCTGGTGTCTCTTCCGTGCAGGCAGCGGATGCGCCGCTGGATTTGCCGACGCTGACGGTCAGCGCCAGTGCGCTGAATCAGACTCCGGAGCAAATGGTTCAGCCGGCGGCGGTGCTGCAGGGTGAGGACTGGTTTGCGCTGCGTGAGACCGGGCTGGCGGACAGTCTGGAGTCGCTGCCGGGTGTGCGCGCCGCCGGGTTTGGGCCGGGCAGCAGCCGGCCGGTCATTCGCGGTCTGGATGGTGCGCGGGTGCGGGTGCTCAGCGACGGTGCTGATGTGCTGGATGCTTCGACCATCAGCCCGGACCACGCGATCAGCGCCGATACCGCATTGATCGAGCGGGTGGAGGTACTCAAGGGCCCGGCCACGCTGCTGTACGGTGGCGGTGCGATTGGCGGGGTGGTCAACCTGATTGATCGTCGGGTGCCGACCTACGTGCCTGAGCGCGGCTACGAGGGCGAGATTGATCTGCGCGCCAATACGGTTGCCGATGAGCGCGCCGGTTCAGCGGGTCTGACGTTGGGTACCGGTGCCTTTGCCATGCGCCTTGAGGGTGGCAAGAGCGAGGCCGATCCGTATCGCATTCCCGGTCATCCGTCCCGTCAGGAAGGCGCCTACAACGATACCGATACCCGTTCTCTGGGGCTGAGCTGGATCGGTGAGCAGGGCTATCTGGGCCTGGCCTACAGCCGTCAGGATCGCGAATACGGTTTGCTGGCGCACGAGCACGCCGACTGTCACACCCACGGCCCTGATTGGCACTGCGGCGGTCATGACGATCACGACCACGACGATGATCACGACGACCATGATCATGACCACGAACACGCCGATGCCTGGATCGATATGGAGCAGCGCCGCTGGGATCTGCGTGGCGAATACCAGAATCCGTTTGCCGGGGTAGAACGCGTACGCCTGCGCGTTGCCGATACCGACTACCGCCACGTCGAGATGGAAGGTGATGAAGTCGGAACCCGCTTCACCAACCGCGGTACCGATGGCCGGCTTGAGGTTACGCATGCCCCGGTTGCCGGCTGGCGCGGGGTGATCGGCACCCAGCTGACCCGCCGTGACTTTGCTGCTGAAGGGGAGGAGGCTTACGTTCCGGCGACGCTGACCCACAACCGCGCGCTGTTCCTGCTGGAAAGCTATGAGGCGGGCGACTGGCTGTATGAAGTCGGTCTGCGCCAGGAATGGCAGTCGGTCGATGTGAAGCAGGGCAGTGACGACGCTGACCATCGCGGCACCTCGCTGTCGTTCGGCGCGACCTGGCAGTTTCAGCCGGACCTGGCGCTGTACGGCTCGCTGTCGCGCTCACAGCGTCTGCCGACCGCCGAAGAGCTGTATGCCAACGGCCCGCACGCGGCCACGCGCACAGTGGAACTCGGCGATCCGGATCTGGACCGCGAGACCGCGATCAACGCCGAGTTGGGCCTGCGTCGTACCCGTGGCGCGGTCACCTTTGATGTCAGTGTCTATCGCAACGAGGTGGATGACTTTATCTACGCGGCGGATACCGGCGCTGATCCGGGCGCGGGCTATCGCGTCGTTGAGTACCGCCAGGCTGATGCCGTGCTGCAGGGGCTTGAGGGCAGCGTGAGCTGGCAGGCCACTGCGGCGACCGGGCTGACCCTGTTTGGCGACAGTGTGCGTGGCCGTCTGAAGGATGGTGGCGACCTGCCGCGTATCCCGGCTGATCGGGTTGGCGTGCGGCTGGATCAGCGTCTGACTGGCGCTGTATCGGCGCAGCTGGAAGCGAGTCAGGTGATGCGTCAGGACAACATTGCCGACTACGAGACCGAGACTGGCGACTATACGCTGCTGGGGGCGGGGCTGAACTGGCGTGGACAGCTGGGTGAAAGCGATCTGCTGCTCTATCTGCGCGGCAACAACCTGCTCAACGAGAAGGCGCGTCAGCACAGCTCGTTCATCAAGGACGAGGTGCTGTTGCCGGGCCGCAACCTCACGGTTGGCGCGCATTTCGTGTTCTGATCGGGCGGCTTGCAACAAGCCGGGCGCAGCCGATGCCCCCGGCTTTTTGCGTTCATGCTTTCTGTCAGCGCCGCTGCGCGGTGCAGTGACGCCGCGCCATGCTAGTCTCGCTACATAGTCAACAACGCGAACAAGAGGAGAGGTCTGTGAGCGCGTTTTCCCCTGTGCAGTGGTGCCTTAAAGCATCTGTTGATGTGCCTGCGATGGAGTCGGCTGATGACTGGCTGGCCAACTGGCGGCAGCTGCCGCTGGATGAACTGTCGCCCTTCGCACTGGCGGTGATGGGCGGCTTCCAGGCTGATCGTGCTGCCTGGGCGTTCAGCGCCGGGTACGAGGCAGCGCTGCGGGCGATGTTCCCGCAGATCAGCGGCGGCGGGCTGCACGGCTTCAGTCTGAGCGAGGAGGGCATTCGCAGCCCGCGTGATTTGCAGACCCTTTGGCAAGCCGACGACGCAGGTGGTATTCGCCTGAGTGGCAACAAGGGCTGGGTGCCGCTGCCTGAGCATTGCGAGGCGTACTTTGTGGTGTGCCGCGCCAGCGGGCAGGATGGCGCTCTAAGCGTGGTGCGCATGCCTGCCACGGCGGACGGTGTGTCGATGAGCCCGCGCAATCCGGCGGCCTTTATGCCCGAGCTGCCGGCCGCGCGCATGCAGTTGCAGGACGTGGTGCTGGATGCCTCGGCGATGCTACCCGGTGATGGCTGGACCGATTATGCCCGCCCCTTTGGTGCCCTGGAGGAGCTGTATGTCAGTGTGGCGCTGATGGGTTATCTGCTGCGCGAAGGGCGCGCCCGCGACTGGCCGCAGGCAATGCTACGGCAGATGCTGGCAACGATTACCCTGCTCGAGCGGATTGCCGCTGAGGTTGAGTCCGATCAAGGCCTGGTATTGCTGGCCGGCGCGACCGAATGGGTGCGCACATTGATGACGCGAGCTACTGCGCAGTGGGCCGAGCAGCCGGAGGACGCCGGCGGGCAACGCTGGGCTCGTGACCAGACAGTGCAGCGCATGTGGGCTGCCGCCGGTGCCAGACGGGGTGATCGGGCCTGGCAGGCGCTGAGCCCGAGCGCGTGATCAGGCTCCGGCGTCGCTGACCAGTGGCGCCGGAGTGCCGGCTGCCTGGTGTTTGAACAGTGGGAAGAGCACCGCCAGCGGACAGGTCAGAGCGGCGATCAGCCCGGTCCAAAGGGTCTTGGAAATCAGGTACTGACTGACGCTCAGCTGCTCAATGCCGAACAGACCGAGCAGCGCGATGGTGGGTGCAGCGTAGATCAGTGTTGCCATCAGACCGATGCACAGGGCAGCGCCGAGAGGGCGGTCCGGCAGGTAGCGAATGATCTGTCGCAGCACGCTGAATCGGTCCGCGGCGACTGCGGGAAACTGGCCGCTGCTGACCTTGCGGCGCTGCAGGGCTATGGTGATCCAGCTCAGCAACATGCAAAGGACAAGGGCGGTGATCACCAGATCGGCGGCGATTCCGCCCTCGCCACGCAGACTGAGCGTCGCCTGCTCACGGAGCAGTACCCAGGCAACTGCGCCGTTGAGCAGCGCATTGACGACAAAGGTGGCAATCACTTCGGTTCTCAGGTGCGAGTGTATCGAGTTGCTCATGGGGTTCTCGTTGTTATCATTGTCGGCCATTCAGCTGCCAGCCAGCGTAGTGTGCGATTGTCGGCTCTACAAGCTGCAGCGCCGTTTTGCTGATTTTTGCTGATTATCGGAGATAGCCATCCTCATGCCCGGTCGTTCTGCTACTGCTACTGTCTCTGCCCGTGAGGTGTATCAACTGTTTCGCGATGTTGCCCTGCAGCAGAGCTCGCTGATGCGTGGTGACGGGCCGCGCTGGGCCGAGATCGACACTGGCGTGGTGCATGTCTGCATTGATGGCCAGCGTGTTGCTCTGTTCAAGGACGCCGGAGAGCTGCACCACTGCCTGGGCTGCGAACTGCAGGACGGTCGCGTTGCCGGGCAGGATAGCTGGCGCGGTGCTGGTACCGATCCGCTCGAGTTGCTCAGTGTGTGGGAACGAGCACAGTTGCTGAAGGCTCTGGAACGGCTCTAGTGGCAGGATGACAGCAGCGCGCGAGCGTGAAACAATCGCCGGCTAGTCATTTTGGGGTGTTTGTCAATGCCGCGCTTGTCCGTTGAGCAGCTTTCACAGGAATGGGGGCTGTTAAACCAGAAGTTCAGTCAGCAGAGTCGTCGCTTTGTACTGGAGTTCTGCATTCGTCATGCTGTTGATCTGACCGAAACCTTCTACTCGGAGATGATGGCCGATCCGGCTGCGTCGCTTTTTCTCTCGCATGATCAGGTTCAGGGCCGCCTGAGTCTGTCCATGCGTCATTGGCTGGAAGGGTTGTTTGACAGTGAGGATGAGGTCGCGCTGGCACGAATCATTGCCGAGCAGAAGAAAGTAGGTGAGGTTCATGCCCGCATTGATATCCCCGTGCACCTGGTGCTGCGTGGTGCGCGTTGTCTCAAGGACCGCTTTATCAGCCTGTTGCAGGAGGATTGCGAGTTGTCGGAGCGCGAGCACCTGGATGCGGCGCGACTGATGTCGGACACCGTGGATCTGGCGATGGAAATCATGAGCCACGCCTATTCCACCTCGCACGATCGTAACTCGCGTAATGAAGAAGCCTATCGCCTGTTTTCGGTCACCCAGAACATTGCTACTGAAAAGGAACGTCAACGCGCAGCGCTGTTCGACTGGGAGAATCAGTTGATGTTCGATCAGGCCGTTGGCCATAGCGGTGAACATCTGCCGCGCATTCTCGCCTCCGAGTTTGGCCTGTGGTTCCGGCACAAGGGCGCCCATGCGTTTGAGGGCGCGCCCGAGGCTCAGCAGATTCTTGATGCGATGGAGCGGATTGACGATGTGATCCTGCCGCTGTTCGACCAGGACCCGGCCGAGCGCATCGCGCGCCTGCGTGAATTGCGGGAAACGGTGAAGGCAATCCGGTTCAGCCTGGATCACCTGTTCGAGCAGAACAATGAGCTGGAGGCCGGGCGTGACGTGCTGACCCGCCTGCTCAATCGCAAGTTTTTGCCGGTAGTGCTGACCCGTCAGGTCAGTCATGCCCGCAGTCATGGTACGCCATTTTCCGTGCTGGCGCTGGATATCGATTACTTCAAGCAGATCAACGACAGTTACGGCCACGAGGCCGGGGATCGGGTGCTGCAGCAGTTGGCCTCGCTGTTGATCAACAGCAGTCGTGCCGGGGATTACCTGTTCCGTCTGGGTGGCGAGGAGTTTCTCATGCTGCTGGTCGATACCGGACTGGATGGCGCGCGTCGCGTGGCCGAGAAGTTGCGCCGCGGTGTCGAGCAGGAAGTCTTCCGTCTGCCGCAGGATCGGACGCTCAACATCACGCTGAGTATCGGCGTTGCCTGTTTCAATGGTCACCCGGACTATCAGCAGTTGATGCGCCGTGCCGACGATGGTCTGTATCAGGCCAAGCACAGCGGCCGCAATCGGGTAGTGGTGGTCGAATAAACCCGTTCGCTCAGCAGCGCTCCTGCCCGGGGGCTGCGAGTCTGGTGTAGAGATCATCCCAAGCAGGATTGCTCTGCTCGATCAGGTTGATTTTCCACTGTCGTTTCCAGCGCTTCAGCTGCTTCTCGCGGCTGATGGCGCTGAGCATGTCGGCGGCTTGCTCGAAGTACACCAGCTGGTGGATTCGGTAACGCTGGGTGAAACCACTGACCACGCCGTTCCTGTGTTCCCAGATACGCTTGAGCAGGTTGCTGGTGACGCCGACGTACAGGGTGCCATTGCGTTGGCTGGCGAGGATGTAGACGCAGGGTTGTTTGGTCATTTGGGTGCGCCTCTTGGTATGGCAGTGGGTCTATGTTGTCTGATGCCTTTGCGTGACTGGATCCCTGCCTGCGCAGGGATGACGTGGAGGTTTGGATTGCCGTGGGAGGCTCCACTCTGAATGCCGCTTACGTCTGGCCAACTCCGGAGCGTGGCTTTGGAAATGCCGATACATAAACCTCGTCATCCCTGCGCAGGCAGGGATCCAGTTGCGGGTTCGCGTTAGCGCAGTATCCATTCCCCAATCACCAAAGGCTCTGGCACTTTTCCGTCAATGCGATAGGGTTGGCACGCAGCTTCTGCTTTACTGAACACAGCTCGTCGAGCTCGGTTCTGCCAATAACAAGAGAGCACGCCAATGCCCGCGTTACCCCGCCTGATCGATGCATCCGGTCAGCCCTGCTATGGCCTTTTCCCCGACGGGGTGGAGGAGATCAACTACCAGGACTTTGACCTGCGCACGGTGATGGACAAGCCGCGTTCGCAGCTGGCGCGGCGGTTTGGCGCGAACCAGTTTCAGTTCATCAGCCTGCTTAGCTCGGAACTGATCGTTGGCGTGGCGATTGTCGATCTGAAGCTGGTCAGCAGTGCCTTCGTCTACCTGTTTGATCCACACACCCGGCGCTTCGACGAGTTCAGCTTTCTCCAGCCGCTGGCCCGCGGCACGACGTTCGACTCACGGCCTGGCAGTGGTCGGGCGGTATTCGAGAAAGGGCGTAACCGAATCACTGTGGATGCTGCTGGCGAAGCCGGCGTGCGTCAGTTGCTGGTCGAGCTGGCCGACGGCACCCGCATCGATGCGCGGATTGACGAGGGGGCGAGTCAGCAGCCTTTGTCGATTTGCACCCGGGCCGGATATACGGGCTGGGTATTCACCCGCAAGACCGCCGCGCGGGTCTGCACCGGCAGCGTCAGCTGGCGCGGGCAGCAGTTTGATCTGCGCCAGCTCGGCGCGCTGGCGGCAGTCGACTGGACCACGGGCTTTATGCGCCGGGAAACATTCTGGAACTGGGGCAGTCTGTCCTGCCGCTTGCCTGACGGTAGGCGCCTCGGCTTTAACCTGGCGGCCGGGGTCAACGAAACCGGCTTTACCGAGAACGGCATCTGGCTTGACGATCAACTGATCAAGGTCGACATGGTCGACTTTCAATTTGACCGCGCCAAGCCGCTGGCGCCCTGGCAGCTGCGCTCGGCGGACGGGCTGGTTGACCTGCAGTTCGAGCCGGCTGGCACCCGCCAGGAAAAGCTCAATGCACTGTTGCTGGCGTCCAATTTTAAGCAGCACTTCGGCCAATTCAGCGGCGAGTTGCGGATTGCCGGGGAGACGCTGACGCTGGATGGTGCCTGGGGGCTGGTAGAGGATCATTACGCGCGCTGGTGAGCTGCTTCGCTTGTATTGATACCCCTTCAATCAGCGCATCCATGACGGCGGTCGGTGGTTGGAATTGGGCGTCAGCCTGCCTATTCTGTCTGCTAATTGAGACACAAGACCCTCAAAGGGCTGCCCATGAAACCTGCACTTCCCGATGGCCTGATCGTCGTCGCCAAGGCTGACTGCCCGACCTGTCGACTGGTCGAGCCGCTGCTGGCCGAGATTGCCCAGGCCGGGCCGCTGACTGTCTACGCGCAGGATTCGGCCGAGTATGCCGCCGACCTGCCGTCCTCGCTGTACGACAAAACGCTCGAACACTCCTTCCACCTTGGCATCGAGTTTGTGCCGACGCTGATTCGGGTCGAGAACGGCGTGGAAGTCGAGCGCACCTACGGCTGGCACAAGGAAGACTGGCGACAGCTGACCGGCCTGGCCGAGCTGGGCGAGGCGCTGCCGGTGATGCGCCCTGGCTGTGGCTCGAAGACGCTGGAGCCGGGTATCAGCGAAGAGCTGGAACTGGCCTTTGGTGATATTCGCCTGCAGTCGCGCGAGATCGACATGGGCAGCGCCGAAGACCCGATGGAAGCCTGCTTCGAGCGTGGTTGGAGCGATGGCCTGCCGGTGGTGCCGCCGACACCGGTGCGGGTGCTGCGCATGCTCAAGGGCACCAGCCGCAAGCCCGACGAGGTGGTCGGGCTGATGCCGCCGGATCTGGTGCCGGTGACCGTCGAGAAGGTCGCGATCAACGCGGTGCTGGCCGGCTGCAAGCCGGAATACATGCCGGTGCTGCTGGCCGCGCTGGAAGCAGCGCTGACCGATGAATTCGGCCTGCACGGGCTGATCTGCACCACCATGTTCGGCAGCCCGATGATTGTGGTCAACGGCCCTGCCGCCCGCGCCATCGGCATGAATTCCGGCGTCAATGCGCTGGGGCAGGGCAACCGCGCCAACGCCACCATTGGCCGTGCGCTGCAACTGATTATTCGCAATGTCGGCGGTGGTCGCCCCGGTGAAATCGACCGTGCAACACTGGGCAATCCCGGCAAGTACAGTTTCTGTTTCGCCGAGGCCGAAGACGCCGACTGGCTGCCGCTGGCGCAGGAGCGCGGCGTCGAGGCCGGGCGCTCGGCGGTGACCCTGTTCCCCGGTGAGGGCGTGCAGGGCATCGTTGATCAGAAGTCGCGCGACCCCGAATCGCTGGCACGCTCCTTTGCCCTGTCGCTGCGCACGGTGGACCACGCCAAGCTGGCGATGGCCGGTGACGCGGTGCTGGTGGTATCGCCCGAGCATGCGCGGGTATTTATCGAGGCCGGCTGGTCGAAACAGCGGCTGCGCGAAGAACTCGAGAAGCTGTTGCTGGCGCCCGGTGCCGAGCTGGTGGCCGGTGCCGGTGGCATCGCCGAGGGTATTCCCGAACGTTTCAAGGATCAGCAGGTGCCCAAGTTCCGTCCGGGCGGGCTGTTGATCGTCAGGGCTGGCGGCACCGCCGGCCTGTTCTCTGCCATTATTGCCGGTTGGGCTGCGTCAGGCTCGGTCGGTTCGTCTCCGGTAACACGTGAGGTAACGTCATGATCCACAGCATTGTGCTTGATCCGACCGCGGAACGGGCGCCGGCGCAGCGTGCGCGTCTGGCCCGCCCCGCCAGCCTTGAAGGCAAGGTGGTCGGTCTGCTCGACATTTCCAAGCCACGCGGCAACGTGTTCCTCGACCGTATAGAGGAGCAGCTGGCAGCCATGGGTATTGCGGTGAAGCGCTATAACAAGCCGACCTTCACCCGCATTGCTCCGACCGAACTCAAGCAGCAGATGGCCGCCGAGGTGGATCTGCTGGTGGAAGGTCTGGCCGACTGAGGGTCTTGCACGTCGTGCTGTATGCATGACATCGCAGACCTGGAGTCACGTCAGATCCCGGGAGTAGGGGTTGCCTCCAGTGAATTTGTTCAGGCCGCGGCGTTGCAGTCGAAGGCCCTTGGCTTTGATCCGGCCATGGTCTTTGTTCCGCATCCGATTCAGGACCGCACCGACGATGAAATGCGCGCGCTTGCCGATGGCGCGCTGGCAGAGATTCTGCGCCTGCTGCAAAGCGGCGACGCAGACTGAGCCAAGGGTGGTCGCATGACGGCCACCTTTAACCGACCACCCGCGGTCGACCGGGTACTGACCTGGCCGCTGGTGCAGCAACTGATTGCCGATCACGGCCGCGCACTGGTGGTTGATGGTGTGCGTGCCGCGCTGCAGCTGTGGCGCGGCGGCGAGATCAGCGACGACGAGGCACTGGTGCACTGGCTGCGTCAGCACCTGCTGGCGACGCTGGCGCCCTCCATGCGCCCGGTGCTGAACCTGACCGGGACGGTGCTGCATACCAATCTGGGCCGCGCGCCCTTGCCGCCGGAAGCGGTGGCGGCGATGAATGCGGTCGCCCTCGGCGCGAGCAATCTGGAGTTCGATCTGGCCAGCGGTCAGCGTGGCGACCGTGATGATCATGTCGAGCAGTGGATCTGCCGCCTGACCGGCGCGGAAGCCGCGACGGTGGTCAACAACAACGCCGCTGCCGTGCTGCTGGTGCTCAACGCGCTGGCGAACCGCCGCGAGGTGGTGGTCTCGCGGGGTGAGCTGATCGAAATCGGTGGTTCCTTCCGCCTGCCCGACATCATGGCCCGTGCCGGCTGCAAGCTGCGCGAGGTTGGCGCCACCAACCGCACCCACCCGCGCGACTACAGCGAAGCCGTTGGCCCGCGCACCGCGCTGCTGCTCAAGGCACACACCAGCAACTACCGCATCGAAGGCTTCAGTACCGCGCTCAGCGAGGCGCAGCTGGCAGCGATTGCCCGTGAGCATCAGGTGCCGCTGGCGGTGGATCTGGGCAGCGGCTCGCTGATCGACCTGCAGGTGCTGGGTCTGCCCGCCGAACCGGTGGTGGCTCAGGTGCTGGCCGAAGGCGTCGACGTGGTCACCTTCAGTGGCGACAAGCTACTCGGCGGGCCACAGGCAGGCATCATCGCCGGGCGTGCCGATCTGATTGCACGTATCCGCAAAAGCCCGCTCAAGCGCGCATTGCGCTGCGACAAGCTGACCCTCGCAGCACTGGAAGCGGTGCTGCGCTTGTATGCCGATCCGGACACCCTGGTGCAGCGGGTGCCGACCCTGCGGCTGCTGACCCGCAGCGCCGAGTCGATACGCCAGACCTGCGACGCTGTGTTGCCTGATCTGCAGCAGTGGGCGGGGGATGGTTTTACGGTGGATGTCTGCGCGGTAAGCAGTCAGATCGGCTCCGGTTCGCTGCCGCTCGACGTGCTGCCCAGCGCCGCGCTGCGTGTGTGCGGCACCAGCGCCAATCGGCGTGAGCGCAGTCGTGCGCTGCGTCAGTTGGCCGAGCGCCTGCGTGGGCTGCCTCAGCCGGTGATTGGCCGGATTGCCGACGACAGTCTGTTGCTCGATTGCCGCTGTCTGGAAGACCCGCAAGAGCTGCGTGTCGCGCTGGGAGCGGCCGGGTGATCGTCGCCACCGCCGGGCACGTTGACCACGGCAAGACCTCATTGATTCGCGCCCTGACCGGGGTAGATACCGACCGGCTGGCCGAAGAAAAGCGCCGCGGGCTGACCATCGAGCTTGGGTTTGCCTGGCTGCCGAGCGAAAGCGGCGAGCCGCTGGGGTTTATTGATGTGCCCGGCCACGAGCGGTTTATCGGCACCATGCTGGCGGGCGTCGCCGGGGTGGATATGGCGCTGCTGGTGGTGGCGGCCGATGACGGCGTGATGCCGCAGACCCGCGAGCATCTGGCGATTTTGCAACTGCTGGGTGTGCGTGAGTTAGCGCTGGTGATCAGCCGTTGTGATCTGGTGGATGCTGCTCTACAGCAGCGGGTCGCCGAGCAGGTGCAGGCGCTGGCGGCCGATGCGGGTTGGTCCAATGCCGATGTATGGCGGGTTTCCGGCACCAGCGGGCAGGGCATTGACGCGCTGCGTCAGGCGCTGCAGCAACAGGCGGAACAGCGTGAGGTGCGGCCAAGCGACAGCCCGGCGCGCTTTATGATCGACCGGCGCTTCAGTATCGCCGGGGCGGGCTGTGTGGTGACCGGCACGCTGGTCAGCGGCCGTCTGCAACTGGGGCAAAAGCTCTGGCTGCATGGGCAGGAGGTTCGGGTGCGCAGCCTGCAGCGGGCGTCCAGTGAGGTCGTTGAGGTTAAAGCCGGGCAACGCTGCGCGCTCAATCTGGGTGGTGCGGTGTCGGCGGAACAGCCCCAGCGTGGCGATTGGCTGAGCGCGCAGGTCCTGCCGCTGAGTGATCGGCTGGACGTTTCTCTCACGCAATTGCCGGACAGCTATTGGCACCGGGGCGTGCTGCAACTGCATCTGGGTACGGCGATCCATTCGGTGCGGGTGGTGCTGCTCGATGAAGCGGCCGGTCTGGCGCAACTGATGCTGGAGCAGCCGGCGGCCGCAGTCTGGGGAGATCGCTTTATCATCCGCGATCCGGCGGCCAACACCACGCTGGGTGGCGGCCGGGTGCTGGACCCGCAGGGTTTGCGCCGTGGCCGCAGTCATCCGCAGCGGCTGGCATGGTTGTCAGCCTGGGCGGCCGCCAGCACGCCAGGTGAGGTCATGGCCGCAGCGCTTCTGCAGGGTGCGGTGGCGCTGCCGGAACTGGCGCTGAAACTGAATCTGTCCGCCGACCAGCTCGAGCAGTTGCTGCCGGCTGAGGGCCTGATCGTGCTGGCGGCGGCCGGTCATCGGGTCGCGCTGACCGTCGAGGTCAGCGAAGCGCGCTGGCAGCGACTGGCCGAGCGTCTGGCCGACTGGCATCAGCAGCATCCCGAATTACTCGGGCCGGGGGAGGGGCAGCTTGGGTTGGTCGGCTGTCTGCATCTGCCGTTGCCGGTGGCGCGTCAGTTGCTGCAACGCTGGCAGGCCGAGGGGCGGCTGCAACGCACCGCGTGGGCGCTGCATTTGCCAGATCACCGGCCGCAGCTGCAGGCGGGTGATGCCGAGCTGCTGGCGCGGGTGGCTGCCGAGCTGGTACCGGGCGGGCTGCGGCCGCCGATTGTCGGCGAGCTGGCCACGGCATTGGGCATGGAACTGGGGGAACTCAAGGCGTTCTTGCAGCGCATGCAGCGGGCCGGTGAACTGGTTGCGGTGGCATCCAACCGTTATTACCTGCCATCACAGGTGGAAGGCTTGGTAGCGGTGGCGCGGCAGTTGGTGGCAGACTCGCCGTCCGGCAGTTTTAACGCCGCCGAGTACCGTGACGCCTCGGGCATCGGCCGCAACCTGACCATTCAGGTACTGGAGTATCTGGATCGCGCGGGCGTGACCCGTTTCGTTCGCGAACAACGTTTCTTAGTGGCAGGCTGAGCCTACCGCTGCAATGGATGGACATCGTCCCCGGTGGGGCGCCCGGACTTCAACTCCGGTGAGATGCGCAACGCGTGTCTGGTGGGTTCGACTCCCATGTCCTTCCGCCATTATTCGGCACAAGCCGGCGCTGATGCGCCAGCGCGATGGCGTTAAAACATCGCTTGGGGTGTTTTTATAGTCAAAGCCTATTGAATGCTTTGATTTAAGTTAATGGCGCTATTCCGGCTCCGTGCTTAACTTACTTGCAGGTTGCAGGTTCCCAGGCGCTCAGCAGACTGACTCCCTCCGATCCTGCGATATGACACCCCCACACAAGAGCGGAGACTGACATGACTGACAAGAAGACTGGCGGATGCCCGGTAATGCATGGGTCTAATACCCGGCTCAAGATGACCAAGGACTGGTGGCCGAACCAGCTCAATCTGGCGATCCTGCACCAGCACAATCCCAAATCCGATCCCATGGGTGGCGATTTTGACTACGCCGCGGAGTTCAGCAAACTCGATCTCGCCGAGGTCAAGAAGGACCTTACCGCGCTGATGACCGATTCCCAGGAGTGGTGGCCTGCGGATTACGGTCACTACGGCCCGCTGATGATCCGCATGGCCTGGCATTCGGCCGGTACCTACCGTACGGCCGACGGCCGTGGCGGCGCCTCTACCGGAAACCAGCGGTTCGCGCCGATTGGCAGCTGGCCCGATAACGCCAACCTGGACAAGGCCCGCCGCCTGTTGTGGCCGGTGAAGAAGAAGTACGGCAGCAAGCTGTCATGGGCGGATCTGTATATCCTTGCCGGTAACGTTGCCCTGGAATCCATGGGCTTCAAGACCTTCGGTTTTGGTGGCGGTCGCGCCGACATCTGGGCTCCCGAGGAAGACATTTACTGGGGGGCAGAGGACGAGTGGCTGGCGACCAGCGACAAGCCGAACAGCCGCTATTCCGGTGAGCGTGATCTGGAAAACCCGCTCGCTGCCGTTCAGATGGGTCTGATTTACGTCAACCCGGAAGGCCCGGATGGCAAGCCCGATCCGCTCGCCTCGGCCCGCGATATTCGCGAAACCTTCGCTCGCATGGCGATGAATGATTATGAAACCGTGGCGCTGACCGCCGGCGGCCATACCTTTGGCAAGGTGCACGGTGCCGGCGATGCGGCGCATGTGGGCCCGGAGCCCGAGGCGGCGCCGATTGAGGAGCAGGGGCTTGGCTGGAAGAGCAGCTTCGGCAGCGGCAAGGGCCGCGATACCATCACCAGCGGTCTGGAAGGCTCCTGGACGCCTAACCCGATCAAGTGGGATATGGGCTACCTGGATGTGTTGTTGGGTTATGACTGGGAGCTGACCAAGAGCCCGGCCGGCGCCTGGCAGTGGGCACCAAAGAATCTTGCACCGGAAGACCACGCGCCGGATGTCGAGGATCCCAGCAAGAAGGTCGGTATCATGATGACTACCGCCGACATGGCGATGCGCGAGGATCCCGAGTACCGCAAGATCGCCGAGCACTTCCACAAAAACCCGGAAGAGTTCGCCGATGCCTTTGCTCGCGCCTGGTTCAAGCTGACCCACCGGGACATGGGGCCGAAGGTGCGTTACCTGGGCTCTGAAGTTCCGGCGGAAGATCTGATCTGGCAGGATCCGGTGCCGGCAGTTGATCACCCGCTGATCGATGCGCAGGACATCACCACGTTGAAAGCCAAGTTGCTGGGCTCCGGTCTGAGCGTTGCCGAGCTGGTTTCGACTGCCTGGGCGTCAGCCTCGACCTACCGCGACTCTGACAAGCGTGGCGGAGCCAACGGTGCACGTATTCGCCTGGCGCCGCAGAAGGATTGGGAGGCCAATCAGCCGCAGCAACTGGCCAAGGTGCTCAAGGTCCTCGAAGGTATTCAGGCCGATTTCAACGCTGCCGGTGCCAAGAAAGTCTCGCTGGCTGACCTGATCGTGCTGGGCGGCGCGGCGGCTATCGAGAAGGCTGCGCAGGATGCCGGGCACAGTGTGACCGTACCCTTTGCGCCGGGTCGTACCGACGCCACTGACGAGCAGACCGATGCCGAGTCGTTCGAGCCGCTCAAGCCTGAGGCTGATGGTTTCCGTAATTACCGCCGGACCAAGTTCACTGTCTCGGACGAGGAGATGCTGGTCGACAAGGCGCAGTTGCTCGGCTTGAGTGCGCCGGAGATGACTGTACTGGTCGGTGGCCTGCGGGTTCTTGGCGCCAACCACGGTGGCAGCAAGCACGGCGTGTTTACCAGCACCCCGGGTGCGTTGACCAATGACTTCTTCGTCAATCTGGTCGACATGAGCACTGCCTGGTTCCCGACCTCGGACGATGCCGATGTGTTTGAAGGCCGTTGCCGCAAGACCGGCGCGGTGAAGTGGACCGGTACTCGGGTGGATCTGGTGTTTGGTTCCAACTCGCAGCTGCGGGCGCTGGCGGAGGCCTATGCCCAGGATGACGCCAAGGCGAAGTTCGTGACCGACTTTGTTTCAGCGTGGAACAAGGTGATGAACGCAGATCGTTTCGACCTGACCTGATTCACCGGTTTTACCCCTCCAACCCACGGGCGCCGCAAGGCGCCCGTGGCGTTTCTGCGCTCGCGTTTGCTGCCATCAGCGCGGTGAATATTGCTCAACAGGGTTGCTGTGCAGTTGTTTGGTCATGGTGTTCTGTCTCGCTAAAGGCCTCTTCCGGGAAGCGCCGGTGGTGATGGGGACGTGGGGGCGAGCGTTCATAGATGACTGTTTTTCATTAAGAATGAATGTTCGCTCCATTTAATAGGCTTATCTGCCGTGACATCAGAGGGGAAGCACTGGCCGAGACGGAGAGGATTGATGTCTCGAAAATGAGTCGCCGTATCGCTGCGAATGATCATTCATTTTTCCGTTGTTGTGCCTTGCAAGTCTGCCTATGCTCAGCCGGAGCGGAGGGTGACCAGCAAGTCATTTCTCTTGCTTGGCTTCTTACAACAATAAAACGGAGAGCAGCATGAACCCCGGTATTGCAACACCTCCCAAGCGTCTCAGCTATCTGAGCATATCCCTGATGGCAATTACCTTGCCGCTGGCCGGCTGTCTTGGTGGCGGCGGCGGGAGTGACGATGAACGTCGCACCGGCACCTTTGTGGACAGCCACGTGGCAGGTCTTGACTACAGTGCAGGCAGCAACACTGGTACAACCAGTGACACCGGAACCTTCCGCTATCGCCCGGGCGAAACGGTTACCTTCTCCATTGGTGATCTGGTGCTGGGGGCAGCTGTCGGTGCAGAAGTGATGACACCGCTGAGTATTATTCAGGGGGCAACCGACGCATCTGACCCTCGGGTCAACAATATGCTGATTTTGCTGCAAACGCTGGATGCCGACGGTAATCTGAATAACGGTATCCAGATTACCGAGCAGATTCGCACCGAAGTCTCGCTCGCTGCTGCGGACATTAATTTCGATCAGCCGGTGGCGGATTTCCGCACGGCGATTACCGGCCTGGTTGCGGATCTGGAAAGTGCCGGCGCGTTTTCCGATACCGATCCCCGTGCCCGCAAGGTGGTAGCAGCAGACGATGCCCGCGAGCATTTCAGCCGCTCGACCGGTGAGCGTATTGTCGTGGCCACCACCGGCGGCGAGCTGCGCGGTTTCGAATCCAGCAACACGACCTGGCAATTCCTTGGCGTACCCTACGCCAAGCCGCCGCTGGGCGAGCTGCGCTGGCGTGCGCCCGAGGCGGCAGAGCCTTGGGAAGGCGTGCGCGATGCCGTCGCCTGGAGTGACCAGGCCGCCCAGAACGCGGCGCTGGAGCGTTTTGGTGAAGGCGGCATGAGTGAAGACTCGCTGTACCTCAACGTCACCATGCCCAAGGACGCCGACAACCTGCCCGTTATGGTCTGGTTCCACGGTGGCGGTTTTACTGCCCTGACCAGCAACACCATTCCGTTCAACAACCCCGAAGCGGTGGTCAGCAAGGGGGTGGTGCAGGTTTCGGTCAACCACCGGCTGGGCGCTTTTGGCTATCTGGCGCACCCGGAGCTGACCGCCGAGAGCAACTATGGCGGTTCCGGCAACTATGGCCAGATGGACCTGATCATGGCCCTGCAGTGGGTGCAGGACAACATCGAGGCCTTTGGCGGCGACCCGGATAACGTCACCATCTTTGGTGAGTCCGGCGGCGGCCGCAAGGTGCTGTCGCTGATGGCGTCGCCGCAGGCCGCAGGGCTGTTCCACCGTGCGATCAGTCAGAGCGGCACCCTGCGTCCGGATACCCGCTCGCTGGCCGATGGCGAGGCCCTTGGCCTGACAATTCAGGGTCGCATGGGAGCCGCATCGCTGGCCGAGATGCGTGAGGCCACCTGGCAGGAGGTTGCTGCAGCTGCCACGGGTAACGAGTACACCAACGTCGACAACTACTACCTGCCGGTATCCGAGCGGGCGCTGTTCGAGACCGGTCGGGATAACGATGTGCCGTTCATGTTCAGCGTCAACACCAACGACACCGAGGAGCCGATCGCCACAACCGTCAACGTATTCCCCTGGATGGCACCGCTGAAGGCTCAGCCAATGTACGCGACCCTGTTCGCCCACCAGCCGGCGGGTTGGCGCGCGCGTGGCATGCAGGCCTATCACGCGGCAGAACTGGCTTATCTGTTCAACAAGCTTGATAGCGTGGTGACCCATTACCAGCTCGGCCTGGTACTGGATCCGGCAACCGGCAGCTCGTTGGTGATCGGTGACTTGAATGGCAACGGTGTCAGCGGCTCGCGTGGCGATCCGGCCGACATCATGGCTTCGGCGGGATTTGACGCCACCGACGAGGAGGTTGTCGACCGGATGATGACTATCTGGACCAACTTCGCCAAAACCGGCAACCCGAGCATCGACGGTGAAATCAGCTATCCGATTTACAACGCCACCAGCGAATCCTATGTCGAGCTTACCGATATCGCCGAGGCGAAGTCCCATCTGGGCGAGCGCTTCAGCGACGACTGAGTCGCCGCTGCCGGCAACTCAATTCAGGGTTGGTACATGACCCACCGGCTGCTGCTGCAGCCCGGTGCGGTCGCTCTGCAAGCAACAGGGAGTAGTGCAAAATGGGTATTTCAAACGTGCGTAAACCAGCGCGCTCAGCCGCGCTGGGGTTGACTTTGACCCCGCTGTTTCTGGCATTGACGGGGTGCTTGGCTGGCGGGGGCGGCGGCTCCGACGCAAACCCTGCGCGGACCGGGGTGTTCATTGACAGCCCGGTGGCCGGGCTGGATTACCAGGGCAGCACGACGCCCGCCGGCCAGACCGACGCCGAGGGTGGCTTCCGCTATCGGGTGGATGAAACCATCCGCTTCTTCATCGGCGATCTGGAACTGGGATCGGCAGTGGGCGCTGAGCAGCTTACACCTCTGAGCATTGTTGCCGGTGCAGAGTCGGCCAGTGATCAGCGTGTCACCAATATGCTGATTCTGCTGCAGACTCTGGACGCCGACGGCAATCTGAACAATGGCATCCAGATCACCCACGAGATCCGCCAGGAAGTCTCGTTCAACGCCGGCAATATCAACTTTGATCAGCCCAGCGCCGACTTTCGCAACAGCCTGACGGCCATGCTGGAGCGACTGGATGACGTCGGTGCCTTTACCGATACCGATCCGCGGGCCCGCAAGGTTGTCGATACCGCCGATGCGTTGGCGCATTTCCAGCGTTCGACGGGCCCTCGGGTTGAAATCGAGACAACCGGAGGCATGCTGCGCGGCTTTGAGGCCAATGCCTCGACCTGGCAGTTCCTCGGCGTGCCCTACGCCAAACCGCCGCTGGGCGAGTTGCGCTGGCGCCCGCCACAGCCGGCCGAGCCCTGGGAAGGTGTGCGTGAAGCGACGTCCTGGGCGGATCAGTCGGCGCAGGACTTCACCCTGGAGCGGGTCAATGAAGGTGGCATGAGCGAAGACTCGCTCTATCTCAATATCACCGCACCCAAGGATGCCGAGGGGCTGCCGGTCATGGTCTGGTTCCATGGTGGCTCGTTCGCCATCCTGTCGGCCAACTCGCCGCAGTACAACAACCCTAACGGGCTGGTCACCAAGGGCGTGGTGCAGGTCAGCGTCAACCACCGCCTCGGGCCATTCGGCTACATCGCCCATCCGCTGCTGAGCGCAGAGAGTGGGTACGGTGGCTCCGGCAATTATGGCCAGATGGATCTGGTCATGGCGCTGGAATGGATTCGCGACAATATCGCTGCGTTTGGCGGAGACCCAGGCAATGTCACCATCTTCGGCCAGTCCGGTGGTGGCGGTAAGGTCTACTCGCTGATGAACTCGCCGCAGGCGGTCGGGCTGTTCCATAAGGCGATTGTGCAGAGTGGCGTTGCGCCGCTGGAAACGGAAAGCTCGCCGGCCGATTCGCTGGGGGTGTCGGAGGCTATTGGTGAGGCACTGTTCGAGCGGGCCGGGGTCACCACTCTGGAACAGGCGCGGGCGCTGCCCTGGACGGCCTTTGCCCAGGCAGACCTGAACAACAACATCCGTCGGGAGACCTATCGGCCCAACTCGGACAATTACTACCTGCCCAACACCTATTACGGGAATGTGCAGCAGGGCATGCCCAGCGATGTGCCGCTGATGGCCGGGGTGACCAACGGCGACTACACCACGATTCGTGCCGCCTTGCCGATCTGGTTGCAGCAGCGCAGCGCCGAGTATCAGTCCAATCAGTACATCTATCGCTTCAGTCGGGTGCCGCCGGGTTGGGATGATCTGGGGCTGAGCAGTTGCCATGGCTGCGAGCTGCCGTACCTGTTCAATTATCCGGCCGGTATGGTGCAGAACTATCTGCTCGGGCTGGTACTGACCGACGCCTATACCCGGCCGCAGATTGGTGACCTGAACAACAACGGTGTGACTGGGACCCAGGGCGACGCAGCGGATATCTATGCCTCCATGCGCTGGGGTATGCAGGACTCGGCAATGGCTGATTTGCTGATGACCCAGTGGAGCAACTTCGCCCGCACAGGCGATCCCAGCACCGAGTCGCTCGCATGGACGCCCTACAGTCTGGAAAACGATGCCCTGATGGAGCATGGCAACAACGGTGTCGCGGCGATGACAACGGGGGTAGCCGAGGCGCCCTGATCGACAGCTTTTTGGATCGTGCGTGGGCTGCGAGAGCAGCCCTTCTGGCCAGATGGCCTCAACCGGTACCCGCGTTGGTGGGTACCGGTTTTTTTGTTCTGCCCATAAAATCGGGCAACGCTACAGAATATTCCGCCAATGCGGTCGGCCGAATGCTCCAGTGATTGAGTGTGCACTC
>CERN01056526.1_pt1 | contig 65458 bp, 41 predicted proteins | sample 530761 | NCBI WGS metagenome assembly CERN01 (sample SAMEA2620947, study PRJEB7988) | marine metagenome | isolation source: saline water (ENVO:00002010), including | reverse complement strand
CGCACAAACAATCTGATCTATACTTCATTCATGTCTAAGAACAAACCTTTCAGCGAAAAAAAATGCCGGCTAAAACATTTGTTTCAGTCAGCGTTTTCCTTCTCTCGAAAGGATTACTAAGGTAAGGGCTAGACCCCATTCATCGCAAGTTTAATTTCAAAAAACTTACTCTTTTTTCTTACTACTCCTTGTGTGAATCCGAATCGTATAATGAGCGTCCTGAAGGGTCTTCATCATACCGTCTAAGAAATCTAACACCCAAATAAAAGAGCGGTGTATCGAAAAGTGCAAAGAAAAATTTAAACAAATAACTGTTGATGATGAGGATCATGAGAGCGGCGACAGAATTTACGTTATCACCAAGGTTTCCGGCCAGATATAAAATGGATAAAATTGCAGTCGAATCTACCAACTGACTTACCATAGTCGATGCATTGTTTCGAAGCCAGAGATGTTTACCGCCCGTCAGTTCTTTCCAAAAATGAAAGAGTCTAACATCAACCGTTTGCGCAGTTAGATATGCAATCATACTTGCAATGGTATTGCCAACCATGAATTCATACACTCCTTCAAATATAGGAAGGCCTCCGCTAACCCCGCCTGTGTTTGGAAGCCAGTGGCCTATCGACATTAACAGGAGCATGAACACATTCATTGAAAAGCCAATCCATACTACCAGCTGAGCTTTCTTCCTTCCGAATAACTCAGAAATTAAGTCCGTGGCCAAAAAAGTAATCGGGTAAGCAATCAACCCAACCGGAATACTCATTGTATAAATGTCTTCATTTCTGACTAATGAAGGAGTAATTGATTTAAGCCAATCGGGAAGATGAATACTGAACAAGGTCACAAACTTAGTGGTGCCAATTACATTACCTAAAACCAATGCCGTTAGAAAAACTCCGACAAGGCTTAAAAATAGTGCATCTCTTTTTGCTAATGTTGGACGCTGTTCAGACATATATATGGTATTAAAATCAGATCAAAGTAATCAATCAAAACTATTTTTCAATTTATACCGTAGCAACGAACTGAAAGCTTACTGCATTCGTTTTGCAAATGAATTAAATGAATCCCATGACTACAGAAGAACTTACTACAAAAATTGAACTCACTGAAGCTGCCGTTGATCTTCAACTTGAAGATCAGTTTACAATACCAAACCTAACGAAGGAAACCGGCAAATCAGCTTCAGAGATTTATGCACTTTTTCCAAACAAGAAGTCCATACTTAAATTCTACTATCCATCTCTAGTCATTCGCTACCGCGCAATGGTTGGAGAGATCGATGACTTTGATTCCTATTCTATCTCAGAAAAGCTTTCAAATTTTATGTTTACGCTTTTTGATATGATGTCGGAGAAAAGAGCTTTTGTGGAAGAAACCTTCTACAAATATGAATGGAGTTGCAGTTCCAATTCTGATTTTAAAAAGGAAATAAAAGAGCTTTTTAAAGATTTCTTTACAACTGATGGCAACATAGCGACAAGCGCCGCTTTTCTTATGGGGGATTTATTCTATGCATCACTGAGATCTCATTATCTATACCTCATCAAGTTTTGGCTGGAAGATGACAGTGAGGATCAAGAACGTACCTTTGCTCTTATTGACAAAATAACCGGGTTTATAGAAGAACTTGTTTACTCAAAAATTGTCGATAAAGGTTTTGACCTGGTAAAATATTCTTTAGGAGCATTGGGATTCAGCCAACAGGTAGAAGATTTCAATGACTGGGTAGCAAGCTGGTTTGAGGATGAAGAAGAATTTGAAGTCGAAATTAATGACGATGATGAAGAGAATGACAATACCGATGACACCTCCGATTAATTTTAAATGCTAAATGTTGAATTTCGAATCACCCATTCAACATTTCAAATTCATAATTCTAAATTTCCTATATGAGTAATGACTTTCCATCATCGAAGTTTGAGCGGGGCAGCCGAATTGCCAAAACAGGACTTAAAGTTGGCACCAACTACGCCAAGCGATATCTTCGTAAAAAATCCGGAAAAGAAGACAAAAGCACCGATAGCGATTTTCACTCCGGAAACGCCAAAGAGGTGTTTAAGGAATTCACAAAACTCCGCGGTACAGCTCTGAAAATTGCTCAGGGAATGAGCATGGATCAAGGGTTTCTGCCTGAAGAGTTTGCTGAAGTGATGAGTCAGGCTCAATATTCCGTTCCTCCTATTAATAAAGCGCTCGTACGCTCTATAATAAAGAGAGAACTTGGAGATTATCCTGAAAAGCTGTTCAAAAGTTTTGAATCGGATGCTTTCGCTGCGGCTTCCATAGGTCAGGTACACAAAGCAGAATTGAATGATGGTCGTAAGGTCGCTATCAAAATCCAATACCCTAATGTTCGGGAGACTATTAATTCGGATTTAGGGTTGGCTAAAATTTTGGTGAAGCAAATTGTCAAAAAGGGAGCAGATATCGATCCTTATTTTGATGAAGTAAAAGAAACTTTGCTGGAAGAAACTGACTATACCAACGAGGGGAAACAAATTGAGTTATTCCGTAAGCGTTTTGGTGGGTTAGATATTGTAATTCCGGAATGGATTAAAGAATATTCCACAGATAAAGTACTATGCATGACTTATCTGGAAGGACGCCATCTTGGTGAATTCCTGAAAGAAGAGCCGAGCCAAGAGGACAGAGATCGATTTGGCCAATTAATGTGGAATTTCTTTCACGAACAAATTCAGGGTAAAGATTACGTCCACGCAGACACTCATCCCGGCAACTTCCTCTTTACTAATGATGGTAAATTGGGAGTCATTGATTTTGGATGCGTAAAACAATTTCCCGAAGAATTTTTCATGAATTATCTTCGCCTTCTTCCTACCCATCTTGATAATAATGAAGATGCCATTAGAGAACTTTACTATAAACTTAAGGTGATCAAGAAAGAGTCTGACAATCCGGACAAAGAACAAGAGTATTTCAATTTTGCCCGTAATTACGGAATGACATTTGCCGAGCCCTATAAATATGAAATCTTCGATTTTGGGCAGGAAAACTTTCGTAATACCATACGCCATTTCACTAAAGACGCCCCCATTGGAAATGAACCTCGTGGTTCTCAGCACTTCTTATATACAACCCGTGTGCACCTTGGGCTTTATAATATTCTGATGAAGCTTGGCGCCCAAGTTAAAACCACAAAGAGCAAAGAAATATTAAGCGAAATGCTGGATGTGGATTTTGGAGAACTGGCTTGATTAAGATATCCAATCGCTATCTGAGGGAAGAAGTTAAGAACTAAGATTCTCAATAAAGAGAATTTACAGTCTTTGATTGATAGCAACTCAGGCTATTTCATTCCCGATATTATGGTCATTGTATAAGTTTTCAAAACAGCCCGAATGCAATATTTTTGCTATATTAATAGAAATTGAATTCATTATAAATGAAAGATTCTGCATGAGTACTACAGTATCTGGGGCACATAAACGAGACGACGAAGGGTTTTACTGGTCAGAGGATGAAGAGCCTCATTTAGAACGAAGAAAGGCCATATTAAAGAAATATCCACAGGTACGAGAGCTTTACGGAGTCGATCCCTCCCTTAAATACAAAGTTTTTGGTTTAGTAAGCATCCAAATGGTTACTGCTTATTTTGCTCCAAATATGCACTGGGCTCTATTTTTGATCCTTGCATACGCAGTGGGCGCTACCATTTCTCATTCTTTATTTTTGGCTATCCATGAATTAAGTCACCACCTGGCTTCCAAAAAAAGAGCCCACAACAATTGGCTGGCTATCTTTGCAAATATCCCCATGATCTTTCCTTATGCGATGTCTTTCAAGACCTACCATTTGATGCATCATGCCGAGCAGGGCGATGAGCATCATGATGCTGACCTGCCGCTCGCGGCTGAAGCGGGCTTTTTTAAAGGTTTATGGGGAAAATTGACCTGGGCCTTCAACCAGATCTTATGCTACATTATACGCCCGCTGTTTGTGCATCCTATCAAAATGAAGAAATGGCATTTCATTAACATGGCATTTCAATTTCCGGTTATTGCACTATTTATATATTTCTCCGGTTGGGGCGCACTTCTTTATTTAGCTGTATCCGTATTTTTTGCTGGAAGCTTACATCCATTGGCAGGACATTTTATTTCCGAGCATTATGTTTTTGAAGAAGGACAGGAAACCTATTCCTATTATGGTCCATTAAATAAACTTTCATTCAATGTGGGTTTCCATAACGAGCATCACGATTTTCCATATATCCCTGGATCTCGGTTACCTGAGTTAAAGAAAATGGCTCCTGAGTTTTACGATGATCTATATGCGCATAGCTCCTGGACCCGTGTTTTATATAAATTCATAACAAATTCTGACATTTCTTTGCACAGCCGTGTGAGAAGAAACAGTTCCAGACGGAAAAAGTAAAAGGCGTTGTTTTCTTTTTTCAGCACCTACATTCTTTAGTTGTACCAACCTCTCTTTTAAAAAATCTGTAAGGAATTCGGATTTCATAGCTCTTACCTTAGAAAAAGAATATGCAATTTTCAGAAACCTCCTCCTCTACCATGCCGGACATCCAACAAGCAGAACATATACTCCATGAGGTTTTTGGCTTTGAGAAATTCCGGTCACTTCAAAAGGACATCATTCAGAATGTCCTCCAGAAAAAGGACACCCTTGCCATTATGCCCACGGGCGGTGGGAAATCTCTTTGCTACCAAATACCGGCTCTCCTTTTTGATGGCATAACCATTGTCGTATCCCCACTTATTTCATTGATGAAAGATCAGGTGGATCAGCTGAAGGCATATGGTGTTTCAGCCACTTTTTTAAACAGCTCTCTTTCTGCGGCTGAATATATCAGCACCGAACAACGCGTTAGAAATGGAGATATCGATTTACTGTATCTCGCTCCTGAAACCCTGATGAAGAATTCTGTCCTTGACCTGCTTTCAGGGCTACAGGTAGATTGCTTTGCTATTGATGAAGCGCATTGTATTTCTGAATGGGGACACGATTTCAGGCCTGAATACCGGCAATTAGCTGAGGTGAAGGCTACATTTAAGAATGCTGTTTGCCTTGCACTCACTGCTACAGCAACTCCACAAGTTCAAAATGATATCGCAACGAGTCTGGGGCTAGCTAATGCCAGTACTTTTATCGCCAGCTTTGATCGGCAAAATCTATTTCTGGATATCGTCAATAAATCAAATCCACTGCAACAAACTGTGGAGTTTCTGAACAAGCACGAAGATCAATCCGGAATTATCTACTGTTTTTCTCGCCGGCAGGTGGATGAACTTGCCATAGATTTGGAAGCCAACGGCTTTTCTGTACTTCCCTATCATGCAGGACTCAGTGAGGACAAGCGGGTTCAGCACCAGGAATCCTTTATTCATGATGAAGTAAATATCATTGTGGCTACCATTGCTTTTGGAATGGGTATCGATAAACCAGATGTACGATTCGTTATCCATCATGATATGCCCAAGAACATTGAATCTTATTATCAGCAAATTGGGAGGGCTGGGAGAGATGGGCTTCGAGCAGATTGCCTTTTTCTTTTTAGTTATGGTGATGTAGGTAAAATCCGATATTTCATCAACCAAAAGTCTGACGAGGAGCAGCGAGTTGCCAATCAACATCTGGAGGATCTCCTTGGCTTTGTAGAAGCACGCGAATGCCGCCGCATCCCATTGCTTGATTATTTTGGGGAAGCCTACACGGATGAACCTTGTGGGATGTGTGATTTCTGCACCGGTGATGTGCCTGACACTCAAAACCTCACCGTCCCTGCTCAAAAATTTCTATCTACGGTAGCACGAACCGGTCAGACATTCGGCTTTCACCATATCAAAGATATTCTCCTTGGCTCCAAACAAAAGAAACTCCTACAGCTTCAGCATGACCAACTTTCGACTTATGGAATTGGGAATGAACTTAGTCGAGGGCAATGGAAGCAATTATATCGTGAGCTTATGAGTCAGGATGTAATCACAAAAGACGGTCAGTATGGAGGTGTAAAGCTTACGCCAGCAGCCATTTCAATTTTAAAAGGAGAAGAAGAATTTTTCGGAGTGATTGAGGAACAAAAAAAATCCAGCTCCGCCAAATCCCGGGCTTCTGCAGAATCTTTAGAATATGATCATGTCCTCTTCAAGCTACTGAAAGAAAAAAGAACAGCACTCGCAAAAGAGGGAGATGTGCCACCTTACATTATTTTCGCTGATAAAACTCTGATGGAAATGGCTTATTTCTTTCCTCAGTCAGAACGCAGTTTACTTACTATACATGGTGTAGGTGCTGCGAAGAAAGAGAAGTACGGAGATAAATTTCTGGAAATAATTCAAAGCTATTCTTCAGAACACAATCTGAAAGAAAAATCTAAAGGTGATCAGGTTCAGGCTCCACCAAAACAAAAGGTGATTAAAAAGAGTAGCCGTTCTTATCAGGTAGGAGCAATGTTTAAGGCAGGGAAACCTGTATCCGAGATTGCAGATCACTTTGATAACAAAGAAACGACAGTAATTCAAAGCCTTGCTAAATACGTTAAGGCCGGATATGAAATTCCACCTGAAAAGTTACAAAATCACTCCAGGTTGTCAGAAGCAGACTTTGATAGGGTCACAAAAGCCTTTAATGAACATGGAAATGATCTTCTCCGACCCGTTTATGATGCCTTGAACGAAGAGGTTTCTTATGATGAGTTGCGGATTGTGCAGTTGTATTTAATAGTGCAGGCTTCAGCCTGACAATTACGCCTGAAACAGCGAGTGGTAAATAGTAACCTATTCTTGTGAATCTGAAGGTTTTTTCCGCTTCTGCCAGAAACTTTCAAAAACGACCATACCGGCTGACCATAGCACCGATACTAACAACGTTTCAATCCAATCAAATCCGGTGTCAGAAAAAATATACATTAAGACACCATAGATCGGTGCAAATACGATGATACCACCAACAAACCGGCCAAATTTTTCTTTCCGTTTCATAGACCTATTTTAATTAAACAAAAAAAGCACGAGCGATTAACCCGTGCTTTTAAAATACGATTTAGGTTCAATTTACCTAATCAATGCTGTTCAAATAACGGAAGAAATCACTATCGGTTGAAAGAATGATGTTCGTTTCTTTATCCATGGTTTTAGTGTAAGCTTCCATCGACCGCATAAACGAATATAGTTCTCGAGACTGATTCGTTCGATTATAAGCAGAGTTATAAATGGCTGCCGCTCTTGCATCCGCTTCACCACGTATAATTTCAGCCTCACGGAAAGCTTCAGACTGAATTCGCTTCAAGTCACGCTCTTTCTCACCGTTAATTCGGGAAGCCTCCCCTTGTCCTTCAGATCTAAACTCATCAGCGATTCTATTTCGCTCTGAGATCATTCGATCGTAGACCGTCTGGCGAACGTCCTGCACATAATTGACTCGTTTAATTCGGAAATCAAGGATCACAATTCCAAGGTCGGTAGCCCGCTCATTTGCTTTCGTTTGGATTTCTTCCTGAATGGTTTCGCGACCCGTTTCAATAGTTTGCAGAGAATCTTCTACAACTTCTAAAATAGCGGCGCCGGAAGTATCCGGTTCACGGTTACTGGTACGTACAATTTCCAGTAAATCATGAGAAGCAATGGCATTTCGGGTTTCTCCATCCAGAATGTCATCCAGACGAGATTGCGCACCACGTTCGTTACCTAATCGTTGGTAGAACTGCAGTGGATCTGTGATTTGCCATCTCGCATAAGAATCCACAAAAATGAATTTCTTATCACGGGTTGGAATCTGATTTCTATCTCCATCCCATTCCAGATAACGCTTCTCAAAGAAGTTCGCTTCCTGCATAAATGGAATCTTAAATTTAAGACCCGGTTCTGTGATAGCTTCCCCAACAGGGTCACCAAACTGAGTGATAATAACCTGTTCGGTTTCATGGACTATATAAAACCCATCTAATGCAGTTAATACAATAACTAAACCAATAACACCGGCAATTATTCCTTTTGCTTGTTGCATCTTAGTTACCTCCGTTATTGTTTTGCTGCGATGAATTCTGTACGCCATTTAGTTGCATTTGAAGCAACGGCAGTACATTATTTCCGTTTTCATCCATGATAATTTTTTTACCCATTTTCGGGATGATATCTTCCATCGTTTCTAAAAATATTCGTTGTTTCGTCACCTGTGGCGCTTTCACATACTCGGTATATAAGTCATTAAACCTAGACACTTCACCTTCGGAAGTATTCACACGCTCTGAGGCATAACCTTCCGCTCGCTGAATAGTTTCCTGAGCTTCACCACGTGCTCTTGGAATTACCCGGTTATAATCGGCACGAGCCTGATTTATCAAGGTCTCACGCTGCTGTTGCGCTTCGTTAACCGCATTGAAGGATGGTTTTACAGGATTTGGAGGGTTGATATCCTGAAGTACAACCTGCTCAATCGTAATACCCATCTCATATTCCATTACCAATGCCTGAATGAGTTCCTGAACTCGAATAGAAACTTCGGCACGACCTACTGTCAACACCTCATTTACAGTTCGGTCACCAACAATTTGTCGCATTGCCGCTTCAGAAATATCAGAAAGTGTGGATTCAGCATTTCTGACTTTAAAGAGGTAGCTGTAAGGGTCGTTAATACGATATTGTACAACCCATTCCACATCAGCGAGGTTAAGATCTCCAGTGAGCATCAATGATTCATCTTCGTAACCTGCTTTTTGATATTGAGTTTGAACGCCTGCCTGAACTGTACGATATCCGAATTCTTGTTTCAACTGTCGTTCTACCGGAACCAGTTCCACCTGATCGATAAGTGGCATTTTAAAATTCAATCCCGGTTCTACTGTTTCTACAAATTTACCAAGCCGCACTACTACTCCAACTTCTTCCGGATCTACCGTGAAGAAAGTTGAAAACCCGAGCAAAGCTACAATCAATCCGCCAACAATAAGCCGGATGTTTTTTGAAATCTGCTCGAACTGAGGCGGCACATTAAAATCAAAGTTTTGATCTTGAGCCATGTTCTATTTTTTTATGTTTTATTATTAGATAAAGACGCCTTATTTGTAGCAAATAGTCCTTATAAAAGGCGTTTAATACTTATTAAACCTTCAGGCATATGATAGTGGTATCGTCCGCCAATTGATAGTTACTGAACTTCTGAACAGTACGCTTAATCTCTTGAGCGATTTCATGTGCAGAAAGTGAATCTGTATCAATTGATTCAATTAGTCTAGGAACACTGTCGAACCCAAAACGTTCACCTTTTTCATTAACAGCTTCCGGAAGCCCATCAGAATATAAGAGAAAGAAATCTCCCTTTTTCATACTAATACTTTGTGATTTATAGGTTACTTCCTCCCTTATCCCCAGTGGATAAGCGGGTGCCGGCGTCTGAATAAACTCTGCAAGTCCATTTCGTTTCAATACCGGGCGGCAGTGACCAGCATTAGCAACACTCATTTTCTTTGATTCTAGGTCGTACCGGGCAAGAGCACATGTAATGAATGTTCTTTTATCTGTTCGCGAAAAAATAGGTTCTGAAATCTGTGAAAGTACTTCATCCGGCATATCATCTTTCATGCGAGAAAGTAAAAGCCCACTAGTGAAAATAGCTGGCATAGCTGCTCTCATGGCTTTTCCTGACACATCTACAACAGCCATTGTCAATGCTATAGCATCACCACTCTCATTCTTTGTTAGTACATAATCGAAGTAGTCTCCACCTACTTCAAAAGAGGGAAGAAAAAACCCATAAACATCAAAACCTTCCGCTTTTGGGGGTTGAAGTGGCATGAGTTTGTATTGACTTTCCCGGGCGATTTCAATTTCCTTTTCGACCCGTAAATGTTGAGCTATACGTTCTTCATACTCGGGAATATAATCTCCTACTTCCGAAACAGACGCCCCATAACGATAGGCAATGAACCCGTAAATTAACGGACCCGCCATAATGAATAACTGAACCCAGCCTACGTATGCCACTTCCATAGACTCTGAGCCTAAATAAGGCTGGATCATAAAAAACGAAGTAAAAAACCACCACGCTGTAGATACTGTGAGAAGTCCAAATTCACGAAGGGCATAAATAAGTATAACAGCAATACTCAGGTAAACCAATAGATCTTCAAACCCTGAGCCACTGGTACCAATTAGTCTTCCCAGAACGGTTATACAAAATCCGGAAAATAGAATTGCTAATATTCCGACAAGCCATTCCTTTTTGATCCAGTGATTTAAAATTGAATACACGAAACCGATCTGCGCCACACATACCAGCCATGTAGTGGTCCACATACTCATGTTCATAGTTAGCAGGCGTGGTCCAATTCCAGCTTCAGCAAAGCCAAACTGACTATCAGCCTGCAGCAAGAATTCACCCAATAAGAAAACAATGCCTGATATAACACCTATTACTATACCACCTATGGCGAAACCGTTTACGAGTGCTGCGCCGGTCTCACTGATAAAGAACTTCCTCTGCCATAAAGCATCAATGATAGCAACTTGACCTTGTTTTTGAGAGCGAGCCAAGGCCTCCCAGCTTATATATGCCATGGCCGCGTACAAGCCCAAAACTAACCCAATAAGCAGACTATTAAACGTGCCGCCTATCATCCCTGCGTTGCTTAGGAATGGATTATAGGAATCCATAAAAAAGATAGCCCGCCAGCCATAAGAGCCCGCTGCGATGGCCAAGAACATTAACAGTGCTCTGCGCCATTCTACTTTCCCTTTAAAAATATTTCTTATACCTACACTAAATATCAAAATGGCTAGAACAAATACCGCCAGAAAAAAACCAAAAGTGAAAGTGTAATCCTCTTCTGTCTGACTTATCGGTTGAGAGTCTAAATCTGCAGGCTCAAAAATATCCATCGCCTTAAATGAGGCAATGCTATATCCAAACTCCGTCCTAAAGCCATCTTCGTTATCAATTTCACGAATAATTGGCTTTAAACTTAGAGATAGTTCAGCCGGTGTATCTGTAACTCCTTCCTTTCTTTTCCAGGTGATATCCAATGATTCTTCCATATCACTGTTATCCAGCATTACCCGCTGATTTCTTTCTTCAAAGATCACAAAAGTACTGTCATCTTGAGGCACACTTTCTGAAAGCATGTACTGATTCAAATTATACCCAAAAGTATAGCCTACTAAATTTTGCGCGATTGTGAGTAATGAATCACCCGTCAAAAAGGTAAGGTTTGAATTTTCTGGATGAGCTTCCATCCGGATTACCCGCCCTGCATTAGAGGTATTTACCTTCAAAGCTCCCACTTCCTCAAAAAGCTGACCGGGTGTTGCAAAAACACCGTTGCTTTTATTTTGCTGCCCGATTACCGTTTGCCAGCTTTGAATATGTACTCCTCCCTCATTAAGCATTGAAAGAGAAATATCTCCCGGCAGCGTATCCTGCAATGTTTTCACATAATTCTGATGCTGTTTACGCATGGTAATCATTGCCAGAGAATCGGTTGAGAAACCAAGTGCAGGGGCTAACTCTCTTATGTAATCTTCCGTTGCTGATTTACTGTCAGCTACAGGGCCGGAAGAATAGTATTCTATGGATGGGCGGAGATAGAAATAGCATAGCAAGCCAATAACTCCACAGAATAGTAATATATAAGTGCGTCTATTTATCAACGGATAGTGCCCTAATTAATCTTCATTTTAAAATCAGCAAACTCTTTTTTTTAGCCTCGAAATGAAGCTACGTTTTTCTAGCTGATTTGTTACCTAACTTTTGGGATTATTCCGAGAAAACGAAGATGGATGCACTTGGTCGGAGTGACTCTCTCTGATAAACTTAATCTTAAACACACTGCCTTTATTTTTAGAATTTTCAAGAATCTCGAATTTACTGCCAAGTTGATCCGATAGTGTTTTTATCAATGTAGCTCCCAGAGAATCTGAATCATTAAATTTTTCGATATCAAAACCACTTCCCGTGTCTGAGATTACCATAGTGATCTCATCTTCATGCTGTCTAAGTTTTACCTTAATCTCGCCTTCTTCCTGATCATTGAATGCGTGTTTGAAGGCATTAACAATCAGTTCATTTATAAGCAGGGAGCATGGAATCGCCTGATTTATACTTAACGAAATAGGCTCAACTTCAGAAGTAAGCTTTATTTCTTTGCTATTCATATGCATGCTGCTGATGGCCTGCAGTAAGTCATTTATATACTTGTCATATTTAATGTATGCCAGCGACTCACTTTCGTACAACATTTCGTGAACCAAGGCAATGGACTGCACTCTCATCTGGCTGTCACTCAGTGCTTTTTCAACTTCTTCATTATTCGCACTGTACGTTTGTAGCTGCAATAGTCCCGAGATTACTGCAAGATTATTCTTTACCCGGTGATGGATTTCTGCCAACATCACTTCTTTTTCTTTTAGTGATGCCCGAATTTCTTCTTCTTGTTTTTTCCTTTCTGAGATATCACTTGCGACAGAAACCCTTCCTACTTCAGCTCCCTGGTTATCCACCAGTTGTGCTTCAGAAAACAGCACTGGAAATGCCTCTTTATTCTTATTGATTAATGAAAATTCAAAAGAGCCCTTATCCAAATGAAATTCATCGTACTGTTTACCCATTTCTTTGAGGTTGTAGTAGTTTTTTACCGGAGTATTAAGCATTTCATCCTCCTTATAACCTACTAATTCAGTTGCTGCTGAATTTGCCCGAATCAAAATTCCGTTGCTGTCTGAAACAAATACCGCTTCCTGTATAGATTCGATGATATTATCGACATAAGCTTTTGATACTGTTTTATTCTGAAGTCCTTCGGCCATTGAATTGAAGGCTTCGGCTAGCTCTCCAATTTCGTCTTTTGAGGTGACTTCAATTCGCTCGTCCAGTTCACCTTCTCCAATCTTTTTTGCCGATGCGCTGACTTTTGCTAACGGATTTGCAATAGATCTATAGATATAAACGGCCAGTGCAAGGGCAAGTAAAACAGATAATACGGTAGCTAAATAATTTATATAAGCTGCTGTTTCAAGCGATTCATCAAGCTCTTTATTTCGAGCATCCTGAACAGTGAGTACATAATTTCGAACCAGAGATATTTCCGGTATAATATTATTTCTGAAATAAGGCTCAATGGAGTTGATGAACATTAGATTTGCCTGATCGACCTCTTCTTCCCCCAGTTCCAGCCATTGGCGGGTTATAGATTTATAAACCTCATAACTGCTGTAAAGCTCGGTCAAGTCTTCAGGCAACCGCTCATCCTGTCCCAAAAGTCGTTCAAGCTGACTAAATGAAGTTTCAAACTGTTCCAGCTCATCTTCGAACTTTGTAGTTAACTCAACAACAGCCGGTAATTCCTGAATGGTGCTATAATTTTTTTCAACTATAATAGCTTCTCTGATTCCATTTAAAAAAATCAGGCTTTGGAATAAACTGCGTTCCATCTCTCCGGTATAAATCACAACTTCTGACGCGTCGGTAACGGAACTTAGTTGTTCCTGCCTGATCTCTGAAGTAAAGCTATCAGAAATAAAGCCAACGAAAGCCAAAAGCAGACTTACGCAAAAAAAGCCAATTATTATTTTTGTACCGAGTCTCAAAGTAACAGAAAATTAAAGGGTTTAACTGTTCTAAGTATAGAAATAACGTGTTGTAATCTCTATAACTTTAAAATTAAAAAAGACTCATGTAACATAGTCACTTCACCCTAAAAAGCAAGCAACTCTTCGAGCTTAGTGGCAATATCATGGGTGGTAGGAAGTACCGACTCCATCAACCCAACATTATAAGGAACAGGTATATCGGGCATAGTGAGCCGCTCTACCGGGGCGTCCAGATAAGTAAAGGCCTCGCGCACAAGAACGGCTGCCAGTTCAGCTCCAAAACCCGCTGTTTTATTATCCTCATGAACAATCAGGCATCGGTTTGTGCTTCGAATCGAATCAAGTACTGCTTCTTTATCCCAAGGCATTAACGTTCGCAGATCTAAAACATCCGCGGAAATCCCTAATTCATCAACGGCAGCTTCACATCGTTCACACATCGCTCCCCATGTTAGAATGGTCACCTCGTCTCCCTCTCTTAGCTTTTTTGCTTTCCCAAATGGAACTACAAAATCATCTCCGGGATACGGTTTGCGGGCATATTTAGCATCCAGTAAATTTCGGTGCTCAAAGAAAATAGTGGGGTTATTGCTTCTCATTGCCGAACGTAAAAGTCCTACGGCATCTTCAGCATTACTTGGCATAGCTACTTGCCAGCCAATAGCATGGGTGAAAAATACCTCGTTACTCATACTGTGCCATGGATCTCCGCATTTGGCAAACCCGCCAGGCATACGCACTACAATAGGAGCCGCAAAACGATTCGCTGTTCTCCAGCGGGTAGTTCCACAATTATTAAGCTGCTCGGTTGCAGGATCTGCATACTTTCGGAACTGAATTTCAGCTACGGGCATTAATCCGGAATAAGCCAAACCGACAGCCCTTCCTATAATCCCCTCTTCAGAAAGACTGGTATCAAAAACACGATCTTTACCAAATTGTGACTGAAGATCCATAGTGGCCGCATGTACTCCACCTTTCATTCCAACATCTTCGCCAAAAACCATGACTTTTTCATTGGTTTCCAGCTCATGCTTTAGTGTTCGGCGAATAGCCTCTACAATATTTATACGCTGTTTTTCAGGAGTGGCTTCTTCTGTTGACTCCGGGAATTCATGCCCCTCTACTAATAATCCGCCAATAGTTTGAACTTCATCCTCTGCAAAAACATATTTTTCAGTTTCAGAGGCATCTGGTTCGGGTCGGTTTAAAGCCGCTTCTGCAGCTTCCTCAATAGTTTCACCGGCTTTCTTTTCCCAGTTTTTCCAGGTTTTTTCAGTGATGTGATCCGGAACCATAAATGCTTTTAGCTTGTCAAGCGGATCATTTGCTTTCTCTTCCTTTACCAGTTCATCATCTTTATACGCCTGATTATCCTGATAGGAATGACCATTCAATCTTGGAACAGTCAATCGAATTAAAGCCGGGCCTTTGCGGTCTCGCACATAATCTACAGACTCCTCAAGCAGTTCAGCAGCTTCTTCAGGATCAGTACCGTCCCCATCATAAATTTTGAGGTTATTAAACGACTGAAGGTTATTACTGATAACTCCGCCCGGTGTCTGGTACTCGCTGGTAACAGAAATCCCATAACCATTGTCTTCAATGTAAAACAGGACCGGCAGATTTTGGGTGGTTGCAATTGTTAAGGCCGACCAAAATCCATTAGTTGCAACCGAACCATCTCCACCTAGAATTACAGAAATGGCGTTATCATATTCTTTTTCTTCAAGTACATTCTTGCGGTATTCAATGCCTTGCGCCCAGCCAATTGCAGGCGTGTATTGGGAACCAACATCGCCGGCCATTGGCAATACTTTCGTAGAATCAGCATCCGGTTTATTACAAACCACTCCGATATCACGTCCATTACTGTAGCCACCGGATTTAGCCATCGGTGCCGCCATAGCATCTTCTTCAGAAAGGCCAAGCGTTAATAAAAGAGGTCTCGACCGATAGTAAGCACTGGCCGCGTCATGCTTGTTGGTTAATAATTTTCCCAACAAAATCTGCCCCAGTTCATGCCCACGTGCCGAAAATTGGTATAAAACATCTTTATTGGGAACCAGTTCCGTTTCTTCTTTCTCATCCATTGCACGGGAGGTCAGCATAAGCCGGGCAACGTCTTTCCAATCCACGTCAGATGTTTTCGTTTTTTTCTTCTTAGATGCCGTTTTTGATTTGGCCATAAATAAAATAGTTACTGCTTACTTCTTAGTTACTTCTAAAAATGATTGCTCAAAATGATCCATTTCTTCTGAAAGTCCAACCGTAATACGAATACAGCTTGGCAACCCAAATGCATTTATTCTTCTGAGGATAACTCCCTTTTCCAGCATATTTTGAGTGAAATCAATCGCTTCTTGTTCTGATGGTAAAATCATCATCACCGAATTAGAGATGGATTTCCTGTAGTTCACCTCGTGCTCATCAAAAAATGAATACAGCCTTTTCTTGCTCTCTTCTACAACTTCTACGCTTTTCTTCAGAAATTCATCATCATGAAAAGCTGCCAAAGCTCCAGCCTGACCCAAAGTTGTAGGCTCAAACGTGAGCTTAGTTTTCATCATTGTTGAAATGAGATGTTCATCAGCAATGGCATATCCGACTCTGAATCCTGCAAGTCCGTATGCTTTCGAGAAAGTCCTCAATACAATGATATTGTCATAATCGTAATCCAATGAATGTGGGTAATCTTCAACATCTTTGGCATATTCAAAATATGCTTCATCCATTACAACCAGCACATCATCCGGAACCTGCTGCATGAACCACTCAAATTCATCCTTATTGATATAGGTGCCAGTCGGATTATTAGGATTCGCGATATACACCATCTTAGTCCGTTCATCAATCGCATTGGCTATGGCTTTCACATCGTACTTATAATCTGAAGTGACCGGAATTTTTTTGAGATGAACACCACGGACGCCAATCTGGACAAAAAAGCCTACAAAAGTCGCTGCCGCCGTAATCGCATTCTCTTTATTCAAGAAAAAAGTTTTACACAAAATGGAAATAATGCTTTCAGAACCGGAAGCCAACAGCACATTTTCACTCTTCACTCCATTTCGTTCGGCGATGGCTGCTCTGAGCTTCCGAGCTATGGGATCGGGATAATCCTGAATTTGTTGAAAAGCTTCATCTATAGCCGCCTTTACCTTTGGACTACAACCTAACCGGTTTTCATTGGAAGCAAGTTTGGCAATTTTGTCGGGTTTGTAAAGATCAGCAACTTCCGCTATTGTTTTGCCCGCCACGTAGGGTTTAAGAGTTTCTATATTACTGGGTACTAACGATTTACCAGTTTTTGTAGTCATCAAGCCTTAACTTACTTTTCTTTAAAGTTATCAAACAACAAATTACCACTAAAAAAGCGCTTTTTCCAAGCATCTGCGAACTTTAGTGAACTATTTAGTTTTGCTTTTGTTTTCACCTTTGAATCAATCACAATATACCCATCTATTTCATGAGTAAGACGATATTAATCACAGGCGCCAGCCGCGGTATAGGATATCAAACCGCATTAAAGCTGGCTTCCGAAAATCATACCGTAATAGCTACAGCCCGTTCACAAGATAAGCTTAAACAATTATCTAAGGAAGCAGATAACGGAACTATTATTTCGGTACCTGCAGATTTAACCGAACCCGGGGATATCGAAAAGCTTGTCACTGCTGTTGAAGAAGCCGGTGACCTGGATGGATTGATCAACAATGCCGGAGCCCTTTATCTCAAAGACTTTATGGATACTGAAATAGAAGACTTCCAAAAACTCATGGATGTGAATGTTTTCGGTATTGTCCGTATAACAAAAGCCATGAAAGCTCACCTCAAGAAAGGGAGTCATATCGTAAACATTTCAAGCATGTCCGGATATCAGGGAAGTTCAAAATTTGCCGGTCTTTCTGCTTATAGCGCAGCTAAAGCAGCTGTTGTAGGTTTATCTGAAGTGATGAGCGCTGAATTTACTCAAGATGAAATTGCGGTAAACTGCCTCTGCCTGGGAGCTGTACAAACCGAGATGCTCGCTCAAGCTTTTCCGGGATTTGACGCCCCTGTTTCCCCTAAACAAATGGGAGCCTATATAGCTGATTTTGTATTAAATGCTCATCAGTTTTATAATGGGAAAGTTCTGCCTGTTGCCTTGAATGATCCCGGGTAGTAATAGATAGATGGTATTGCCTTCTATTATTTACTAACTTCGGTTAAATCAAAAAATCTATGAGACTATAATGCGTACAATTACCGGACTTTTACTTTGCTTCACCTTCATTTTTGCAGGAGTAAATTCTTCTAAAGCCCAAACGATAGAATTGTTAGCAGGGAATACTCTGAATGGTGCTGTCAACGGAACCATTCTTGGTGGGGCGACCATGGCCTTAAACAGCAACAGTGATTTCGCTCCACTTCGGGTAGGTGTTGGCCTTGGAACTTTATATGGAATTGGAACCGGTGCCTATGATGTGGCAACTTCCGGCGGTCAACAGCTCGTTGTCTCCGGATTATTTAATGATGGCAACAATACCAGCATTATTGTTTTGCTTGATACTTTTTACGGAGCAGCGGCAGGAGCCATAATCACTACTTCTATAATGCTTATTGCTGAAAAGCCTCTGGTGGAAGGCCTGCAATATGGATCAGCTATTGGCGCCTGGGTTGGTTTTGGCGTTGGAGTTATAGATGCTTTTGCTCTTTCCGAACGGAAGACCCCTTCATCAGCTGCTGCATCTTTAGCAACTCCATCCAATTCTGCGGATGGCTTAGTGGGAATTCAGTTTTCTGAAAAGACAAGCATTGGCTTGGTTTCCCCTTCGGTAATACAAACACTGCGAACTAATCCAACAGGACTGAATACTCAAATCAATGCTAGCGTGGATCTCCTGAACCTGAAAGTTAACTTTTAAACAAGGCTAGCACTTTTAGTTCTGCCCTAATTTTAGTTCTTTAGGGCATGAAGGCATATAAATTCATTCCCTTAGCGCTAATCTTTTTCTCCCTAATCTCTGGGAATAGCTTTTCACAAGACTTTCAGCTTAGTATGACTGAGGTATTTGTCTATTGGAAAAGAGGACAGTGATTCTACAGATTATCTATTTAGTGGTATAAGGTCTATAAGCACTACAGAAAACGGAAATATTATACTCAGTAGCACGAGCGATAAAACAATTCGTATTTACAGTCCAGAGGGTAATTTTATTAAAAAATTTGGTGGAAGAGGTCGCGGGCCAGGTGATTTTTTAGAGGTGACATCTATAGATGTAGATACTGAGGGTAATCTAATTGTCCTTGATCGATTCCAAAATCGAATTTCTTTTTTTGATAGCAATGAAGGGTTTACTCATTCAATAGTACTGAAGCTTGAAGCCTTAGGATTAACAAAGGTCTTCGATGATCCTAAGTCAGACGAATTTATCGTGGTAAGTCGAGATTTTTTGAATCCAGATGATAAGGGGAATTTACTTCATCGATACAATTCAAATTTTGAAAATAAAGTCGGAGAATACTTAAATGTATTTAACTATTTTTTTGATAAATCAAGTCCACTTGAAGTACAAATGTCACAATTACCTAATTATAAAGCATCACAATTAACACCAAATACAATTGCAGCAACATCTGGATTCTATGATGGAACCATTTTCGTTTTTAATACAGAAACTAATAAAGGACAAGTATTTGGGGAAAAGATTCCAGAATTAGCAACGGAGTACGATTCAAATAACTGGGAAAAGTATTTAAATTCAGATGAAGTAGGTTTCCAAACAGCTTCTGGACCATCAGGAAGGTTTTTATTTAAACCTTCTGGTTCAAATATAAGTATTGTCGGAAATAGCCAATTTATAGTGCTCTTCTTTTACACATTTAGTGATAAAAAAATCATTCCTTCTGCAGATATATATTCAAAAGATGGGGAAAAATTAGCGAATATTATTTTGACAGATTCTCCTTTAAATTTCATACATGATAAACGAGTTTCAATTGTCCCCCATTTCCTTGACGAAGAAAATAATCTATATGTTTTTGATTATAACTATAAAAACTCTTTTCCTGCAGCAAGAGTTTTCAAAACCAACTTAGACGAACTCCTCGAATCTAAAGAGTAATTCTATTCAGCATCTTTAGGCTGAGCCAGCTTTTTAATAATCGCTTTAGTCGTTTCTATGTGGCCGGAAAGGGAGTGATGCAATCCATCCGGCAAGTAATTCCATGCTTGTGGCTGAGTTTTACCCATTCGTTTTCCGGAAGAATCAATAATAGCTCCCTGCTTCCCTGAAATTACATCTTGTACCGGGCTTAGGTCTTCAGGTTTGATGGTGAAGTCATACAGTAAGTTCTCTTCCAGCATCTCATTAAGTACAGGCGCCGGGGTAATCCAGATAATCGGATTCTCAATTCTTGTTTCTAAGATTGTTTGGATGGTCTCAACATTTTCCCATGTTTCGGATAGCGGAAGCAGTGTACGCTCAGGGGCTATATTGAGTCGCTGAGCATCAAATGTTCCTAAAGCCACAATTACCCAATCCGGCTCATGAACAACTACATCGCGGTCTATTCTTCGGAGTGCTTCCGCTGTTGTATTGTAGGAAACACCTGCATTAATGAAGTTGAAATCAGCATCTTCGGTAGAAATTTCAAGCACATGTTGCAGGATCGTAAACCAGCCCTGAGCGTCTTCTGTGATGGAGTCACCAAAAGCTATGATGGTTTCTTCTCCATCCATTGGCAGCTTGTCGAGGCAATCAACAATATCATCATCTTTTAGAATTTCGAGGGCTGCCTCACGGGCGTTTTCATTGTAATTCTCTCTGTATTTTTTTAGGTCTTCTTCAGAAATACCAAAAAGTCCGGCCTCTGAATCGGTATTATTTTTTCCCGGAAACAACGGAACCCTTTTTGAAACATGATAAAAGGGAATCATAAACTGTTCTAAAACTCCGCGTTCTTCTTCGGTTGCTTTCTTGTCTGCCATTACTGTAAGTATTCGTTTTTAAGTTTTTCTGCTAATTTATTCACTCCGGTTCCTGCATTTTCCTTGAAGTGAGTCCAGCCTTCCCGATCCCATAACTGCGGATCGGAAGGATCAATAATAAATTTCGGTATTCCTGCATCAGCATAATCAATTAAACTTGCTGCAGGATAAACCACTAAAGAAGTTCCAACCACTACTAAAACATCTGCTTTGGAAACTTCTATTGCTGCCGGCTCCATCATTGGAACCATCTCACCAAACCAAACTACATGTGGCCTGAGCTGAGCTCCGTCTTCTGCCAAATCGCCCATCGCTATCGACTCTGAACCGACATCAACTACTAAAGACTCGTCTTCTTCACTTCGTGCTTTCCTGAGTTCACCATGCAAATGCAAAACCTGTGTTGACCCGCCTCGTTCGTGAAGGTCATCAACATTCTGAGTTACAATCGATACCTCAAAATGCTCTTCCAAATCTGCTAAAGCTTTATGCGCGTCATTCGGATGGGCTTCAGCCGCTTGCTTTCGCCGAAGGTTATAGAAGTTCTGAACGTTTTCGGGATCTTTTTGCCAGCCTTGAATAGAAGCTACTTCGTTGATATCGTAACCTTCCCACAGACCACCGGAATCGCGAAATGTAGCAAGGCCGCTCTCTGCACTTATTCCGGCCCCGCTAATAACTACAATTTTCTGTTTAGGCATTCACCAATGAAAGTTTAAACCAAGAGCTGTCCATCTTGTAGTCCTCAACAACATCAGCGTCGCCACCATGCTTGTAAGTGTGCATGATTGCATGAACTTCATCCTGAAGAGTTTTAAGTGCATTTTCGATGAGTTCATTATTGAAACCCTGATCGCCAAGATTCAGCGTAAACTCCATTGAAATTATACGACCTAAAGCTTTACCGAGATCAACAAGCTTGCGTTGAGGCATTTTTGGATCCAGCTCAAAATTGAAGTGCTCATTGAAATATTCTGAAGAACGAGATGTAAGGTGAAACTCATTCAGGAAGTCCTGAAGGTTATTGTTTTTCAACTTACGCATCATCTTCAGCACAGACTCGCTCATCTGCTGATAAAGGATGTCATTGGAACCTTCAAAAATCTGGAAAGGTCGGCTATCCACTGTTGCACGGCCGGCAATGCTATCTATTCGGTAACCCATTGCGCCTTTTAGTTGTAACAAAGATTGGGAGGCGCGCTGCATATAATCAGTGACCAATGCTTTTATAGCGTTGGCCTCAAGATCCATACGCGAGGTGTTTTTCTCTAAAGGTATATTCGTGCTTGTGAAGTTACACATGGCCGAACAAACTGTGAAATAAGCCTGCATCTCTGAAAGTCGGTGTTTCACCTGATCATAATTAAACAGGCTTTGTCCACCAACAAAACGTTGTTTACAATGATCCATCGCTTCGTCCATCATTCTTCGGAGGAAGCCCATTCCCATTCCCGGGAACTGAAGTCGGCTTCGGTGCAACAGGTCTAACATCATCGTTACGCCCGTGCTTTCCGGCTTAAGTTTGTGAGACTCATCAACCTGAATGTCGATTTTATTTTTACCATAAGGCAGCATGTACAATCCAAGGTTGTTGTAATATTCTTCTACCTCAATCCCACCATTGCGCGTATCATGAATAAAGAAAGAAATATCTCTTCCAAGATCGCCACTCTTATTCATTCCACGAGCGGTAATCAGCCAGTAGTCAGCCATGCCGGTCAAACCGCCCCAGTGCTTAGTACCTTCAATTTTATATTTCTGATCACCAATTTTTTTGTATGAAGTCTGCATTTTTAAGGCATCTGAACCGTAGTCAGGTTCTGTGATCATCAAGCCGCCTAATTTGTTGGCGTTTATCACACGGTCAAAAATATCTTTCTTTACTTTCTCATCAGCGTAATTAGCTGTAGGCTGTAAAAATAAAGCACCGTTGATACCCATCATCAGGGAAAGTGGAAGAGATTCATATGAGCTTGCTTCCAACATAGAAAGAGCTTCAGCGGTATGTGCTCCGTGGCCACCATACTCAGTTGGGATAAAAGCGCTAAGAGGTGACAAATCCATGATCTGCTTTAGGGTAGATTTTTCAATACCTCTTACCAAAGTTTGCTCTTCAGCTTTCTTACTTTCAGTAAATATTTCTGAGAGCTTTTTTCTATAATTCTTTAGGAAATTCTGAAAATCCAATGCGATGTCCTCTACTTAAATTATGTGTCACTTTTATAACAATTTGTAACAATATAAGCATTCCATTTCCGGTTTTCTGTAATAGTTTTACAAAACAGGCTTCTTTAAGCTATCCTAATGAGCTTTTTTTATAGTTATAAACCCTAAAAACATTGCTAACAGCTACTTTCCTGCCTTTGCGCTTTCAGGAGGCCCTAAATAGGTTTGGCCTACATCACCTGTTTCAATAACTATTTTTTGGATAACAACACCCGGATCTACCATCCATATTTTTAAAGTGTGATTTCCTGCATTGCTCACGATATGAGTACTTGTTTTAATATTGATGTTATTCGCTACTTCCCGGTTCCAGTCAAAATCATCATGGATATTCACGATTTGAGGCTCTTCATCATTAAAGGATACTCCGTACTTAAAACCGTCATTGCCCATGTAGTAATCTAATGTTGGGGAAAGATATACCTTCACTTTCACTTCACCTGTGCTGTTTAGGTGAACATTATATTCAAGCTTAGGACTATTTTCTGATCCGGCTGTTCGACTTTCAGCAGTTACCGGGTTTATGGTCATTGAGGAAAGCGTTCTACCCAGGTTCGGCACATTTACCCATTCGGCATCTCCCCCTTTTGTTTTCGCTGAATAGTTCGGAGCTTCGATAGAAACATATCCATTGGATTCGAAAAAGCCTTTCACGTTGTCTTTTGGATTTCGAACCTGAACGTCAACATCAACTGATTCGCCGCTACTGCTTTCAATGGTTACCTTTGCGTTCTGATTTCCGGAAGGAACCTTGGCCCAATCTATAGTCACCCAAACTCTTTCATGCTCTTCAATAGCACCTTTTGTTTTCGAAAATTCAACCCATTCTTTGTTGGATGAAATTGTGAAATCAAAAGCCTGCAAGCTTCTGTTAAATATTTCGAGATATGCTTTCTGCTTATTGAATACATCAAAAACCGGTAATTTTGCCTCGTTATTTGATGCCGGCCACCAAGCAGCAGAGCCCGGTACTGAAACTCCCATTTCAGCCTTGTTTGGCACATTTATGGTTTTTATCTCGGGCATATTGTTTTGCTCCGGTTGCTGCCAGTAGGTATATCCAATATGGGTTTGTGACATCATATGATTCCACTTCCCATTAGCCAATTCCGTATGAAAGTAATCGGCCAGCTCGGCATCATAATCGAAGAGTTCCTTCACTTTTTCAGCCATTGTGTTGGTCTGTGCCCGGCCTTGCTCTGCATACCAGTGGTTTTTAGCCGCCGAGACATAAAGCTCATTCAGGTTTGCACTGGCTTCCACAGGAAATTTCACCAACTGGTAATAAGCGTCTTTATGCTCTTCTGGAAGTTGAGCATATATTTCATTCGTCTTTTCGAGCAGCGCATTGTACTCATCAACAATTCGTTCTGCTTCATTAAAATGAATAAGACTGTATGTTTCCGGACTCAGTAACTCATGCTTTCGTCGTGCGTTATATTTAGTGTAAGCGGTTAGAATCTCTCCAATTTTTTGTCCAAATTTCTCTCCAAATTGAAAAGTTGCCCACTCAGCAGGATATTCTTCCATTTTATCTACGGTCATTGCCTCAGGGTCCCAAGCATGATCTAAGAAGAATGAAATCGGGTACTCCATAGGTTTTAGGTCACCCACATTTACCAGCCACATCCGGTCTACTCCATGTTCCCACCCCAGATTCATTTGTTCCCAGGTTCTGGAAACTTGATTTGTGTTAAGCCACTTATAATTTCTTGGCCCACCTACATAATCAAAATGATAATAGATTCCCCAGCCGCCCGGATGTTCATCTGCTTTACCGGGTTCCGGCAAGAGTCTTAAGTTCCCCCAATTATCATCTGCAAGAAGCAGCATGACGTCATCGGGAACTTCCATTCCCTGCTCGTAGTAATCCTGCACTTCTTTATACAGAGCCCAAAGCTGGAGTTCTTTTTCGGGATCTTGTTGAGAATATTCTTCAATGATTTCCCGCTGATCTGACACAATACGCTCCATGAGATCCGTGTTCGTTTCTTCGCTCATGGCCATATCACCATCACCCCGCATACCTACAGTTATTGTGGCTTCGTAATCTTCAAGCCGCTGAATTCCTTCTTTCCAAAATTCTTTCAAAAACTCTTCATTGGTCTGGTAATTCCAATCTCCTTCTCCATACCGATCCCATTCTACATGAGCCCTTCCCATAGGTTCGTGATGCGTAGTCCCAATTACGACCCCATACTCATCTCCGGTTTTTGCATTAAGCGGATCATCATCATAAAACGCCTTACCCCACATTGCTGTCCATATGTAGTTTCCTTTAAGGCGCAAAATCAGTTCAAAGGTATCCCCATAAAATTCATGATTAAAACCGCCATAGGTTTCATTCACCCAGCCATAAAGCGCCGGATTTTCATCGTTCAAGAAGATTCCCCGATACTGAACCTTGGGCTTATCCTGCATCTTACATCCCGGTAAAACAGATACATTTTCTTTATGGAGAACGGGAACATCAGCCCAAAAATGCCATGGAGAGACACCCATTTGTTTCGAGATTTCATAGATCCCGTAGATGGTACCGCGCTTGTCGCTTCCCGCTATAACTAAAGCTTCCTCAACCCCTTCAAATGGATCTTCAACTACCTGAATCTGATAGGCTTCCCACTCACCTTCTAAATAGGAAGCATCGATTTTACCCGCTTCAACTAAAGCATCGACTTCAGGACTCATACCAATCGTTCCGGCAATTACAATACGGTCTCCATGCGGCAAACCAGTCGATTGAAAAGTCACCGTGTTTTGAGATACTTTCCTTAGATCGGATTGCAAATCCCCCATCGCTCGCTGTGCGCCGGCATAATCTTGCTGTGAAATAAATAGCGGCACGGCGTAACTATCCGAAATAATTTCAAAGCACCCTTCATTGGAATCCTGAGCCTGCAAACAACTGCTAAAGCTCAGGATTAAAAAAATGCCGATTCCCGAAAGGGTCATTTTATTCACTATACGTTTCATTATTTCACCTTTGTACATATTGCTGAGTGAGTGAAGTTGATTATAAACTTCCTTAGTTATAAAGATATTTTTTCTAAACCGGCTGTTCATTTGTTGATGATTACCCGGGCACATTCAATATAGCCTCTACTGCCGGCTTCGCCTTTCTTTCTCTGGTATAAGGCAGTGGGTAATTGGTACGATTTGGAACCGGATAATCATTTTTCCAGGTCATTCCATCATGGACACCCCAGAATGTCACCCGATCAATTTTGTCTCTTTTATCATAAAAAATCTCGAAAATTTCTTCATACCGATCTGTTAATTGCTTTTGCACATCTGCGGGGAGGCCGTCGGGATAAGGATCCAGAAACTCTTCAAATTCCTCCAGCTGAAATTGAGGGTGACTCATCACACTTCCTATAATCTGCCCTTCTTTTGTTAAAGGGAGTACATCAATTTCCAACTCCGTAATCATCACTTTAACACCCAGCGTAGCAAAAGAATCTATTGCCGCTTTTATGTATTCGTTTTTTGGATAATCAAGTCCCCAATGACCTTGCATTCCAATTCCGTCAATTCGGATTCCATTTTCTTGCAGCATTCTTACCATCCGCACAATGCCGTCTCTCTTCTCCGGTCGCCAAGCGTTGAAATCGTTGTAATATAATTCTGCCTCCGGTGCATATTCACTGGTAAATTGAAATGCTTTTCGAACCAACTCATCTCCATCTCCCACGCCTTCAACCCAGGTTGTTGGGCGATATGATCCATCATTATCTATCACTTCATTCACAACATCCCATGCGTCAACACGACCTGCATATCTTCCGGCTACGGTTTCAATATGGCTGCGCATGCGTTCAATCTGTTTCTCCGGAGTATTAGGGTTTCCGTTTTCATTCTGAAAAAACCAAGCCGGCGTTTGATTATGCCAAACCAAGGTATGACCAATAGTGAAAAGGTTGTGCTTATTTCCAAACTCTACGTAAGCATCGGCGGGACCAAAACTATATTCTCCGGGTTGTGGATTTATTGGACCTGCCTTCATCACGTTTTCGGCAGTGACAGTATTAAACTGCTCAAGAACTATTCTCTGAGCTGCAGCATCTTCTCCTGAAACAATAGCTTCATTCAGAGCACTTCCAATCATAAATGATCCTGAATAGACTTCTTTCAGAGTTTTCTTTGATTGACTGACATTCTCTTGAGAACAACTTCCCAGTAAAAGCACGGTGCTAATTGCTGATATAAGAAATTTCATGGGCTGCGTATTTCTTAGTTAGTATTAATAATGATTATTAACTCTTCTAAATCGTCAATAAGACACCTTTATCTGTACTCTTATCGTATTAATCGGGTTAAAAATTGACCAAATTTTGCTCAAATAAACCATTTCTATTTGCCTTATAATTTGCTTAATTACGACATGATAAAAGCGCTTTTCAATATATTTACACAATATATATTATCAAAATAGATATTATTTGTTCACCAAATGAGCAATATTTGCCTTGATTAGCATGCTTTTATTGTTTTAAGAACTATCCTAACCTGTTGGAGCCCACTATGAAAATCTGTTTAACAGCCCTGTCATTATTAATTAGTGTCATGATGACCAATAACTTAATGGGACAGGTTCTCCCTTTTGTCTATCAAGATGAGAATACTTGTGAAGATTGCCCGACTCCCTATTTACCTGCCTTTAGTGAGTTGCCAACTGTAGAATCTTTCCCGGATCCTTTTCTTTGGTCAGATGGCCGCGGACGAATTTCAAACTTTTCTGACTGGAAATATCGACGCGCTGAGATAGCTACTGAAATTCAGCATTATGAAATCGGTAACAAACCCGGAAAACCAGAAAATATTGAGGCGAGCTTTGTTGATGGAACTCTTACCGTGAATGTTACCGTCGATGGAAAAACAGTGACACTCAGCTCCGACATATCCTTACCTGATGGAAATGGTCCATACCCTGCTGTCATTGGAATGGGATTCAATCCAATACCCGGGTCAATCTTTTCCGATCGACAAGTAGCACAGTTGAATTTCTCGCACGACCAAGTTACGAGCTATGGAAGTCCAAATATTTCAGATGCTTTTTTTCAGCTTTACCCTAATCAAAACTTAGATAACACCGGCCAATATGCTGCGTGGACATGGGGAGTAAGCCGTCTAATTGATGGATTGGAATTAGTTGCTGAAGACGCAAATATTGACACCGAGCATTTGGCTGTATCAGGATGTTCTTATGCGGGTAAAATGGCTCTATTCTCGGGTGCCTTTGATGAACGAATCGCTCTTACTTTTGCAATTGAATCAGGTGGAGGAGGATATACGACGTGGCGTTATTCTGAAACTTTAGGAAATGTGGAGACACTGGGCAGAACGAATTATCAATGGTTCCGCAACTCTATGAACCAATTCAGTAATTCTGTAGAAAAACTACCTCATGACCACCACGAGCTAATGGCAATGGTCGCACCCCGAGCACTTTTTGTTACTGGAAATCCGGGTTTTGTTTGGCTTGCTGACGAATCAGGTTGGGCCGGAAGCCGAGCTACTGAGAAAGTTTATGAAGCATTGGGCATTCCTGATAGATTTGCTTACAGCCTTATAGGTGATCATAATCATTGTAGCATTCCACAAAGCCAGATTCCTCAAATCGAAGCCTATGTTGATAAATTTCTGTTAGGTGATGAGTCAGCGGATACCGATATCTCAACCGCTCCTTTTAATAAAAACCTCTCTTCCTGGATTGACTGGAGCATTCCGGAGTTAGCTGAAGGAACTTCTTACTTTGGTAAAACATCACTATCTGCTCCTGAAAATCAGGCTCAGCAAGTAGATACAGCTGTTACATTTTCATGGAATGAAGCTGACGAAGCTGACAAATATTACATTCAATTATCAACCAGTGCGTCTTTTAAAGAAATCGCTTTAATGGATTCTGTTGCTTCAGACACCTCAATTTCTATTAATGATTTAGAAAAGGGTAAAGTCTACTACTGGCGTGTTGCTATCAAAAACTCAGACGGTTTAATTGGGCCATGGAGTAATCAATATAATTTTGCTACAGAAATACCCCTTCCTTTAGCACCGGAATTAGAATCAGGAGGAGTCTACTCTGGCAGGGCAGCATATGTTCGATTAGACTGGAATTCTGTTGAGGGTGCTGACAATTATCTGGTTGAATTATCTGAATCCTCGGATTTCTCTTCCATCCTGGCATCCAAAACAACAAGCAATACATTAACCGATTTAACCGGGACCACAGAAGATAAAACCTACTACTGGAGAGTTCGTGCAAATAACATTGCAGGCGCCGGGCCCTGGAGTGAAGTATCAGATTTTTTCATCATGCTTGCCCCTGATAATGTTAAAGTTTCGGTGGAAGAATCTAACCAGATCAAGCTAAGCTGGGACGATAACTCAGATGTTGAAGAAGGCTACATAGTTGAACGAAAAGAAGATGGCCAAACAGACTTCTCAGTCATCGATACTGCGGAAGCTGGAGCTGAACAATACCTGGACTCAAATATTGAATCCGGTGTAAGCTATTCCTACCGTATAAAAGCGTTTAATGAAAATGGATCTTCCGCTTACAGCGAGGTGGCTTTATTGGCAACCAGTTATGAGGTTGAAGATCGGGATATGCCAACGTCTTATTCTTTGGGACAAAATTATCCTAACCCCTTCAATCCGGTTACAACTATCTCATTTGAAACACCGGAAACTGCCGATATACAGCTCAATGTTTTCAATATGCTGGGCCAAAAAATAGAAACTTTAGTGGCTGGCAGAATAAACTCAGGCATACATTCCGTTACTTTTGATGCCAGTTCTCTTTCGAGTGGCATTTATTTTTATACCCTTCAGGCGGGAGAGTTTATCCAAACGAAACAACTCAGTCTTATTAAATAATAAAGCTCCTTATAATTCTTCATGAACCTTTTATGTCTTTATTCTCCAAGAACACATCCCGGCGTTTTTTAATAAAATCAGCTTTTTTAATTGGCGTAATTACTATTGCTCTTAGTTCTTTGGGATTTGCACAATCAGAAAAATGGGTTGGCACCTGGACTACTTCTCCCCAGCTTACAGAGGAAAGAAATAACCCTCCAAGCCCGGGTTTGAGTAATAATACCATTCGTCAGGTTTTGCGGGTTTCAATTGGCGGTGATTCTCTCAGAATGCGTTTCTCTAATGAGTTTAGCCCTGACCCTGTTACCATGAAAGAAGTTCATATTGCTGTTTCAACCGGTGGCGGAGCGATAGACCCGGATACCGATCGAACCTTATATTTTGATGGGGAAACTGAAGTAACCATGGATGCTAACTCAGCGGTCACCTCGGATGCCTTTTACTTTCCAACCAATGCCCTGAAAACTCTTGCTGTCACCATTTACTTCGGTGAAACATCTCCTGATGTTACGGGCCATCCGGGCTCCAGAACTACCTCATATATTCTTGAAGGTAACGCTGTAGCACAGCAAAATTTTACAGGCTCAGCTCAAACCGATCACTGGTACGTCATTAACACCATAGATGTGCAAGCATCTGACTCAGCAGCCGCGGTTGCAATTATTGGAGATTCAATTACTGATGGGCGTGGTTCAGGAACCAATGAACAAAACCGCTGGCCCGATGAGTTGGCGAACCGTCTTCAAGCAAATCCGGAAACTCAAGATGTTGGAGTTTTGAATGCCGGAATAGGAGGTAATTGTGTACTTGCAGCTTGTCTTGGACCTTCAGCTTTAAGTCGTTTCGACAGGGATATATTAGGCCAAAGCGGGGTTCGTTGGTTAATAATTCTTGAAGGAGTGAATGATTTAGGTTCTGGCCGTGAGGGAGTTGGTGAAGAATTGATCGATGCCTACAAACAAATGATTAACAAGGCGCACCTCAATGGAATTTATGTGTACGGGGCAACTATCTTACCAATCAAAGGCTCGTTTTATTATTCCGAAACAAGTGAAGCTGAGAGACAAATAGTTAATGAATGGATTCGGACAACTGATTTACTTGATGGAGTAATCGATATGGATAAAGCACTGCGTAATCCGGCGGACACTCTTGCATTACTTCCTATAGCTGATGACGGTGATGGATTACATCCAAGCGAGCAAGGTCACCGCTTAATGGCTGAAGCTGTTGATCTCGATTTTTTTAGACACCACGCCCGTAGAGTACACCGATAATAGTGAAACAATCTACTTCGAAGCCGAGTGTTCCGAAGTTGGAGAGAATTGAAGCTTCTTGCCTTTCCTGTGGAATCTATTTTTTAATGCTTTTGCTTAAATAATCTCAACTACTGATTACTTGATGAGCAGCATCTTTTTGACAAAAGCATCATCTCCCGCCTCAAGTCTGTACATATACATCCCACTTGACTGACCTGAAGCATTCCAGCTTAAGGAATACACCCCTGCCGGGCGAATTCCTTGCTCTAAAACCGATACGGTTCTGCCGAGCATATCAAAAACAGTGAGCTTTATCGATGTTTTTTCAGAAAGCTCATACGTAATATTCGTGGTTGGATTAAAAGGGTTGGGATAGTTTTGTTTCAGTGAAATCCGCTCCGGAACTTCGGTTTCTTCGATCATTGAAACCAAAACACTGTTAGCTGCGCCGGGTGTACCGAGTTCAGCAGTAGAAGCGTTCCAGTTTTCAGCATCAAGATTATCTGTATTGGGATCGCTGAGTTCAAGGGTAAATCCGGTGCCATCAGCTTCCGGCGGCCATGGTGATTCATCATCATAAGAAACAATATCGATCAGTGTTCCCTCATCATCAAAAAGACGGACCTGATCTGAGCCACCTGCCAAACCATATCCAAGTTCACCAAATAGAGAGCCCACATTTGAATAATACTGATTGAAAGCATCCAAGTCATTAGCAACTACCAGATAACTATTAGCCCCAAGCTCAGTTTGGGCAGGGAAGGTGAAAATATGATCATCATCCTCATCTTTTACCACCCACTCACTTATATCAATAGCTGATGAAGTATTATTAAAGAGCTCAATCCAATCGCCCGTATCTTCTTCATCAGCTGCATTATACATAATTTCGTTGATGACAATATCTGAAGTAATTCCTGTGGCAGGCTCAAAATTAGCGGTAACTTCGCTTCGGGTGCTTACCATGATTGTATGCTCTGCAGATTCTACATCACCCGTCCATTCGGTAAATTGATACCCTGTTTTTGGGATGGCCGTAACCGGAACTTCATAATCAGCAAAATAGGTGCCGGTCCAAGGAAAAGTATCTACCATAGAACGATTGACTTGAACAGTACCATATTTGTTGTTCGAGATATCTACGGTAATACCGCCTAAATCTGATAGGCCGAGATGGGCTTGCATGTGTTGATACACATAAGTGTGCCTTCTTCGGGCAAAATCTCTCATATCTTCTACCTGTGAAATGAATGGTCCTTGACCTGTCCAACCGCTTACAAGACCCCAGCGCTCTTCGTGAGCAGGAATTTCGGACTCAATGATACTCGCTAGAGAATCAATAATCGCTATCATTCGGTCAGTTTCAAAAGCAGTATTCATAAGTCCGGATAATCGGGTTACGAATTGAGTTTTAAAGCCTTCGTTTTCAATGAGCGTTCGGAAGATGTAGGTTGACCAAAGAGGATTTCCATACTTGAGGAGGTTCGGATTTGTTTGAAGGGTGTGCTCAAACATATCAAGATTGTAATCCCCGTCTCCGCTGTAGAGGTTGAACCCATGATCGGTATCGTAAATAATCCACTTCCACTTTCCTTCAGGAGAACTTTCTTTCCAAAATTTATTATTAATGGCCGGCCAATCGGTATTTGCATAGAAAATTTCAGTAGCCATATAATCGATAAAATTATCTATATCGATATGTGATACCACGGCATCATATTCTTCCTGATTGGTTACGTCAGCATTCTCAAGCTCTTCCCAAAAATTCATCCAGTCATCTGCTGAGCCATTCACTACCTGAGGTACTTCTCCTGCTTCTAAAAGATCCACATCACCGGCATCCATATTATGATTGGAGGCAACAAAATGCTCACTGATCTTTTCCCGGATATTCTGAATGCCCCAATACTCGCCATTTATATACAGCACGGCGGGGCGGTAAGCCTGGTAGTCAAGATCAACAACATCTTCAATAATTGTAGTCATGGCTGCATCCCGCATGTGAGCTCCGCCAAAGTCATTACCGGCATTACGAAGTATGAAAGACTGAAATTTGTCAATATTCTTTTCTTCAAAGAGTTCATACTCAAGTTCAGAAGGACCGTATTCTCCCCTGAAATATATTGCCAGTGATTTTTGATCAAACCGCTGACTGTATGAGCCATAAATTTGCGTGCCAATATGTGCTTTAAAACCCATTGATCCATCTTCTTCATACAGCTCTACATGCGCCGGCACTTCAATTTCAGCTTCATAATTTATATAAATCCCATCGCTTTCATCAAAAAAGTAATCCGGATCGGTAACCAGAGAAACAACAGGCAGATCATGGTTTACATCTATAAAATAGGTTTGCACTTCTATTTCACTTGAAAGCATCCCATCCTGAATAGTCCGAAGTTTTAGTACGGTTGTGCTATTAAAAGTCTTTGGCTCTGCCCCAAATACAGGCGATGTAGAAGTCGGATCAGTTCCATCCGTTGTATAATACATATGGTCAACAAGAGTACCATTTGATATAGTCACTTCCACAGATCCCGAATAGAAACCGCCCTGAGTATCCATTTCCGGTTTTTCCAGCCGAGTCAGATATCCCTCCTCCGGGTTAGTTGCAGATGGGGTAGGATTTGTGAAGATGAAATACCCACCATCAACAGCCGAAGAAAGTCCAAAAGATTCATCTGATTCAAGTTTGGGAAAGGTCAGGGAATCCATCAAAGCAGCGTCAACAGAAGAAAGAAAAACGGTCTCTCCATCAGAACTTAATTTAAAATTCAAATGAATAGAACCGGTTGAGTCCACATATTTATCTTTGTCATCTGCATATAATACAAGGAATGAATCGGCTTCTATTGTTACATTAGGCAGTGTAAACTGAAACTTCTCTTCGGAATCATCTGAAATACCAAATCCTGCAAGATTTACTGTTTCATTTCCCGCATTAAACAATTCAATCCAGTCGGGAGAGTCCCCGTCCTCATCTTGTAATCCATTACTATTGCTTGCAACAACTTCATTAATGCGTACCTGAGCAAAAGACGGTGTCATTAAACAACAAAAAAACAGTGAAAGAAAGGCGATTTTTAATAGATTCATTATAAATAATGTGGTTAGGAGCTCATTTACGATAATGAGCTCACGACTTTAAAGACAAATTTTGCTCATTAATTGAGCAAAATTCTATTAAATATTTGCCTATTCTACCTTTTTTTTATTAATGTTACAAATACGCTTTATATATTAGTCACAGATATCAGAAGCTCTACTTGTTGGAATCAAAGCATCTTTACAGCTGAAGGTAAACTTCAAGACACAATACTTATCACAATGAATAACAGCCTCCCAGTTTTTAAGCATCTTCCTTTATTATTAGTCTTCTTTTCACTTTTTGCCTGTTCGGAACAAAGCCAAAGAGAACGTCTTTCCATCAATGATGATTGGAAGTTCATGAAGTATGAGTCAGCAGAAGATACCGATACGTTGATTTATGACGTACGTCCTGAGCTTACCGAATACAACGATGCCCAAGCCGCAGATACTGAACCCGAAAATGCGTTAGAAGTGGAAGCTGAAAAAATGGTTCTAAAACCGTGGATTATGCCTTCCGGCAATGACTTTATCAGTGACCCCGCTAAACGATTTGAACGACCCAAAGGGAATCCCGGCAGTGACTTCCCATTTGTTCAGAATAACTTTGATGATAGCTCCTGGGAAACAGTCACGCTCCCACATGACTGGGCTATCGAAGGACCCTTTTTTGAAGGCCCTGATGCAGAAGTGACAGGCGGAATGGGTCGGCTTCCCAGTCCCGGAGTAGCCTGGTATCGGAAAGATCTGGATATCCCTGCTTCTGATTCCCTGAAATCTATTTTTCTTGATGTGGATGGTGCAATGTCTTATGCCATGGTTTGGCTAAACGGCAATCTCGTTGGTGGCTGGCCCTTTGGGTATGCATCATGGCGTCTTGACCTGACTCCATATTTAAATTATGGCGGTGACAATCAGCTTTCCATTCGGTTAGATAATCCACCGGAGTCATCAAGATGGTATCCCGGAGGCGGTCTTTACAGGAATGTTTGGTTAGTTAAAACGAATCCAGTACACATAGCACATTGGGGTACTTATGTTACAACACCCGAAGTTTCAGAAGAATTAGCTACGATAGATTTAGAAATATCAATTGATAACCGCACTGAAGAAGAAGTCAATGTAGAAGCGCGAACAAAAATCTACGCTTTAGATGCTGAAGGAAATAGAACAGGAGGTGTTGTCCAAAGATTTGAACCTGTAAGAACCTCAATTTCAGCCGAAGGTAATGGTGGCTTAAAAAGCTCGGTCCAAATTGAAAATCCTAAACTTTGGGGCCCTCCTCCTACCCAAACTCCAAATATGTATGTAGCAGTAACGATGCTATATCAGGATGGGAAAAGGGTTGATAAATACGAGACTGAATTTGGTATCCGAACCATTGAAATGGACGGTGATCGCGGTGTTATCGTAAATGGTGAGCATGTGCATATTAAAGGCGCGAACCAGCATCACGATTTAGGAGCCCTGGGAGCTGCCTTCAATACCAGAGCCGCTGAACGACAATTGGAAATACTGCGTGAAATGGGGACCAACTCAATTCGAACAGCACACAATCCGCCCGCTCCGGAACTGCTGGAGCTAACAGATCGCATGGGATTTCTAGTTATTGATGAATCCTTTGATGTTTGGGAGCGCAGAAAAACTCCTTACGACTTCCATCTAATTTTTCCAGACTGGCACGAGCAAGATTTACGAGCCTTGGTCCGCCGCGATAAAAATCACCCTTCGATAATTGCTTGGAGTACCGGAAATGAAGTGGGCGAGCAATACACCGGACAGGCCGGCGCCGACCTTGCGATGAAGCTCCGCAAGATTATGAAAGATGAAGACCCTACTCGACTTACAACAGCATCCATGAATTTTGCCAAACCTCCCATGGAATTTCCGGATCCTGTTGAAGTAATTAGCTTGAACTACCAAGGAGAGGGAATCCGAGATGAAGGAGAATATGCACACCTTAGATGCTGTGGAATAACCACCTCTCCTCTCTATCCTTCTTTCAAAGAAACTTATCCTGGCCGTGTGATAATCAGTTCTGAAAATGCGGCTGCGGTGTCAAGTCGTGGCACCTATTTATTTCCGGTTGTTGATGCAATCAGTTCACCTATCAGCCCGGGTAAAGGCGGCGATCCTGAAACGGCCTACGTAAGTGCCTATGAATTATATACGGCTGATTTTGGATCTTCAGCTGATAAAGTCTTTCGCTCCATTGATCAGCACCCATATGTTGCTGGTGGATTTGTCTGGAGTGGATGGGATTATCTTGGAGAACCGACTCCTTATTATTCTGCACGCAGTTCCTATTTTGGAGCCATTGATCTGGCAGGCTTCCCGAAAGATCGCTTCTACATCTACCAAGCGAACTGGAGGCCCGACTACCCTATGGCGCATATATTTCCTCACTGGAACTGGCCGGACAGAATAGGGGAAGTTACTCCCGTTCATGTGGCTACTTCCGGCGATGAGGCAGAATTATTCCTAAACGGAGAATCACTGGGCCGCAAGGCTAAAGGTGAATTTGAATACCGAATTCGTTGGGATGATGTAGAATATCAACCCGGAGAACTTAAAGTGGTTGCCTACAAAGCCGATGAGGTTTGGGCCGAGGATATTGTTAGAACAACCGGCGAGGCGTCAGGACTGGAAGCGTCGGCTGACAGAAATATCATCAAAGCTGATGGAAAAGACCTATCCTTTATTACGGTCAATGTCACTGACAAAGACGGGATGATTGTGCCTTTAGCTGATAATGAAATTCAATTCTCACTAGAAGGTCCCGGAGAAATTGTAGCCACAGATAATGGTGATCCAACAAACTTTACTGAATTTCATTCTCATACCCGAAAAGCATTTAGCGGAAAGGCTTTGGTGATTGTAAAAGGGATTGACGGAGGAAAAGGTGAAATAATAGTTACCGCTCAATCTCCAGGATTAGAGAAAGCAACGGTAACTGTGAATACAGAAGAATAAATAGTAGGTCGAGCGATAGTTTTTTGCCTCTCGCTCTCCATTTATTCCTGCAACAAACTATTTAATTAGTGTCATTTTCTTAATCTCAGTATAGTCACCTGATCTAAGCTCATAAATGTAAATCCCACTTGAGAGGTTGCTTGCATCAAAACTTACTTGGTGTTGTCCGGCAGAGACTCTTCCGTTTACCAATGTCGCCACTTCCCGCCCGAGCAGATCATAAACCTTAAGGGTTACCTGACTGGCTTCAGGTATTTTATAGTTAATATTTGTTGTCGGGTTGAATGGATTCGGATAGTTTTGCTCTAAACCAAATGAAGCGGGAGCCTCCGTAAGATCTCCTTCATTGGATACTGGAATAAAATCTGAAACATAAGTGGTGATACTCTCAGCAGGTAAATTCAGACTAAAAACAGAACTTGAAACATCGATATCATCTAGTTGCTCAGCATTATGATCATCATCAGTTCGGTATTGGGCTAGTACTTCCGGCGTGCCATCCTCCACAACAACCCCTAATTCTTTATCAACACCCTCCCCATTAACTGCTACGATAACTATTTTACCACTTTCAGCATCTTTATATGCCGAAACCTGCACCCTCGCCCATCCTCTTCCAAATGGTCCGTCGGCAATCACTCTTTGGTATCCCGGGCGTACAAACCTGGAATACTGAGACATAACATATCCTCTTTTTGTAATAGACCCATTGGTCCCGTTATCATTGAAATCTTGACCCGCCTCTACAACATCCACACCATCGTGGATAGGGCTGTAATACCTTTTGATTTGCCACCACACGTAAGCGTGCCATCCGGCCTCCATCACTCGGTGAATTTCATCACCAACCAATAAAGCATCAGGCCAAATATTAGCTGAGCGGTCGCTTGTTGTGTAATGCTCTGTCATCCAAACCTCTTTGCCTTTCTCTTCAGCCATCGGGTATGGAGCTATGCCTCCTCCATAAATATGCCCACCAATAATATCAGTGTGCGCATTTGCGAGAGAATCATTTAATATTAGATCTGAATAATTTCTTCTAAACTGAAAAGATTCCGGCGCTATTATCCTAGTATCTATTGACGGAGCATGTTCTTGTAAAAAAGTAACTATTTCATCCGGTTCCCAAGCTGTCCAGTCATTAGCGAAGTCGGGTTCATTTTGGATTGAAATACCATATAAAGGCACTCCCCTTTCACTCATGTAGGTATTAAAGGAGTCCAGGTGAGCTGCGTAAAGATCGTATTTCGCCGGATCTACTTTTCTTTGCTCTGAATTTGGATCATACATAGATGCCGGCGGATTCCATGGAGCTGCCCAAATAAGTGCTCCCATCTCATAGGCTTTTCTTGCCGTTTCTACTTGGTTTCCATTACCCCAGGCGTTTGGATCAGGACTTATACGAAGTCGCAGGATATTAAATCCGAGTTCTCCATCATCGGTGCCAAATACATAATCGACTTCATCCATTGTTAAATCAGGGCCATACCAGTCTACAATATTCGCCGCTCCAAATCCCCTAATTGTTTGGGCAGTACTGTCCATGTAAATAGTAACTTCTCCTGCCTGGGCATGAACCGTTTGTGAAACTATTCCAAACAATGCTACACTTAGTAATGTTGACAAACAGCACTTAGAAAATTTGGTCAAAAATATCATTTATATATCCTACTTTGCCTTAGATCGGTGAAAAGATCATTTGGCCCTTAAAATTATCTGATTTGGCCTCTATATTTAATTTAACATGTAAATGTATTTTTTACACTCTAAATATGCCGGGCAACATTTTTTTGTATTAAACGACTATAAATTCACTTTAAGCACCTAAGTCAACGACAAATTAACATGCGAAATCATGGCTTATTAGTCATTAGCGGCTGATTTTTTTAAATAGATTTTAAAATGAACAGATAATGAGTTTTTGATCAAATGACGTAAATATTTTTTCAAAATTGAAGATTATCAAGTACTTTATTTGCGCATTATGTGCGCAAATATTGCATTCTCATTTATCTAAATACATATGGTTTATGAATACTAACTGGAAGCGGTTTTATAGTTTTGAAAATATGTGGTTTATATTCATTGGTCTTTTCGTGATTCTTTTTACTTCATGTTCAAATGTCGATAAACCTATGGCAAGCTCAGACCCAAGCTTTGACTGGTTTACTTATCAGGGGAATGACCCGATCTATGAAGGGCTTGAGGTTGCTGCTGACGAATATGTAAATCCAATAAATGCCGGGTTCTATCCTGATCCAAGTATTGTCCGGGTTGGTAAAGACTACTATATGGTTCACTCCTCTTTCAGCTACTATCCGGGTATACCTATTTTTCACAGTACCGATCTAGTGAATTGGAATCAGATCGGGCATGTATTAGACCGACCTTCACAACTTGCCGTTGACAGTCTTGGTATTTCAAGAGGAGTGTTTGCGCCTACTATTGAGTATAACGATGGCACCTTTTATGTGCTGACTACTTTAGTTGATGCAGGCGGTAACTTCATGGTTACAACAGAAGATCCTGCCGGAGACTGGTCCGACCCAATATGGCTGGATAGAGTCGGTGGAATAGACCCTTCTATTTTCTTTGATGATGATGGAAAAGTATATGTTATAAACAATGACGCTCCGGAAGGAACACCGCTTTACGAAGGGCACCGTGCAGTATGGATTCGAGAGTATGATTTAGAAACAAACAAATCCATTAGCGAACCAAAAGTTATTATTAACGGAGGGGTTGATATCAGCACAAAGCCAATCTGGATCGAAGGCCCTCACCTTATTCAAAAAGACGGAGAATATATATTACATGCTGCTGAGGGCGGTACAGGCCCGCAGCATTCTCAGGTAGTTTTAAAAGGGAGCTCTCCCCTTGGCCCATTCACTCCTTATGAGGGCAACCCTATACTCACCCAACGGCACATTTCTCCTGACCGGGATTTTTCAGTCGAATATGTAGGACATGCAGATATGGTAGAAACTGAAAATGGTGAATGGTGGACCATTTTCCTGGGTGTCCGCCCGTATGATGGTGTTCACTTCAATACCGGCCGCGAGACCTTTTTATTACCTGTTATCTGGAAAGATGGCTGGCCGGTTATTCTGGAAGGTGAAGAAGCGGTGCCACTCAAAATAAAACGCCCTGACTTACCTTATTCAAAAGAACCTACTCCTCCCACTCACGGTAACTTCACCTATACCGATAATTTCAGTCAACCTGAGCTTGCCGATTACTGGATTATGATGCGAACCCCACGGGAAGATTGGTGGGAGCTATCTGAAAATGGATATCTAAATATTGAAGCAAGACCGGAAAGGATAAGCGGTCTTGGTAATCCTTCATTTTTAGGAAGACGCCAACAGCATGCTTATGGCTCAGCATCAACAAAAATGATTTATACTCCCGAGCATTCAGGAGATATTGCCGGAATTACAGCATTTCAGGGAGAGAATTATTACTACCTCTTGGGAGTTACCCAAAATGAAGCTGGAGAAACCGAGCTTTTTGTTGAGAAGTCGGAAGGTAATAAAGTTGAAAAAATTGCAGCTGAAGTCATACCTCAAAACCAAGAGAGTGAATACTATTTAAAAATCACAGCTCGAGGTGATGAATATGATTTCTCATATGCATTAGAGGAAGGTAACTGGCAACCCCTATATGAAGGAGCCGATGGAACTATCCTTAGCACGAATAAAGCCGGTGGTTTTGTTGGAACCATTTTCGGCATGTATGCTTATTCAAATCAAGATAAAAAGTAAATTAAACCAGTAAATATTAAACCTATTCATCATGAGAACTTTGTTTACTAAAATATTAACCTCTCTGATACTCGCACTCTTTTTGTCGATAACAGTGAGTTTTGCACAAGATGTTGTTGTAAATACTAATGGCAGTTTTGAAGACTCAGACGTCACCGCTTCAGGAGACACTGCAAGTGTTGAAGGCTGGACTTTTGAGCTACAAGATGATGCAGTAGCTACATTCGCCATTGTTGATAGTGTTTCAAAGGATGGCAGCCGGTCACTCGCAGTGAGCGTGACTGCTACCGGTGCTAATGAATATAGCATTCAGGCTATTAATGAGCCTTTTTCAGTCCAAGAAGAAAAGAACTATACTTTATCATTATGGGCTAAATCAAACGCTACTGGAACTACAGCTAACTTTACTGTTGGCAATCCAAGTTTCGACGAATTTGGGCGAATTGGAAACGCCGATGTTTCTCTTACTGAAGAATGGCAATTATTTTCTCTTGGTTTCACTGTACCTGCCGGAAATACAGAAGGCCGCGCCCCACTTCACTTCAGCTTTAGCGGGAACGTTGACAATACAATTTTCATAGACAGCGTTCGCATTACTACCCCTGTTGAAAGACCTGATTATGATCCTATTGCAGAAGGCAAAGCCAAATGGTTAGGTAATGTACACAGTAGTACACAACTCGAACGTTTTTTGGACTACTGGAATCAAATCACTCCTGAAAACTCAGGGAAATGGGGAAGCGTAGAAGGGACTCGTGATGAAATGAATTGGGATCAACTTGATGCAGCTTATAATCTCGCAAAAAACAATGAACTGCCATTTAGATTTCATGTCCTTGTTTGGGGATCACAACAACCCGGCTGGATCAATGATTTAACACCGGAAGAACAACTTGAGGAAATCGAAGAATGGTTTCAGGCTGTTAATGACAGATACCCTGACATAGATTACTTGGAAGTTGTTAATGAACCTCTGCCGGGACATAACAGGCCGAATGGAGTTGAAAACGATGCGGACTACTGGGATGCTTTAGGCGGCGAGGGTGAAACCGGTTTTGACTGGATTATCACTGCTTTTCAGATGGCTCGTGATATTTTCCCTGAAGACACAAAACTCATGATTAACGACTATGGGATTGTTGGAAACTCATCCGCAGTTTCACAATACCTACAGATTATTAACGAATTAAAAGAGCGTGGTTTAATTGACCGGATTGGTGTTCAGGCTCATGCATTTAGTAATGGCAGTGCGCAGGCATCAGGAACTACTCCCGGAAGTATCAAAAGAAGTTTAGACCAGTTAGCAACGGCAGGTTTACCTATCCAGGCAACCGAACTTGATATTGATGGATTGGGTAGCGACCCGGGTTCTGATGAGTCAGATGATTATCAGCTCCGAAAAATACAAGATATTTTCCCGGTTTTCTGGGAGCACCCAATGGTTGAAGGTGTTACTTTTTGGGGATGGAGATTAGGAATGTGGCGCTCCTCAGAAGATGCAATGCTTTGGGGTATTAATGGCCGGCCAAGGCCTTCTTTAGAATGGCTTGAAGCTTATGTTGACACAGCATCGGTTATTCCTGTCAGCAACGAGCCTATTAATCAGGAACTACCTTCCGGGTTTAGTTTGGAGCAAAACTATCCTAACCCATTTAATCCCACCACTAACATATCATTCACCATTCCAAATGCTGACTATGTACAGCTTAAAGTGTTTGACATGGTGGGCAGAGAAGTTGCCACTCTGATTGATAGCAGAATTAGCGCCGGACAGAAAACGGTGCAGTTTAATGCTTCGAACCTATCAAGCGGAACCTATTTATATCGCATCCAAACCAGCGAATTTATAAGCACTCGAAAGCTGGTCTTGATAAAATAAGCTGTTAATTTTTTACTAACGATTAGTCCGTTTCATTGATTTGAGACGGACTTTTTTATGCCTTCAATTTGCATAAAAAAAGCTCCGGACATCCGGAGCTTTTTGAAGTAAAACTTACTGGCTTGGTTTTCCTACGAGAAGAAAATATATATACCTGCAATCACAACGATCAGCAATACAGAGAGGAAAACATCAAGCTTGGTATAACTATCTCTCGATGCCTGCTTGTCTTCTTCACTCAACGTTCCATAAGTAAGGCCCGCAATTTTTTCATAGGACGGCGCCGGAGTCATATAACTGACAATAAACATCGTTGCTATACAAACGATGGTAATAATCACGCTATAGTATTGGAAGAAAATATTGTTAACAATCCAAAGAAATGATCCTTCAGCGTATTGAAAGCCATCAATCAAGGTAACAGGAGTATCTACTGCGAGGCGGAATACTCCTAATCCAAACCCAATAAATAAGGACCAGAGTGCTCCATCTTTATTAAGGCGTTTATTAAATACACCGAGGAAAAACACTACAAATATTGGTGGCGCTAAATAAGACTGCACTCCTTGTAAGTAGTCATAAAGTCCACGACTTCCCTGAATCACCGGAATCCAAAGCAGCCCTATTATTACCATGATAACCGTGGCTATTCTTCCCATCATTACGAGGCGTTCTTCCGAAGCTTCAGGTCTGAACTTTTTATAGAAGTCCATAGTGAATAATGTAGATGATGCGTTAAAGACCCCAGCAAGTGAACTCATGAGAGCAGCAAGTAATCCGGCCACAACTATACCGCGGACACCAACCGGAAGAATATGTGCAACTAACAGCGGGAAAGCAGCTTGTGCATTTTGGGTATTAACCTCGCCTTGTTCAGTCATAAGTTCCTGGGTGAGAATCTCCATTTGTCCTGATTTCGCAAGCGCGAAAGCGATGATACCGGGGATGATGAAAATAAATACAGGTAGCAATTTCAAAAATGCTGCAGCAATGGTTCCGCGCCGGCCTTCTGTTTCATTAGGCGCACCCAAAGCACGCTGAACAATGTACTGATCTGTTGTCCAGTACCAGAGACCTACAATCGGTGCAGCAAATAACATTGCCACCCATGGATAGTTGGTGTTGAAGTACCAAGCCATTCTATCCTCTTCCATTACAGGAGCCCAAGTCCCTTCCATCCCATCTGGTACAATTGGTTTCCAGAGGTTGAACATTTCCTCTCCGGCAATTGAGTACAATGCGTCCCAGCCTCCTATTGCTTTCAGTCCATAAATAAGGACAAGGATAGAGCCAAAGACGAGTACTAATGTTTGCAGGGCTTCTGTATAAGCAACTGCACGCAAGCCTCCTAAAATGGTGTAGATTCCGGTAAACACAATAACCAAAATGGAACCAATCCAGAAGCTATTTAATCCAAGGAATGAAATATTTGGGAGCAGTACACTGAATACAATACCTCCGGCAAAAATACCCACAGCAATTTTAGTAAGAACATAAGCCACTAAAGAAATACCGGAAAGAATAGTCCGGGCAAGTGGGGAGAATCTCTTCTCCAAAAACTCAGGCATGGTAAACACTTTCGATCTTATAAAGAAAGGCAACATCACCCATCCAAGTACAAGCAGACACCAGGCGTGGAGTTCATAATGTGCCATGGCCATACCATCCGTGGTTCCTGATCCGGCTAAACCAACAAGGTGTTCTGATCCAATATTTGAGGCAAAAATAGAGGTACCGACGATCATCCAACCTAAATGCCTTCCAGCTAAGAAGTAATCGGTGGCTGTATCCGTCTTTTGCTTAATTACCCACCACGCTACACCTGCGATAATCAGAAAATATCCGGCTATTACAATCCAGTCTAATACGGCTAATGTTCCCATCACTTTTAAATTATGTTTAAAATTCTATTCCAGTTACCTAAACAATTTTCTTCTCTATTTACATAAAAAAGAAGGAGTGAGTTTAATAAAAAAATGTATTTAATCTAAAGTATCTATATCAATTGAATACAATAGCTTTCTTCAAATTCACTATATATGAAGAAAATAAAAAAACCTGCCTCCTATTAAAGAGACAGGTTTGTAAAGGTATCTGATTGCTACATAATCAGATTCAATCATGAATACTATTTAATAAGCATCATTTTCTTAGTATTGATAAAGCTGCCAGCCTCGATGCGGTACATGTACATACCACTTGCAAGGTTGCGTGCATCAAAGGTTACTTTGTGTGCACCGGCTTCCATTCTATTATCAACCAGAGTCATAACTCTTTGACCCAACATGTTAAATACGGTCAATTGAACATCTGCAGCTTGTGGCAGATCAAAATTGATGTTGGTTGTTGGGTTGAACGGATTCGGGTAATTCTGTCCTAATGAGAATGATTTAGGTAACTGAGAGTTATCTACTACTTCATTAGAAACGGTAATCGCAGCACCTGAAGAGATTTCCAGATCAGCAATAGACATTCCTGTTGTAGTTGAATTGCTAATTGCAAAGTTAATAGCTTCAAATGACTCAAAAGAGCCGTCTGCATCAACAGTTGCATATTCAAATACATATCCGTCTTCACTTGTTAGAGAGTATCGAATATCCATTCCTGCAGAAGTTGATTGCAATGAAATAGCTAAATCATATGTACCTGCTGCTGGAGTTCCTGTATCTTCGTGTTCTTCAACTGAGTAAGCACCAGATCCAGAAGCATCGTACCAGACACCATCAACAATAGCATCAACTCCGGAACCCGGAGTAAATAGATACCCGCTATGGCCGGCTTCGCTGCCATTCCAAGTATATCCGTTAGCTTCTGTAGAATCTACAGAACCAGGATCAGATGCACTAAATACACCAAACTTAAAGCTTCCGTCTTCACCAAATCCACCACCCTCAAAAGTAACTTCAGCTTCAATAACCAAAGCTTCATCAGATGTTGTAGTGAAAGGCACATCAAATCCTGAACGAAGAGCTGCTGTATCTGCTCCCGCTGTTCCTGAAATAGATGTATTTCCTGTAAAGTCACCAGGAGTAAGCGTCCAGTCACCACCAACTTTACCACCTATGAATCCGAATCTTTCGATGGCCATAAAGTGATCGAAGAAAGCAGGAGTTGGAATTTCTATAGGATCATCATTCACGGCTTCAACTTCAGAGAAATCTACCTGTGTGAAATCTTCAACAGTATCAAATCCCTGGAATCCAAAAGCTATTGAATTAAAGGTTGAGCTAGTTGTTTCTGCCATTGTTGTTCCGGCAAAATAGTAATCGTCATCTTCATGAATTAAGAGAAAACGAATTTCACTCATACCATCACCAACTGGTTGCACGGAAATAGCCCAATCATAAACACCGGCACCTATTTCAGCTAATGCAGGAATTTGGTAAAACGTCCCGGCTGGACCACCATTATTGCTATAAGTACTTAACCAGTTACCACTATTAATAGTCCAGACTGTTCCCGAACCGCCGCCACCATTGGCTAAAGTTCCTGCACCTGATAAAGGAATAAACGAATATCCAGAACCACTACTTGTACCATTCCAGACTGCATCAGCAGTATTTTCGTTAGCAATGATTCCCATCTCTTCATGGTTTGTTAAAGCGTATCGAAGAGGAGTATATCCGGAACCAAGGCTTGCATTAAGCTCCATTTTACCTGTAATAACAAATGCGTTACCCGCACCTTCAGTAGCTGTTATCGGTGCAAACGCTCCTCTTAAACCGGCCCAAGAACCACCGGCTATAGTTGTTTCTGCACCTAAACTTGCAGAACCTGCAGGAGTAGATCCGTCTTTAATTATAGGCCATGCGTTATATGAAGCATCACGAGCCCAAGCTGTAATAGGACCTGAGCTTAACTCAATAGGTATAGCATTTAAAGCTACATTATCAGCATACCAAACAGTGTTTTCACTATTTGCGGTACCTGCTGCACTAATCCCAAATCCAATGTAAACAGTGCCACTTAGTTCAGTTCTGTCATTATCGATAGGGATTTTAATTTCTTCCCAACCAGTAGAAGCACCCATTGATCTATCAACACTTCCTATTACATCGTTTTCTCCACTGTCGTCAAGAAATGGACCTGATAGAGAGTCTTCTGAAACAACTGCTGAAATTGTTTTATAGCCAACGTCACCAGTGGCAAAGTATCCACTAAAAGATAGTGTATCGTAATCTGCAAGTGTTAAGCCACCCGGTATTGTAAATGCTAAAAATGGAGCGGCGTTATAATTATTTACTTCCACCTTTAATACGTTACTATATGTAACAGTATCTATAACCAGTGAATCAACAGTTGCTGATATATCACCAGCTTGCCAACTCGTTGTTCCATAGGGCTGCCCAAGGGTATCCCCATCAAAATTGTTGCTTTGCGCATATAAAACACTCGTACTTAAAAAAAGCATGAGCATAAAAAGTGCACTAATCGTAGTAAACCTTTTCATATTAATCCTCACATTTTGTTGTTGTTAAAATAGGGTATGCCTTGCGAGAGCATATTTCTCGCAAGGCATATAAGTCCTACTATTATTTGATAAGTGTTAATTTTCGGGTCAAGACAACTGCACCATCCTGAGTTTGTAAGCGGTAGAAATAAATACCACTTGAAAGATTTGAAGCGTTGAACGTTACCGAATGATTACCGGCTTGCTGCCGTCCTTCAAACAATGTCATTACTTCCTGCCCAAGAGTATTGAATACTTTTAGCTGAATGTCTCCTGCTTTCGGCATAGAGTATGGAATAACCGTGGTTGGGTTAAATGGATTAGGGTAGTTTTGACTCAATGTAAATCCATCTGGAGTACTCGCCTCGATTTCTGAACTTACAGTCACCCCGTTGTTTAAATAATCCTCTATACGCTCCCAGTCAGCATCTCTTTGATTAGCTTCCCAGTCAGCAAGCTGATCAGGGTACCAGTTTAGGTCACCCATAGGGTATCCGCCCCATGCTGCTGTTTGGTATTGGGAATTGTTATAAGCCATATTTTCCGGGAGAGGCCATTCTTGCTCAAATCCAGCAAGTGGTTTGTATGACCAGTCGATATCAGAGTTATCACTCCACTTAAACATTACAAACTGCAGCATTGTATCCTGATTTGTAGCAGGCACAATGAAATCAGCCGGGTCGTCATAAAAACTGGTAGTATCTATGGTCATCAGTGGAAATACATCATTCCCTTCACTGTCAGTTGAATCTATGTATTCAAATGTTTCAGGCCCGATAGCCGGAGACTCAAAACGAAGGAGAATATCGTTACGAGTCTGAATCTGCTCCTGACTCCATGGACTCTCCATGTACCAATCTTTCAGGTATTCTTCTTGATAGATCACATTATTACCGATGTAGATTTGTCGGTCTTGATCTGTGTAGTCAACTTCAAAACCTATTGAATCTACAAGAGTTGGGTTTTGAACTAAGCCTCCACCAAAAGGATTACATTCACCTGCATAAAAATCATCAATATCAGCATCAGTGCCGTCAGGGCATACGTCAACAGGTCTTTGACCTATCATGTTTGTGTTAACAAAAATGGAGTTCGTGATTGAAAGATCTTCCCACCAACCGGTCTGTATAGCCCACTCCAATGAGTTAATCATGGTCACGTGGTTTAGGTGGATATTGGAGGCGTACTGATTACCCTCCATCATCACGATGCGGCTAAGATTTGAAAACGTTGTATTTTCAAATAAAAGGCTGTCATAGTGAAATTCCGTGGATTGGTAAGGGAAAGAAACAGCTCTTCCATAATACTGGAAGTGAGAATCCGTCAGATTTCTGAAATATGAATTTCTAAAAACACCAACAAAATTATCGGCCTTAACGGTAATTGACCCACCCGATTCTGCACCAATTGGGAAGTAATCAAATATCACACCTTCAAAAGTTCCGTACTCTTTATCAGGCTCACTACCGGTGGCAACTGTATCCTCAAAAACAATTCCTGTTTGAACTTGATTACCTTGGATATCAGCACCTCTTACCCAAATATTCTCCATGACTACATCACCATAAGTTTGAATGATATAGGTTCTGTCAATTTCTTCTTCAGTCCAGACAATTTGTGGTGGAGCTGAATTTTGAATTGCCTCAGCATCACCTTGACCTGCTTTTAATGGCTTGGGTGCCACGATTTCAAGGTTCTCGCCGATATCCATAAAGATACTGCTTGTCAGCACGTACACTTCATAGGGAGATAACTTAAACACAGTGTTGTTTATATCTCCGTTAGCTTTTACATCCGTAATGGCTTGGTTTAAAGTTCCGTATGTAAAGTCGGATTCATAATAACCCTGTACCTCTACGGTATCTTTCTGTGCCATCAATGATGCACTACTGAATAATACTGCGAAAGAAATAAGTAGTAACAATCGCTTCATATTAACTCCTGTTTATTGTTATTAGTAAATTTCGTTTTTGTTGTGATTTAGTATCTGACCCTGAAGCCCAAATTAGCCGTCCACCCATAATTCTGGATATTCGTATCCCCATTTATAGATCGCTGCACCTGTTGATTATTAGCATTGTTCAGGTTGGTGACGTCTAAGAATATTTCACTGCTTCCGCCCAACATTTCCAGCTTATACTTAGCTGAATAATCTATTTTTAGATAGTCAGTACTGAATCGATCATTTTCGGGATAACGACCTCCACTGCCTCCAAATGTATTGGTAGTTAGTAGTACTGAGACTCTTGTAGAAAAACCTTTGTAGTCAAATCCCAGGTAAGTGTTCATAACGTGATTAGGCTGTCCTGCTAATCTTGATGTGAATGAAGAATCAACTAAGAAATCAATTCGCTCTGCATCACGTCCCTCACCTTCAATTCTAAAATCTTCATCATAAAAAGGTGTTTCTATTTCAGAAAAGATCCGTGCATAGTTAACACCAAAAACCATATTGTTGAAAGGCTTTGGCATGTACCAGAAGTTATGCTGGAAGTCGACTTCAATACCTCGTACTAATCCATCATTTGGGTTATTAAGTGGTTTGTTAACAGTAGCTGTTGCACCTGTAGAAGGGTTGATAGTCGGTGAAATTAAAAGTGATCCATCCTGACAGCTGTTTATAGAAGGATATTGTTCACCATACTTATCGCGGTAATACTGACTACAAACGAGTTGATAATTTGAAGTTTGGTCGATACCTGCTTCTTCAGCGAGATTTAGTTTGTAGCTCGCGTTGTAAACAAAGTTCTCAATTGTTTTCTGGAAAACCCCCAATGAAAGTAAGCCCAATTTATTTGCATGAAATGTTGCATTAATATCATGATTGTAGGCTTTGGCAGGCTCTAATTCCGGGTTACCGGTATAAATAGAATTGCCCTGAGTAATAGTAAATTTTGGTGATAGTAAGTTGTAATCAGGACGTGATAACGTTTGAGTGTAGGCATACCTCACATCCATCCAATCGGTAACGGAATACCTGGCTTGAACCATCGGCAACATAAAGCGATTTGTTGCGGTTGAGGTAGTGTCGTACATGATCTGAGCCTGAGCATTACGCTGATCACGGGCGTTATAAGCAAAGAATTCAGAGTTTACTTCCTCATACCTTACTCCACCAATAACCATTAGCTTAGATATGCTGATTTTGGACATGGCGTAAGTGGCAAAATAATTCTCATCATAAGAGTAATCATTGGATAGCTGTTGATAAGGGCCATCATACCATCCACCCTGAGCTCCAGAGCTTATCTCTGAATTAGAAGCATCAAAATCCGGGTTGCCAATCACATAGTTTAGAATATTAACTAACCGGTCTGTCGCTGATGCAAAATAAATGCTCCCAAAATTGTTACCTATAAAAGGGTCATACAAATCTTCATTCTGTGCTTGTAAAGTCGTTCCGGTAAAGAAGCCTTGATCATTAGTTTGAAGTCCAAACTCATCCCGCAACGTTCTTGCTAAGCTATTCGCAATACCACCATCAGTAGAGTTGGCGTTACCATCAAATCCTAGATATGGTGTTTCTTGATCTGTGGAAGTAGTTTGGTCAACATACTGTGCTCCGGTTTTGAAAAACCCATTAGCTGTTGAACCGATATTGAATGGGATTTCGAAATTAGCTTTATATGTGAATTTATCTTCTGCATAGTAGTTACTAAACAGGTTTCCGCTTCTTAGAATAACATTTTCAACCCCTCGAAAATTTTCCTGTCGACTAACCAAGTCTTCTGGTTGTACATTTTCCCGAGGTGCAGGGTTTACAGCTTGAGTTTGATTAAAAGCTAATACCGGAGAATCTTCTAACGTATTTCTTGCTCCTGTATAACTACCTGAAAAATCAACAACTAACCAGTCTAAGTCATAGTCCAAACGTAATGAATGCACTTGCTGCTGAATTTCGGTTTCACCTAGACTCAACCTCCAGTCCATACGTCCGTTGTTGTAGTTTACGCTCTGGTTATGATCCGTAAAGTCAGACCTTATGGAGGCAAACATATTCACGAACTTTAAGGAACCCTTGCCCAGGTCATAATCCATAATAACATTGGCCCCTAATCTATTTCGATTTTCCAGATGTCGGTTAAAGCTGACATTATTTACTTCCACAGGACGATATCCGGTTTCAGGATCCGCCTCTTCAATTGACCCTGCTATTCCATAGCCGGTATTTAAATTATCAGAGTTTCTGTCATACGACTCAGCATTAACTAAAGCGTAAACACCAAATTTGTTATTAAAAAATCGATCACTAACTGAACCAACGGCACGATAATTACCCAGCGTATTGCTTTTAGCTGTGTAACCTTGTTGCCACATAGCATCCCAATGGAAGCCTTCAGGTGCTTTTCTAAGCTCCATATTTACAGTTCCACCAATCGAGTTTGCATTCATGTCGGGAGTCAATGATTTGTAAACCTCAATCATGCGAATCATGTAAGGTGACACCATGGTCAAGTCAACACTACGATCATTATTCACTCGCCCTCCACCTGCATCAGGATTTGATGAAAGCCCGATTGATGAACTACCTGTTGAAGCTAATTGCACACCTTCAATTTCAATGGAATTGTATTCAGGAGAAAGTCCACGAATTACCACTTTGTTATCCTCTCCGGAACTTTGTGTAGTTGATACACCCGGGAGTCTGCCTAATGCAGAAGCTGCATTAAAGTCTGGCAGTTCTTGAATTTTAGTTTCAGATACTACATTGACAATATTATCAGACTGTATTTGCTGATTTATAGCCTCTATTTGCCCTTCTCGCTGTGCGCTAATTGTCACCTCATTTCCTTCCAGTGTCTCCTGCATCAATTCAGCATTAAATTCCAAAGTCTCACCTCCGGTAACCTGAATAACTTCTTCAACACTGTTGTACCCAATATAACTTATCACCAAAGTGTGCCCTCCGGCTGGAACCCTACGGATTGTGTACTGTCCATCTATATCTGTTGCAGACCCAATACTTGTACCTTTAATAGTGACATTAACACCAATCAAAGTTTCTCCTGAATTGGCATCTGTGATTGTACCTGTAATACGACCATTCCCTGAGGTAGAATTGCCCTGAGCAAGTGAGAAATTAACCCCCATAAAAAGGATAATTATTGACAGGGAGATCTGCTTGAAATTAAACATGGCTGCTTCTATTTAAATTTATTTAAATAACTTAGGCTTCAGTCTTTTTAAAAAGCGCTTACAAGCTTTCGCAAAAAAATATCCGCACATTTTTTTGTTTGCCCTATTAATATAATTATTGGGAGTAATAATAAAAATTAAATGAGCAACTTTTTTTTAATTATTGAGCAACTTTTGCTCAAAATCTTAGATGAGGTTTAACTGGAAAAGGTCATGCTAAAAATGATAAGACTAAGCCCTTGCCGCTTAATAGAATGCATGAAATGCCTTTTTAATCGTTAGAATAGCTTACTGAAAAGGTGTCTTTAAGAAAACAGAAAATATCTATCCCATAAAAAAACCCATGCAATGTTAAATATTTTAACCTTTGCATGGATTCTTTTTGTGCGCATAATTTCAGCGCTAATTTAACCCAAAAGTGTAAAATGACTGAAATCGCTTTTTTAACTATATGTACTGGTTAATGATATTTTCAAACAGCTCTTGCTTACCGCTGGTTCTTTTAGGCTCACCATTCTCAATTGCATAAGCGCGAAGGTCTTCCAGAGTTAGCTCTCCGTTTTCAAATGCCTTTCCTTTTCCTGAATCGAATGATGAATAACGCTGAGTACGTAGCTTCTTGTAATCAGATTTAGTCAAAATTTTATCTGCTACTAACAAACTACGTGCAAAAACATCCATTCCTCCTACATGAGCAATAAAGAGGTCTTCTAAGTCCGTAGAATTTCTTCTTCTTTTGGCATCAAAATTAATACCTCCGGTAGTAAACCCTCCAGCCTCCAGAATAACCAAAAGTTGCTCAACTGTTTCATAAATACTTGTAGGAAATTGATCTGTATCCCAACCGTTTTGATAATCGCCACGATTTGCATCAATACTGCCTAATAACCCGGCATCGGCTGCAACTTGCAGTTCATGCTGAAAAGTATGACTCGCCAACGTAGCGTGATTCACTTCAATATTCAGTTTAAAGTCTTTATCCAGTCCATAGTGACGCAAGAATCCTATTACTGTAGCCGCATCAAAATCATATTGGTGTTTGGTTGGTTCCATGGGTTTCGGCTCAATCAGGAAAGTACCTTCGAATCCATTCTTCCGGCCATAGTCTCTGGCTGCTTCAAGAAATTTAGCAAGATGATCCTGCTCTCTCTTCATCATGGTATTTAAAAGGCTCATATATCCTTCGCGGCCGCCCCAGAAAACATAGTTTTCCCCACCAAGTTCAATTGTAGCATCCAGCGCATGTTTAACCTGAGAAGAGGCATATGCAAGAACATCAAAATCCGGGTTTGTAGCAGCACCATTCATATAACGAGGATGGGAAAACATGTTTGCTGTACCCCACAACAATTTCACACCTGAAGCTTTCTGCTTTTCTTTTGCATACTCAACCATATCCTGAATACGCTTCTCACTTTCCAGAATATCCTCTGAAAGTTCAACCACATCCACATCATGAAAACAATAGTAGGGAACACCAAGCTTTGTGAAGAATTCAAAAGCAGCATCCATTTTTGCTTTTGCTGCCTCAATGGGATCGGTACTTGTAGCCCAGGGATGATGATGTGTTGCAGCACCGAAAGGGTCGGTACCGTTATCACAAAAGGTATGCCAGTAAGCCACCGCAAAACGGAAATGCTCTTTCATGGTTTTACCGGCCACTTTTTTACTTTCATCATAATATTTAAAAGCTAAAGGGTTATCTGATTCAGGACCCTCATACTTTATCTGGCCAACATTCTTGAAATATTCCTTATCTCCAATCAACGGTTTCATAAACTTAGTGTATAAATTAATATTAATTCTTTATCTCAAACAGCAACTGCTTGGTCTTCTGTTTGAATAATTTCATCAAGTGTGGTCTTCCACTCTGCATAAAGGTCTTTGTAAACCTTAACTTTATTTTCATCCGGTTTAATGACTTCAATCCTTTTCAGTGACTTAAAGGCCTCTTCTGCATTTTCATAAAACCCATCCCCTAATGCAGCTCCCCTTGCAGCACCGGCAGCTCCATCAGTATCATACAACTCAAGGGTTGTATTTGTGACGTTTGCAAATATCTGACGGAAAGCGCTGCTTAAGAATAAATTTGAATGCCCAACACGAATGGTCTCAACCGGCACATCCATATCAGCTAACATTTCAAAGCCAATGTTAAGAGCATAAACAATTCCTTCTAATCCGGCTCTGATTATATGAGCCGAGTCATGCTGATTGAAATCCATGTTCAACAAGTGTGCTCCTACTACTTCATTCTCCAACACTCTCTCAGCTCCATTACCGAATGGGAAAAACCGCACACCCTCTGCTCCTTCTTCAACCTGACCGGCAAGCTCATTCATTTGGTTGTAAGGCAAATTACTTTTTGATGTGTTTAGGAGCTTTCTTAGCCAGCTATACAAAATACCTGTCCCGTTAATGCAAATAAGGATTCCATTCCTCCTTTGCTCAACCGTGTTATTAATATGCAGAAATGTATTTATGCGTGATTTTCTATCATGCACATTTTTATCAGTGACAGCATAAATAACCCCGGATGTACCTGCTGTAGCCGCAACTTCTCCTGGATTTAAAACATTTAATGAAAAAGCATTATTGGGTTGATCCCCAGAGCGATAATTGATCTTTACATCCTCATTCAATCCCAAATCTTGTGCAACTTCAGAATCAACGGATACATTACCGCCTATTGCAGGAACCGTATCAGGAATAACATGCTCCTCTAAACCGAGGTGACCTAAAAGCTCATCATTTAGTTCTTGGTTTTCAAAATCCCAAAAAACACCCTCAGAAAATCCTGCTTCTGTAGTCGTAACTTTCTTACTGAGCTTCATTGCTATGAAATCACCCGGCAACATGAACTTATCCATCTTGCTAAAGATTTCAGGCTCATTTTCTTTTACCCAAGCCAGCTTTGAAGCCGTAAAATTACCTGGCGAATTTAGCAAGTGATTGAGACAATAAGACTGCCCCAGTGTTTCATATATCTTATTCCCCATTTCTACTGCACGGCTATCACACCAAATAATCGAGGGGCGCAAGACTTTTTGATTTTCGTCAACCATTACCAAGCCATGCATTTGGTAAGATATTCCAATGCCTTTAATTGCTTCGGAATTTACATCCGGTTTTGAAAGCAACTTCTTGTAGGCGGTAAGAAAATTGTGCCACCAGACTTCAGGATCTTGTTCTGCCCATCCCGGTTTAGGAGCATCAATTTTCATTTCTACTTCCGGATAGGTTACAGATGCGACAACTGATCCCAGTTCAGTACTTAATAAAGATAATTTAATTGATGAGCTACCAAGGTCAATCCCCAAGTACATCCTACGTTCCTCTTTTATTTTAAAATTTATTCCAAGAGCTCCAAGAAACTATAACAAAAAGATGAGCACTAAAACAACTTTTTGTGCATTATCAAACAACAATTTGCTCAAATAAATGTGCGGAGAAGATTTCAATCCCCACGGCATTTACTGCTTTAAATAACTCTAATCGGCATAAATAATATTTACTCTGAATAAACAATCTATCCAAATAGAGGAAAAAAAGAAACTGAGTGAGCAAATTTTTTTAAAATTTGCGTTAATTTTGCTCAGTTGTCTTCGACTAATTCTTTAGATATGACTCGTGTACTAGACTGACGTACTTTTAACGAAACCGGCACCAAGCTTACAATACCTTGATGATTCACAGGCTTTTCCAAGCGGTTTAGCAAAGTATCAATGGTATTTTCTGCAAGCCTTGTGTAATTAGTTTCTACTGAACTCAATTTTGGATAATGATTTTCGCACATTGGAAGATTATCGTAACCTACAAGTGCAATATCATCCGGAAATTTATACCCTGCCTCGCGTGCAGTCTCCATAAACCCAAGTGCCATTGCATCATTTGCAGTAAATATAGCCTCAGGTTTTTCTTCTAATTTTTCAAATGCGTGAAAGGCTTCAATTCCTGCATTTAACCTATAATCTCCTTTATAATCCCAGACCAGACTCACGTCATCATGACTCTTAACAAAATCGGTGTAACCGTTTGTCCTGAAACGTGCTTCCGGCATTACATGTGGTCCTTCTATAATTCCAAGTTTTCGATAGCCTTGCTCATATAAATGCCTTGCAGCTAAAATTGCTCCTTGGTATGCATCAAAAGTCACCGTATCAAGAACGGAGTTGTCAATATTAGAACATGAGATAATTGGGAAGTCTTTGGGAGTGGCATGTAAAATATGCAAATACTGTTCTTCTTTTAGCTGAGGTACAAAAATCACAGCCGCTGCATATCCTAATAAGCGTAATTTTTCAATTAAAGAGCCGACTGAATCAATGTCGTGTGTTACACTAAAAAGACTAACTGTTATTCCCTTTTCCCGAGCAGCCTCTGTGAATCCATTAAAAAACGAAGCGTAAAATTCACCGGGGTGAAACTGAGTGATCAGCGCAATATTTGGTGGCTGATTCTTAGGAAGCTTTCTTCCGTTCGTAGGAAGCGGGTAACCCAACTTGTGAGCTGAAGCTAAAATCTTTCTTCTATTTTTTTCAGAGATACGCCCCTCACCCCGAATGGCTCGAGAAATTGTTGATACAGAAAAACCTGTAGCTTCAGAAATATCTTTTAAAGTAACTTTCATTTTGTGCTTTTTACATTGGGCAATATTTGCTCAAAAATAGTGTAAAATATAATGGATTAAAAAGTACATTTTTCACAATACTTAACACATTCCCTTCTGATACTATTCAAGAAAGAGTTTTTTGAATATTTCTAAGAAAAAAAAGAACACGTTTGTGAAAAAAATTACCAATTGAAAAGTGTACCGTCCTCTTTTCTGTTTACCGGCAGATAAGCTCGTTCGTATGGATATTTTGAGGCTTTTTCTTCATCAATGTCTACTCCTAATCCAGGTTTATTCTCTTCCAAATACATAAAACCGCCCTTAAATTGATAGCTGTTTGGGAATAATTCTTGAGTCAACTCATTGTGGGGCATGTATTCTTGAATGCCAAAATTATTTATCGATAAATCGAAATTTAGAGCAGCCGACATGGTAATAGGTGATAAGTCTGTAGCACCATGAAACCCGGTTCGTACATGATAGATCTCAGCAAATGAAGCAATTTTCTTCATATGCGAAATCCCCCCACCCCTTACTATTGATGTCCTCAAGTAATCTATAAGCATTTCTGAGATCAATAACTGAGCATCCCACACTGTATTAAATACTTCACCAACGGCTAATGGAGTAGTGGTGTGCTCCCGAATAATTCTAAAGCTTTCCTGAAGTTCAGCCGGAGTACAATCTTCCATCCAAAAAAGATGATATGGCTCAAAATCTTTACCGAGCCGGGCAGCTTCTATGGGTGTTAAACGGTGATGACAATCATGCAGAAAATGAGGTTCGTCTCCATAAGTATCTCTCAATTCCTTGAACAACTTTGGGATGAAATTCAGATACTTTTCTGTAGACCATAAGCTTTCTTTGGGCAGATCACCCCTTACCGCAGGCTCATAATTGTCTTTTGTTTTTGAAACGCCATAAGTGCTTTCAATACCCGGAATTCCACTTTGTGCTCTTACTGCCTTGTAGCCCTCATCTAAATGACGGCCGACTTCATCTACCGTTTCAGCAATATCTTTACCATTAGCGTGACCGTACACCATAATCGCTTCCCGGGATTTACCTCCCAGTAAATTATAGACAGGGGTATCAAGCATTTTTCCTTTGATATCCCAAAGTGCCATGTCAACTGCAGCTATTGCAGACATGGTTACCGGACCTCTTCTCCAGTAAGCCCCTTTATAAAGGTACTGCCAAATGTCTTCAATCCTTGATGGATCGCGACCGATTAAGCATGGTATTACATAGTCTTCCAGGTATGAAACCACAGCTTTTTCACGTCCATTTAATGTAGCATCTCCAAGACCATAAACTCCTTGGTCCGTATAGATTTTAAGTGTAACAAAATTACGGCCAGGACTGCATACAATTACTTTTGCGGACTCAATAGTTGACATTATTCCTATTCTTGAACTTTGAAATGATTATTTGCTACATCAATTAAAGCATGAAATGCCGGCTTTGGCTGATTATCCCGATCAAATAACAATGAATAATTAACTCTTTCAGTCGGCAGGTAGTTGAGCCATGTACCATTATCAGAAACACCCCAAAATGTAACTCTGGTTAAAACATCGCTATGTTTAAGGTATAGCTCAAAAAGGTCTTTGTGTACTTTCGTGAACTCTTCCTCTACTTCTTCCGGCAGTCCATCCTGGTAAATATCTGTCCCTTCCTTCGTGGGGCCGTCTTCACTCCAGGCTGACGGTAATACATTTAAATCCAGTTCTGTAATCATCACATCAACCCCAAGGGATGATAAGTCAATAATGGATTGTTCTATCTCTGAAAACTCCGGGAAGTTTCTTAAGCTATAATGACTTTGCGATCCCACACCGGTAACAGGCACGCCTTCATCCAACATTTTTTGAAGGTGTTTGATGATTCCCGCCCTTTTTTCAGGATTCTCCATATTGTAATCGTTATAGTATAACTGTGCATCCGGATCAGCTTCATGAGCATATTCAAATGCTTTCGAGATGAAATCCTCACCAATAATTTCAAACCAGCGAGATTCTCTGAAGCTGCCATCTTCATTAAATGCTTCATTTACCACATCCCAACCATAGACTTTTCCTTTATAGCGGCCAACTATTGTTTGAATGTGATCTTTCATTCGATTGAGTAACGCTTCCCGAGTCAACTCATCCCCGTCTTCATCTTCAAAGACCCAGTCCGGCACCTGACTATGCCAAACCAACGTATGAGCGACTATTGTTTTGCTTTCTTGCTGAGCAATATCAACTAGCCGGTCAGCTGCTTCAAAATTATATACTCCCGGACTTGGATGTATTTCTTCCCACTTCATCACATTTTCTGGAGTGATAACATTGAAGTGTTTTAGACCTAATTCAAGTCCTTCTGGATCAGGGATGATTTCTCTAGAATAAAAATATCCTCTTCGGTCAGCACGTACAGTATCTCTGGTGAGCTCCGGTGCATTAGCAAATATTTGAGCCCGATTTAAAGCAGTTCCAATCAAAAAAGCATCTTCATAAGCCTTATACAAAGATTGGGTTTGTTCTTCTTGTTGGGTACACGCCTGTAAGCTTAAACCGAAGATAACAATGACCAATATAAAGACGCTTCTGGTTTTTGACCTCAAACTCATTGAGTGTATGGATTTCATTTTAATCTCTTTTTGATCTAGATGACTTTATTAATTTACGTTGTTGGAGTTGCCGTATCCAACTCTCCTCGACGAGCTTCAAGCTCAATTTCAATCTCTTCCATTTTATCTCCATCAAGTGGATAAAACGTCATAAGCAAAGCCCCAAGCACGCCAATTACAGCGGCTACAACACCGATTAAAAATATTATGCCATAAATGGTTTCATCAGTTTGCACCTCATTTGCCTGAAAGTTATAGTAACCTAACACCCAACCGGTTAAAGCCCCACCAAGGGCAACACCCATCTTAAGTGCAAAAAGAGACGCTGCCATAATCAAACCTGTAGCACGGCGCCCAAACTTCCACTCACCAAAGTCTGCAGTGTCTGTATAAATTGCCCACTGTAATACTGAAACCGGACCAAAGAAAAACCCAGATAAAATATTACTGATGTAAATAAGATCTGTCTGGGACTCATCTAACAAGAAGAACGGAAGGCAAAAAATTGCACTCAACATCAGAGCTCCCACATATGTCTTCTTCTTGTCAAACATTTGAGATAAAAACTTGGTGCATAACGCTCCTAATAAAGTAGCAAGAGCCCCTGTTGTTAGGAAAGAAGATATTCCAGGACTAATTCCTACCATTTCCAGAAACCCTACCGAGTGCTCCCCCAAATAGTAGTCAATATAGTACGGAGTAGTCCCCCCTTTAATTACCACATACATCAACTGGAAAACAGTTGCACCGGCAATCAAAAGCCAAGGCAGATTATTCAACAAATCTTTTCCGTCTGTTTTGATATCTATTTTTGACGACTTGGGCGGCTCGACCCGTTCTTCTGTAGTAAAGAAAGTAAATAAGAATAAGCCGGCTGCAACTAAGCCATAAAGCCCCATTGTCCACATCCACCCTACCTGTTCATTTCCATCACCAAAGAAACCAACCAAAGGCTCTGTAAGACCTGTCACAACTAATAAACCACAATAAGCCGCAACGAATCGATACGATGAAATCCCGGTTCTTTCGATTGAATTAGGAGTGATAACACCCATAAGAGCTGCATAAGGAACATTAATAGCCGTGTACATCGCCATCATCAATGTGTAAGTGATATACGCGTAAACGATCTTTCCAGTGTCCCCGAAGTCTGGAGTGACAAACATAAAGAATCCAACAACGGCAAAAGGGACAGCCAGCCAGAGCAAATAAGGACGGAATTTACCGTACTTAGATATTGTACGATCTGAAATAATACCCATAATCGGGTCAGTCACCGCGTCAAATATTCTGGTAACCAAAAACATGGTTCCTGCTACACCCGCCGAAATCCCAAACACATCTGTGTAGAAAAAGAGCAGGTAGTTGACAAATGTTTGAAAGAATAGATTGGAGGCTGCATCACCCGCACTGTATCCAATTTTTTCTACTACGCCTATTTTTGCACGTTCTTTTTTCATTCGGGTGTTTTTAAGATGTTAATTAATCACTGACTATTATTCCTTACTCCATTACCTCTCGGTAAATCCTAACTAAGCATTTAGTTAGTTGCTATATCTTTCAACGCCTCAACTGCCGGCTTTGGATTTCCTTCACGATCGAACAACAGCGGATAATTAGTTCGACCCGGCATTGGCCAGCCATTTTTCCATGAATCCCCATCGGTAACACCCCAGGTTGTTACGCGGTTAATCACATCAGACTGCTTATGAAATACTTCAAAGAGCAATTTAAACTGGTCGGTCTGTTTTTGCACCATAGAGTCGGGTAAATTTTCTGTGTATGGATTAAGTTCATCCCTAAGTTCTGCCCTCCTGCTAATATCCGCTCCGGTGTATTGAAATGGTGAAGGAAGCACATCAATATCTAATTCAGTAATAGCTACAATGCCAAGCTCACCAAATAAATTAATGCTTCTTTCCAGCGCTTCTTTAGTTGGATAATCGAGTCCATAATGCCCTTGCATTCCTATTCCTGTAACCCTGACTCCACTGTCCTGAACTTCTTTGACCCATTCGGCAGCAGCATCTGCTTTATCCGGTAGGTGAAGGTTGTAATCATTATAATAAAGCTCAGCTTCAGGATCGGCTTCATGTGCAAACTGAAATGCTTTGGCTATATAATCTTTTCCAATGATATTATACCAAGGTGATTCCCGGATTGTACCATCATCATTCACAGCCTCATTTACTACATCCCATCCATCAATTTTACCTCTGTATCTGCCAACTACGGTATAGATATGATCTTTCATTCGAGCCAGTAGTTCTTCTCTGCTAATTGGATTTCCTTCTTCATCTTCAAAAACCCAATCCGGAGTTTGGCTGTGCCAGACCAAAGTGTGCCCAACGATAAACATCTCATTTTGTACTCCGAATTCAACAAACTTATCAGCTTCTTCAAAGTTATAGGTATCCCGTTCCGGATGGATATTCTCCCACTTCAAATCATTTTCAGGAGTAATTGAATTAAAGTGCTCTTTTAGGATAGGAAGGGCTCTGGCATCCCGCCCTGAATATTGACTAGTATTTACAGCGGCACCTATATAAAAGTCATCTTTATATGCATCTTTTAGTCCGTCAGTTTGTTGTTTCTGAGTACAACCAACGGCCAAAAATAAACCTATTAATAGGAGAACGAGATCACGCATAAATTTCCTTTGCTTTAATAATACCTGGGGTCAGGTACATATTCTGTTTGTTCAAGTTTTTTATAGTATTCCAAATCATGCTCGGGTTTTTCCAAGCCTTCCGGTATTGGTTGATGTGAAAAAGTCTGGAAGTATAGCACACATGAATTTCTCCACCGGACGGCATCTTTTTCCTGAATTTTGAGAAGTGCTTTTACATGTTTGAATCTCTCATCATCAATCAAGCCCTCTATGCTATTCCACTGCTCCTGCATCCATCGCACCGTATCTACACCGGCATAATATTTATGCACCAATTCTTCCCAAAGGTTTCTTCCGGAATCCATTTCGTAATCCCAACTAACATGGTGGAACCATAATAACAGATCTTCCGGAGTGGTCTCTATTTCACTAAACTGACTTTGGAGTGGTTGATTATATTGCTCAATGGCGTTGGATCCTGTTTCGGTTCTGTCAAAGCCTAAGCCTTCTTCATCTGCCTTATGATAATATACCGCTGTCCAGTCTGGTCGCGGGAGATCAGAAGTCCAAGGGGCAGGTCCGTAGTGATGGCCCTGAGCATATAAATGGGTTAGACCTAATGGCGATCTGTAGTTGACACCAGCCTCTCTCGACTTCAGCATAACATCTTTGATTGGCTCAACAAACTCATTGTTATTTGTGAAAGTCATTTTGAGCCATTCATCTGCAATTTGATCAGCACTTAGAGTATAGTCCCAAGCTAATCTACCAAAGGCATACCAACTCGACTGCACAAACGGATGCCCCGTCCAGTTTCGGTCTGTTCCTAAATTCACTACTCCGGCAATTCCTGTATGCTCATAATCAAAAACTTCGCCGGAGATTACCTTGCCTACGGTCGAGCCTTCGCCCTTGGCATAAGTATCGGCATCTACAGCTTCTTCAAATAAGGTACCCATGTAGGCCAGGTGGTTTGCGAAACCAAAATATTCCTGTGTTATCTGAAGCTCCAGCATGGTACTGGTTTCCTTCATTGCTCCAAACAACGGCGAGAAAGGTTCCCTCGGCTGAAAATCAATTGGGCCATTCTTAACCTGGAGAATCACATTCTTGTTAAATTTACCATCAAGCGGAAGAAACTCATCGTAGGCTTCTCTAAATCGATCTGTTTGTTCAGGGCTATAAACAAAAGCTCGCCAGATAACTACACCATCATGTGGGGCTACAGCTTCTGCCAATACATTCGCTCCCTCTGCATGATTCCGATTGTACTTAAACGGTCCGGGTTGACCTTCGGAATCCGCTTTAACAAGAAATCCTCCAAAGTCAGGAATACGGCTATATATATCATTCGCTGTTTCTTTCCACCATGCCCTTACGTTTTCGTCTAGAGGATCAGCTGTATCGAGACCTCCAATAGTAATCGGAGCCTGATAGTTAATTGAGATAAAAACTTTTATTCCGTAGGGTCTGAAGATGTCTGCAAGTACTTTTACTTTATCCAGGAATTGATCAGTTAAGATACGAGCATCAGCGTTTACATTATTAAGAACAGTACCGTTAATTCCCATAGAGGCATTGATACGGGCATAATCAGTATATCGAGGATCTTTATATTCGGGAAGAGTTCCCCAGTCCCATAGTGAAAGACCTGCATAACCTCTTTCTACAAGCCGGTTCAAGTTGTCCCAATGGTTTAAAACCCTGTGCTGTATCTTCGGAGAAGATGTAATAGATATATTTTCAAAACTCTGATGTGTTTGAATCATTCTTAAAAGATGAAAAGTACCATACAAGGTCCCAATGTCAGAGTTTGCCGCTACTGTAATAGCCGTTTTACCATTGCTCTTTACATTTCGAATGATAAATCCTTCATCACCAATCTTTGCCAGTTCATTTTCTAAACCGGCATTAGCAATAAATTCAGAGGTAGTAGGAGTTCCTATAATTAAATTCCCACTGCTATTTATCAAAGATTTGAATTCAATATTCTTTCCCAATAAACCGGACAAACCTTTTTTCAACTCTATACTGATTACTTTCATAGTCTGGCTTTCGCCTTTAACTATGACATTCTTAAATAATAATCTGTATTCCTTTAATAATTCAGGAGAATCTATCTTCTCATATCTAAGCCAGGTTTCATAGCCATCTTCCGCATATAGATTACTAAATAGATTCAACCCGATAACTAGCAGTACTGAAGTGAAGAACCTTTTTGTATAGTTTGAATTAAAAGCCAATTGAATTCCCTCCGTCTACAGGTAAATTTACACCCGTTACAAATTTCGCTGCATCTGAAGCAAGGAACACGGCTGCCATTGCAATATCTCTTGCTTCTCCTAATTTCTTCATTGGTGTACGTTCTAACACTCTTCTTTCACGGTCAGGGTCAGAATCAAAGGCTTTTCTAAGCATTGGTGAATCAATAAAGCCAGGAGCAATAGCATTAACTCGTATTCCCTCTGGAGATAAGTCAACAGCTAAGGACTTTGTCATCCCAAGTACTGCAGTTTTTGATGTGGTATATGCAGTAACCATTGGGATTCCATAAATAGCGGCCATTGAGGTAATATTTATTATAGAGCCTCTTTTTCTCCTCTTCATTCCCTTAGCAACTTCTCTTGTTAACGAGAATAATCCATTTACATTAGTCTGAATTATATTCTGGAATTCGGCATCTGTGACTTCAGTTAAAGGCTTTTTCATATTTATGCCGGCGTTGTTAACCAATGTGTCTATCTCTCCAAATTCAGACTCTACTTTTTCTACAAACAACGGTAACTCTTCAACAACCGAGACATCACTTACTATATAGCTTACTTGGTCACCTAATTCACCCGATGCATCTTTAAGAACGGTTTCCGATCTCCCTGTAATTATTACTTTAGCACCGGCCTCTACAAAAGCTTTTGTGATACCAAAACCTAATCCTGTACCACCACCCGTCACTATTGCCAGCTTATTTTTAAGACTAAATAATTTGTCAGACATAAATAATTTATTTTTTAAAAGTCTTCTTTTGGTTACATGTAGAAATACACAACCGAATTAGTTTAGTATTACTTAATCAACACCACTTACTCCCACAAAAAACAACTGCCCCATAATACTCTAATTCTACACACTACTCCATATAAATGTTTTGCACAAATTTTGCCCAACTTGAAAAAGTAAAGTCAGTCGATATCATAGAAAACCATATTAAATACTAATTATTCCGATTATCGAATATATTTAAAAGGCTGATATAATGAAAAAAAGATGAGCAAATTATATTGGCGAATAAAGCAAATTTTGTTCATTCCTGTATTTAACCAATTATAGGTAAGCGTCGGTTAAAGACATAAAAAAACCCTACACCTGTTTAGGTATAGGGTTGTATAAAAAATAAAGAAGGCGACGACCTACTCTACCGCGTGTGCAG
>CERN01009527.1_pt1 | contig 65734 bp, 57 predicted proteins | sample 530761 | NCBI WGS metagenome assembly CERN01 (sample SAMEA2620947, study PRJEB7988) | marine metagenome | isolation source: saline water (ENVO:00002010), including | reverse complement strand
ACCGGCCTGTCACGCCGGGGGTCGCGGGTTCGAGTCCCGTCCGCTGCGCCATTTCCCCCTCCTGCAGTACCTTATTTTCCCCTGTATCAAGTACGCCTCTGTACTCGTTCACATTCCCGTTTCTTCCGGTAGCCGGACGTTTAAAGCCCTGCTAAGCTGGCGCTTCTTTTCGCCCGTAAAGGGCCTGTCTACTGAGGTAAGCATGAAGCGTAATCTGCTGGCAGTCAGCATTGCAGTCGGGGCTCTGGCTCTGGCCGGTTGTAACAAGGATGAACCGGAACTCACTACTCCCATTCAACAAGCGTCTTACGGCATCGGCCTGAACATGGGTCAGAGTCTGCTGCAGGACGGTTTGGGTGATATCGACCCGCAAGCGCTGGCGCTGGGCCTGCAGGATGCCCTGGGCAGTCAGGAGCAGCGTGTTGGTGATGAAGAGCTGACTAACGCTTTCAACGAGTTGCAGCAGCGCTCCCAGGAGCGCGCCGAGGCGCTGGCTCAGGAAGCGCTGGATGCCAACAAGAAGTATCTTGAAGAGAATGCCGCCAAAGACGGCGTGACCGAAACCGACTCCGGCCTGCAGTACGAGGTGGTGACATCTGGTGATGCGGACGGTCCGCAGCCACAGGCTGATGACGTGGTTGTCGTTCACTACGAAGGTCGCCTGCTTGATGGCACCGTGTTCGACAGCTCCGTTCAGCGTGGTGAACCGGCCGAGCTGCCGGTGGCTGGTGTGATTCCGGGTTGGGTTGAAGTGCTGCAGATGATGCACGTTGGTGACAAGTGGACTGTTACCGTGCCGGCCGAGCTGGCCTATGGTCCGCGTAGCCCGAGTCCGGTCATCCCGCCGAACTCCATCCTGGTGTTCGACATGGAACTGATGTCGATCAAGCCGCGCGGCGAGTAAGCGCGCGGTAACACGTTGGAATGCCCGGTGCAAGGCCTCCGGGCGTTCCCGTGTTACCTTTATGCACATTCTTCGGTAACGTCCGCTGTTTACTTTCCGCTGTTTTTCTGATCCCGCTTCTTCTCGCTAACTCGCTGAAAAAACTGCATTTTTTGCTTTGGTTAAAATGTGCGCGGTTTGACTGCAGGCGCATGTAAACGGGCGTTTGAGCGACTTTTCCTGATTTTCTTCACAGACTTATCCACAGAAGCTGTGGGTAACCTCGAGGTTACTGGTAGCGGTCTACCAGGTCGGTGATCTGCCCCTCTTCCAGCAGGCGATGAATGGCATCAATCAACCGCCGGTGGTTCTCCGGTTGTCTCGGCGTGGCGCAGCGCAGGGCGAAGCGTTCGATTTCCCAGTCGCTGATGCGGATGTCGGCCGGCTTGCCAAGCAGATAGTGCTGCAACGGCCGACGCAGCTCTACGGTCGCGTCTAGACGGCGGCGTTCCAGCATCTTGAGGCGGGTATTGAGATCGCGGACGTCGTGGCGAGTCAGTTGGCCGCTCTCGAACGCGTCCGTGAGCTTGTTGCTGTAGTGGTAGCCCAGTGTGGTACCCACCATAGCCCCTCTGAGGTCATTTATGCTGGAGGGGGGCTGGCTGGTGCTACGCGTGGCGATGACGTCAGCGTCCTCATACAGCACCTCACTCCAGAGCATCTGCTCGGGGTGAGTGTGCCAGGAGGGTTGGGTATTGCAGATAATGTCGATTTGCCCTCGGTTGAAGGCGTCGTCGATCCGGTTGTTGGGTACCGGGATAAACTGCACCGAGCGGTCAGTAGCATTGGCTACCAGCTGACCAAGGTCTTTGGTCAGGCTGGATTGCAGGCTGGCGCCGTCCATCACCACATACGGAGGCGGATCTGAAGGCGAGAAGCCCCATATGATGGGGGCGGCAAGGCTGGAAGCCGACCACGGCAGCAACAGCGCCCCCAGATAGATTGGTATCAGCCTCACGATATGACCTGTATCTTGGACTTACCTAAGCATAGATCAACGCCGGTATTCAGCTACACAGATTGAGGTGTCGCTCGCTGTCGTCGAGACCGTCAATCGGTAGATCCTGAATGACCAGGCTGAAGCCCCGCTGCCGTTTTGCCTCGTGCTTTGCCCTGGACGCCAGTTCGGCCAGACGTGCCGGGTCGAACTGGCGAGCGCGGCTTCCAATCAGGGGCAGAATGCCGATCGACAGATTCAGCAGATCATGGCTGCGCCAGCGGCCCTCCCGGTCGGGTGCGGTGAAGCTCCGGCTTTGCAGGTGCTCGGCCCGGTACAGGGTGCGGCATAGCTGCTGGAAGCGGTTATCCAGGCTATTCAGGCGCTCCCGCCAGTCGTCACTTTGCATTACCAGGATGAAGTCGTCGCCGCCGATGTGGCCGACGAAGTCGCAACGCGGATCACAGAGCTCGCGCAGCAGCTGCGCGAGGCCAAGCAGGATTTCGTCACCCTTGCCATAGCCATACAGGTCGTTGAATGGCTTGAAGTTGTCCAGGTCGATATAGCACAGCTGGGCATCGACTCCGCGCTCCAGCAGGCGTTGCAGGCACTGCTGGATCGGTATATTGCCAGGCAGCAGGGTCAGCGGGTTGGCGTGTCTTGCCTGCTGCAGTTTCAGCTCGGTGATCTGACGGAGCACGTCGATCCCGCGTCCCAGTCCCTTGTAAATACCCTGATCGACAATGATGAAGTCATCCTCAAGGCGCTGGCGAGCGCGGCTCGTCAGCAGTCGGCTGACACGTTGCAGGCTCTGACGGATATCCACGATCAGGCAGTCGGGGTCCATCAACTGTCGAATCGGCTTGCGGCTGTGGATTTCCTGGGCAAAGGGCTTGAGCATGATATGGCTCAGGGCATGCCGTTGCACTGCGCCGACGGGGTGACCCTGCTCATTGATGATCGCCAGGGTGTTGAGGGTTGGCTGCTGCTGAAAGCTGTCGAGGACGGTCTGTACTTTGGTGTCGTCCGGTACGCCCGGTATGGGTAGCAGCAGGCTGTGAATCGGTGCGTCATCCACCACGCTGGACGGACTCTGGCCGATGCGCTCGCCTAGCTGGATTTCGTCGACGCGCGGGTGGCTGTCTGGGCGTCCGAGCAGGTAGCCCTGAACCCAGTCGATGCCTATGTCCTCCAGTACTGCCAGCTCTTCGGGCTGCTCGATACCCTCTGCGATAACGCAGGCACGGGACGCTTTGGCCATATGCAGGATGGAGGCGACAAACTCCCGTTTTACCGGGTCTCGGTGAATGCCATCGATAAAATGGCGGTCGATCTTCACAAACTCCGGTTGCAGCTCTGACCACAGGCGCAGGCTGGAATAGCCAGCCCCAAGGTCATCCAGTGCGATGGAGAATCCCATGTCGCGATAGTGATGCAATGCGCTGCGCAGCAGTGACAGGTCCTCGATAGGTGCCTGCTCCGTCAGCTCAATGACGACCTGGTCTGGCTTGAGTCCATTGCGCTGCAGAATCTCCAGTGTCCGCCCCGGGTAGTGCTGATGCTCAAGCAGGCTCTCCGGCGAGACATTGAGAAATAGCTTGCCCGGCAGGTTCAGGTTGCAGAAGCGGCTGACCGCGCGATCCCGGCAGAGCATCTCCAATTCGGTCAGGATGCCGTGGTGGCGGGCTGCGGCGAACAGGGTGAGCGGGGAGTGCAGCGGGCTGTCGGACGGACCGCGGCTGAGTGCCTCAAAACCGACAATACGCTCTTCCAGCGTCGAGACGATCGGCTGAAACAGGCTGGTGACCGCGCCGCGGTTGAGTATGGAGATGAGGGCCTGACGTTGTTCGGACACGGTCATAGAGGTTCCCAGGCAAATGAAAGTGGCCGTACCTGGCCGCCCGGGCTCGCGCTAGAGGCGTGCGCGGGATTCGTCCTGACCGCGCAAGTGTGTCACTGGGGTGTGACAGAAGGATGACAGTATGATTGCCATCCGACGGCATGGGCCATCGGATGGCGGCTGGAGGGAGTCAGTCGACGGTCGCGACCTGATGCTCGAGTTGCAGCAGGTCGAGCAGAATGTGACTGGTCTCGACCAGGAAGGCATCGTCCTGGGCCGGGTTTTCCTCTTCCTCGCTGTGGTCGGGCTCCAGCAGCGGGTCGCGGTTCTCCAGCGTACTTAGCGGCTCTTCGCCCCGCGCAGTCAGTCGCTGGTTTTCCAGTGCGAGCAGGCGGGCCTCATAGTCGTCCTGGCGCTGCTTGCGCTTGGCTTCATTCAGCGGGACGGTCTGTTGTGCGCGAATCTCGGCATCCAGGTTGATGCGGGCCAGGGTGTAGATGAAGTCCGGGTCCTTCGCTGCACGCGCCTCGTGCTGTTTCTGCAGCTGCGAGATAAACGGCTGCAACTGGCTGCTGGCGCGGAAGCGCGCCGGCGCAATGGTATCCCATGGCATCGCGTGGGGCAGGGCGCTTTCGCCAATTTCCTTGCTGTCGAGCAGCGACGGGTAGCTGATGTCCGGTACCACACCCCGGTGTTGGGTGCTCTGACCGGACACCCGGTAGAACTTGGCCAGGGTCAGCTTTAGTTCACCGTGGTTGAGCGGCTGGATTGATTGCACGGTGCCCTTGCCGAAGGTGGACTCGCCGATGACCAGTGCGCGGCCGTAGTCCTGCATCGCGCCGGCGAAAATTTCCGAGGCCGAGGCAGACAGGCGGTTGACCAGCACGGCCAGCGGGCCGTTGTAGGCGATACCGGCTTCCGGGTCGTCCAGTTGCTGGACCTGACCCTGGCTGTCGCGCACCTGCACGGTGGGGCCCTGGTCAATGAACAGGCCGGTCAGCTCGGTTGCCTCCTGCAGTGAGCCGCCACCGTTATCACGCAGATCCAGCACGACGCCGTCCACATTCTGGGTGCTCAGCTCGCCAAGCAGGCGGCGCACGTCACGGGTGGTGCTGCGGTAGTCGGGGTCACCCTGGCGGTAGGCCTTGAAGTCGATGTAAAAACCGGGCACCTCGATCACACCGATGCGGTAATCGTGGCCTTGCTGGTTGATCGTGATGATCGACGATTTGGCAGCCTGATCCTCCAGCTTGACCGCTTCGCGGGTCAGCTGGATTACCTTGCTGGTCAGATCGCCCGGCGGGTTGCTGGCCGGGATGACTTCCAGGCGCACGGGCGAGCCTTTGGGGCCGCGGATCAGCTTGACGACTTCGTCCAGGCGCCAGCCAACCACATCGACCATGTCGTCGTTACCCTGGGCTACGCCGATGATCTTGTCGCTGGTTGCCAGCTGCTGGCTGCGCTGTGCAGGCCCCGCCGGTACCAGACGCACGATCCTGGTGTATTCGTTGTCGCTTTGCAGTACCGCACCGATACCCTCGAGCGACAGGCTCATGTTGATGTCGAAGTTCTCGGCGTTCTCCGGCGAGAGGTACTGGGTATGCGGATCGTAGACCTGGGCCATGGCATTTATATAGCTCTGGAACAGATCCTCGGAGCGGGTCTGGTTGATCCGGATCTGCTGGCCACGGTAACGCTTGCCCAGCAGCTCCCTGATTCCGGCCATGTCCTTGCCAGCCAGCTTCAGGCGCAGTACCTCGTCCTTGGCCTGTGCCCGCCAGAGTTGTTCAAGACCCTGTTCGTCAGCGACCCAGGGCGCGTCTTCGCGATCAACCAGAATCTCCTGGTCGCTGCTGAAGTCAAGCGTGTCCAGCTTGTTGTCGATCAGGTCCAGGGTGAAGGCCAGACGCTGCTGGACGCGCTGCAGCTGGCGTTTGTGCATGGCGAAGCCAACGCTCAGATCGCCAGCCTTCAGCAGGTCGTCGAAGCGCAGACGATTGCCGGCGAAGGCATCGATATCCTGCTGGGTAAACAGGCTGCGCTGGGGGTCGAGCTGCTTGATATAGGTGTCATAGATCTGGGCAGACAGATCGTCGTCCAGACGAATGCGGTTGTAGTGGTGGCGGCGCAGTAATTCGACGGTATTCAGGCTGGCAATGACCTGATCCCGGGTCGGCTGCAGTGAATCGAGGTCGAGGGCTTGATTCTGCTCGGCCGAGAGCACACTGCCGCTGAAGCTCAGCAGGGCAATGAGACAGGACTGGCGCAGGAGAGGGAAACCTTTCATCTGGGGTATCGTGTCCGGAGAGAGTATGCTTTTGGAGTTCCGACGGGAGCGCAGAGTTCCCGCGTATGGCCACTATTGAATGAACTATGGAGGTAGCGTGAGAGGATTGCAAGCTGAGGGCGGAGAGCTGTCCTGGCAGGTCCAGCCTGCTGCAGAGCTGAAACCTGGCGAAGTTCGCGTTCGTGTGATGGCCGCCGGTTTGAACCGCGCCGACCTGCTGCAGAAAGCGGGTATGTATCCACCGCCACCCGGGGTAACCAGTGTGCTGGGCCTGGAGTGTGCCGGCGAGGTGATCGAGGTAACCGAAGGGGCGCGCTGGAAGATCGGTGATCGCGTGTGTGCGTTGCTGGCCGGCGGCGGTATGGCTGAAGAAGTGGTGGTTGACCAGCGCCATCTGCTGGCGGTGCCGGACAACCTGAACTGGGCCGAGGCGGCAGCCATTCCGGAGGTGTTCAGCACCGCCTGGTTGAATGTGTTTGTGTTGGGCAATGCGCGCCCGGGCGAGAAGGTGCTGATTCACGCCGGTGCCAGTGGCGTGGGCACTGCGGCAATTCAGCTGTGCAAGGCGCAGGGCAACCCCTGCTGGGTCAGTGTCGGCAGTCAGGACAAGCTGGATGCCTGTGTTGAACTGGGTGCCGAGGGTGGCGTGCTGCGTCAGGGCGGGATTGCTGCGCTGAAGGATTTTGGTCCGTTCAATGTCGCGCTCGATCCGGTCGGCGCTACCTACGCTGCTGATCACCTGGATCTCTTGGCGCTGGATGCGCGCTGGGTACTGATTGGTCTGATGGGCGGCCGCGACGCGACGCTGGATCTGGCCAAGGTGCTGGCCAAGCGCATCAGTCTGATCGGCTCAACCCTGCGCACCCGTGATGCCGAGTTCAAGGCCACCCTGCTGGCCGACATGGAGCAGCGCCTGATGCCCCAGTTCGCATCCGGTGAGCTCAAGCCGATGGTGGCAAAAACCTTCGGGTTTGCCGATGCGGCTGCTGCGTTTGAAGAGCTCGCGCGTGATCAGGTGGTCGGCAAGGTGATTCTGGTGCGCGAAGACTGATTGTCCGCGCTCCGAGCCACAACAAGCCCCAGGCGTTGCTGACGCTTGGGGCTTTTTTGTGGTGTTGTGCGGGAGTCTGCCAGCGCTTGTTGTGATGGGGGCTCAGATCAGCTGTGCGCTGTTGCAGAACGCGGTCAGTACGGTAATCAGATAGCCCGGGTCGCGGCTGCCGGCCAGTTCCCGGATCGAGTGCATGGCAAAGGTCGGTGCGCCGATGTCGACGGTGCGCACGCCCAGACGGCTCGCGGTGATTGGGCCGATGGTGCTGCCGCAGCCCATGTCACTGCGCACGACGAAGGCCTGGACCGGGACGTCTGTACTGGCGCAAAGGTGGCGGAAGAACGCAGCGGTTTCGCTGTTGGTGGCGTAGCGCTGGTTGCTGTTGATCTTGATGACCGGGCCGGCGTTGAGTTTGGGGCCATGGTTTTCGTCATGCTTCATGGCGAAGTTCGGGTGCACGGCGTGGGCGTTGTCGGCCGAGACCAGCAGCGAGCGCTGGATCAGCTGAATCCGTTCTGCGTCGTCCGGCACCAGGCGGCGCAGCACGTCCTCAAGGAAGGGGCCGTCGGCGCCGCAGCAGGAGGATGAGCCGACTTCCTCGTGGTCGGTGCAGACCAGCAGGCACGGTTGCTCGCCATCGCTGTTCAGCAATGCCTGCAGGCCGGCGTGACAGGACAGCAGGTTGTCCAGACGGGCGGCGCTGAAAAAATCACCCTCAAGGCCAATCTGTGCCGGCGGCTGGGTGTCGTAGAAGCTCAGCTCGTAGTCCAGCACGGCAATGTCGGTGCAATCCGGGTGCTGTTGTTGCAGTTGGGCCGCCAGCAGGGCGCGCAGGTCACGGCCGGCCTCCAGGCTGTGTGCCAGCAATGGCGGCATGTCGGTTTGCGGGTTGATCGCCTGACCGTCGTTGACGCCACGATTGAGGTGAATCGCCAGGTTGGGAATGACCGCGATTGGTCGTTGAAAATCGATCAGCCGACTTTCCAGCGCACCATCGGCGCGGCGGAAGGTAACTCGCCCGGCCAGCGACAGGTCGCGGTCGAACCAGGGCGCAAGCAGGGCGCCGCCGTAAATCTCCACGCCCAGTTGCCAGAGGCCTTGCTGATCTTTTTCCGGCTGCGGCTTGACCCGCAGGCAGGGGCTGTCGGTGTGTGCGCCGATCAGCCGCAGACCGCGACTTGCCAACGCGCCCTCGGCACCCAGCTGGAAGGCAATGATCGAGGAGTCGTTGCGGCTGACCAGATAGCGCCCACCCGCTTTCAACTGCCAGTCTTCACGCTCGTTCAGTGCTTCAAATCCGGCTGCGATCAGGCGTTCGCGCAGGGTGGCGGTGGCGTGGAAGGGGGTGGGTGAACTGGCGATGAAATCGGCCAGATCCTGAAGCTGTTGGTCCTGCATGACGGTCTCCTGCAAGGTTGAATTCAGGCCCGTGTTCAGAACGGGCAGGGGCTCTCGAATGCCATGCGCTCGCCGGTTTCCGGGTGGCTGATGGTCAGTCTCGCGGCGTGCAGTGCCAGACGCGGGCAGGCTTCGAGTGCGGCTCCCTCGGCGTACAGGCGGTCACCCAATAGCGGATGCCCGATGGCCAGCATGTGCACGCGCAGCTGGTGCGAGCGGCCGGTAATGGGCGTCAGCTCCACCCGGCAGTAGTCCTGATGGCGCTCAAGCACCCGCCAGAACGTCTGTGCGTGCTTGCCCAGTTCGTGGTCAACGATGTGCCTTGGTTTATTGGGTGGATCATAGCGCAGCGGCAGATCGATATGTCCCGCGTCGCCTTCGGGCTGGCCCCAGCACAGGGCGATATAGGCCTTCTCGGTCTCGCGGTCATGGAACTGGCGAGACAGTTCGCGATGGGCGTCGGGGTTGCGGGCGATGACCAGCAGGCCGGAGGTTTCCCAGTCCAGTCGATGAACGATGCGGGCTTCGGGGTAGCCGTTTTCCTGCAGGCGGGTGATCAGGCAGTCCTTGTTGTCCTCGGCGCGGCCGGGGACAGACAGTAATAGGGTCGGCTTGTCGACGATCAGGAAGGTCGGATCCTGATGAATGATGCCGATATGGGTCAGGGGCATGGGAAATCCGCGGTGCCGCCCGGACGGGCGGCACCGACTTGCTCAGGGGCGTTCGGGCAGGGTGATGTTGAGTTCAAGAATCGAGCAATCATCCTGATTGTCCAGCGCGACGTGTACCTGTTCGCGATCGATAGGAACGTATTTGCTGATGACATCGATGATTTCTTGCTGCAGCTGCGGCAGGTAGTCCGGCTGATTACGCTGGCCACGCTCGTGGGCGACGATGATCTGCAGGCGCTCCTTGGCAATCGACGCGGGCGTCGACTTCTTGCGATCGCGGAAATAATCGAAAATGCTCATTAACGCCCTCCGAACAGGCGCTGCAGCAGGCCCTTCTTCTGTGCTTCCAGGAACCGGTGCGGAATATCCTTGCCCAGCAGGCGCTCGACGGCGTCACTGTAGGCCTGACCGGCATCGCTTTTCTCGTCCATGATCACCGGAATACCCTGGTTAGAGGCCTTGAGAACGGCCTGTGACTCGGGGATAACGCCCAGCAGCGGGATGGAGAGAATGTCTTCCACGTCTGCCACTGACAGCATTTCGCCGTTTTCAACACGCTCGGGGTTGTAGCGGGTCAGCAGCAGGTTTTCCTTGATCTTCTCGCCGTTCTCGGCGCGGCGGGATTTGCTCGAGAGCAGACCCAGCATGCGGTCGGAGTCGCGCACGGAGGAGACTTCCGGGTTGGTGACCACAACGGCCTCGTCGGCGAAATACATGGCCAGGTGAGCACCTTTCTCGATGCCGGCCGGGGAGTCGCAGACGATGTAGTCGAAGGTTTCCTTCAGCTCGTTCAGAACACGCTCTACGCCTTCGACGGTCAGGGCGTCCTTGTCGCGGGTCTGGGACGCCGGCAGGATGAACAGGTTGTCGGAGCGCTTGTCCTTGATCAGGGTCTGATTCAGATTGGAATCGCCATTGATCAGGTTGACGAAGTCGTAGACCACGCGGCGTTCGCAGCCCATGATCAGATCCAGATTACGCAGGCCCACGTCGAAGTCGACGATGACGGTCTTGAAACCGCGCAGTGCCAGTCCGGTACCGATGGCGGCACTGGTGGTCGTTTTGCCCACCCCGCCTTTGCCTGATGTGACAACGATGACTTTTGCCAAAATGACCTTCCTGTCGAAATTGTCTGGATAGTGGAACGCACCGGACTCAATTGGTTCCCGGTGCGGTGATAAGGAATATGGCTACGGCGGAACTCGGTCACAGACCAGAGAAAGAGGGCCCCCGAATGGCTCGACAGTATCGGTTAAAGCCCGCTGATCTTCAAGCTGTCACCCTCCAGGCTGATCTGCACGGCCTGCTTCCATTGTTGCTTGCGCAGATCTTCGGCCACCTTGTACTGCCCGGCAATGGATACCAGCTCGGCTTCCAGGCTCTGACAGAAAATACGCGCCTCCTGGTTGCCCTGCACACCGGCAAGGGCGCGCCCGCGTAACGGCCCGTAGACGTGGATATGGCCGTCGGCGAGCAGCTCGGCGCCGGCGCTGACCGGGGCCATGACGATCAGGTCGCCGCCGCGGGCATACACCTGCTGGCCACCGCGGACCGGCTCGGTGATGATTTTGCCAGCGATGGCGGCCGGTGGCGGCGGGATTTCGACGGCCGGTGCCGGTGCCGGTTTGGGGGGCGGTTCAGGCAGGTCCAGGCTGCGCTCGCGCTGACGGCCGGGGGGCAGCAGCACCATATTGGCGCCCTGAGCCAGCTCGCGGAACGTCTCGCCGCCGCGCAGGGCAACCGGCTGCAGGCCGTGGTCACGGCAGAGGTTCAACAGGTGGCGCAAGGTCAGGTCGGTCAGCGGCTCGTTCAGTTTGTCGAGGGCAATCACCACCGGGGTGTCGACGAAGAAATTGGGCGCCTGCTCGACCTTTTCAGCCAGCTGCCGGGCGAACTGGTCCGGTGCCAGGCGAATCAGCTCGACCAGCGTCATCGTCAGCATGCCGCCCTTGAGGTGGAATACCGGGTCGTTGTCGAGCAGGTCGAGGGTAGTATCAGCAGTCATGATCAATCCAGTTTGCAAATTGGGGCGCGCCCCGGCGCTCGGAGCGGCCGCGGGCGTACCCGCTGTTCTGCGCTTCCTTATATAGATACAGCCGGTTGATCGCAAGCCGGCTTCGGTCTGACTGGCGGGGCTTTGGCGTCGTTCGGGCATCGCGGCTGGCGATCAGGCGGCTACAGGTCATAGAATGTGGGTTTTCGTTGAATGGATCCGTTGATGGAAAGGCCGGGCTTTTCTGCAGCATTGCTGCATCCGCGTTACTGGTTACTCTGGCTTGGGCTGGGACTGCTGTGGCTGGTGATCCAGTTGCCGTACCGCTGGCTCCTGGCTCTGGGGCGGGTTGTAGGGTGGGGCATGTTCCATCTCATGGGCGAGCGCCGTGAGGTCGCCCGTACCAACCTGGCGCTGTGCTTTCCCGAGATGTCGGAGATTGCGCGTGAGCGCCTGTTGCGCGAGAACTTTGCCTCCAACGGCATCGCCCTGTTTGAAATGGCCATGGCTTGGTGGTGGCCGCGCAAGCGGCTGGCTGGTCTGGCGCATATCGAGGGTCTTGAGCATTTGACCAATGCTGCAGCCCAGGGCAAGGGTGTGGTCCTGATGTCGCTGCACTTCACCACTCTGGAGATCGGTGCTGCCCTGCTGGGGCAGGCGGTAACCATCGATGGCATGTACCGTGAGCATCGCAACGCGGCCTTTGATTTTGTGCAGCGCCGGGGCCGCGAGCGTCACAATCTTGATGCCAAGGCAGTGGAGCGCGAGGACGTGCGCAGCATGATGCGTTCGCTGCGCACCGGCCGGGCAATCTGGTATGCGCCGGACCAGGACTACGGCCGTAAGGCCAGTGTCTTTGTGCCGTTATTCGGGGTTGAAGCGGCGACCGTTACCGCCACCAGTACCTTTGCTCGCCTGGGCAAGGCGCTGGTGGTGCCCTTTACCCAGACCCGGTTGCCAAACGGACAGGGCTACCGGCTGACCGTGCATCCGCCGCTGACTGACTTTCCCGGCGAAAGCGAGACCGCGGACGCACTGCGCATCAATCAGTGGGTTGAGCAGGCTGTGCGTGAGCAGCCTGAGCAATACATGTGGGTGCATCGCCGCTTCAAGACGCGGCCTGAAGGGCAAAGCCGGCCGTATGCCAAGCGGCGTCGGCGCAAGCGCCGGGCACGGCGCAGCTGATGAATCCGCGCATCGGCAGTGATTGCGCCGGGCTGATCCTGTCTGGAGGCGGTGCCCGTGCGGCCTATCAGGTCGGCGTGCTGTCGGTCATCGCCGAGCTGTTGCCGGAGGGCGCGGCGAACCCCTTTCCGGTCATCTGCGGCACGTCTGCGGGCGCAATCAACGCGCTGGCGCTGGCGACCCATGCGCAGCACTTTGCCGAAGGGGTGAATCGTCTGGATGCGGTCTGGTCCGGTTTTCACTGTGACCAGGTGTACCGGACAGACTGGCCGGGCGTTACTGCTCAGGCCTGGCGCTGGCTCAAGGCCAACCTGCTGGGGTTTCCAAGCAGGCAGCCGACGGCCCTGCTGGATAACACGCCGTTGCGCGCCCTGCTTCAGCGTACCCTGCATTTCGGTCAGATAGATGAAGCCTTGCAGGCTGGGCTGTTGCATGCGGTGGCCGTCAGTGCATTTGGTTACCAGTCGGCCGAATCAGTCAATTTCTATCAGGGCCGCGAGCGGATCGCGCCCTGGTCGCGGCACCGGCGGGTAGGTGTGCAGACGCGGCTGGGGCTGGAGCACCTGATGGCGTCGTCGGCCATTCCGCTGGTATTTCCCCCGGTTTTGCTCAACCGCGAGTGGTTCGGCGATGGGGCTGTGCGCCAGCAGGCGCCCATCAGCCCGGCGCTGCATCTGGGTGCCAACAAGGTTTTGGTGATCGGCGTGTCGGACAATCTGGCCGACCCTCCAGGCGGGCGACGCGGGCCGCGCCTGCGGGCTGCTGCGCCGCCTACGCTGGCGCAGATCGGCGGGCATCTGCTGAACAGTACCTTTGTCGATAATCTTGAAGCGGATGTCGAGCTGCTGGACCGGATGAATCGGCTTGCCGGTTACCTGCCAAGCGCTGCACGGCAGTCGGGCAGGGGGGTACGTCAGGTTGAGGTACAGATCATTTCGCCGAGCGAACCGCTGGATGTGATCGCGGCCAGACACCGCAAGCTGCTGCCTCGCTCCTTGCGGACCTTCCTGCGCGGCAGCGGTGCAACCCGGGCATCAGGCGGCAGCGTGGTCAGCTATCTGCTGTTTGAGGCGGATTACACCCGCGAGCTGATAGAGCTGGGGCGGCGTGATGCGATGGCCCAGCGCGATGCCCTGCAGCGCTTTTTGGGTCTGCTCTGTCTGGTGCCGAACGCCTCTTGAGCGGCTTCGGCGCCAGCCGGATCCGCCCTTAGCCAGCCACCAGAACGCGAATCGCATCGAGCCGCAGTTTGGCCTGTTGCAGCAGGTGGTCACCCTCACGCAGGCGTTGCTCCAGCGCCTCGATTTCTTCATCGCGGACCAGCGGGTTGACCTGTTGCAGGGCCTTCAGGCGCTCAATCTCTTCGCGCAGCTCGTTACCCAGCTGCTGTCGTGCGGCTTCAACCAGTTGCTGGTGCTGCGCGGCTGCTGCCTGCTCCCCTTTGCCCAGCACCTTCTCGATAGGCTCGCGCTGGGTTTTGGCGATCTTCACAGCCAGTTGCCGCGGCACCGATTCGACCTGCGAATCCAGCGTGTCAAAGCTGACCTTGGCTGCCAGGTTGTTACCGTTGATATCCAGCAGGCAGCGGATCGGCGTGGGCGGTAGTACACGCTGCAGCTGCAGCGCGCGCGGGGCTACAGCCTCGCAGACGTAGATACACTCCAGCAGCATGGTGCCGGGTTTGAGGGCCTTGTTCTTCAGCAAGCCGACGGCACTGTTGCCCATGCTGCCGGACAGCACCAGATCCATGCCGCCCTGCAGCATCGGGTGTTCCCAGGTGAGGAACTGCATGTCTTCGCGTGACAGGGCCGTGTCGCGATCATAGGTGATGGTCACGCCTTCGTCGTTACCCAGCGGGAAGCCGGCATCCAGCATGCGTTCGCCCGGGCGCAGAATCAGTGCGTTGTCGGAATGATCCTCGCTGTCGACGCCGAATACATCGAACAGGCGTTCCATATAAATAGGCAGCTGGAAGTCACTGTCCTGACGGGCTATGGTCTCCAGCATCTGCTCGGAGTCCTTGTGGCCGCGCGAATGCAGTTCCAGCAGCCGGTCACGGCCGTTGTGCATCTCCTCTTCCAGCGCCAGACGCTGCGTGCGCGCACGTTCGATCAGGTTTTCCCAGCCGTCCTGGTGCGGATGGTCCAGGTGCTGCAGCAGCTCGCTGCCAAACTGGTGCTGCAGGGCATTGCCGGTCGGGCAGGTAGCTCGGAAGGCGTTCAGCGCGCTGTCGTACCACTCGACCAGATGCGCCTGGGCGGTCCCTTCAAGATAGGGCACATGCAGCTGGATGGTGTGCTGCTGGCCGATACGGTCGAGACGGCCGATGCGCTGCTCGAGCAGGTCCGGATGGCTTGGCAGATCAAACATGACCAGATGGTGGGCAAACTGGAAGTTGCGGCCCTCGCTGCCGATTTCCGAGCAGATCAGCACCTGGGCGCCAAACTCCTCGTCGGCGAAGAAGGCCGCCGCACGATCGCGCTCGATGATGCTCATGCCCTCATGGAAAACGGAGGCCGGAATCCCGCTGCGCACGCGCAGGGCGTCCTCCAGGTCGAGTGCTGTTTCGGCGTGGGCACAGATGACCAGAATCTTGGTGCGCTTGAGCAGCTTGAGGGTGTCGATCAGCCATTCGACCCGTGGGTCGGCCTGCCACCAGGGGGCGTCGGCGTCCCGATCTGCCTGCATCGTCTGTTCCGGATACAGGGCAGCCTGGCCTTCGAGATCCTGATATTGCTCGGGGCAGGGCAGTGGGTAGGCGTGCAGCTCGCGCTCCGGAAAGCCGGCGATTGCGGCGCGGGTATTACGATAGAGAACGCGGCCGGTGCCGTGGCGGTCCAGCAGCTGGCGGATCAGGCTCTCGCGGGCAGCCGCGGCGTTGGCGCTATCACTGTTCACGCTAGCCAGCAGGCTGGTGGCGCTGTCACCCAGCCAGCCGGTGATGGCGGCGTTGTCTTCGGCGCTCAGCTGGTCTTCCTCAAGCAGGTGCTGTACCGCCTCGGCAACGGGCTGGTAGCGCTCGGTTTCCCTGATGAACTCTTCCAGGCTGTGGAAGCGGTCCGGGTCAAGCAGACGCAGACGGGCAAAGTGACTGGCCTGGCCCAGTTGTTCCGGGGTCGCTGTCAGCAACAGTACCGCCGGTGTGCGCCGGGCAAGGCCTTCAATCAGTGTGTACTCTTCGCTTGGCTGCTCTTCGTGCCAGACCAGGTGGTGTGCCTCGTCGACGATGAGCATGTCCCAGTCGGACTGGTCGAGGTAGTCGCGGGCCTTGTCGTTTTCCAGCAGGAACTCCAGCGCGACCAACGCCAGCTGGGCCTCCTCGAACGGGTTGTTTTCCGCACCGTTGCAGCGGTCGGCATTGAACAGTGCGAACTCCAGATTGAAGCGACGGCGCATCTCGACCAGCCATTGATGCTGCAGGTTCTCCGGTACGACGATCAGCACGCGACGGATGCGGCCGGTCTGCAGCTGGCGATGCAGGACCAGGCCGGCTTCGATGGTTTTGCCCAGACCCACTTCGTCAGCCAGCAGCACGCGTGGCGCCATGCGGTCGGCAACGTCGCGGGCGATATGCAGCTGATGGCCGATCGGTTGGGTGCGTACTCCGGCCAGGCCAAGCAGCGGCGAGCGCTGGATGCGGCAGAAATGGCGCAGGCTTTCAAAGCGCAGGCTGAACCAGGGCAGGGGGTCGATCTGGCTGGCGAACAGACGATCGCTGGCCAGCCGGAATTGAATGAAATTGTCCAGCATGGTTTCGGCAAAGGCGGCCGGGGTGCCGTCGTCCCGCAGGCCGGCGTAGGCCAGCAGACCATCCTCTTCGACCACGTCGCTGACGATCATGCTCCAGCCTTCGTGGTGGGTAATGCTGTCGCCCGGACTGAAACGCACGCGGGTAAGCGGCGCGTTGCGCAGCGCGTAGTGGCGGGTTTCGCCGCTGGCGGGGAAGAGCATGACTACCAGGCGGGCGTCCTGCGACAGTACCGTACCGAGACCCAGTTCCGATTCGCTGTCGCTGACCCAGCGTTGTCCGGGGGTAAAACCTGTCATGCCGCTCTCCTGGTGGTGCAAAAAAGGGCGCATATCTTACCCGATCGCCCGGGTACCCGAAACCGCGGTGTTGCGCCGATCCGGTCGGTCTGAATATCTTGCATTGATTAAAAATTGCTCAGTTTTGTGCGCAATGACACAGTACAGGGGTAAACCTATTGGTCTGACAGTCGATAACCATTGTAGACGTGGTGTGTGTTGACGCTGGAAATCCGGCGTCCGGGCGATGAGGTTCAACAATCATGCTGATTCCGGGTTTGCCGCCTGCAGGAGCGCAAAATGATGCGTTCAGGGCCAAAACAGAGGTCAAGCCGTCCGCGGCCACCGAGCCCGTGCACGACGCCACAACTGAGCAGGTTGAGCGTCGCCGTCAGGACAAGGGGCGCTGGCCGGACCGCCGCCGTCGTCGCCGTCGCGTGCATACCCTGCAGGAGCAGCCGCCGGAGGAACGCGAGCTGGATCTGCCAAAGAAGGGGTTGCTGGTTGACATCGAAGTCTGAGGCGATGCTAGTCTGATGGCTCTCAACATCGTCCGTGAAGGTCAAGCGATGACAGATAAACATGACACCCCTGCTGTAATCGACTTTGCCGAGGCGCGTCGTCAACGCATTCACGATATCCACGATGCTCGCCTGGAGGCTATGCGTGATGCGTTCTCCCGGGCGCTGCCGTTGCCGTCTGGCAAGGCCGGTGGCAAGAAGCGCAAGAAAGGAAAGAAGTCGCGTTAGTGTGGCAACACCTGCCATTGATCCGTGTCAATAACCCCGCATGTCGTAAGGCTTAACCTGCAGTCATTGAAAACGCAGGAGGTGCCTTATGTACGTTGATGAAGCGGTCATTGCTGGTGTGATTACTGTCGGTCTGATGGTTGCCTTTCTGGGCGGTGTTGGTCTGTTCATCTGGCGCGATGCGCACAAAAAGAAAAACCAGTGATCTGCCTGGTGTTGCTGACTGGGGCATAATGGCCTGCCGTGTAATGCTGGTAGCCCGTGATGCCCCAAGGTTCTCGTCCGCGCTGTAAGACCTGTGCGCGTCCGCTCAGCCACTGTCTGTGTCACCTGATTCCCAGGCTGTGGCCCGATACCCAGGTGCTGGTGATTCAGCATCCGGATGAAGCCTCCCACGCCCTCAATACCGCCCGCCTGCTGGTTGCAGGTCTGGTTAATGCGCACTTGCTGGTCACCGAGTCACTGGCGGATCATCCCGATTGGGTCAGGCGTCTGAGTGATTCCGGCTGGCGCAATGAGCTGCTGTTTCCCGGTCCGGATGCCCGTGAACTGAGTGTTGCTCGCGACACGCGCCCGCGGCGCCTGATCCTGCTCGACGGCACCTGGCGCAAGGCGCGCAAGTTGCTGTATCTCAATCCGATTCTGCAATCGCTGCCGCAGGTCCGGCTTGCTTCAGGTCTGAGCAGCCGATATCGCCTGCGCAAGGCACCCCGTGCCGATGCGCTGTCCACCATCGAGGCCGGCGCCGAGGCGTTGTCGCTGTTGCACACCGGATTTGAACGCGATCGGCTGCTCGCTCCGTTCGAGGCGCTGATCGACGGTCAGATCAGCGCAATGGGCGAACAACGCTACCAGCGCAATTACCGCGATCGCCAGTAAAGCCGGCGCGGCGGATCAATGCTTCCCTAGAGCTGTCCATTCACGACTTTTATTATCCGTGTTATTTGCCGCGCTAGCCCCGTGCGCTCGCTAGACTGCGAACTACAGACTTACAGTCCGTAACAAAACAACAAGAACAGTCGTATCAGCACCGTCTGGTGACAGATAAGGGGAACACATGCAAACAACAGGACAGCGGGTCGTGATTACCGGTGCGGGCAGTGGCCTGGGTCGCGAACTGGCGCTGCGCTACGCGCGTGAGGGGGCTCGTCTGGCCCTCGCCGATATCAATGACGCCGGGCTGGAAGAAACGCGGCGAATGGCAACGGCTGCCGGCGGCTGGGCGTTCACCCAGCGCTGCGATGTGCGTGATTTCAGTCAGCTTGCTGCGCTGGAGCAAAGCTGCGAAGAGCGCATGCAGGGGGTTGATGTCCTGATCAACAACGCCGGCATTGCGTCCGGCGGCATGTTCTGGGACCTGTCGCTGGAGGACTGGGATTCGCAGATCTGCATCAATCTGATGGGCGTGGTCAAGGGCTGCAAGGCATTCATGCCGGTTTTCATGAAGCAGGGTCACGGTCGGATCATCAATATCGCCTCCATGGCAGCGCACATTCAGACCCCGGGTATGAGTAATTACAACGTCGCCAAGGCCGGCGTTGTGGCGCTGTCGGAGAGCCTGCTGGCCGAGTTGCACCCGCTGGGTATCAAGGTCAGCGTAGTGTGTCCGTCTTTCTTTCAGACCAATCTGCTGGAGTCCTATCATGGGCCTGACAGTAAAGCGCGCGACGATATGGCCAAGCTGCTGCAGAACTCGCCGATCAGCGCGGCCGAGGTGGCTGACATTACCTACCGTGAAAGTGAGGCTGATCAGTTCATGATCCTGCCGCATGAGCGTGGTCGTCTGGCGCTGGAGCAGAAACGCGCCAATCCGCAGGTGATCTACGACGAGATGTTCCGCCTCGCTGCCAAGCGCCTGCAAGCCGGCTGATTCGCGCCCTGCAATGCGGCATCTGTCAGCAGTATGGCGCCTGATCGCCGGCTGCTGACGGGTGTTCGCTGCCAAATAGCGTTTTATCACGCCTGCCTATTGTGTTTACCCTGGGTTGTGACGCCTTTATTCTTGTCGGCCTCCGGACGGCTGGGTCGTCCCAATCCATCGGCAAGAAATGAGGGTATCGCAATGCGTGAAGTCGTAATCGTCGACAGTGTACGAACTGGCCTGGCCAAGTCCTTCCGTGGCAAATTCAACATGACCCGCCCGGATGACATGGCTGCCCACTGCGTCAATGCCCTGCTGGAGCGCACTGGTGTTGATCCGAAGATGATCGACGACTGCATTGTTGGTGCAGGTTCCAACGAAGGTGCTCAGGGCCACAACATCGGTCGTAACGTTGCTGTTCTGTCCAAAATGGGTATCGACGTTGCCGGTATGACCCTGAACCGCTATTGCTCCTCCGGCCTGCAGGCTATCGCCATCGCGGCTAACCAGGTTGCATCCGGTTGTTCCGATGCCATCGTTGCCGGTGGTGTTGAGTCCATCACTCTGACCGCCAAGAGCCGCAATACCGATCACTTTGTGAACCCGATTCTGGAAAAAGACTTCCCGGGCATCTACTACCCGATGGGTCAGACCGCCGAAATCGTTGCGCGCCGCTACAACGTGACCCGCGAGCAGCAGGACGCCTACGCGCTGCAGAGCCAGCAGCGTACTGCCCGTGCCCAGGCTGAAGGTCTGTTCGATGACGAAATCGTACCTATGGCGGTCAAATATCAGGTTCAGGACAAGGCCACCGGTGAAATCAGCATCGTTGATGGCGTTGTTGATGCCGACGACTGCAATCGCCCGGACACGACCATCGAAGGCCTGAACAGCCTGAAGCCGGTCTTCGCCGAAGACGGTTCCGTGACTGCCGGTAACGCTTCGCAGCTGTCCGACGGTGCTTCCATGACGCTGGTCATGAGTCTGGACAAGGCGCTGGAACTGGGTCTGAAGCCGCTGGCTTACTTCCGTGGCTTCACCGTTGCCGGCTGCCAGCCTGACGAAATGGGCATCGGCCCGGTCTACTCGGTGCCGAAGCTGCTGAAAGCCCGTGGCCTGACTGTTGACGATATCGATCTGTGGGAGCTGAACGAAGCCTTTGCTTCCCAGTGCCTGTACGCCCGTGACTTCCTGAAGATCGATAACGAGAAGTACAACGTCAACGGCGGTTCCATCTCCATTGGTCACCCGTTCGGCATGACCGGCTCCCGTCAGGTCGGCCATCTGGTCCGCGAACTGCAGCGTCGCGGCAAGCGCTATGGCATCGTCACCATGTGTGTTGGCGGTGGCATGGGTGCAACCGGCCTGTTCGAAGCCTATCGCGGCTGATCTGCGGGGCCGCGCAAGCGGCCCTGCGGGGAAAGGCGCCTGCCCTTTTGGACAGGCGCCTTTTTTGTTGCAGATTTAACGCCACTGTTACGGTGTGCGGTACAAACCCTTGTGGCACAATGCGGGTTTTAATGTTGAGACGGAATACGTCCGGTGACGCTTCTGAGCGAGCTGCTGCACGAGATGGGTAATCATGGCCACTGAGCTGCGCCGGGTTGTCTTCGTGCTCCTGCCCGGCACCCACCCCGGCTGTCTGATGCCGGCACTGTCGGTCCTGCTGTCGGCCAATCGTATGGCTGAGGAACTGTGCTACCAGATTGAATGCTGCACCCTGGATGAGCAGTCAATGCGCGCTGCAGATGGTCTGCTGCTCCAGCCCTCTCCCCTCGAGCAGTGTGCACCCGGCTTCGCCCAGCTGTGGCTGGTGGCTGAACATCTGTCGGCGTCCGATCAGTTGCCCGACTGGCTGGCGCCACGGCTGCAGCAATGGCAGTCCGAGGGTGTGCTGATTGGCGGTCTGGAGGGCGGTGTTGCGGTGCTGGCCGCCTGCGGATTGCTTGACGGCGGGCAATGCGCGGTTCATTGGCGAATGGTTGACGAGTTTCGTGAGCGTTTCCCCGCGGTTGAGGCAGCCACCCAGTTGTTTACGCGTGAAGCTCAGGTCTGCTCCAGCAGCGGCGGGCAGGCCAGCACCGATCTTCTGTTGGCCATTGTTGCGCAGGAGCAGGGGCAGGATCTGGCAGCGCTGGTTGCGGAGGACCTGGTAATCGAGCGGATGCGCGATGGCAGCGAGCGTCAGCGCATGCCGTTGCGCAATAGGCTGGGCAGCAGTCATCCGAAGCTGACGCAAGCCGTGATCCTCATGGAGTCGAATATTGAAGAGCCGCTGACGACTGACGAAATTGCGCGTCACGTCTGCGTATCACGGCGCCAGCTGGAGCGGATTTTCAAGCAGTATCTTAATAGCGTACCGTCGCAGTATTACCTTGAGCTGCGCCTGAACCGGGCGCGCCAGATGTTGCTGCAGACCAGCAAATCCATCATTCAGATAGGGTTGTCCTGCGGCTTTTCGTCCGGGCCGCATTTTTCCAGTGCCTATCGTAATTGTTTCGGCGTCACACCGCGGGAAGATCGTAACCAGCGGCGCGCGCAGCAGGCTGCCGAGGGGTCAGCCAAAGACAACTGAGTTCGCCGCCGGCGGATTCATATTTATGCGCACCCGGTTGGGGCGCCATTGAAGAGAAAGGAGATGACAGTGTCAGCAACGGTCGGTCGGTCCGATTTTGATCGGGTGATGGTTCCCAATTACGCACCGGTGAATATGGTTCCGGTTCGCGGCGCGGGCTCGCGCCTTTGGGATCAGCAGGACCGAGAATACGTCGACCTGGCCGGTGGCATCGCGGTCAACGCGCTGGGGCATGCGCATCCGGCGATGATCGAGGCTCTGACCGAGCAGGCGCACAAGCTGTGGCACGTCTCCAATATCATGACCAATGAGCCGGCGCTGCGCCTGGCTGACAAGCTGGTGCAGGCGACGTTTGCCGAGCGGGTGTTCTTCGCCAACTCCGGTGCCGAGGCCAACGAGGCCGCGTTCAAGCTGGCGCGTCGCTGGGGGCACAATACCGGCGGCGCGCAGAAGCATCAGATTATCGCCTGTACCAACAGCTTCCACGGGCGCTCGCTGTTTACCGTCAGCGTCGGTGGCCAGCCCAAGTACTCCGAAGGTTTCGGTCCGGCGATGGGTGGTATCAGCCATGTGCCGTACCAGGACATTGCGGCGCTGGAAGCCGCCATGTCTGATGCGACCTGCGCCGTGGTGCTTGAGCCGGTGCAGGGCGAGGGTGGTGTGATTCCGGCCAGTGCCGAGTATCTGCAGGCCGTACGCGCGCTGTGTGACAAGCACAACGCGCTGCTGGTGTTTGACGAGGTGCAGAGCGGCATGGGGCGCACCGGCAAGCTGTTTGCCTACATGCACAGCGGCGTGGTGCCCGACATTCTGACCAGCGCCAAGAGTCTCGGCGGCGGCTTCCCGATTTCGGCGATGCTGACTACCTCGGCCATCGCCGAGCATTTTGCGGTCGGTACCCATGGCAGCACCTACGGCGGTAACCCGCTGGCCTGCGCGGTTGCTGAGCGGGTGCTCGATATCGTCAATACCCCTGAGGTGCTCGGTGGTGTCGAGCAGCGTCATGAGCGCCTGCGTGGCGAGCTTGAGGCAATGGGGCGTGAATTTGGCGTGTTTTCGTCGGTGCGCGGCAGCGGTCTGCTGCTGGGCGCGGTGATGAGCGACGGCTTCAAGGGCAGGGCCAAGGATGTTCAGGCGCTGGCGCAGGAAGAGGGTGTACTGGTGCTACAGGCTGGTCCGGATGTAGTGCGTCTGGCGCCGAGCCTGATTATCGACGAAGCGGATATGGCCGAAGGCATGGCACGCTTGCGTGCTGCTCTGCGGCGGATGGTCGGCTAGACCTCGGGAGGTAAGTGGATGCTGATGCTGCGCTTGGGCAGGGCTGCGGACCTGCCTCAGATTGAACGCCTGGCGGCGGCCAGCCCGGTTGGGGTGAGTGCGTTGCCCGCCAGTCGCGAGCGTCTGGCTGAAATCCTTGGCGCATCCGAAGCATCCATGGCCGAGGGCGTTGTTTTCAGCGGCGAGGAGCGCTACTTCTTCGTGCTTGAAGACACCGAAACCGGTGTGCTGGCCGGGTGCAGCGGCATTATCGCTGCGTCCGGCTTCCGCTCGCCGTTCTACACGTTCCGCAACGAAATGTTTGTGCATGCCTCGCGCGAGCTGGGGCTGCACAACCGCATCCATGTTTTGTCGCTCTGCCATGACCTGACCGGGCACAGTCTGCTGGTGGGGTATCACCTGTCTGACGAATACCATCAGCCCGACGTAATGGAACTCAATGCGCGCGGGCGCCTGCTGTTCATGGCCAGTCATCCGCAGCGGTTTGCCGAGTCGACCTCGGTAGAGGTGGTTGGCATCAGTGATGAGCAAGGTCACGCGCCGTTCTGGGACGCTGTCGGCCGCCACTTCTTTGCTGTCAGCTATGCCGAGGCCGAGCGCATCGGCAGCGAGCGCGGGCGGGGCTATCTGGCGGAGCTGATGCCGGGCTATCCGATCTATGTGCCCATGCTGTCGGACGAGGCGCAGGAAGTGATAGGGCAGGTGAATCCATCCGTTCAGGATGTGTTTGACATCCTCATGGACGAAGGTTTCGAGACTGACAACTACGTTGACATCTTCGATGGCGGCCCGGTCGTGCATGCAAAGACGGCGTTGCTCAAGACCGTGCGTCACAGCGAGCTGGCGGTCGTTGAGCTTGGTGAGCCGCAAGAGGGCGACACCTTGTGGCTGGTTGCCAATACCAGGGTAGGCGATTTTCGTGCCTGTGCCCTGCATATGGATTGGCAGCCGGGCGCGCCGGTTGTTCTGTCTGCATTGACGGCGCAGGCACTCAAGGTGGCCACTGGCGATCAGCTGCGCCTGGTCAGGGGAGGTTGAAATGCTGGTAAGAGCAGCCTGTCAGCAGGATCTTGAAGGGCTTGTGGCGCTGGCAACCAGTGCCGGAGGCGGCCTGACCTCTCTGCCTGCCAGCGAAGAAAAGCTGCATGAGCGGCTGCTTCAGATCGAGCGCAGTTTCGCCGGTGCCGCGATGCAGGCCGATGCCGATTATCTGCTGGTCATGGAAGGCCCGGACGGCCGTATTGTCGGGTCCAGTGGCATGCTGGGTGCGGCCGGTCTGCGCGAGCCCTGGTACAGCTACCGGATGGGGCTGACTGTCGCAGCCAGCAGCGAGTTGGGCGTGTATCGGCAGCATCCGACGCTGTTCCTGGTCAATGACCTGACCGGCGCGACGGCGCTGTGCTCCTACTTTCTGGTGCCGGAATTTCGCTGCGGTGACTTCCCGCGGCTGCTATCCAAGGCGCGCTTCATGTTTATGGCAGATGCACCACAGGAGTTCTCCGAGCGCGTGGTAGTCGAGATGCGCGGCGTTTCCGACGCCGATGAGCGATCACCCTTCTGGGACAGCCTGGGGCAGCACTTCTTCCGGATGGATTTTGCCCGTGCCGACTACCTGACCGGTATCGGCAACAAGGCCTTTATTGCCGAAATGATGCCCAAATTTCCGCTCTACGCCTGCTTTCTCAGTCAGGCTGCCCGTGATGCGATTGGCCAGGTGCATCCTGATTCGGAGGCTGGTCGGCTGGTGCTGGAAGAAGAGGGCATGCGCTATCAGGGCTACATCGACATTTTTGACGGTGGCGCTACGCTGGAAGCGCAGCGCGGCCAGATTCGTGCGATACGCGACAGCCGCACTCTGCTGTTGGCGATCGGTACGCCGGGAGATGAGGCGCAACCCTATCTTGTTTCCAATCGGGGGCGGGAAAACTGCCGCATGATTTCCGCGCCAGCCAGGGTGGCAGCCGGAACGCTGGTGGTTGCTGCCGAGTCCGCCGAGCGACTCAAACTGCGTGCAGGCACTCTGGTCAGAGCGGTTTCGCTGACAGGCTGAGCTGGCGCCGGCCTGCCCGTCACGCTCCGTTGTTGAACTGGCTGGCCCTGCGGCGGGTCGAAATCTATGGTTGCCATAGTGAATATCAACGGAGCAGTTAATGCATAGTGCGCTCTGATGCCTATATAATGCGGCTCTTTGCCAGATTGCGCGCTCTTTTCGGGGCAACCTCTCCACGCGGCGCAGATCGCGACATGCTCCCGACGTTCAGCTGGCCGACCCGTCTCTGGTAAGGGAATTATGAAAAGCGCAGACATCCGTGAATCCTTCCTCCGTTTCTTTGAAGAAAAGGGCCACACCCGCGTTGCCTCCAGCTCGCTGATCCCGGCAAACGATCCCACGCTGCTGTTCACTAACGCCGGCATGAACCAGTTCAAGGACTGCTTCCTCGGGCTTGAGAAGCGCGCCTACACCCGCGCCACGAGCAGCCAGAAGTGTGTGCGTGCAGGCGGCAAGCACAACGACCTGGAGAACGTCGGCTATACCGCGCGTCACCACACGTTCTTTGAGATGCTCGGTAACTTCAGCTTTGGCGATTACTTCAAGCGTGACGCCATTCATTACGCCTGGGAGTTTCTGACCTCGGACAAGTGGCTGAACCTGCCGCAGGAAAAGCTCTGGGTCACGGTCTACGCCAGCGATGACGAAGCCTACGATATCTGGACAAAGGAAGTTGGCGTGCCGGCCGAGCGCATGGTGCGTATTGGCGACAACAAGGGCGCGCCCTACGCGTCCGACAACTTCTGGGCGATGGGGGATACCGGACCCTGCGGTCCCTGCACCGAGATTTTCTACGACCATGGCGCCGATATCTGGGGTGGCCCGCCGGGCTCGCCGGAAGAGGACGGTGATCGTTATATCGAAATCTGGAACAACGTCTTCATGCAGTTCAATCGCACCGCCGACGGTGAGTTGCACCCGCTACCGGCGCCGAGCGTTGACACCGGCATGGGGCTGGAGCGCATCAGCGCGGTCATGCAGCACGTGCATGCCAACTACGAGATTGATCTGTTCCAGAACCTGCTGGCTGCTGCGGCCGAAGCTATCGGCTGCCCGCAGGATAATGCCGCGTCACTGAAAGTAGTGGCAGACCATATTCGTTCCTGCAGCTTTTTGATTGCCGACGGCGTACTGCCGTCCAACGAAGGTCGTGGCTATGTGCTGCGCCGCATCATCCGTCGCGCCTGCCGTCACGGCAACAAGCTGGGCGCCAAGGGCGTGTTCTTCCACAAGATCGTTGCGGCGCTGGTTGCCGAGATGGGGGGGGCGTTCCCTGAACTCAAGACCCAGCAGGCGCATATCGAACGGGTGCTCAAGACCGAGGAGGAACAGTTCGCCAAGACTCTGGATCAGGGCCTGCGCATCCTCGAGCAGGATCTGGCCGAGCTGAAAGGCAGTGAGATCCCCGGCGATGTTGTGTTCAAGCTGTACGATACCTACGGCTTTCCGGTTGACCTGACCGGTGATATCGCCCGTGAGCGCGATCTGACCATCGATGAGGCCGGCTTTGAGGCAGCGATGGAAGCGCAGCGCGAGCGCGCGCGTTCCGCCAGCCAGTTCGGGCTGGATTACAACGCCCTGGTCAAGGTGGATATCGAAACCCGTTTCCAGGGCTACGAAGGTACCGAAGGGCAGGGCACTGTTGTGGCGCTGTTCCGCGACGGCGAGCCGGTCGAGGTGCTGAACGAAGGCGACAAGGGTGTGGTCGTGCTGAATCAGACCCCGTTCTACGCCGAATCCGGTGGCCAGGTTGGTGACACCGGTTATCTGTCGGCCTCCGGCCTGCGCGCCGAGGTGTCGGATACCACCAAGGCGGGTAATGCCCATCTGCACCATGTCATCGTTCAGCAAGGCACTCTGCGTGTCGGCGAAGAGGTGCAAGCCACGGTCGACGCCGGCGTACGCCAGGCCACCGCACTGAATCACTCGGCAACTCACCTGCTGCATGCTGCGCTGCGCGAGGTGCTGGGTGATCACGTTCAGCAGAAAGGGTCGCTGGTCGACAGTCAGCGCCTGCGCTTCGACTTCAGTCACTATGAAGCGATCAAGCCCGAGCAGCTGCGCGCTCTGGAAGACCGGGTCAACGAGCAGATTCGCCTGAACTCCGTCGTTGGTGTGGAAGTCACTGATATTGAGTCGGCCAAAAACAAGGGCGCGATGGCGCTGTTCGGCGAGAAGTATGGTGACCAGGTGCGCGTACTGACCATGGGCAACGGCTTCTCCGTCGAGCTGTGTGGTGGCACCCACGTATCGCGCACGGGTGATATCGGTCTGTTCAAGATCACCGCAGAAAGCGGTATTGCCTCTGGCGTGCGCCGCATCGAGGCGGTGACTGGCGCCGGTGCGCTGGCCTGGATTGCCGATACCGAGGAGCGGTTGCGCGAAGCAGCTGCTACCGTGAAGGGTAGTCGCGACAATATGCTCGATAAGCTGGCGGCGCTGGTAGAGCGCAGTCGCCAGTTGGAAAAGGAAGTTGATCAGCTCAAGGCCAAGGCTGCCAGCGCAGCGGGCTCGGATCTGGCAGCAGCAGCGCAACAGATTGGCGGTCGCACGGTGCTGGTTCAGCGGGTTGACGGTCAGGACGGTAAGGGTCTGATGGCGCTGGTGGACCAGCTGAAGAACAAGCTCGGTTCGGCGGCGATCCTGCTGGGCGGCGAGAGCGACGGCAAGGTCGTACTGGTCGCCGGTGTAACCAAGGATCTGGCCAGCCAGCTCAAGGCGGGTGACTGGATTCGTACCACGGCGCAGGCAGTCGGCGGCAAGGGCGGTGGGCGCCCGGACATGGCGCAGGGCGGTGGCACTGATGTCGCGGCGCTGGATCAGGCCCTCGTCGACGCCGTCAGCTGGGTCGGGCAGCAATAAGGGCAGCGCTCGGCTGAGCGCTGGTGCAATGGTCGGGGAACCGGCCTCTGGGTGAGGATAGACGTAGCAAAATGGCGCTTATTGTCCAGAAGTTTGGTGGTACCTCGGTCGGCAGCGTGGAGCGAATCCAGCAGGTCGCCGAGAAAATCAAGGGCTTCAAGGAGCGTGGCGACGATCTGGTTGTGGTGGTATCCGCCATGAGTGGTGAAACCAATCGTTTGATCGATCTGGCCAAACAGATTCAGGCTGATCCGGATCCGCGCGAGATGGACGTGATCGTTTCCACCGGTGAGCAGGTCACCATTGGTCTGTTGGCCATGGCGCTGAAGGCGATCGGTGTGGAAGCGGTCTCAATGACTGGCCCGCAGGTGCGTATCCTGACAGACAGTGCACACGGCAAGGCGCGTATCCAGCAGATTGATGATGCACGCATGCGTGCCGAGTTGGCTGCAGGTCGCGTTGTCATCGTTGCCGGTTTCCAGGGTGCAGATGAGACCGGTGCGATTACCACATTGGGGCGTGGCGGGTCCGATACGACCGGGGTTGCCCTGGCGGCTGCGCTCAAGGCCGATGAGTGTCAGATCTATACTGATGTAGATGGTGTCTACACTACCGATCCGCGGGTCGTAGAGTGCGCCCGGCGTCTGGATCGCATTACCTTTGAAGAAATGCTGGAAATGGCCAGCCTCGGATCGAAGGTTTTGCAGATTCGTTCGGTCGAGTTCGCCGGCAAGTACGCAGTGCCGCTTCGAGTGCTGCACAGTTTTAAAGAAGGCCCTGGCACCCTTATTACCCTTGAGGACAACGTATCAATGGAACAACCCGTCATCTCCGGTATTGCGTTCAATCGTGACGAAGCCAAGCTGACCATTCGCGGCGTGCCGGACACCCCCGGCGTCGCCTTCAAGATCCTCGGTCCGGTTAGCGCAGCTAATATCGAAGTCGACATGATCGTGCAGAACGTGTCGATGGATAACACCACGGACTTTACTTTTACCGTACATCGCAATGAGTTCCGTAAGGCAGAAGCTATCCTTAAGCAGGTGGCGGCTGAGATCGGCGCACGCGAAGTGGCGGCGGATGACAAGATCGCCAAGGTTTCCATCGTGGGTGTCGGCATGCGCTCGCACGCAGGTGTCGCCAGCAGCATGTTTGAGGCGCTGGCCAAGGAAGGAATCAACATCCAGATGATTTCGACCTCCGAGATCAAGGTCTCGGTCGTTATTGATGAGAAGTATCTTGAGCTGGCAGTTCGTTCGCTGCATGCCGCGTTCGGGCTGGATGCTCCTGCCTCCAGTGATGCCTGACAGGTATTGCCGAGGATAGGCGGGCTGCCTGATACGGCCCGCTGCAAGGGCACGGTCTCTGGCTGCCGTGTCCGCCTGCGTTGCCTGCTGTCCGGGTTGCGTCAGGCTTTTAGCCGGTTTTTTGCAGAGCTGTGTCCTGATCATTAGCAAGGAGAAATGGAATGCTGATTCTGACTCGACGGGTCGGTGAGACCCTGATGGTAGGGGATGAAGTGACCGTGACTGTTCTGGGTGTCAAAGGCAACCAGGTACGTATCGGCGTCAATGCGCCTAAAGAAGTCGCGGTTCACCGCGAGGAAATTTACCAGCGCATCCAGAAAGAAAAGGACGAAGAACCAAATAACTAATTTTATTGAGTTTTTCGTTGCAATAATAAAATCGCGCGGGTAATATTCCCCGCGTGTTCGGAGAGGTGGCCGAGAGGCCGAAGGCGCTCCCCTGCTAAGGGAGTATACCTCAAAAGGGTATCGCGGGTTCGAATCCCGCCCTCTCCGCCATTTTATGAATTGCAGGCTTTGTCAGACGTTAGCTTTTGAATTCAAAAGAAAATATTTGACGATGTAGGAAAAGAGCCTATAATTCGCCCCCATACGCACTCGTAGCTCAGCTGGATAGAGTACTCGGCTACGAACCGAGCGGTCGGAGGTTCGAATCCTCCCGAGTGCGCCATATAAAGAACCCACTGATTTCAGTGGGTTTTTTTTCGTCTGTACATCGATGTTAGAGGTGACAAGGCGGAAAAAATGCGTATAATTCGCCCCCACAACGCACTCGTAGCTCAGCTGGATAGAGTACTCGGCTACGAACCGAGCGGTCGGAGGTTCGAATCCTCCCGAGTGCGCCATATAGAAGACCTGCTGCTTTCAGCAGGTTTTTTTATGTTAGCCGCCAACATGGCGGATGACATGCTAGAAAAAGCGCTTATAATGCGCCCCCTCAACGCACTCGTAGCTCAGCTGGATAGAGTACTCGGCTACGAACCGAGCGGTCGGAGGTTCGAATCCTCCCGAGTGCGCCATATAGAAAACCCACTGATTTCAGTGGGTTTTTTTTGCCGTCACGAAAGTAGAGCTGAGCTCGGGGACAAAGCCTGATAGGCTTTGTTTTCATATCGCTGTGGCCTCCTGCTGCCGGGAGGCGTCGATTGGTAAACGCCCGCTGCGGGCGGGTCAGGAAGCCTTGCCATGTCGGATATCAACAGAAAGTCGCCGGAAAGCCTGCAGGATCGCCTCGAGCAGGTGCAGGAGCTGTTGAGTCGTCATCGTCTGGTCGAGGATCTGGTGCACAAGCAGGAGGGGCAGCATCAGGAGCTGGTTGAGCATCTGGTTCACCAGCAGAACCTGGTCGAGCTGCAGCGCAAGCTTGATGAGCTGCACCCGGCAGACGTTGCCTATATTCTTGAGTCCTTGCCGCTGGATGAGCGTCTGGCCGTCTGGCAACTGGTCAAGGCCGAGCGCGATGGGGACATTCTGCTCGAGGTGTCCGACGCGGTTCGTGAAACCCTGATCGCCGACATGGATAGCCACGAGATCATCGCGGCTGCCAACACCCTTGATGCGGACGAATTGGCGGATCTGGCGCCTGACCTTCCGCGCGACGTTGTCCGTGAGCTGATGGACAGTCTGGATGCGCAGCAGCGCGATCGCCTGAAGTCGGCGCTGTCCTATGATGAGGATCAGGTCGGCGCGCTAATGGACTTCGACATGATCACCATCCGTGATGATGTCAGCCTGGAGGTGGTCAGCCGCTACCTGCGTCGGTTTGATGCGCTGCCAGACCATACCGACAAGTTGTTCGTAGTCGATACCGAAGGTCTGCTCAAGGGCGTGCTGCCGATCAAGAAGCTGCTGGTCAGTTCTCCGGATGCGCTGGTTGTCGACGTCATGTCCGATGATCCAGTGATCTTTGATCCGGCCGATGACGCCGGTGATGCGGCGCAGGCGTTCGAGCGCTATGATTTGGTCTCGGCGCCAGTGGTCGACAATTTCGGTCGGCTTTGTGGGCGTTTGACCATCGACGAGATGGTCGACTACATCCGGGAAGAGAGCGAAGCGGAGGTGCTCAATGCTGCCGGTCTGCGCGAAGAAGAAGATATCTTTGCATCGGTCTGGAAGTCGGTCCGTAACCGTTGGGCCTGGCTGGCGGTAAACCTCTGTACTGCGCTGATTGCCTCGCGTGTCATTGGTCTGTTCGAAAACGCCATTGAACAATTGGTTGCCCTCGCGGCGCTGATGCCTATTGTGGCGGGCATTGGCGGCAACTCGGGCAATCAGACCATCACCATGATTGTGCGCGGGATCGCCACCGGCCAGGTGCAGGTTGCGCATGGGCGTCGTCTTCTGCGCAAGGAGGCAGGCGTTGCCCTGATCAATGGCCTGTTCTGGGGTGTGGTGCTGGCTGCCATAGCTCTGCTGCTTTACGGCAGCGTGCCGCTGGCGGTTGTACTGATGGCTGCGATGACGCTGAACATGCTGCTGGCGGCTTGTGTGGGGGTATTCATTCCCCTTATAAGGCTGCGCCTGGGCGGAGATCCCGCGCTGGGCTCCAGCGTACTGATTACCGCAATTACAGACAGCGGCGGCTTCTTTATCTTCCTCGGCCTTGCCACGGTCTTTCTGCTTTAGTGCAATTGTCTTTCTCTCCAGGGTGTGTCGCTTTGATTGCCTAAAATGTCACATCAGGATACATTAGGCCGTTTTTTCGTGTGGGAGGACTGTCGTGAGACAGCCTGATCTGCCAAGCACCCACTGACGTTATGCCAGCTATATAAGCAGCATGGATTAACCATGCCCAGAGTTGCGGGAGAGAAAATGGATTCTAATAACCTGGTTCTTGAAGGCGTTGAGCTGATGCTCCTCGGGATGGGGGCCGTCTTCAGTTTCCTTATTCTGCTGGTTGCCTGTACCAGCATCATGTCGGTCATTCTGTCGCGTTATTTCCCTGAAGCCTTGCCCGCGCCGAAGCCGGTACGCAAGAAGGCGAGCGCTGCTCCAGCCAGTGTAGACCCCGATGTGGTTGCCGCCATTGGCGCTGCCATCAAGCAGCACCGTGCGCGTCAACGCTCCTGATTCATCCGTTTCGCGGTTTTCACCATTAAAAATCAAATAAAGGCCATGACACTATGACCGATACCAAAAAGCCTTTGGGCATTACTGATGTCATCCTGCGTGATGCACACCAATCCATCCTGGCGACCCGCATGCGCCTTGATGACATGCTGCCCATCGCTGGCAAGCTCGACCAGGTAGGCTTCTGGTCCGTTGAATCCTGGGGCGGCGCGACCTTCGATGCCTGTATCCGTTATCTGGGCGAAGATCCGTGGGAGCGTATTCGCGCCCTGAAAAAGGCCATGCCCAATACCCGTCAGCAAATGCTGCTGCGCGGTCAGAACCTGCTGGGCTACCGCCATTACGCTGACGACGTAGTCGAGAAGTTTGTTGAGCGCGCGGCCGTCAACGGCGTCGACGTGTTCCGTGTATTCGACGCGATGAACGATCCGCGTAACCTGGAGACGGCGCTCAAGGCCGTCAAGAAGCAGGGCAAGCACGCGCAAGGTACCATCTCCTACACCACCAGCCCGGTGCATACCCTGCAGATGTGGGTGGACCTGGCCAAGCAGATCGAAGATATGGGCGCCGACTCCATTGCCATCAAGGATATGGCCGGCATTCTGAACCCTTATGTTGCCTTTGACCTGGTCAGCCAGCTCAAGTCGACCCTGAGTATCCCGGTGCATATGCAGTGCCACGCCACTGCCGGTCTGTCGACTGCAGCGATCATGAAAGCAGCCGAGGCGGGTATTGATAACGTCGACTCTGCTATCTCCTCGATGTCCATGACCTACGGCCATTCGCCGACCGAGTCTGTGGTCGCAATTTTCCAGAATACCGAGCGTGATACCGGTCTGAACCTGGAGCTGCTGGAAGAAGTGGCCGCCTATTTCCGTGAAGTGCGGAAGAAGTACGCCAAGTTTGAAGGCAACCTGAAGGGCGTAGACTCCCGCATTCTGGTTGCTCAGGTGCCGGGCGGCATGCTGACCAACATGGAAAACCAGCTGAAGGAACAGGGCGCCAGCGACAAGTTTGACGCTGTTCTGGCCGAGATTCCGCGCGTGCGCGAAGACCTGGGCTTCATCCCGCTGGTAACACCGACCTCACAGATTGTTGGCACTCAGGCGGTCATCAACGTTCTGACCGGCGAGCGTTACAAGTCCATCACCAAGGAAACCGCAGGCGTGCTCAAGGGCGAGTACGGTGCAGCGCCGGCGCCGTTCAATGCCGAGCTGCAGGCTCGCGTTCTTGATGGTGCCGAAGCCATCACCTGCCGTCCGGCAGACCTGCTGGAAGCGGAAATGGACAAGCTGACTGCCGAGCTCAAGGGCCTGGCCAGCGAGAAGGGGATCAAGCTTGCCGAAAATGAAATCGACGACGTTCTGACCTACGCCCTGTTCCCGCAGATTGGTCTCAAGTTCCTGGAAAACCGCGGTAACCCGGATGCATTCGAGCCGGTACCGACCGGTAACGAGCTGCCGGCAGGCGCCAAGTCGGCGGGTCCTGAGGCCTACACCGTTAGCGTCAATGGCAAGGAATATGTTGTCCAGGTCACCGAGGGTGGCGATATTTCCGGTATCAAGCCGCTGGGCGATGCAGCTGCTCCTGCCGCTGCTACTGCTGCTGCACCCGCCGGCGACGGCGAGCCGCAGGGTGCGCCGCTGTCCGGAAACATCTTCAAGGTGCTGGTTGCTCCGGGCGATCAGATCGAAGAGGGTGACGTTGTGATGATCCTGGAAGCGATGAAGATGGAAACCGAAGTGCGCGCCGTTCGCGGCGGCAGTGTGGTCTCCGTTAACGTCAAGGTTGGCGACGCAGTAGCCGTCGGCGACACGCTGCTGACCATCGGTTAAGGGGGAGATTAATGGATAAGCTCCTCCAACTGTGGCAGACCACGGGTATCTATCACATGGCCTGGGGTCAGGCAGTGATGATCGTGGTGTGCTTTGGTCTGATCTATCTTGCCATCCGCAAGGGTTTTGAGCCGCTGCTGCTGATTCCGATCGGCTTTGGCGGCATCCTGGCCAACCTGCCGGTCGCCAACATGGCCGAAGGTTCGGGCATCTTGCACATGATCTATGAAGTCGGTCTGCCGACTAGCGTGTTCCCGCTGCTGATCTTCATGGGTGTGGGTGCAATGACCGACTTCGGTCCGATGCTGGCCAATCCGCGCACGCTGCTGCTCGGTGCCGCTGCGCAGTTCGGGATCTTCGGCACCTTGCTGGGTGCGCTGGCACTGACTGCTGCAGGGATTCCCGGCTTCGAGTTCACCATGAAGGAAGCCGCATCCATCGCTATCATCGGTGGTGCGGACGGCCCGACCTCGATCTTCGTGACCTCCAAGCTTGCTCCAGATCTCCTGGGCCCGATTGCGGTTGCTGCCTACTCTTACATGGCGCTGGTTCCGCTGCTGCAACCCCCGATCATGCGCGCGCTGACCAGCCAGAAAGAGCGTGGCATTGTGATGACCCAGCTGCGTGTGGTGAGCAAGGCCGAGAAGATCATCTTCCCGCTGTTGCTGCTGATGCTGGTTGCCCTGCTGCTGCCCGATGCAGCGCCGCTGGTGGGCATGCTGTGCTTTGGTAACCTGATGCGAGAGTGCGGTGTGGTCGAGCGCCTGGCGGATACTAGCCGTAATGCGCTGATCAACATCGTTACCATCGCCCTGGGTCTGGCCGTTGGCTCCAAGCTGTCTGCGGAGTCCTTCCTGCAGCTCAAGACCCTTGGCATTCTGGTGCTGGGTATGGTCGCGTTCTGTGCGGGCACTGCGGCTGGCGTGTTGATGGCCAAGCTGCTGAACCTGTTCAGCAAGAATCCGATCAACCCGCTGATCGGTTCTGCCGGTGTGTCTGCGGTGCCAATGGCTGCCCGTGTATCCAACAAGGTAGGTCTGGAGACCAATCCGCAGAACTTCCTGTTGATGCATGCGATGGGTCCGAACCTGGCGGGTGTAATCGGCTCTGCGGTTGCGGCAGGTATTCTGCTCAACTTTGTTGGCTGATCGCTGCTTTGGCTGGAAATAAAAAACCCGCTCATTGAGCGGGTTTTTTGTTGGCGCTTGCTGCGCTGAATCAGACGTGCGCAGAGGCCAGGACTGTAATCAGGCCTGTTCGTTGGCCAACAGCGCCAGCAAGGCGTTTTGCTGGCGTCGGCTCATGTCTCGGAAGTGCGTCAGCAGCTCGCGTTCGTGCTGGCTGAGGCCTTCCGTATCCTGTGCGTTGAGCATCTTGCGCGAGGGCTGGTTTTGTTCAGGGAGCGTCGGCAGATCCAGCAGGCTGTGTTCCAGTCGCGCAATGATCTCCGAGTTCATGCTGCGGTGATGTTGCTTGGCGACATCTGCAATGCGGTCACGCATTCCCTGGGGTAGACGAACCACGAACTTGTCGGCGGTTCGGCTGGTGTACTGTTGGGTAGCTGTTTTCATGGGGCAATGATAATCGCTTGGCTGAAAAAATCGATGCTGGCCAAGTGCCGCAGATCAATGCGGAAAAGCGCGGCCAGGGCCATGGGTTGTCCGAATACAATCGTTATAGACAACATTTTTTCTATTGGTGCCCTAGTAGACCTTTTTTTTGCGTTTCAGGCTATAGGGTGACAAAAAAATGTCTATGAAATGTGACGGGTTTACGACGAATGGCACTATGCTATTGCTTCGGTTTTGCCAGCGTTGCGCTGGAAATGCCAGGTATGCTTCAGGTAATATCTCGAACTCTCGATTAAATTCAACAGGTTGTGGCATCACCTGCGACGTATTTGCGCTTGTAGCTCAGCTGGATAGAGCAACCGCCTCCTAAGCGGTAGGTCCCCGGTTCGAATCCGGGCTCGCGCACCACCTTCCTTTCCCCTGATTGCTGCCTGGCCCGGTCCGCGATCCGGCGGCTCGGGAACCCTGTCTTTGCCGGTGGGTCGACTATTCTGCGTTTAGCTGGCATTGTTGCCGGCTAGTTATCTCCAGGGATTGTAACGGGAGCCTGCATGCCTCGCGCACTGACCGCCTTTTCTTCACTGTATTTCGCCACTTTGCTGATGCTGCTTGGCAGCGGTTTGCTGAGCACTTACCTGGGCCTGACACTGGCAGCCAATGGCGTCAGCGAACTGTGGATCGGTTTGTTGATGACGGGCTATTACGGCGGCCTGGTGATGGGGGCTTCGGTTGGTCACCGTCTAATCGCCCGGGTTGGTCATATTCGCGCCTTTGTTGCCGGTGCCGGGCTGGTGACGGCGTCGGTACTGTGCCACGCGCTGTTTGACAATGTGATTGTGTGGCTTGGGCTGCGGGTGCTGGTGGGCATGGCCATGATGTGCCAGTTCATGGTGTTGGAAAGCTGGCTGAACGAGCAGTCCGAGTCGCATCAGCGGGGCATGGTATTCGCCAGCTATATGGTGGTGACTTACCTTGGTCTGGTGCTGGGGCAAGTGGTTTTCGCTATCAAGCCGGAGCTTTCGCTGGATCATCTGCTGTATGTCGCCATGTGCTTTTCGCTCTGCCTGGTGCCTGTCGCTACCACCCGGCAGATCCACCCTGCACCGCTGCGCCCTGCGCCGTTGAAGGCGAGGTTGTTTCTGCAGCGTATTCCTCAGGCGCTGACCACTATCGGTGTCGCGGGGCTGATGATGGGGGCGTTTTACGGTATGGCGCCTGTATACGCCAAGTCTATGGGGCTGCCGACATCGGAAATTGGTATGTTCATGGCGGTGACCATTTGTGCCGGGCTGGCGGCGCAATGGCCTGCCGGCTGGCTGTCCGATCGGATTGATCGCAGCCAGTTGATTCAGGTGAGTGCGATGGTGCTGACCGCAGTGTCGGTGGTCATGGCGATTGGTCTGATGCCGGCCGGCGGTCTGATTTTCATGACGGCGATATTCGGCCTGATGGTGTTTACCCTGTATCCCATGGCTGTGGCGCTGGCCAATGACCATGTTGAGCCGGATGATCGGGTGCCGCTGTCGGCGATGTTGCTGGTGACCTTTGGTCTGGGTGCGAGCGTGGGGCCGCTGGTCAGTTCAGGGCTTATGAAGTGGCTGGGCCCCGGTATGCTTTACGTATTTATGGCTGCCTGCAGTGCCATTTTGGTCTTCAGGGTGCGGTCTGCCGCAGTCACCGGCGATCATCTCGTGGAGGCCGCGCCGCTGCAGTTCATGCCGGCGGCCGGCAACCTGGCCAGCTCCCCATTGGCAGCCGCAATAGATCCCCGGGTGGAGGAGAGTGCGGTAATCGAGCAGATGCAGGACGAGGTGGTGGTCGAGGAGTCTGCGGCAGCAGACTCCGGGCTCGACGCTGATCAGGATGATCATCGACCTGGCTAGAACAGGTCTTCCTTCTCGAGACGGCGCGCTTCGCGCTGGAGATAGTTGACGAAGCGGTCGATGCTGCGCTGGGCCTGCGCGGATTGCAGCTTGAACATCAGGCCGGCGTGGGTTTCGTTGGCTTCCTCTCGGAATACGACGTGGCGAACTTCAACGGTGACGCTGACACGGCCGACGTCAGGCAGATGGAGCACGCTGCTGCTGTACTCTTCTCCTGGCTTCAGTGATTTGCTCCGGTCGCCCTCCAGGCGCACCTTGCAGCCGGTGGCAGACAGGTCCATCAGGTAGCTTGTGAAGCGCCGATCCCGGTCGGGAGCGGCTATTTCAACGGCAATATCGGCAGTACGCCGCACGCTGGCACGGAAGGCGCCGCGTTTCTGGTGATAGATCAGCTCGTCCGGCAGCGCAAAGGCGTAAGCAGGAGCGTCGTCAAGCATGACCTTACTGGCGCCCGGGCAGCTCCAGCGCATGTGTATGCCTTCATGCCAGGCATCAATCCTGAAGGATTCGCCCTGACTGGCGTAGCGGTCGCCCTCGCGGGGGATCATTTCGTCAATCCACATCGTTCCCTTGTCGGCATCGACGTTGACGATGAAACTTTGAAATTTTTGCGCCCGGTCGGTGAAGCTGATGGTCAGCGCGTCTCGAGCCTGCATCAGGGTACGTAGCAGAGAAATTATCTCAACGGGGGCGCGCACCTCTCTGGGCGGCTGGGGGCCGGTTTCTTGTGAAAACAGGTTGGACACGTCGGCTTCTCGTTATGATTCGTAACAGCAGGCACAACTATACCGCGAGGTTGGCGGCAATGATATTCGTGATCAGGCCTTGCTCAGGTTTCGAGTAATGCCGGAGCGGCTGCGATTGCCGAGTTGATCATAGATGCCGCTACCCGGTTCGCCCTGATTGCGCAGCAGATCAAGCATGGTGCGAGTGCTGTGCTGGCTGTGGTGAACAAGGCGGGCGTTGCGATCATTGGCCTGCTTGCAATTGGCCAGCGCCTCAAGGAACTGCTGGTAGCCCTGCTGGAGCTGGGGGTCGCCCGCCTGCTCGATGTGGGCGGCCAATTGATCTTGCGAAATGTTGTGGGTCTGACAGTAGTGCCTGATTGCCTGGTCATGAACAACCAGCGCGTCTGCAAGGCTGCGCTTCTGGGCTAGCAGGGGCTCGAGCATGGCCATGTCCTGCCGGGTCAGGGCGTCGCGTTCCTGTTCAAGCAGGTCCAGATAGTGCTGGCAGTCCTGTTCCGCCGACTCGAAGCGTTCTTGCAGTGGGTGCATGGCTTATCTCCTGACCGAGGCTGCCCCTTGGCGGGGTTAGTCGAAGAGTACAGCCAGTGTCGATGTCTGACTACTGGCTATCAGCTTTCCAGATTCAGCAGTTTGTCTGCAATACGGCTGCTGTCAGCCTTGTAGCTGCCATCGGCAATGGCTTGCCGGATCTGGCTGACACGCTCGTTATCCACTTCGGGCAGCTCGCGCAGCTTCTCTTCGATGGCCTGCAGTTGCTGGGCCTGAGCGCTCAGGTTGACTGATGAAGTGCTCTCTGTCGACTTGGCCTGGCTAGCCGCAGCCTGAGTGCCAGACTCGCTGACCGAGCTTGCTTCACGCTTGCCTGCCGCACCGCCAGCCTGGCTGCTGCGACCGGCGCCATTCGGGCCGTTGGGCGAGTTGAAGTCGATGACCATGATGAATTCCTCAAACTGTAAAATCTTCTCTAGCCGCTGTAACGGCAGCCGGAAGGAAAACTTTAGGAAAAAATAGTGTGAAGACCGTCACGGCGTGAGAGGCAGCGCCCGGCAAGCGGAAAACGCTGTTGCCGTGCATGATCACATTCCTGCTTCTACCTGTCCAGGGCCGGTTACCCGGGCCCTTATGACCCGGTTGGAGCGCGTGTTACGCACGCGAATCTGGGTGCCGAGTGTACCATCTTCCAGCGCCTCTCCAGGCATCCGAACGTTGACACTGCTGTTGCCGGCGCTGATGACTACCTTGTCGCCACGCTGTATCAGCCGATTCTGCTCCAGCTGGGTATGACTCAGGACGGTATCGGCGCTGACGTTGCGCTTGAGCTGCATGCCTATAGCCTGGGCCGGGTCGAGCAGGTAATTGCTGTTCAGCAGGCCGGTATCACGCTCGGCCAGGCGAATGTCCTGCGCACCGATGACGCCGCCCCGTGATAACGGGCGGCTGCTTACCACTACCTGTTGGTAGAGGCTGACCTGGGCCTGCACAAACAGCCGCCAGGGGGAAGGACCGTCACAGGTTACCCTGACGGTGACCCGGCCGATCGGGATGTCCGGGCTCTCCAGGCGAGCCGAAAGGGCGTCCTCGGCGCATATCGGCAGGCGCAGGCGCTGATCGAGCCTGTTGATGCGAACCTCATGGCGCGGGTCGCCGCCCAGGGTCTGCGCATAATCGCTCACTTGCTGCTCAAGATATTGGCTGGTCACGCCGATAAGTTGGTCAATGAGCGGGTTTGCCTGTGTGGGGGCGGAAAAAAATATCGCCAATACCGCGCACCCGGTGATAAAACGCATACAATTACCTACAAACAGTTGGGTGATGTCCGTCAGATTAACGTCGTCTGCTGATGGACCTGCACGAAACATGCCGTTTCACCCGATGCAAACATGAGGAGCAGTCCATGGCTGGTGTGATGGATTCAGTCAATCAGCGAACCCAGCTGGTTGGCCAGAACCGACTCGAACTGCTGCTGTTCAGGCTGGCCGGCAATCAGCTGTATGGCATCAACGTTTTCAAGGTCAAGGAAGTGCTGCAATGCCCTCGGCTGACGGCGATGCCCAAGCTGCATCCAGTCGTTCGCGGCGTAGCTCACATCCGTGGCGGCACACTGCCGATCCTCGACCTCAATCGCGCCACCGGCGGCCCCGGGCTGGACAACCTTGATACAGCATTCGTGATCATTACCGAATACAACTACAAGGTGCAGGGCTTTCTGGTGCGTTCGGTCGAGCGCATCGTCAACATGAACTGGTCCGAGATTCATCCGCCGCCAAAGGGTACCGGTCGGGAGCACTATCTGACAGCAGTCACCCGGGTTGATAATCAGATGGTCGAGATTATCGATGTGGAGAAGGTGCTGGCAGAGGTAGTACCCACCAACGAGAAGATTTCCGATGGTGTCATTGATGCGGAGTCCCAGGCCGATGCAGTAGCCCGGACGGTTCTGATCGTGGACGACTCATCGATCGCGCGTAAACAGGTGGCGCGTTGCCTGCAGGAAATCGGTGTCGAGATCGTAGCGCTGAATGACGGTCGCCAGGCGCTGGATTGGCTGAAGGCGAGGGCTGATCAGGGTGAGGATGTCAGTCAGTCTCTGCTGATGATGATCTCCGATATCGAGATGCCGGAGATGGATGGCTACACTCTGACCGCTGAAGTGCGTAACGATTCGCGCATGAACAAGCTGCATATCATGCTGCATACGTCGTTGTCGGGGGTGTTTAACCAGGCAATGGTCAAAAAGGTCGGTGCGGACGATTTCCTTGCCAAATTCAAGCCGGATGATCTGGCGCAGCGGGTGATCGAGCGCTTGCGTTCGTTGCGCGGTGACGCTGATGGTCAGGCCTAGCAAGATGGTTTTAACTGAGACAAGGCAGGCTTCGTGACTTTGGCAAATCAGGATTTTCAGCTGTTCCGGGACTTTCTGGAGAAGGCCTGCGGTATTGTGCTGGGCGACAACAAGCAGTATCTGGTGTCCAGCAGGCTTAATCGGCTGCTTGAGCAGGAGGGTATTGCCAACCTCGGCGAGCTGATCAAGCGCATCCAGGCCCAGCCGCGTGGCGGCCTTCGTGAGGCGGTCATCGATGCCATGACCACCAACGAAACCCTCTGGTTTCGTGATGTCTATCCGTTCGAGGTTTTGAAAACCCGGTTGATTCCGGAGTTCATCAAGAGCTCTCCAGGCCAGCGTCTGCGTATCTGGTCCGCTGCCTGTTCCTCGGGTCAGGAGCCCTACTCGTTGAGCATGGCAATCGACGAGTTCGAGCGCAGTAATCTGGGCCAACTGCGTGGTGGTGCCCAGATCGTGGCGACCGATCTCTCCGGCGGCATTCTCAATGCCGCCAAAAAGGCCGAGTACGACAGCCTGTCTGTTGCGCGTGGTCTTTCGCAGGATCGTCTGGCCCGCTATTTCGACCAGCTCGGTCCGGGGCGCTGGGCGGTCAAGCCGGCTATCCGCAATCGTGTCGAGTTCCGAGCACTGAACCTGCTGGACAGCTACTCGATGCTGGGCAAGTTTGACCTTGTCTATTGCCGCAACGTGCTCATCTATTTCTCTGCCGACGTGAAGAAAGACATTCTGCGACGAATTCACGCCACACTTAAGCCGGGCGGATATCTCATGCTCGGGGCCTCCGAGGCGCTGAACGGACTGCCGGAGCTGTACCAGATGGTCCAGTGCAGCCCGGGGATTGTTTACAAGGCCCGTTGAGGGCGTTTCCTCCAGTTCGGCACCCGTGCGCACCATCCTCCCAAGCCGGCATATTTCTGCCGGCTTTTCTCTTGCCGCCAGCCTTCCGAAAACCGGTTTGTCTTGCCGTTTGCCGGTAAATCATTGCCGCTTTTCTGGCGCCTTATGCCTAAGTTACTGAAATAAAAAGAACTTAATATTTGGCACGCTGATTGCTTAGCTGTTTGCAGTGACGTTTTTTGGGCGACGGACCGAAACGAGGAAGGTAGCAATGAGCATCAGTTTCGATAATGCCCTCGGGCTACATGAGCAGGCACTGAAGTTTCGCTCCCAGCGTGCCGAGGTGCTGGCCAATAACATCGCCAACGCCGAGACCCCCAACTACAAGGCGCGGGACCTGGACTTCAATGCGGTCCTGGCTGCCCAGCAGGGCGCTGGCGTGCCTGGCGACGGCCAGAGCATGGCGGTTGAGCGAACCGATGCCGGGCACATGGCGCTGGAAAGTCTGGTCGATCAGGTGGCGGGCCTGCGCTATCGCAATCAGCTGCAGCCGTCGGTTGACGGCAATACCGTCGACTCCGAAGTCGAGAAGGCGGCCTATGCCCAGAATGCCATCGACTTTCAGGCCAGCTTTACCTTTCTCAACAGCAAGTTCAAGGGGCTGATGTCAGCCATCAGAGGAGACTGATCATGTCGCTCGATAAAGTGTTCGATATCGCCGGTTCCGGCATGAGCGCCCAGTCGCTGCGGCTGAACACGGTCGCAAGCAACATCGCCAACGCCGATACCGTCTCCAGCAGCATTGATCAAACCTACCGGGCCAGAAACCCGGTATTTGCCACCATTTTCAACAGTCAGCAGGCGACCGGTGGTTCGTTGTTCAGTCCGGATCAGCAGGCCGGTGACGGTGTAGCGGTGCTTGGCATCGTCGAATCCGATGCCAGTCTTGAGCCGCGTTATGAGCCGGATCATCCGATGGCCAATGAAGACGGCTATGTGTATTACCCGAATGTGAATGTAGTGGAGGAAATGGCCAACATGATGTCTGCCTCACGGTCCTACCAGACCAATGTGGAGGTCATGAATACCGCCAAGACCATGCTGCAGCGCGTTCTGACGCTGGGTCAGTGAACGGAGATAAGTAGACCATGAGCATCAGTAATGTTTCATCAGGTGCGTCGGCGCTGGATCAGTACCAGCTCGATTCAGACCGCTTCGCGACCGGCAACGAGCTGGGCAAGGATCAGTTTCTTCAACTGCTGGTGGCGCAGATGAACAACCAGGATCCGCTTTCACCCCAGGAAAATGGCGAGTTTATTGCCCAGTTGGCGCAGTTCAGTACGGTCGAGGGGATCGATAACCTCAATGGCTCGATGGAGTCGCTGCTGAGTGGTTACCAGTCTTCGCAGGCGTTGCAGGCCTCGTCGATGGTCGGGCGGACGGTGATCGTGCCGACTGACCAGGCGGTAGTGGACACCTCTGCCGGTCTGGAAGGGCAGTTGGCGTTGAGCTCCAGCAGCAGCAACGTGTTCGTCAAGGTCTATGACGAATCCGGCAGCCTCGTGGATACCGTGAATCTGGGCGCACTGGAAGCCGGGATGCACGACTTTACCTGGGACGGCACCGACGGTGCCGGCAACCTGATGGAGCCGGGTGTTTACACCTTCGAGGCCATGGCCACCATCAACGGTACCAATACGCAGATGGCGACACTGCTGCCGGCCAATGTGGACAGCGTTTCGCTGGGGGCGGGTAGCGGTGGCGAGATGCTTCTTAATGTGGCCGGGCTGGGCAGTATCAGCCTGTCCAATGTGTACGCAATTCAATAAGTCGTCCGAACGAAAGTAGGCGAGGAGATAGAACCATGTCTTTCAACATTGGCTTGAGTGGTATCCGGGCGGCGGCCTCCGATCTGAACATTACCGGTAACAACATTGCCAACGCCGGTACCGTCGGTTTCAAGAGTTCGCGTGCCGAGTTCGCGGATGTCTATGCTGCATCGGTACTCGGTTCAGGCAGCTATGCCACCGGTAGTGGTGTAGCGCTGGCCAACGCGGCTCAGCTGTTCAACCAGGGCAACATCAGCTTCACCGAAAACAGTCTGGATCTGGCGATCAACGGCAACGGCTTCTTTGTGACCAGCAACAACGGTGCGCTCAGCTACACCCGTGCCGGCTACTTCGGTACCGATGCCAACGGCTTTATCGTCAACAACAACGGCGAGAACCTGCAGGGGTTCGGTGTCAACGCAGTGACGGGGCAGATCAACCAGGGCGTGCAGACCAATCTGCGGGTCGATACCCGCTCGGCAGATCCGAACGAGACCAGTGCTGTTGTCACTACGCTGAACCTGAATTCGACGCAAACCCGTCCTGAGGTCTACGTTCAGCAATACGATGCCGCCTACGCTGCGTCGATCGCGACCGCGGCTGATCCGGCCAACCCGACGCCGGCAGAGATCGCTACCGCTGAGGCAGCGGCCCTGGATGCGGCGCGCAGCACCTTCGATCCGACCAACTCGGCGACCTACAACAGCTCTACTTCGGTCAACATCTACGACAGCCTCGGCAATTCGCATGTGATGACCAAATACTTCGTCAAGAACGACGCCAACAGCTGGGATATGTACGTACTGATCGACGGGCGTGATATCCAGTCCGGTGTCGAGGCGTCCGATCCGGCATTCGACCCGCTGGCAACCACTCGATTTGACGTCGACTTCAACAGTGTCGGCGAATTGACTACCAATCAGCCCTATACCATCGCCGGCTGGGTTCCGCTTGACAGTGAGGGGCAACCCACTGGTGCTACTTCGCCGGTCGATGACCTGACCATTAACATGACGGGCTCTACCCAGTACGCCTCCAGCTTTGCGGTAACCGCAGTGAGCCAGGACGGCTTCACTACCGGTGAACTGGCCGGGCTGGAGATTGACGATACCGGTCTGCTGGTCGCCCGTTATACCAACGGTCAGACTCGGGTGCAGGGGCAGGTGGTACTGGCTACCTTTGCCAACCAGCAAGGTCTGACGCCGCTTGGCAGCACCGCGTGGGCGCAGTCTTTCTCGTCGGGTGACCCGGTTGTGGGTGCGCCGACCACAGGCACCCTTGGCAGCATTCAGTCGGGCGCGCTGGAGGACTCCAACGTGGATATCTCCGAGCAACTGATCAACCTGATCGTTGCCCAGCGCAACTACCAGGCCAACGCCAAGACCATTCAGACAGAGGATGCGGTAACCCAGACCATCATCAACCTGCGTTAACGTTTCAGCCGCCAGCGGCGGCGTCGGAATGACAGCGGCAATACCGGCAAAAGGATCTGCCGGTATTGCCGCTTTTTTGTTTTATGTTTTTATATCTTTTTGAAAAATAACGATAAATCCTGATTTTTAAATCTTGGCATGATCCCTGCTTTATCCCTTGTAAGTGAGTAAAAGCGGCAATTACTTGTCGCCCACACGTAAGCGGAGAAGGGCATGGACAAATCGTTGTACATCTCCATGACAGGGGCAAGCCAGAACGCGATGGCGCAGCGCGCGCACGCGAACAATCTGGCCAACCTGACCACCACCGGCTTTCGCCGTGACTTTGAGCAGGCCCGGTCAATGCCGGTATTTGGCGACGGCTACGCCACGCGCGCCTATGCCATGACCGAACGCCCCGGTACCGACATGTCGTCGGGCGTCATGCAGGAAACCGGGCGCGAGCTTGATGTGGCCGTGCAGGGCGAAGGCTGGATTGCCGTGCAGGCAGCTGACGGCACCGAAGCCTATACCCGGGCGGGTAGCCTGAATATTGACGCCTTCGGTGTGCTGCGCACCAGCAGTGGTCTGCCGGTGCTGGGCAACGGCGGTCCGATTGCCATTCCCCCGGCGCAGAAGGTCGAGATCGGGTCGGACGGCACCATCAGTATCCGAGCTCTGGGTGAAGGTCCGGCGGTCATGGCGGAAGTGGATCGTCTGAAGCTGGTCAACCCTGATCCGGCGACGCTGGAGAAGGGCGCTGATGGTCTGATGCGAACCAAAGACGGTCAGCCTCAGGTGGCCGATGGCGTGGTTCAGGTGGCTACCGGCTTCCTGGAAGGCAGCAACGTCAATGCGGTCGAAGAGATGACCGCCATGCTGTCGCTGGCGCGCCAGTTTGAGCTGCACATCAAGATGATGCGGACAGCGGAAGAGAACGCGCAGGCGACCGATCGCATTCTGCAGATGAGTTAATGCAACGGCGTGTCAACTAACTGACACGCGAGGAGAAAGGTGATGCTCCACGCACTTTGGGTCAGCAAGACCGGTCTGTCCGCCCAGGACACCATGTTGTCGACCATTTCCAACAACCTGGCCAACGTATCGACCACCGGCTTCAAGCGTGACCGGGCCGAGTTCGAGGATCTGCTTTATCAGATCAAGCGCCAGCCCGGTGGCCAGAGCACCCAGGATACCCAGCTGCCATCCGGCTTGCAGCTGGGTACCGGTGTGCGAGTGGTGGGCACCCAGAAGATCTTCACCGAAGGTACGCTGCAGACCACTGAGCAGCCGCTGGACATGGCTATCAACGGTCGTGGCTTCTTCCAGATCCTGATGCCCGACGGCAGCATCGGCTATACCCGTGACGGCAGCTTCCACCTGGATGCCGATGGCCAGATCGTGACCTCCAACGGCTTCCCGCTGGAGCCGGGGATCGTCCTGCCGGACGACGTGCAGACCTTTACCGTAGGTGAAGACGGCACGGTGAGCATCACTACCTTTGGTAACGCCGGATCACAGCAGATTGGCAATGTTCAGACCGCCGATTTCATCAATCCGGCCGGCCTGCAAGCCATTGGCAACAACCTGTTCCTGGAGACCGCCTCCAGTGGCGCACCGCAGACCGGCAACCCCGGTCAGAACGGTCTGGGCACCGTGTTGCAGAACACCCTGGAGAACTCCAACGTCAGCGTGGTGGAGGAGTTGGTCAACATGATCACTACCCAGCGCGCTTACGAAATGAACTCCAAGGTCATTTCCACCGCAGATCAGATGCTGCAGTACATCAGTCAGAACCTCTGACGGGAGCTCGGAATCATGATCCGTTTGGCTAAGTTCTTGATGCTGTTGGTGCCGCTCAGCCTGATTGGTTGCATGCAGGCGCCGCCGATGCGTGACGATCCGGCCTATGCCCCGGTGCTGCCGCGCACGCCGTTGCCGCAGGAGCTCAACAACGGGGCGATCTATCAGCCCGGTTTCGAGATGAGTCTGTATAACGACCGCAAGGCGCACCGGGTCGGCGACATCATTACCATCACCCTGACCGAACGGACCGCGGCGCAGAAATCGGCTGAAAGCGAAATCGACAAGTCCAGTTCGACCACGATTGCCAACCCGACCCTGCTGGGCAATGCGGTCGGGTTCAAGGGGCTCGATCTGGGCGTGAACATGTCGGGTCAACGTGCCTTTGAAGGGAGCTCGGACGCCAACCAGAGCAACAGCCTGTCCGGCTCGATTACCGTTACCGTTGCCGAGGTGCTGCCCAATGGCATTTTGGCGGTTCGCGGCGAAAAGTGGATCACCCTCAATCAGGGCGACGAGCTGATCCGCATCAGCGGCCTGGTGCGCGCAGACGATGTGGGCCCCGACAACACCGTGCTCTCCACCCGCGTGGCGGATGCACGCATTACCTACTCCGGCAAGGGTGCCTTTGCCGATGCAAATCGCCCGGGCTGGCTGAGCCAGTTCTTCCTCAGCCCGCTGTGGCCGTTCTGACAGGAGTATCGTCATGCGCAGCCTGATTATTTGCCTCGCTCTGTTGCTCGTCAGTCCGCTGACTCTGGCTGATCGCCTAAAGGACATCGCCAGCATCGCCGGAGTACGTAGCAACCAGCTGATCGGCTACGGCCTGGTGGTGGGTCTGGATGGCTCGGGTGACCAGACCAGCCAGACCCCGTTTACCGTGCAGACCTTCCAGAACATGCTCAGCCAGTTTGGTATTACCGTGCCGCCGGGCACGCGTATTCAAATGAAAAACGTCGCAGCCGTAGCGATTCATGCTGATCTGCCGCCGTTTTCTCGTCCGGGCCAGACCATTGACGTCACCGTCTCCTCGCTGGGCAACGCCAAGAGTCTGCGCGGCGGTTCCCTGCTGATGACTCCGCTGAAGGGGATCGACGGTCAGGTCTACGCCATTGCCCAGGGCAATCTGGTCGTCGGCGGCTTTGGTGCCGAGGGTGCAGACGGGTCGCGTATTACCGTCAATATTCCCAGCGCGGGCCGCATTCCCAACGGCGCAACCGTTGAGCGTGCTGTGGCCAGCCCGTTTACCTCCGGCGACCATCTGACGTTTAACCTGCACCGCCCAGACTTCACCACGGCCAAGCGCATTGTCGATCGCATCAATGAAACCTTTGGCCCCGATGTCGCGCAGGCGCTGGACGGCGGTTCAGTGCGGGTTCGCGCACCGATCGACCCCAATCAGCGCGTTGATTACATCTCCATGGTCGAGAACCTGACCGTGGAGCAGGGCAACGCGGCGGCCAAGGTCATCATCAACTCGCGCACCGGCACCATTGTTATCGGCCAGGATGTGCGGGTGCAGCCGGCTGCCGTCACCCATGGCGGCCTGACCGTGACCATCAGCGAGAACCCGCAGGTCAGTCAGCCGGACGGCATTCTGTCCGGCGGTCAGACCGTGGTCGCGCCCAGCTCGCAGATCAATATCGAGGAGGGCGACAGCCGCATGTTCGTCTTCCGCCCGGGTGTGTCGCTGGATGAAATCGTGCGTGCGGTCAATCAGGTCGGGGCTGCCCCCGGTGACCTGATGGCCATTCTCGAAGCCCTGAAGCAGGCCGGCGCGTTGAACGCCGATCTGGTCATCATCTGACGGGAGGCAGGCTCATGAACGTCAGCAGCAATATCAGCTACACCGACATCAATACCGTCAACCAGCTGAAATCCGGTGCCAATGCCAACAGCCCGGAGAATGTGCGCAAGGTGGCGCAGCAGTTTGAATCGCTGTTCACCAACATGATGATCAAGAGCATGCGTGACGCCAACGCGGCGTTTGCCGAGGGCAATCCGCTCAATACCCCGCAGACCAAGTTCTATCAGGAAATGTACGACAGCCAGCTATCGGTGCATCTGTCGGAAGGGCGCGGTCTGGGCCTCACCGATGCGCTGGTGCGCCAGCTGTCGCCACAGTCTGCTGCCGGCTCGGAGCGTGAGCAGGGCGCAGCACCCGGGGTCGACCAGTCCGCGTTGCTGGCGCGTCGTCGCCTGCAGGTGTCGGCGGACTACAGCGCCTGGGCAGATCGTCTGGCCCAGGCCGAGCAGACGCAGCGCCCGACCAGCAGCGAGAGCGATAGCTGGCAACCGCTGCGCGGCATCGAGGCGCTGCGTAACGGCCGCTCGACGATGGCAGCAGTCAGCCCTGAAGCTGCCCAGCGCACTCGCTTCGCCAACAGTCAGGAATTTGTCGAGACCATGCTGCCGATGGCGGAGAAAGCCGCGGCGCGTCTTGGGGTCGATCCGCACTACCTGGTTGCCCAGGCGGCGCTGGAAACCGGCTGGGGCAAATCGGTCATTCGTCAGTCCGATGGCAGCTCCAGTCATAACCTGTTCGGCATCAAGGCCCATGGCGGCTGGCAGGGCGACAGCGCCAATGTGGCAACGACTGAATACCGTGATGGCGTGCGCACCCGGGAGCGGGCAGATTTTCGCAGCTACGCGTCCTGGGAGCAGAGCTTCGAGGACTATGTCAGCTTCCTCGAAAGTAATGGTCGCTACAGCAAGGCGCTGAGCAGCACTGCAAATCCCGACACCTTCTTCCGTGAGCTGCAGAATGCCGGATATGCCACCGACCCGCAGTACGCGCGCAAGGTGTCGCAGATTGCGCGCCAACTGATCAGCAACAGCGATGAGCGCGTTGCTGCCAGCACCCCATCCACTGACTCCGGCAGCAGGGCCTGATCATGGCAGATCTTTTCGGTATCGGACTGACGGGCCTCAGAGCCTCCCAGACCCAGCTGGCGGTGACCGGTCAAAACATTACCAACGTCAACACGCCCGGCTATTCCCGCCAGTCGGCGCTGCAGGCCACCCAGGTACCCAGTTATACCGGTGCCGGCTATATCGGCAACGGCACCAAGGTGGTCGATGTCTCGCGCATCTATAACCAGTTCCTGACCAATCAGGTGCGTACCTCCACCTCGACCAACTCCGAGGTACAGGCGTTCCAGTCCCAGCTTGAGCAGCTCAATACCCTGGTTTCAAGCAGCGCGACCGGTATTACCCCTGGTCTGCAAAGCTATTTCGATGCCCTGCAGACCGCGATTGAAGATCCGGCCAACTTGCCGGCGCGCCAGCTCGTTCTGTCCGAGGCAGAGGGTCTGGCGTCGCGCTTTAATACCGTCCACAGCAGCCTGAACAGCCAGAACCAGTTCATCAGCCAGCAGATGACCACGCTGGCGGATCAGACCAGTCGCCTGGCGACCTCGATCGCCCAGTACAACGACAGCATTGCCATTGCCTCGGCCAACGGTGCCCAGCCCAATGACCTGCTTGACGCCCGTGACGAGGCGGTGCGCCAGCTCAGCGAGCTGGTCGGTATTTCCGTGGTGCAGCAGGACGACAATACCCTGAATATCTTTGTCGGGTCAGGTCAGCCGCTGGTTGTCGGCAAGGAAGCATCCACCCTGGCCGTGCGCAGCGGCAGTGCCGATCCCGGCAGGGTTGAGGTAGTACTCAAAAGTGGCAACTCGGTCCAGGACATTACCAGTCTGGTCAGCGGTGGCGAGCTGGGTGGCTTGCTCAAGTACCGCAACGATGTGCTGGACCCCGCGCTTAATGCCATCGGCCGGCTGGCGCTGTCGATCAGCAGTGAATTCAACAGTCAGCAGGGGCAGGGCCTGGATCTCAACGGCAATGCCGGTGCCGCCCTGTTCAATGACGTCAACAGCCCGGAGTTGGTCGATGGGCGCAGCTATGCCCGTGCCACCAACAGCGACCCGGATGCCAAACTGAGCGTGCGCATCAGCGACACCTCGCAGCTGAGTACCTCCGAGTATGACGTTGTATTTACCAGTTCAACCCAGTTCACGGTACGCCGGACCTCTGACGAAAGTGTGGTCGGCCCGTTTGATTTGACCAGTGTCCCGCCACCTGAGCTGGACGGCTTTACCATTGAGCTGGGTGGTGGCGGTATCGCCGCCGGCGACCGCTTCCTGCTGACACCCACCCGCTTCGCCGCCGCCGGCATGGAAGTGGTGATGGATCAGCCGCAGGAGCTGGCGTTTGCCGCGCCTGCCGTGGTGGACACCAATCTGGATAACCGCGGTACCGGCACCATGAGTCAGCCCACCCTGATCGACGGCCCGGCGCCGATTGATCCGGCTACGCTGCAGGGCTTGCTGCCGATCGAGCTCGGCTATGATGCGGCCAGCGGTGAGCTGCAGGTGAGCAGTGGTACGGCGACGCTCAATCCGTCGCCGCTGGTGATCACGCCCGGTCAGACCAACAGTGTTGAAGTGACGGTAGGTGCCTATACCTTCAGTATGAGCCTCACCGGTACGCCGAAGGATGGCGACAGCTTCAGCCTGAACTTCAATACCGGGGTAGCGGATAATCGCAATGCGCTGGTGATGTCCGAGTTGCAGAGCGCCAAGGTGCTCGGCCAGGCCAACGGCGCCGAGGGGTTTTCCTTTGTTGACGGCTATGGCGACCTGGTCCAGCGGGTGGCTACCTTCACCGCCCAGGCGCGTACGGATGCCGAATCCAGTCAGGCTGTGCTGGTGCAGGCCACCAACAACCGTGACTCGGTGTCGGCGGTCAACCTGGATGAGGAAGCGGCCAACCTGATCAAGTTCGAGCAGTACTACAATGCCTCGGCACAGGTCATTCAGGTTGCACGTACGATTTTTGACACCTTGATCAGCAGTATCAGATAACGGGTAGCCTCACATGCGCATCTCAACCATTCAGCAGTTCAACAGCGGCGTGCGTGGTATCTCTGACAATTACAGCAGCGTTACGCGCACCCAGGAACAGATCAGTTCCGGCAAGCGCCTGCTGACGCCGGCGGACGACCCGGTAGCGACCGTTCGGCTGCTGCAACTGAACCAGGAGTCCAACCGCCTGGAGCAATACAGCACCAACATGACGGCGGCGAACAACAGCCTGACCCAGGAGGAGAGCATCCTCAACTCGGTCAACAACGCCCTGCAGCGCGTGCGCGAGATTGCCATCGAAGCGGGCAACGGCTCGCGCAACGACGATGACCGCAAGGCGCTGGCAACCGAGCTGGAGCAGCGCGAGCAGGAACTGTTCAATCTGTTCAATACCCGCAATGCCCGTGGCGAGTACCTGTTTGGCGGCTTTCAGAGCAGCGAAGCACCGTTTGTCAAAAATCCCGATGGCACCTACACCTATCAGGGCGATGAGGGCCAGCGCTCGGTGCAGATCGCCGGGTCCAAGACCGTGCCAATCAACGACAACGGCAAGGATCTGTTCGTCAACATCGCCAACGTCAATCGGGTCAATACCGAGGCTGCGGCAACCAATACCGGCACCGCGCGCATCTCGCTGGGTACGGTAGAGAACAAGACCGAGTACGACAGCACCTTCTATCCGCAGGGCAGCGTCGGCATTGTGATTGGCGCGGCGGGCGACACCTACGAGATTGTCGACAGCGGTGGCCTGCCGCTGGTGCCGCCGGTGACGGGCGCCCTGGAGCTGGAAGACGACGGCAGTTACAACATCCGTTATGCGGGTGTCTCGGTGAAGCTCGACGGCGATCTGCAGCCCGGTGACAGCTTCACCATCAGCACCGGTGACAGCACTGCAACCAGCACCAATCGGGAGACCCGCGGTGTTCTGGAAACCGTCTCATTGCTGCGCCAGACCCTGGAGAACGGCACCGCGACCACCGACGACAAGTTGCAGCTGCGCGATGTGATTGCGGTCAGTCTGGATAACCTCGACAACGCGATGAACAACGTGCTGAGCGTGCAGACCACCATTGGCGCGCGCATGAACGTGATCGAATCGACCCAGACCGAAAACGAGGAAGTGGCACTGATCAACACCACGGTGACCTCGCAGCTGGAAGATCTGGATTATGCCGAGGCTCTGAGTCGTCTGAGTTTGCAATCGGTGGTGCTTGAGGCCTCACAGCAGAGCTTTGTGAAGGTCAGCAGCCTGAGCCTGTTCAATCTGCTGCGCTAGCCTTCAGCAGCTCGATAAAGGCGTCGGCCGCCGGTGACAGTGGCCCGTGGGCACGGGTCACCAGTCCGAAGCTGGTGCCTGGCATCAGGTCGGGCCAGTCCAGCAGGGTGAGGGTGCCGGCTGCCAGTTCATCCTGCAGGATGTCCAGGCTGCCGATACTCAGCGCATCGCAATGCTGCACCATGCGTTTGAGCACATCAAGGTTGTCGCATTCCAGGCTGATCTGCGGATCCTCACGGGGCAGGGTGCGGCGCAGGTCCTGCAGAATGATGTCGGGTACCCGGAAGCAGGCCAGCGGATACTGCGCAAGCAGTGCCGGGCTGAGGTCGCTGCGTCCAGCCAGTGGATGTCCGGCCCGGCAGAACAGGCGACTGGGCTGTTGCTGCAGCGGGGTTACCTGCAGTAGCGGGTCATCCTGCAGTTCGCGAATGTCGGCAACGAACAGCTCCAGCTCCTCGTCCAGCAACTGTTTGCGCAGTGCGACCCAGTGCTGAACCTCAAGGCGTACCTTGACGCCGGGATAGCGTCGATTGAACTCGCCCAGCACCCGCGGCAGCAGGCCTGCGGCAGGGAAGGGGCCACCGCCTACCAGCAGCTCGCCGGCTTCGAGATCGTTGAACTGACGCAGGGCATTGCGCATCGCGGTGCTGCCGGCGATCAGTCGACGGGCATGTTCCAGCACCAGCTCGCCCTGCGGGGTCAGCTCGACCCCCTTCCCGGAGCGGCTGACCAGCGTGCAGCCCAGGCGCAGTTCCAGGTTCTGAATGCTGCGGCTCAGCGCCGGCTGGCTCAGGCCGATGGCCTCACCGGCGCGGGCAAAACCCTGATATTCGACCAGGGCCACAAAGTGACGCAGCGATTTCAGCTCCATGGTGGCTCCTTGGTGTTCAGCTCAATCATCGGCCAGCGAGCGAATGATGGGGCAATCCGGGCGGTCATCGCCACTGCAGCAGTCTGCCAGCTCGGCCAAGGTATCATGCATGGCCTGCAGGTCACGTATCTTCTCTTCCAGCTCCCGCAGGTGTGCGGCGGTCAGTGCCTTGACCTCGGCGCTGGAGCGCGAACGGTCCTGCCACAGAGTAAGCAGATGGCCGATCTGCTCCATGCTGAAGCCCAGCCGGCGCGCGCGCTGAATAAAACCCAGCGTGTGCAGGTCGCGCTGGCTGTATTGGCGATAGCCGCCTTCGCTGCGCGGCGGTGCAGGCAGCAGTCCGATTTTCTCGTAATGCCGAATCATCCGCGGGCTGAGCCCGCAGGCCTCGGCGGCCTGGCTGATATTCATGCGTCCTCCGGCTTCCAGCGCTTCAGTAGCAGCGCATTGCTGACCACACAGACGCTGCTGGCGGCCATCATCGCACCGGCAATCATTGGATTCAGCAGACCCACCGCTGCCAGCGGAATGCCCAGGCAGTTGTAGACGAAGGCCCAGAACAGATTCTGGCGAATCTTGGCACCGGTCCGGCGTGACAGCGCCAGCGCCATCGGTACCAGCGCCGGATCGCCGCGCATCAGGGTAATGCCGGCGCTGTGCATGGCCACGTCGGTGCCAGTGGACATGGCCATACCCACATCGGCACGGGTCAGTGCAGGGGCATCATTGATGCCGTCACCGATCATGGCGACGATCTTGCCCTGCTGTTGCAGGCGCTCGATTTCACCGACCTTGTCGGCCGGCAGCACATTGCCGCGGGTCTGATCAATGCCCAGCTGACGGCCGATGTGCTCGGCAGCATTCTGGCTGTCGCCACTGATCAGCAGGGTCTCGATGCCCTGGCGCTGGAGCCGGGCGACGGTCTCTGCGGCGTTGTCCTTGAGGCTGTCGGCGAAAGTCAGCATGCCCAGCACTCGGTCCCCCTGAGCCAGCCAGGACAGGCTGGCACCGTCTGCCTGCAGAGCCTGTGCCTTATCCATGTAGGCAGACAGATCCAGCCCCTGTTCCTCCATCAGGCGCGCATTACCCAGCCAGGTGGTCAGGCCGTTAACCTCGCCGCGGGCGCCGCGTCCGGCCAGCACCTGCAGGTCCTGTGCGGCCTCGGTGCTCACGCCATGTTCGGTGGCGTAGTCACAGACCGCTCGGGCCAGCGGATGTTCAGCCTGTTGCTGAATCGCCAGTGCTGCGCGCAGTACCTGATCGGCACTGGCTCCGTCCACAGCTTCGATGTGGGTCAGGCTGGGTTTACCGCGGGTCAGGGTGCCGGTCTTGTCGAATACCACGGCAGTAACCTGGCGAGCCCGTTCGAGCGCTTCGGCGTCGCGGATCAGGATGCCGTGCCGCGCGGCTACCCCGGTACCGACCATGATCGCCGTGGGCGTAGCCAGGCCCAGTGCACAGGGGCAGGCAATGACCAGTACGGCGATGGCATTGAGCAGCGCGGCTTGCGGGCCGATCAGCAGGCTGCCGATGCCCCAGGTCAGCAGTGCAATGATGATCACGACTGGTACAAACACGGCGGCGACCCGGTCTACCAGGCGCTGGATCGGGGCCTTGGAGCTTTGCGCGCTTTCAACCATGCGCACGATCTGCGCGAGCAGGGTGTCCTTGCCGACTGCTTTAGTACGAATCACCAGCAGCCCGTCCTGATTCAGGCTGCCGGCGCGTACCGCATCGCCGGGGCTGCGGTCGACGGGCAGGCTTTCACCGGTCAGCATGGATTCGTCAACGTGGCTGCTGCCCTCGATTACCTCTGCATCGACGGGGATGCGCTCACCGGCCCGGACGACCAGTTGGTCATCCGGAATGATCTGGCTCAACGGCACTTCACGCTCGCCATCGGCATCGCGCAGCCGTGCCACATCCGGACGCAGCGCGGTCAGGGCGCGGATCGCCTCCAGCGTCTGCCCCTTGGCGCGGGTTTCCAGATAGCGCCCGAGCAGGATGAAGGTGACGATGGTCGCCGAGGCTTCGTAGTAGAGGTGAGGCGAGTAGCCGCCGCTCGCGAACAGGTTCCAGCTGCTGAGCAGCCAGCCGGCGCTGGTGCCGAGCACGACCAGCAGGTCCATATTGGCCGTGCGATTGCGCAGCGCATGCCAGGCGCCCTGATAGAAGCGGGCGCCAAAGACAAACTGCACCAGGCTGGCAAGAATCAGCTGCAACCAGCCGGGCAGCATCCAGTGACCGGCGCCAAGCAGGGCAGAGATCATGGCCAGCAGCATGGGCGCGGTCAGCAGCGCAGCGCCAATCAGCCAGCGGCGCTCGCTGGGCAGATTCGGGCCGCTGTCGGCGGCGGGTCGCGCGTCATCCAGCCACTGACCGGGATAGCCTGCCTTGCGCAAGGCGCGTAGGATCTCGTCGCTGTCGGTGCCGTCCAGCAGGGTTACTCGGGCCTGCTGACTGGCAAGATTGACCTGGGCCGAGAGCACGCCTTCAACCGCCTGAAGGGCCTGCTCGGCGCGGCGCACGCAGCCGGCACAGGTCAGTCCCTCCAGTTGCAGCTGGGCTTCCTGGGTCCGCGCCGGGTAGCCGGCCTGACTCAGCGCCTTCTCGGCGTCGGTCAGGGTGGCAGGCGCATCGAGGCTGATGCGCGCCGTTTCGGCGGCAAGGTTGACGGCGACCTGATCAATGCCGTCAACATTGGCAAGAGCGGCCTCGACCTTGCCCACGCAGCTTGCGCAATGCATGCCGCTGATGTGGAGCGTGAATTCAGTCATGGGGTGACTCCATTGCGGTTTGTATGCGGTCAGCTTGAACCCTGACATCATGTTAGAGTCAAGTGCCGTAACCGACTTCCGTCAAAAGCCGAATGGCGGGCTGCCACCGTCGCCCAGTTTCAGACCCACCTTGAGGATCCAGTCGTTGTCCATGGCGGCAACCACCCAGGTGTGACCCTCCCACTCGATCTGATCGCCCACCACCGGATGACCGCCGAACTGGCGGCTGAAAAACGCCGCCAGGCTGAGCTGGCGCATATCCTCCGGGACGGCGAAGCCATAGAACTTGCCAACGTCGCCCAGTGTGGCCTCGCCCTCGAGGATGAAGTCGCCGAAGAAGCTGCGGTTTTCCAGATAGCGAGGCGGTTGCGCCTTGCTGAACAGTTTTGACAGCGCCGGCAGATCGCGCGGCCGTCCCACAACGCAGAGCACATCGCCCAGGGCGAGCTGAGTACTGCCGGTCGGGTGCATCAGATGATTGCCGCGGAACAGTGCGGCAATGCGTGTCTCTCCGGGCATCTTCAGGTCCCGAAGGGCAACGCCAACGCACCAGTTGGCGTTGTCCAGCTGGTAGATCAGCAGTTCAAAGTCGCCGTCGATGGCGGTATCCAGACTGGTGCGCTGCAGCGGCTCAGGCTGCGGCGGAATCTCTACCTTGCACAGGCGTGCAGCCAGCGGCAGTGAAGACCCCTGCAGCAGCAGCGAGACCAGCACCACCACAAAGGCCAGGTTGAACAGCAGCTGCGCCTGCTCGAGCCCCGCCAGCAGGGGGAAGATTGCGAGGATGATCGGCACCGCGCCGCGCAGGCCGACCCAGGCGATAAACAACCTCTCGCGCCAGGAAAACACAAACGGGATCAGGCAGATCATGACCGCAATCGGCCGGGCGATGAAAATCAGGAAGAGCGCAATCAACACCGCCGGCAGGGCGATGATGACCATTTCACTGGGCGTTACCAGCAGACCCAGCATCAGGAACATGCCGATCTGGCTGAGCCAGGCCATACCGTCCTGCACCTGCAGGATATTCTGCAGGTTGCGTACCCGGTTGTTGCCCAGGATCAGCCCGGTGAGATAGATGGCAAGAAAGCCGCTGCCGCCAATCTTGTTGGTCGCGGCAAACACCATGATGGCGCCACTGGTGATCAGCAGCGGATACAGACCGGCTGGCAGCGTCACCCTGTTGACCAGCCAGACCAGGCCGAAGCCGCCGGCCAGTCCGCAGAGAGCGCCGATGCCAAACTGTTCAATCAGCAGCAGGGCGAAGGACCAGTTGAAGCTGGTCTGGCCGCTGGCAAGCATTTCGACCAGGGTAATGGTCAGGAAAATCGCCATCGGATCGTTGGAACCCGACTCGATCTCAAGCGTTGCGCCAACCCGTTGTTTCAGGTTCAGCCCCTTGCCCTGCAGCAGCGAGAACACCGCAGCGGCGTCGGTGGAGCCGACGATGGCACCAAGCAGCAGGCCCTGCAGCCAGTGCAGCTCCAGCAGCCAGGCGGTAAGCGCACCCGTCAGCGCGGCGCTGATCAGCACCCCGAGGCTGGCCAGGGACACGGCGGGCCACAGCCCCACCCGGAAGTTTTCCACCCGTGTGCGCATGCCGCCATCAAGCAGAATGATCGCCAATGCCAGGCTGCCGATCAGAAAGGCGGTGTTGGCATCCTCGAACTGAATACGGCCAATACCGTCCACCCCGGCCAGCATGCCGATGATCAGGAAGATCAGCAGTAGCGGGATGCCCAGACGCGACGACAGCGAACTGGCGAGCACGCTGAAGCAGAGCAGCACTGCACCGATCAGAAAGAGGGTGTTGATATAGTCCATGGGAGCAGCTCGGAGCGGGTGGATGGAACGCGTTCACTATATCGTTTATGGCCCGGAGCGGTAAAAAAATTGCTGTATAGTCAACGCATTGCAACGTAGGGAGAAAGCAGGATGGATGCGGCATTCTGGCATGAGCGCTGGCAGCGCGGGGAAATCGGGTTTCACAAGGCGTCAACCAATCCGCTGCTGCAGCGCTGGTGGCCGCAGCTCGGAGTCGATGCAGAGGCTCCGGTTTGGGTGCCTTTATGCGGTAAATCGCTTGATCTGATCTGGTTGCGCAGCCAGGGGCACCCGGTTCGGGGCGTTGAGTTGGCGCGCAGCGCGTTGGAGAGTTTCTCCGACGAGCATGGGCTGGATTTGCAATGGCAAACGGAGGGGGAGTTTGAGGTTGCCGAGGGCGCCGGTTTTACGCTGTATTGCGGCGATGTCTTCGCACTCCGGCCCGAGCATCTGCAGGGAATCGGTGCAATTTATGATCGCGCGGCGCTGATTGCGCTGCCGCCGGAAATGCGTGCGCGTTACGTTGCCCATCAACGCGCACTGCTGCCCGCGGGCTGGCGTCTGCTGCTGGTGACCCTGGATTATCCGCAGGAGCAGCGCCCCGGGCCGCCTTTCAGCGTGTCCGATGCCGAGGTACGGCAACTGTACGCGGGCTGCAGTATCGAGGTGCTGGAAGAGAAGGATGTATTGGCCGATCACGCCGTGTTTGCCAGCCAGGGCATGCGTTCGCTGACCGAGCGGGTGTATCTGATCGCCGACTAAGCCGTGTCGGGGCTGCTAGACTGCGGCACCTACTGTTCGCTGCGGAGCCCTCATGCTGGCCGCCCTTGCCTTACTCTATAAACTGTTGCCGCTCTATGTGACGGTTGGTCTTGGCTGGCTAGCCGGCCGCTATCTGGATGCCAGCGGCCGGCACATCGCTGGCATCATGATGTATATCGTGACGCCGTCGGTGGTGTTTTCCGGGGTGATGCACGCGCCGCTGTCTGCTGAAGTCATCCTGCTGCCGTTTCTGACCTTCGCGCTGTGCAGTCTGACCGGCTGGGCGCATTTGCAGATCGCCAGACGCTGGTTTCCAGGGGCCGGCGCCAACATGATCCCGCTTGCGGTCGGAACCGGTAATACCGGTTACTTCGGTATTCCGGTTGCGCTGTTGCTGTTCGGTGAGCAGGGGCTGGCGATTTATATCGTCTGCATGCTCGGCACCACCCTGTTCGAAAATTCCGTCGGGTTTTATCTGGCCGCGCGCGGGCGCTACGACATTCGGGACTGTCTGCTCAAGGTAGTGCGGCTGCCGTCGTTATACGCCTTCTTTCTGGCGGTTGGCCTCAACAGTGCCGGCCTGCAGATTCCGGATGCATTCGAGCCGCTGTTCGATAACCTGCGCGGTGCCTACAGCGTATTCGGCATGATGATTATCGGTATGAGCATTCTGAGTTTCCGCGGTCTGGCCGGAGACTTGCGCTTTACCGGGCTGGCGCTGCTGGGCAAGTTCGTCAGTTGGCCGTTGCTGGCGCTGGCATTCTGCGCGCTGGATGCCCGTCTGTTTCAGGTCTACGACGTCGCCGTCTATCAGGCGATTATGCTGATCTCCATTACCCCTATTGCCGCCAATACGGTTGTCATAGCCACGCTGCTCGACACCCATCCCGCGCAGGTTGCCGGCACCGCGCTGCTCAGCACGCTGGTCGCACTGCTGTACATTCCGCTGATGAGCGCCTGGCTGTTTACAGGTGCCAACTGAGACCAGTCTGAGACTTCTTTGTAAGCGCCCTGTTTTTTATGAGAAAAACAACTAAAAAGCACTCATGCTTTGGCGCTCATGGTCGATACTCATTTCAGGAAGCAAAAAATTGACGTGTGCGTGACGGCGCGCGTTGGCTGTTGTCGGTGTGATGTTTAATGATCCAAGCCGAGCCTGCCTCCAGGGAGTTATCGCGGACTCGTCCTTTCGAGTCCTGCCTGCCGTGCTGACAAGAGTGAAAAAGAGCCATGCTTAGTGTCTTCCGTGATTTGAGTTTCCGCTGGAAATTGACCCTTCCCATCCTCATTCTAGCCGCACTGTTTGTCATCCTTGGTCTGTCCGCATTCTGGGCTGTCTCCAAGGTCGAGTCGCGTCTGGTGCGCGTCTCGGCCGACCTGTTGCCGCGCAGCTCGGTGGTGCTCGAAGCCGACCGTGACATGTATCAGGCGCTGGCGGCCGAGCGGGCCATTATTGAAGGCGTGGTCTCAAGCGGGCTGGATGCAGAGCACACTGAGAACATGCAGCAGGCCAGTGATCGCATTGCGCGTTACGCCGCTGCTACCAGAACGCCGGAAGGGCGTGCGCTGGCGGATGAATTCGCCAGGGCGTTTGCTGTCTGGAAAGCCACCTCAATCGAGAACGTCCGGCTGGCACGTTCCGGCGATGCAGCCAGGGCGAGTGATAGCAGCTACGGTCAGGGTTATGAGCAGTTTTCGCGGGCGCGTGAGCTGATCAACAAGATGACCGAGCTGATCAACCAGCAGGCTGAAGCGGAAGCGGCTGAAGCTGAAGCGGATGTCGCTGCAAGCCATGCTCGGGTGACGGTGGTGCTGGCCATCGGTGCCGTCGTGTGCTTTTTGATGATCGTATTTTTCCCCGGCCTGATTACCAACCCGTTACGTGAGCTGCTGCAGCGCATTCGCGACATTGCAGACGGCGAGGGCGACCTGACCCGCCGCGTGGTGGTGCACTCCAATGACGAATTGGGCCAGCTGAGCAAGGCATTCAACGCCTTTCTGGAGCAATTGCAGGGGCTGATACGCGACGTTGCCGAATCCACCCTGCAGGTTGCCTCGGCTGCCGAGCAGATGAGTGCAATTGCCGAGGGGCAGGAGAAACTGGTCAACGAGCAGTACATGGCGGTCGATCAGGTCAGTACCGCAGCGACGGAAATGAGCGCTGCCATCCACGAGGTTGCCGACAACGCGCATAGTACTGCGGATGCCGCCCGTGAGGCAGACCGTCAGGGACACTCCGCTTCCGATGTGGTGTCAGCCACCATGAACGATCTGCGACGCCTGGCAGCCGATGTTGAAGAGGCTGCAGGTGTGATCAACAATCTGGAGCAGGACACCGACAAGATTGGCGGCGTGCTCAGTGTGATCGAGGGTATTGCCGAGCAGACCAACCTGCTGGCGCTTAACGCCGCCATCGAGGCCGCCCGCGCCGGCGAGCAGGGCCGCGGCTTTGCGGTGGTGGCCGACGAGGTCCGCGCACTGGCGGCGCGTACCCAGGACTCCACCCGTGATATCCAGCAAATGATCCAGAAGCTGCAGAGCGGCACCGGACAGGCTGTTGCCGTCATGCAGCGTGGTGCCCAGCTCGCAGCACAGAGCGTCGAGAAGGCCGGTACCACCGAATCTTCGCTGAACGAGACTTCCGCCTCCGTCATGCGCATCAACGACATGGCGGCGCAGATCGCCGCCGCGTGCGAGGAGCAGAGTCAGACCACCGAAGATATCGCCCGCAACATCAGCGGCATTCGTGACCTGTCCAACCAGTCTGCGCAGTCGTCTCAGGAGAGTCGTGATGCCAGTAACGTGCTCGCACGCCTGGCTGCCAACCTGCAGCAACAGGTTGGTCGCTTCAAAACCTGATATTCGGGTTGTAACTTGAGCATAAGCCGTTACAATAGCGCGGCCTGAGCAAGCTCAGGTCGCTATGGTGGCCCCACCGGTCCCCTCGCAATGATCAGCCGTGAACCCGGTCAGGCCCGGAAGGGAGCAGCCGCAGCGGTCATATCGTGTGCCGGGGTGTGGCTGGTGGGGTTGCCTCCAAATACTTGATTTATAAGGCTTTTTGCCGTTTCTTGTGCAGGTGGTACAAGAGGTGGTACATGCAGGCCTTACCCTCATATCTCCAGCTTTCCCGTCACTCTGTCTTCTACTGCCGTGTTGCGGTGCCGCAATCGTTGCGTCTGGTCATTGGCAGGCGCGAGATTCGTCGTTCGCTTAATACCCGCTGTCGTCATCAAGCCTTAGACGCAGTCATGCCCGTTATCCGTCAAGCGAAGGGTATCGGCGGTTCTATGCTGAGGTTGGTCATTCAGGTGGGTTGCACAGGACAGCGCCGGACCTTGAGCGTCCGGCGTTGCCCTGATGCGGTGGATCAGACGCGGAAGCGTCCTATCAGCTGTTGCAGATCGCTGGCCAGACGTGCGAGCTCTTCGCTGGTAGCTGCGCTCTGTTCCGACGCCGTGCTGGTTTGCTGTGCAATCTCGCTGACGTTGTTGATATTGCGATTGATCTCTTCCGCGACCGATGACTGCTCTTCCGCGGCCGACGCAATCTGCACGTTGAGATCATTGATGCGGGTCACGGCGTCGGTGATCGCCAGCAGGCGATCGCTTGCCAGGCCAACAGCGTCTACCCCTTGTTTGGCTTTGTCGCGGCTGATCTGCATCACGCTGACCGCTTCGCCAGTGCCTTCCTGCAGGCGGGTGATCATTTGCTGGATTTCGGATGCGGACTGCTGGGTACGCGAGGCCAGTGCTCGGACCTCGTCGGCCACCACCGCAAAGCCGCGCCCCTGTTCGCCGGCGCGGGCGGCCTCGATGGCCGCGTTGAGCGCCAGCAGATTGGTCTGCTCTGCGACGCCCTGAATCACCGTCAGCACCGAGCTGATGCTGTCGCTTTCCTGTTCCAGCCGCTGGATAACCTGGGCGGCGCGCTCCACTTCTTCTGCCAGGGATTGAATGGCATCGATGGTGCGGGTGGCCAGCTGGCGGCCCTGCTGGGCTTCCTGTTCGGCCTGATGTGACGCATCGGCGGCCTCGGCAGCATTGCGCGCGACGTCTTGCACTGTGGTGGTCATCTCGTGCATCGCGGCCGCTACCTGCTCGACTTCATGCTGCTGCTGGCGCACGCCGCTGCCGGTTTGCACGCTGATTGCCGAGGTTTCCTCGGCCGCAGCGGCAAGTTGGCCACTGGAGCCGGCCACCTGGTTGATGGTGTTCTGGAAGCGTTCTGCCATGCGGTCGAAGGCCTGGCTGATGCGTCCCAGCTCATCGGTTCTGCGGTCGTTGGCGCGGCTGGTCAGGTCGCCGTCGGCGAGCCGGGTGCTGGCCTGCTCAAGTCGGGTGACGGAAGCGCTGATACCGTGAATGATGCTCCAGGACATCAGCAGCAGTACGGTGAGGGCGACCAGGGTAGTAATAGCCGCGATTATCAGCGTGTTCTGATAGCTGGTTTCGGCGTTCTGGTACTCCTGCTCGGCGATGGCGCTCTGCAGCTCGAGGATCTGTTCGAGCGTGCCTGCCAACGTGCCGGCCTCAGGCCGCAGCGTGGTCAGCAGTATTTGGTTGGCTGCGGCAAAGTCCGCTTGCCGCAGAGCCATAAGGGCAGGCACTACACCCTGGGTCAGCATGCGTTCAAGCTGCGCATCGACGGTGTCGCTTAACTGCTTCTCCTCGGCCGTTAGGTGCGTTGACAGATAGGCGCTCCAATCCTTTTTGATCAGGCTCACAGCGCCGTCAACAACATTCAGGTGCTGATCCACTGGGTGCTGGTGGCTGCTGCGCAGGGGATGGCTGGGGTTATGCTGTGCTGACAGCAGCAACTCTGTCTGAATGGTCTGTACGGCCAGTTCAATGCGCCCCAACTGGCCGGTGGGAATCAGTCGATCGTGATAGACCGTTTTGAGGGATTTGGCGGCATTGCTGAGTGCGTTTACCGAAACGATGCTCAGTATGATCAGTAGAGTCAGGGCAAAGGCGCTGAGGATGGTCAGGCGTAGCTTGATGGACAGATTACTCAGGGCCGACATGAGTTGGCTGGATCCTTTAAGTGGAATATTGAAGGAGCTCGCTGCAGCTGGCGAGACACAATGGGCAGGCCCTCGCCCCGGCCGGATGCGACCGGTCGTGATGCCTGATGCGGACTGTTATGGGTAACAATCGCCGGCATTGGCGTCTTGCGCTCGCATTGTAGCCGCTGCTTGGGTACATTACTCGCTCGCTTTAGATCAACGGATACCAACAGAGCCAATGAGTTATCAGGTACTAGCCCGCAAGTGGCGGCCCCGCCTGTTCCGCGAGATGGTCGGCCAGACCCATGTGCTGCAGGCCATGATCAATGCGCTTGATAACAACCGGCTGCACCACGCCTATCTGTTTACCGGTACCCGCGGGGTCGGCAAGACCACCATCGCCCGGATTCTGGCCAAATGTCTTAACTGCGAAAGGGGCATCAGCTCTGAACCCTGCGGTCAGTGCTCGGCCTGTCTGGAGATCGATCAGGGCCGGTTTGTCGACCTGATCGAGGTGGATGCGGCGAGTCGCACAAAGGTCGAGGACACCCGCGAGCTGCTTGAGAATGTGCAGTACGCGCCGTCGCGCGGGCGCTTCAAGGTCTACCTGATCGACGAAGTGCACATGCTCTCCAGCCACAGCTTCAATGCGCTGCTGAAAACGCTGGAAGAGCCGCCGGAGCATGTCAAGTTTCTGCTGGCAACAACCGACCCGCAGAAGTTGCCTGTCACCATCCTGTCCCGTTGCCTGCAGTTCGCGCTGAAGAACATGCCACCGGAAAAGGTGGTGGAGCATCTTCGTCACGTGCTGGGTGAGGAGCAGATCGGCTTTGACGAGGAGTCGCTCTGGCTGCTCGGGCGTGCGGCTGATGGCTCAATGCGCGATGCGCTCAGTCTGACCGACCAGGCGATTGCCTTTGGCAATGGCCAACTGCGGGTTGAGCAGGTGCGCAGCATGCTGGGTACCATCGACCATGCTCAGGTATTTGGCGTGCTGGACGCGCTGGTTGCCGGTGATGCCCGTGGCCTGATGGCCGCCGCGGCGCAGTTGGCAGAGCAGGGCGTGGATTTTGCCGGTGTGCTGGCCGAGCTGATTTCAACCCTGCAGCGCGTAGCCATGGCGCAGGTGGTGCCCGAGGCAACGGACAACAGCCTGGGTGATCAGCAGCGTGTGCTGGCGTTGGCCGGCAAGGTCAGCGCCGAGGATGTGCAGCTGTTCTACCAGCTCGCCCTGCATGGCCGCCGTGATCTGCCTCTGGCACCGGAGCCGCGTGGCGGTTTCGAAATGGCGCTGCTGAGAATGCTGGCGTTTCGCCCGGGTACGCTTGCTGATGCCGCTTCCAGTGGTATTACGGTGACGCCCGGCGCGCTACCGGATCAGTCAGCGCCGCCAGAGCCGGAAAAGTCGACAGGACCCAGTTCAGCCAGCACTGAGTCCGCACACACCAAGGCGCCAACCGCTGAGTCGGTTGCCGCTCCTGCAGCTGTCGCTCAGACTCCTGT
>CERN01048379.1_pt1 | contig 65807 bp, 66 predicted proteins | sample 530761 | NCBI WGS metagenome assembly CERN01 (sample SAMEA2620947, study PRJEB7988) | marine metagenome | isolation source: saline water (ENVO:00002010), including | reverse complement strand
CTGGCTCTGGCTCTGGCTCTGGCTCTGGCTCTGGCTCTGGCTCTGCAGGCTGCATCTGCTCGGCTGCCTCGGCAAGCGGTTCATCCGATATCGACACCTCGGATTCGGCCTCTTCCGCGTCCTCGACCGACGCCGGTTGCTCGGCGACCTCCTCTTCGGGCAGGTTCTGCGGGTGATAGCCCAACAGGCCAAGACGCTCCTCTGCGACATCCAAAATGCTGTCACCGCGACCGCTATCGTCCTCGGCCAGGCGTTCGAGGTAGTAGTCAATGCTGGTGATGACGTCAGCCAACGCGTCCAGCGCGGGCCAGTCCGGCACCAGAGAGCGGCCAATCAGCTGTTCGGTGATATAGCGACGGCACGCCGCTATCGCCGCGGCTGCGCGGGCCAGCGGCACCATGGCCAGACCGCCGCGCACGCTGGTAAGCAGGGCATCGACAGGGGCCAGCTGGCTGTGATCCCACTGATTGGCAATAAAGGCATTGATCGATTCGCGGGTTTCTTCCAGCGCGTTACGCGCTTCCTGCACCACCAGTTGATGGACCAGCGCTATATCCTGCGCTGCAGCAAGCCCCTGCATATCGCTGTCGGCAGCACCGTCCTGATCGCTGCGGTCAACGCCGAGAATGCCCTGCAGACTGGCTTCCACGTAGAGCATGCCACCGGCCACATCCATCAGGGCTGCATCGGTGATCGCCGACTGGCCCGACGCCAACCGCATGACCTGTTCGATCTGCTCGGTCAGCACCCGCCGCGGCTGGCCAAGCCCCAGCATCGCCAGCGTGTCGGCAATGCGCTTCATCACCGGCAACATGCCTTCCAGAGCGGTCAGGTCACGACGATCACTGCGTACGAACAGGTCGAGCTGATCCTTGACCTGCATAAGCTCTTCGCCCAGCGCCAGTGCGACCGACTGCATGGCCTCACGATCCGGACCGACCAGCCGATCACCGGCGCCGCGCTGCTCTTCGTTCCAGCTGCCCTTGAGCTGATAACGCTCCTTGAGGGCATCCAGCCGGGGGCTGCCGTCGGCACTCTTGGCAACATAAAACAGCAGGTTGCGCAGCAACTCACGGGGTGGAGCGCTTTGCAGCGCCGTCGCACCCCGCGCCATCAACTGACGCAGCTCCTGATCAGCCTGGCGCAGCAATTGGCGCACCGCCGCGCTGTTGTCGATGCTGCCGATTTCCAGACCTTCGGCAACGCCGGCAAAAATCGACCAGAGCTGGGCATAGGGGGCATCCGCACACAGCGCCTCAAGACGCACAAACACATTGCGCAAGTGCCGGCTATTCTGGGGCACATCCTGGCCACGGATCACATTGGCCTGCGCCATCTGCAGCGCCTGTCGCAGCTTGCGCAGCTGGCGCACACTGGCTTCATCACTCAAATCGGCGACAGCGGCACCGCGAGACGCGGACTCTGCACCGTCCAGCGCCGGACTGAAAACCGCATTCTCGGACAGCAGCTTGTCGCCACGGGCGGTGCGCATGTCGTTGAGCAGTGGCAGCAGTACCATCGGCAGGTCACGTCGCGCGCTCTGCACCCGATCCAAGTACGCCGGCATCTGCAGGATGGCCTGCATCAAGACTTCGAGTGCCTCGCCCTCGCGGCTGGCCGAGCCATTCATCAGCGCCTGGGCGAGCTGTTCCATTTCCTCTGCGAGCAGGGCTGCGCCATAGAACTCGACCATCTGCAGCGTGCCATGAACCTGGTGGATATAGGTCAGACAAAAGCGCAACCGGGTCGAGTCCTCGGGATTTTCGACAAAGGCTTCAAGCGCCTGACGCGCCTGATTCAGCGTTTCGGATATCTCGCCCTTGACCCAGTCAAGCGCGACATAATCATGCCGATCACCCATATTCACTCCAGACGTCCGTTGCTTTCCCGCCGCACATAGGCCTGCACCTGATCATCAGGCAGACGCTCGAGCAGCGGGTTGTTCCAGTCCACGATTTCACCCAGTCCGATAACCAGCATGCCACCTGGAGCCAGCCGTCTGGCGAGCAGGTTCAGCAGGTCGCGACGACGCCAGCGACGGAAGTAGATGAGCAGGTTCTGGCAGAAAATGATATCCAGGTCCTGAATCGGAGCCTGGGCCAGTTCAAGAATATTGACGCGGGCAAAACAGACCCGATCACGCAGGGCATAGGCCACTTCATAACGGTCGTTGGCCAGCGGCTGCAGCCACTCCCGACGCTCACGTTCGTTGAGTCCGCCCAGCCGGGCGCCCGGATACACGGCAGTACGCCCCTGCTCCAGCGCCTTGTGGCTGATATCGGTTGCCCAGATCCCGTAGCCGCCCGGATGACCACCTGCCCGGCGCAGGCTCTGCTCGACCATGATGGCCATCGAGTAGGCCTCTTCACCGCTGGCGCAGCCCACACTCCAGAGCTGCAGCGGCCGCTCCTTGTCGCGCCCCTTGAGCAGCAGGTCGAGGTGGCGCCCTACCGCTTCGAAGGACGGGCGATGGCGCATGAAGCTGGTTTCGCGCACGGTCAGACGCTCGATCAGTGCCGACCACTCGACGGCGCCAGCAGCGCCGTTGGTGACGTACTCGAAGTAGGTCTGATAGTCGGCCAGGTTGAGCTCGCGCATGCGCGCGCCCAGGCTAGTCTGCAGAAAGGTCTTGCGCTGGTCGCTGACGCACACGCCCGTACGCGCCTCCAGCAGCGTTTGCCACTGACGAAACTGCTGCCCATCCATTTCCGGCAGCGGTTGCAACGACCAGTTTTGCGTTGTCTGCACGTAAGCCCCTCGTACTCAGCGTCCTCGGGTGGCACCGGGTGCCACCCGTATCAGCTTAGTCGCCCTGCTGCGGCAAGGTGAAACCATCGACCGACTGACGCATCGCCTCGGCCAGTTTCGCCAACTCGCCAATGCTGCGAGCGGTCGCGGTCGTACCGGCAGACGTCTGCGAGGTAATTTCCTGAATCACGTTCATGGTGTTGGAAATGTGACCAGCGGACGACGCCTGCTGACGTGCTGCGTTGGAGATGTTCTGAATCAACGCCGCCAGACTGGTCGATACCTTTTCGATCTCTTCCAGGGCCACACCCGCGTCCTGAGCCAGGCGTGCACCACGTACCACCTCAGAGGTGGTCTGCTCCATCGAGATAACCGCTTCGTTGGTATCGGTCTGAATGGTTTTAACCAGCGCTTCGATCTGCTTGGTCGCACCGGAGGAACGTTCTGCGAGGCGCTGAACTTCGTCCGCAACCACCGCGAAGCCTCGACCGGCGTCACCGGCCATGGAGGCCTGGATCGCCGCGTTCAGAGCCAGAATGTTGGTCTGGTCGGCAATATCGTTAATCAGGCTGACGATGTCACCAATCTCCTGGGACGACTCACCAAGACGCTTGATCCGCTTGGAGGTGTCCTGAATCTGCTCGCGAATGGTATCCATGCCCACGATGGTGTTCTGCACCACCTCGTTACCCTTGTTGGCGATGGCTACCGAGCGCTCCGCTACCGCGGCCGACTCGGAGGCGTTGGCCGATACCTGGTCAATGGAGACCGCCATTTCGTTTACCGCCGCCGAGGCGCCGGCAATTTCCTGTGCCTGGTGCTCGGAGGCTTCGGCCAGATGCATCGCTGTGCCCTGGGTTTCCTGCGCGGCGCGCTCTACCTGCTGGGCGGTATGGTTGATGGTGCCTACCAGCGCACGCAGCTGGTCGATAGACTCGTTGATGGAGTCGGCAATCGCACCGGTAAAGTCTTCGGTTACCGTCGCCTGGGCCGTCAGGTCACCGTCGGCGAGATCGCCGATCTCGTCGAGCAGTCGCAGAATCGCGGCCTGGTCGCGCTGGGTTTTTTCCAGCGTCTCGTCCAGACGCAAACGGGTGTCGCGGGTCAGCTGGATACCGATCAACAGCAAACAGGTCAGCGCGATGGCGGCCAGCACGTAACCCAGGATGGTGTTGGCAACGCGTCCATCGGCATTGGCTTCAAAAGCCTGAGCCAGACTGGATGCATTCTCCAGCAGCGACTGCGAGTCGGTAAAGATATCGTTGGCGGCGGTACGTACCTGATACAGCTCAGGGGAAGTCAGCAGAATCTGGTCAACCGAATCGGACACATAGCGGAACAGTGACTGGATTTCCTGCAGCCGGCTGGCGGCGTCTGCATCCGCCACCCGGGTTATCCCGATACTGGCGTTACCCTCGATCATGCCCTGCAGTACGCGCCCGAACAGGCTGGCGTCACGCCCGAAGCTGTCGGCCGCCATCACCGCGTCTTCGTCACCTTCCAGTACCCGGTTCACCGAACCAAGAATCCGCTCGGCCAGCAGTGACTGGCGCTGGGCAATAGCGACCTGATCGGCCGGCGCATTGCTGGCGATCAGCACGTCTACCACATCTTCATACTCGACCTGCAGCTGCGGCACGGTATCGGACAGGGTTGCAGCAACTTCGTGCAGCGACAGAACCGTGCCCTGACTGGCGAGAATCGCGTCGGCATTGCGACGCACCTTGTCCCAGTCAGCCTGCAACTGGGCCTGCTGCCCGGCCATGCTGGCCGGCATCGGTGGCAAACCGGAGGCGGCGTCACCCTTGACCAGATAGTCCCAGCGTTGCTGGAAGTCGTTACGCGCGCTGAGCAACAGACCGAAGGCTTCCGGCGTACCGGTGGCAGCTTCGGTTGCCGACTTGGAGATCTGCTGGGACAGAACCCGCAGCTCGCCGGCGTGACCAATGTATTCGGTATCACGGGAGCTCTGCGTATTCAGGTACAGGAAGTTGGCGATCAGCAACACCAGCGACAGCAGCAGAATGGCACCCAGGCCAAGTACCGTCCGGTTGCTTCGCAAGGAAGACAGCGTCTGTGTATCAAGTATCTTCATTTTACTGGCCCCTACCTGGCCTACGGCTTTTTTCTGGCTAACATGCTCCGGCGCGACCGGCGTTCAGCACCGGTAGCGCCAATTCCGATCAGATGGCTACATCGAGAAAATCCTGATCACGTGCCAGTGCGCGAAAATTGAACACCAGCGCTTCACGCTCGCCCTGGTATCCCCCAACAACATAGGGCCGCACACGCGGCTCCAGCTCCGGCAGCTCGGTACTGAAGGTACTGACCGGCAGGTGCTGCATCCCCAGCACTTCATCCACCAGCAGACCGACAAACAGATCGTCACGGTCCAGCACCAGCACCCGGCGCTGCTTACGCCCGCCACTGGCAGCCACACCAAAGAAACGGCTCAGATCGATGATCGGTAACAGGCGTCCACGCACGTTCGCCACGCCCCGAACCCAGGCCTTGACCCTGGGCAGTGCGGTGTAGCGCGGTTCGTGAAGAATTTCGGTGATTTCGCCCATTGCGGCCAGCATGACGTGACCGGCAAGGCGAAAGCCGACACCACTCCAGGTTTCGCTGACCTCATCCTGCGATGGAAGGCCGGCCGCCTGCAGGCGGCACTGGTCAGCGAGTTGCTGCAGCAGTTCAAAAGGATGTTGAGTGTCTGACATGCCGTCCCTGTTCTCATTCTTATCCGGCACAGAAGGCGCCGGTAACTAGCTGCCGAGCACGGTTTTCAGCGTCTTGATCAGGGTGGACTCATCTACCGGCTTGGTCAGATAGTCCTTGGCGCCCTGCCGGGTACCCCAAACCTTGTCGGTTTCCTGATCCTTGGTAGTCACGATGATGACCGGAATATGATTGGTTTCGGGATCCTTGGTCAGTTGGCGCGTCGCCTGAAAACCGTTGAGCCCCGGCATGACGATATCCATCAGTACCGCGTCGGGCTTTTCCTGCCGGGCCAGCGCCACCCCATCGGCACCGTTCTCGGCCTTGAGGACCTCGTAACCGTGTTTCTCCAGCATGCCGGTCAGCTTGTACAGCTCGGTCGGCGAATCATCTACTACCAAAATGCGAGCCATCAGACTCCCCCGGGTTGTTCTTCGAATGAGTTAGTGCTCAGGCGCCAGCGGCGCCCGCAACATGACCGCCCTGCGGGACATGAGCGCGGATGGCTCCCAGCAGCTCTTCCTTGCTGAACGGTTTGGTCAGGTATTGATCGGAACCGACGATCCGGCCCTTGGCCTTGTCAAACAGACCGTCCTTGCTGGACAGCATGATCACCGGTGTCGCCCGGAAGGCACTGTTGTTCTTGATCAGGGCACAGGTCTGATAGCCGTCAAGGCGCGGCATCATGATGTCGACAAAGATGATGTCCGGGTGGTTGTCGGCAATCTTGGCCAGCGCGTCAAAGCCGTCAACCGCCGTGATTACATTACAGCCGACCTTCTTCAGCAGGGTCTCGGCCGTGCGTCTGATCGTCTTGCTGTCATCAATCACCATGACTTTGAGGCTTTCGAAATTTTCTTCCATAAGACCAGCCTTTGTTATTGATGGAGGGTCGATTCAGAAGGCTGCTGCGCGGCACCCCTCGACCAGCCAATTCCCTTTCCGCGTACTTTTAGCATAGATTCGGCGGTCAATCTATAAAGCAGAAGCGCCACCGAGACAACATTGCACTCCTGTCCGCACTGGCTGCGCAGACCGTCTGGCGCTACACTCGACTCCCTTCCGAAACAGCCAGGAAAGCACACATTCTATGCGCATTCGCCTCGGTATCGTCATGGATCCCATCAGCGCGATCCAATACAAAAAGGACAGTTCTCTGGCCATGCTGCTGGCCGCCGCCGCCCGCGACTGGGAGCTCCTCTACATGGAGCCCCAGGACCTCTACCTCGCCAACGGCAAGGCCATGGGCTGCCTTCGTCCGCTCCAGGTACACGCCAACCCGGATCACTGGTATGACCTGGGCGAACAGCAACAGGCCCCGCTGGACTCCCTTGATGTGATCCTGATGCGCAAGGATCCGCCATTCGACAACGAATTCCTCTACGCGACACACATCCTGGAAGCGGCTGAGCGCGACGGTGTACTGATCGTCAACCGCCCGGCCAGTCTGCGCGACTGCAACGAGAAACTGTTCGCCACCCAGTTCCCGCAATGTGCACCGGATCACATCGTGACCCGCCGCGCGGACATTCTCCGCGAATTCGCCACCCGGCACCGTGACGTTATTCTCAAACCGCTCGACGGGATGGGCGGCTCCATGATTTTCCGTATAAGGGAGGGCGACCCCAACCTGAGCGTCATCATCGAGACCCTGACCGTGCATGGCACCCAGCAGATCATGGCTCAACGCTACCTGCCGGAGATCAAGGATGGCGACAAGCGCATCCTGATGATCAAGGGCGAGCCGGTGCCCTACTGCCTTGCACGCATCCCCCAGCAGGGCGAAACCCGTGGCAACCTGGCCGCCGGCGGCCGTGGCGAGGCGCGTCCGTTAACCGAGCGCGACCGCTGGATCGCCGAGCAGGTCGGCCCTGCGCTGCGCGAACGCGGGCTGTTGTTTGTCGGCCTGGATGTCATCGGCGATTATCTCACCGAGATCAACGTGACCAGCCCGACCTGCATCCGAGAGATCGACGCCGCCTACGATACCGATATCGGCGGCCGCCTGATGGATGCCATCGAGGAACTGCTGCAGGCCCGCTGACCGCCCTCACGCCGCCGGACAGCAAGATTCGGCGGCGTGACGCAGCACATGGACTTTTGCGGCCACCGCGGGCAGACTTCACCGGACAGTGACAGCACCCAGCACATGGATCGCATGAACAACGCAGCACCGCCCCTTGCCAGCAACAGCCCGCCGACCGTCACCTCCCGTGACCGTCTCGGCTTCACCCTGTTTCTGGCTGCGGTCCTGCACGCTTTGGTCATCCTTGGCATTACTTTCGATATCCCGACCCCCAGCGAGCTGTCGAAAAGCCTCGAAATCACCCTGGCCACCCAGCAAAGCGAAGCGCCCCCCGAGGACGCCGACTACCTCGCCCAGATGAACCAGCAGGGCAGCGGTACACTCGAAGAAAAGGCTGCCCCCAGCACCACCGAGGAAGCTCCCTTCCAGGACAGCGAAATCAACCGGGTCAGCCCGCCGCCGCAGGTCAGCGCGCCGCCGCCCGCGCCGGTGCAGCAAAAGACGGTGACGACTACCGCGCCGAGTCAGCAGCGGGTAACCACCGCACCGCCCAGCCCGAAGCCGCTGCCGGCACCCGCAGCGCAACTGCGCTTCGACATGAATGATCTGTCACGCGAAATCGCCAGCCTGGAAGCCCAGCTCGCCGAGGAGCGACAGGCCTACGCCAGACGGCCGCGCATCCTGCGCCTCAATGCCGCATCGACCATGCAGGACAAGGGGGCGTTCTACAAGGATGCCTGGCGGCGCAAGGTAGAGCAGGTCGGCAACCTCAACTATCCGGCGCAAGCCCGAGCCAACCGCATCTACGGCAGCCTGCGCCTGCTGGTGCAGATCAACCGCGACGGCACCCTGCGCGATGTGCAGATCCTCGAGTCCTCCGGTGAACAGGTTCTGGATCAGGCCGCCATGCGCATCGTACGCTTGGCCGCGCCCTTCATGCCCTTTACCGGCGACCTGATGGATATCGACGTGCTGGAGATCATTCGCACCTGGCGCTTCGAGCCGGGCGACCGGGTATCCAGTTTCTGACCGGAAAACCAGCGGCCAGACCGGCAATTCGGTCCTTGCCCTGCCCGGCCTTCGACCCAATACTATGGGCATTATGCAGACGACACCGAGCAACCTCACCCACCATTTCCTGATCGCCATGCCGCATATGGCTGATCCGCGTTTCGATCACAGCCTCATCTACCTTTGCGAGCACAGCCCGGAAGGCGCCATGGGCCTGATAGTCAACCAGCCAAGCGAACTCAACCTCAGTGATCTGCTCGACCAGCTGGCGCCAGATGTTACCGCGGGTATCGACGTCACCGTACTCAATGGCGGCCCGGTGGAAACCGAGCGCGGTTTCGTGCTGCACGACGGTGAGCGCAACTGGGAGTCGAGCGTGGATCTCGGCCCGCTGAAGCTGACCACATCGCGCGACATTCTCAGCGCCATGGCGCGGGGCGATGGCCCGGATCGAGTGCTGATTACCCTTGGCTACGCCGGCTGGGGTGCCGGCCAGCTGGAGCAGGAGCTGGCCGAAAACGTCTGGCTGAGCTGCCCGGCCGATCACGGCATCCTGTTCAATTTGCCCTGGGAGCAGCGCCTGACCGCCGCCGCACGCTCGCTCGGGGTGGACTGGAGCCTGCTGACCAGCCAGGCGGGCCACGCCTGATGCCGACCGCCCATCGCCGCGCCATGGCATTCGACTACGGCACCCGGCAGATCGGCGTTGCCGTCGGCCAGACCCTGACCGGCAGCGCCGAGCCACTGACCAACCTGCGCGCCCGTGACGGCGTGCCGGACTGGGAGCAGATCGCCCGACTGATTCGCGAGTGGGAGCCGAACGTCCTGGTCGTCGGTCTGCCCCTGAACATGGACGGCAGCGCCAGCGATATGAGCGAACGTGCCGCTCGCTTCGCCCGCCGCCTGAACGGCCGTTTTCAACTGCCGGTCGAGACCGTCGACGAGCGCCTTAGTACCTTTGAAGCCAAACAACACCTCAAGTCGCAGGGACGCACACCGAGCAGCTACCGGGATGACCCGGTCGACAGCCTCGCCGCCGCCCTGCTGCTGCAGACCTGGCTGAGCGGCCAGAGCAAGGAGACACCATGAGTACACTTCCCGCGGTCGACAGCCTGCTGAGCAGCATGGCCGACCAGTTGCGCGCCCATCTGGACGCGCGGCAGATCAGCGACCCGGCCTTTGTCGGCATTCATACCGGCGGTGTCTGGGTTGCCGATGCCCTGCATGCTGCCGTCGCACCCGAGGCGCCGATGGGCACGCTGGATATCGCCTTCTACCGCGATGACTTCGAGCAGCACGGCCTGCCGCAACGGGTACGCCCGTCCGAGCTGCCGTTCGGTGTCGACGACCGTCACATCATTCTGGTCGACGACGTGCTGATGACCGGACGCACCATCCGCGCCGCGCTCAACGAACTGTTCGATTACGGCCGCCCGGCCTCGGTAACCCTGGTCACCCTGATCGACGTCGACGCCCGCCAGCTGCCGATCCGCGCCGACATCCTTGGCGCCACTCTGGCCCTGACAGAAGGCCAGCGGGTAAAATTGACCGGACCCGCCCCGCTGCACCTGACCCTGACCGACGCCGCCACCAATTGAGATCGCCATGAGCCTGACGCCGCATCACCTGCAACTCAACCAACAGGGCCAGCTGCGCCACTTCCTGACCATTGAAGGGCTATCGCGCGAGCTGCTGACCGAACTGCTCGATACCGCCGACTCCTTCCTCGAAGTCGGTGAACGTGCGGTCAAAAAGGTCCCGCTGCTGCGCGGCAAGACGGTCTGCAACGTGTTCTTCGAGAACTCGACCCGGACCCGCACCACCTTCGAGCTGGCGGCCAAGCGGCTGTCGGCCGACGTACTCAACCTGAATATCTCGACCTCGTCGACCAGCAAGGGCGAAACCCTCTACGACACCCTGCAGAATCTGGAGGCGATGGCGGCCGACATGTTCGTGGTGCGTCACGGCGATTCCGGCGCGGCGCACTTTATCGCCGAGCGGGTCTGCCCGGACGTCGCCGTGATCAACGCCGGCGACGGCAACCACGCGCACCCGACCCAGGCGATGCTCGACATGCTGACCATCCGTCGCCACCGCGGCGACTTCGAGAACCTTTCGGTCGCCATCGTCGGCGACATCCTGCATTCGCGGGTCGCGCGCTCCAATATGCTCGCCCTGAAAACCCTTGGCTGCCCGGATATCCGCGTGATCGCCCCACGCACCCTGCTACCCGAAGGCATCGACCAGTACGGCGTACGGGTCTTCAACGATCTGCGTGTCGGGCTGCGCGACGTCGACGTGGTCATCATGCTGCGCCTGCAGAAGGAGCGCATGCAGAGCGGCCTGCTGCCCAGCGAGAGCGAGTTCTACAAACTCTACGGCCTGACCCGCGAGACTCTCGCGCTGGCCAAGCCCGATGCGCTGGTCATGCACCCGGGCCCGATCAACCGCGGCGTCGAAATCGAATCGGAAGTCGCCGACGGCCCGCAATCGGTGATTCTCAAGCAGGTGACCTACGGCATCGCCGTGCGCATGGCCGTCATGTCGATGGCCATGACCGGACAAACCACCCAGCGCCAGCTCAACCAGGAAGCGAACTGAACCATGCGACTGACGATTGAAGGCGCCCGGGTGATCGACCCCGCCAGCCAGTTTGATGAAATTACCGATCTGCATATCGCCGCCGGCCACATTCTGGCCCTCGGCGCTGCCCCCGAGGGCTTCAGCCCCAACCAGCGCATTGACGCCCGCGGCCTGATTGCCTGCCCGGGCCTGGTGGACCTCAACGTTTCCCTGCGCGAGCCCGGCTACAGTCGCAAGGGCAGTATCGCCAGCGAGACCCGTGCCGCCGCCGCCGGTGGCGTGACCACCCTGTGCTGCCCGCCGGACAGCCGCCCGGTGCTGGACACCCCGGCCGTGGCCGAGCTGATTCTGGATCGCAGCCAGGCTGCCGGCAACGCCCGCGTCCTGCCCATCGGCGCCCTGACCAAGGGACTGGAGGGCGAGCAACTGAGTGAACTGGTCGCCCTGCGCGACGCCGGCTGTGTCGCCTTTACCCAGGGGCTGCGCCCGATGGGGAGCAACCGTATTCTGCGCCGCGCGCTCGAATATGCGGCGACCTTCGGCCTGACCATCATTTTCACCCCGCAGGATGCCGACCTGGCCGAAGGCGGCATGGCCCATGAGGGTCCGACGGCCTCGCGGCTGGGTTTGGTGGGCATTCCGGAAAGCGCCGAAACCGTTGCCCTGGCCCGTGACCTGCTGCTGATCGAACAAACTGGTGTACGCGCCCACTTCAGCGGCCTGACCAGCGCCCGCGCGATGGATATGCTGGCCGACGCCCAGGCCCGCGGCCTGCCGGTGACCGCCGATGTTGCCGCTTACCAACTGCTGCTCTGCGACGAGGACCTGACCGGCTTCTCCAGCCAGCTGCACGTCATGCCTCCGCTGCGCTCCGCCGACGACCGGCGTGCTCTGCGCCAGGCCGTGCAGAGCGGCGTGGTGCAGGCCATCGCATCGCATCATCAGCCGCACGAAGCCGAAGCCAAGCGGGTGCCCTTTGCCGCCTCGGCACCGGGCATCAGCAGCGTCGAGATCCTTCTGCCGCTGACCATGACGCTGGTGGCCGACGGCCTGCTGGAAATGCCTGCAGCGCTGTCCCGGGTCACCACCGGACCGGCCGCTGCGCTCGGACTGTCAGCCGGCCAGCTGTCGCTGGGCGGCGCTGCCGACATCACCCTGTTCGACCCGGCTCAGGCCTGCGAAATCGGCCGCAACTGGCTGTCCCGCGGGGCCAACTGCCCGTTCATCGGCAAAGGTGCGCCGGTGGCCGTCACCCACACCCTGTACGGCGGAAAGCTGGTATATCAGACCCATTGACCCGAAAGCCGGTCGAACGCCGCGCATGACACAACACTAAGCGATTGGAAGGAGCCCTGGCATGGCCGCATTCGGCTTGCGTGGCAAATCACTGCTGGCCCTGGTGCTGGCCTGCCTGCTGGCACTGGTACCTGCCGGCCTGATCGGCTGGTCGGTACTCAACGGCATTCACGACCACTTTGGCGAGGCCTACGCACGCAATGCGACGCTGCTGAGCCGGGAAAAGATCAGCGCGCCGATCAGCCGCGAGCTGGCGCTGTCGTTGCGCTTCGCCAATTCTGCGGTGACCCGTCAGTGGCTGCTTGATCCGGATGATCCGACCAAGGCTGATCTGTTCTTCCGTGAAGCGGAGCTGTACCGAGCCGACTTCCGCGACCATGCCTACTTTATCGGCCGCCTGGATAGCCTCGGTTACTACTTCAACGGTGGCGACCAGCCCCCCAGTACCGAGCCACGCTATATCCTCAATCCCGAATCCGACGCCGACAGCTGGTTCTTCAGCACCCTGCGCAACACAGATAACTACAACATCAACGTCGACACCAACCCCGAGCTGGACACCACCAAGGTCTGGCTCAACATGGTGGTCAAGGATGACGACGGCAGCGTGCTGGCGCTGGCGGGATCCGGGCTGGATCTGTCCACCTTCATTCGCGACTTCATCACCAGCGATGATCCGGGCGTCACCCCGATGATCATCGATGCCGACGGTGCCATCCAGGCGCACAGCGATCGCAGCCTGATCGCCCTCAACTCGGGTGCCGACGCCAACAAGGGCAGCGGCGCCAATCTGCTCAGTCTGGTCAGCGAACGTGACCGTGCAGCGGTTGCCGCAGCCATTGCCGAGGTCGCCACCGACCCGGGCGGAGTCCGCACCCTGCCGGTAGAGCTGCAGGGCACCACCGAGTTGCTGGCCCTGACCTTTATCCCGGAGCTGAACTGGTACGTGGTCAACGCCATCGACCTGACTACCGCCGAAGTCATCGACAGCACCTGGCTGACACCGCTGCTGATCGGGCTGGCCGCCCTGCTGATCCTGCTGGTGCTGATTTTTGCGGTCGCTATCGAGCGCCTGCTGCTCGGCCCGCTGCGCCAGCTCAAGCGCGGCGCGCAGGCGATGGCTGCAGGCAACTACGACGTTGCCATGCCGGCCGGCCGCGACGACGAGATCGGCGAATTGAGCGACGCTTTCGGCATCATGGCGGCCAAGGTCCGCAGTCACACCCAGGAACTGGAACAGCGGGTTCAGGAGCGCACCTGTGATCTGGAGCAGGTCAACCAGCAGATGCATGCGGCACGCAAGAAGATCGAGGACTCGATCGATTACGCCAGCCTGATCCAGCGCTCGATCCTGCCCAACCGCGAACTGGTCAATGCGCTCGGTGAACATCACGCCGTGCTCTGGCGCCCGCGGGACGTGGTCGGCGGCGACTTCTACATCTTCCGCAATGAGCAAAGTCACTGCCTGTTCGGTGTCGTCGACTGCGCCGGTCACGGTGTACCCGGCGCACTGATGACCATGCTGGCGCACGCAGCGCTGGACCAGGCCATCAACGATTGCGGCATGCACGACCCGGCAGCGATCCTGCGCCGTACCGATCAGATCGTCCGGCACATGCTCAGCGACTCGCCGGAGACCAAGTCGGTTGCCACCAATATGGACGTCGGCCTTGCCTATGTTGATCTGGAGCAACGCCAGGTCACCTTCGCCGGTGCGAAGATAGCGCTATATCACTGTGACGGTGGTACGGTTTCCCACTTGCCGGGAGCGCGCCGTGCGCTCGGCGACAAGCGACAGGGCGACTACCATAACCAGCAGATCGCATTGCAGCCCGGGCGCACCTTTTATCTGTGCACCGATGGCTTCCTTGACCAGGCCGGCGGCGAGCGCGGGTTCGGTTTCGGCAACAGCCGATTCGCCGATATGCTGCGCCGCCATGCCAGTCTGCCACTGAACGAGCAAAGTGCCGCCTTCAGCGATACACTGGCCGCCTATCAGGGCGACTATCCGCAGCGCGATGACATCACCATGCTGTGCTTCCGATTTGACTGAGCAAACGCCCGACCGCACAGGAGTTGTAATGGACCATATCGACCTGTTCGCGATGCGCGAACAATTCAACAGCCAGCAGATCCTGCTGTGCTTCAACGGCCCCATCTCGCGCAGCCTGATCGAAGAGATCGGCAACGCATTGCGTAACTATCTGGCCGCCGATAGCGCACCGACTTCCGCTGCCATGGATGTTTTTGCCGTCTACATCGAAATGACCCAGAATATCAGCCATTACACCCGGGCCAAGGGTTGGAACGAGCAGGAGGCTGGCGCCACCGTGGTCGTATCACGGGATGAGGACGGACGGTATATCGTGTCGGCAGGCAACCTGATCGAAAGCGCCGACGGGGAAAATCTGGTCAGTTCGATTGCCCGGCTGGCAGAACTGGACAAAGCCGGCCTGAAGGCAGCCTACAAGGAGCAACTGCGTCGCCCGCGCGACGCCGAGCGCCCCTCCGGCGCGGGCCTGGGCCTGATTGACATTGCCCGCAAATCCAGCGCCCCGCTGCAGGCCTCGCTGCAGCCCGTCGCCAACGGTCGCAGCTTTTTCAGCCTGCGCGCCGTGATCTGACCGAACCAAGAGCCAAGCACCTATGAACGATTTCAGCATCCCCAGCTCGCAATCTACACCGGAAGTACGCAGCGACTGGAACGCCGGCCATCTGCATATGGCCGGCGACTCCTATCCGGAAAATTCCTTTGACCTGTTTCAGCAGGTGTTCGACTGGATCGAGTCCTATCTCGATCAGGCAGGCGCTCCACTGAGCCTTGAGCTGCGTCTGCTGTACCTGAACACCAGCAGCGTGAAGGCCATGATGGACGTTTTCGACCTGCTGGAAGCCGCCCATCAGGACGGCAAGCAAGTTGCGGTCAACTGGTACTACGACCCGCAGAACGAGCGTGTCGCCGAGCTGGCAGAAGAATTCAAGGAAGACTGTACCTTCAATTTCAACATCATCAGTCACCCCTGAGCACGCCATGAAAGGAAACAAAGAGGACCTCGAAGCGCAGATTCCACGGCTACTGGAGCAAACCGAGCTCCAGCAGAGTCCTCTGTATGCGCCGCTGAACGAGCTGTGGTCAGCCCATCAGGATCTGGCCCGTCGAATCGACCGCATCAGTCACATCTCCGACGGATTCCAGAGCATGGCCCGGCAGCGCGAGCAGTCGCTGACCGAGCGACTGAACAAGCAATTGCGTCAACTGGAGAAGGTGGCCCGCATCTCGGACCGCTATCAGAACATGATGCGCGACCTGAACGAGGCGCTGCGCGAAGCCTCCACCCACGACGCACTGACCGGCCTGGGTAATCGCCGCCTGTTGGTAGACCGCCTGAAGAAGGAAGCCGAGCGCTTCATCCGCTATCAGCGCCCGTTCAGCATCGCCATGCTGGATGTCGACCACTTCAAGAGCATCAATGATCGTTATGGCCACGAAGTTGGCGACGGCGCACTGATTGAGCTGGCGCGAGTGCTGGATGCCGAAATTCGGGACAGCGACCTGTGCGGTCGCTGGGGGGGAGAAGAGTTCCTGATTCTGCTGCCGGAAACCGGTACCCCCGAGGCGACCCTGGTGATGGAGCGGGTACGGTCCGCTGTCGAGCGACTGACCATCCGGGTGCAGGACGAGTCGGTCGGCATGACCGTCAGTATCGGCATCGCACAGCACAGCCCGAATAACAGCTATTCCGACACCATCAGCCAGGCCGATCACGCCCTGCTGGAGGCCAAGCGCGGCGGGCGCAACCAGCTGCATACCGCGACGGCCGGCTAGTCAGCCGACCGTCAGCGACTCAGAACCGCCGCGTGCGCGAGGCGACTTCTTCCTCTTCTTCCAGCGACAGGCCGTGGCTCAGCTGGTCCTGCATCAGGTGCTGACCGTCGGTTTCCGAGCCCAGCTTGATCATCAGACGCAGGTCGTTCGCCGAGTCGGCGTGCAACAGCGCATCTTCATAGGTGATCTCGCCGGCACTGTAGAGCTTGTAGAGCGCCTGATCGAAGGTCTGCATGCCCAATTCATTGGAGCGGGCCATTAACGGCTTGAGCTCATGCACCTCACCCTTGCGAATCATGTCGGCGGCCAGCGGCGTATTAAGCAGCACTTCGATGGCAGCACGACGGCCCTTGCCATCGGGCGTGGGAATCAGCTGCTGGGCAACAATCGCCTTGAGATTCAGTGACAGGTCCATCCAGACCTGCTGATGCATCTCGGTCGGGAAGAAGTGAATGATGCGGTCCAGCGCCTGGTTGGCGTTGTTGGCGTGCAGGGTAGCCAGACACAGGTGGCCGGTTTCGGCAAAGGCCACCGCGTGATCCATGGTTTCCTTGGTCCGCACCTCACCGATCAGAATCACGTCCGGCGCCTGACGCAAGGTGTTCTTCAGCGCCACCTCGAACGAGTCGGTATCAATACCGACCTCGCGCTGGGTGACAATGCAGTTCTGATGCTGGTGAATGAATTCGATCGGATCTTCGATGGAGATGATGTGCCCGCTGGAGTGCTTGTTGCGGTAGCCGATCATTGAGGCCAGCGAGGTCGACTTGCCGGTACCGGTAGCGCCGACGAAGATCACCAGGCCGCGCTTGGTCATGGCCAGCTGCTTCAGCACCTCCGGCAGCCGCAGTTCTTCCATGGTCGGAATGTTGACCTCGATACGGCGCAACACCATGCCCACCAGATTGCGCTGATAGAACGAGCTGACCCGGAACCGGCCAATGCCGCGCGCACTGATGGCGAAGTTGCATTCGCGCTTCTCGGCGAACTCGCGACGCTGCGCTTCGGTCATCACGCCCAGCACGGTTTCGCGGGTCTGCTCCGGCGACAGCGGAGTTTTGGTAACCGGCAGGATCTTGCCATTCACCTTCATGCTCGGTGGCACACCGGCGGTAATGAACAGGTCGGACGCACCCTTCTCGACCATCAACCGCAACAGCTTCTCGAACTCCATGGGTTGCCTCTACTTTCCTTCATGGCGGCAGGCACACCGCCGCCGGCACTATTTGTTGAACTCAGAATCCGTCGGCGACCTTGGCTTTCTCACGGGCGCTTTCCTTGCTGACAAGGCCCTTGGCGACCAGCGACTTCAAACACATGTCGAGGGTCTGCATGCCGAGGTTGCCGCCGGTCTGGATCGCCGAGTACATCTGCGCAATCTTGTCTTCACGGATCAGGTTCCGGATCGCCGGTGTGCCGATCATGATTTCGTGCGCGGCGACCCGGCCGCCGCCGATCTTCTTCAGCAGCGTCTGGGAGATTACCGCCTGCAGTGACTCGGACAGCATCGAGCGCACCATGGCCTTTTCCTCACCGGGGAACACGTCGACGATACGGTCGATGGTCTTGGCCGCCGAGGTGGTATGCAGGGTGCCGAACACCAGGTGACCTGTTTCTGCCGCAGTCAGCGCCAGGCGAATGGTTTCCAGGTCGCGCATCTCGCCGACCAGAATGATATCCGGGTCTTCACGCAGTGCCGAGCGCAATGCTTCGGCAAAGCCAAGTGTGTCACGGTGCACTTCACGCTGGTTGACCAGACACTTCTTCGACTCGTGAACGAACTCGATCGGGTCCTCGATGGTCAGGATGTGCTGGTATTTGTTGCAATTGATGTAGTCGAGCATGGCCGCCAGACTGGTGGACTTGCCCGAGCCGGTCGGCCCGGTCACCAGCACCAGCCCGCGCGGCACATCGGAAATCTTCTTGAACACATCGCCCATGCCCAGATCTTCCATGGTCAGCACCTTGGAAGGAATGGTCCGGAACACCGCGCCTGCGCCACGATTCTGGTTGAACGCGTTAACCCGGAACCGGGCTACGCCGGGGACCTCGAACGAGAAGTCGGTCTCCAGGAACTCCTCGTAGTCCTTGCGCTGCTTGTCGTTCATGATGTCGTAGATCAGCGCATGAACCTGCTTGTGCTCCATCGCCGGTACGTTGATCCGGCGCACGTCGCCATCAACACGGATCATGGGCGGCAATCCTGCCGACAGGTGCAAGTCCGACGCGCCCTGTTTAGCGCTGAAGGCTAACAGCTCGGTAATATCCATAGGGTTCCCCATAACAACCTGCATGCATGTAGAATGCCCGCAGTGTCTATTCCATTGGCAAGGTATTAACGTCCGTAATGTCCACGATAGCAGAGAATATTGCAAACGTTCGTGAGCGCATCCGGCGGGCTGCAGAGGCGGCCGGACGGCCTCCGGAAGCGATCACCCTGCTGGCCGTCAGCAAGACCCGGCCCACCAGCGCCATTCGCGACGCCTGGGCCGCCGGGCTGAAGGATATCGGCGAAAACTACCTGCAGGAAGCCCTCGACAAGATGGCCGAGCTGAGTGATCTGCCCTTGCACTGGCACTTCATCGGCCCCATTCAATCGAACAAGACGCGTCCCATCGCCGAGCACTTCGACTGGGTGCACAGCGTCGATCGCCTGAAAATCGCCCAGCGCCTCTCTGACCAGCGCCCGGAACATCTGCCGCCACTGAATGTCTGCCTGCAGGTGAACATCAGCGCCGAAGACAGCAAATCCGGCGTATCGCTGGCCGAACTGCCCGAGCTGGCTGCCGCGGTCGCGGCGCTGCCGCGCATCCGGCTGCGCGGGCTGATGGCCATTCCGGCACCGGCCGAGACCAGCGAGGCACGCCGCGCGCCGCTGGCTGCGCTGCGCCAGGCTGCCCAAAGCCTGCCGCTGGACCTGGACACCCTGTCGATGGGCATGAGCGACGACCTGACCGAAGCGGTGCAGGAAGGCGCCACCATAGTGCGTATCGGCACCGCCCTGTTCGGGCAACGCCAGTACGCCAACACCTAACGCATGCTGAACGAGGTTTCCCTATGACTGCACCCGTAATCGGATTCATCGGCGCCGGCAACATGGCCACCAGCCTGATCGGCGGCATGCTGCAGAAGAACGTCAAGCCGGCAAACCTGATCGCCAGCGACACCAAGGCCGAGCAATGCGCGGCCCTGGAGCGCCAGTTCCATATCCGCACGACCACCGATAACGCGGTGCTGGCAGCCGAGTGCGACATCCTGCTGCTGGCGGTCAAGCCGCAGGTCATGCAGGACGTCTGCCGCGCCCTGCCGCGCAGCCGCAAGCCCGGCCAGCTGATCATTTCCATCGCCGCCGGCATCACCTGCAGCAGCCTGGAAAACTGGCTCGGCGCCGGTACCGCCATCGTCCGCTGCATGCCCAATACGCCGTCGCTGCGCGGCCAGGGCGTCAGCGGCCTGTATGCCAACGCCGCGGTCAGCGACGAGCAGCGTGAGCAGGCCGAAGGCATCCTCAACGCGGTCGGCATCAGTGTCTGGCTGGATGAGGAAAAGCTGATCGACGCCGTCACCGCGGTCTCCGGCAGTGGCCCGGCCTACTTCTTCTACCTGATGGAAGCGATGATCGACGCCGGCGAAAAACTTGGCCTGCCGCGCGACACCGCCGAGCGACTGGCGCTGTTCACCGGCCTGGGCGCCGCCGACATGGCGGTACACAGCGACGTCGACGTTGCCGAGCTGCGCCGTCGCGTCTGCTCACCCAACGGCACCACCGAACGCGCCATCGAAACCTTCCGCAGCCAGGGGTTGCCGAAGATGGTCGACGACGCCATGCAGGCCTGTGCCGACCGCGCAGCCGAAATGTCCCGCGAGCTTGCCTGAGGATTGATTGCCCATGAACAGCCTGAACACGGCCGCCATCTACCTGCTGCAAACCCTCGGCAATCTCTACCTGCTGGTAGTACTGCTGCGCTTTCTGCTGCAGCTGGTCCGCGCCGACTTCTATAACCCGATCTCGCAGTTCATCGTCCGTGCCACCAAGCCGCTGCTGATGCTGCTGCGCCGGATTATTCCCGGTTACGGCGGGCTGGACTTCGCCTCGCTGGTCCTGGCGCTGGCAATCCAGCTGGTGCTGATGGTGCTGATCATCAAGTTGATGGGCTACGCGCTGCCGAACATTATCCTGCTGGTCGCCTGGTCGGCCATTGGCATCCTCGCGCTGTTCGCCAAGATCTTCTTCTTCGCGCTGATCATCAGTGTAATCCTGTCGTGGGTCGCCCAGGGCAGCTACAACCCGGCGGTAACGCTGATCAACCAGTTGTGCGAGCCGCTGCTGGCACCGATCCGCAAGATCCTGCCGGCACTGGGCGGGCTGGACCTGTCACCGATCTTTGCCTTTATCGCCATTCGGCTGTTCGACATGCTGGTCATCGCCAACCTGGCAGCCGCGGCCAGCATGCCCCGTGGCCTGACGCTGGCACTCTGACGCCAGTGCCGTTCTACCACTGGCAAGGCGAGGATCTGATCCTCGACTGCCATCTGCAGCCCGGCGCCAAGCGCGCCGAGTTTGCCGGCCAGCATGGCGAACGGCTGAAGATCCGCATCAGCGCACCGCCCGTCGACGGCAAGGCCAACGACGCGCTGATGCGCTTTCTGGCCGACGCCTTTGCGGTCAGCCGCCAGCAGGTCAGCCTGCTCAGCGGCCAGAGCAGCCGGCAAAAACGCCTGCTGATAAAGCAGCCGCAGCAACTGCCCGAGGATCTGGGTATCAGCCGCGGCTGAATGTTGCACCGGGCCAACGCCCTCTTTAGACTGGCGCATCCATAATTGGCCCTTCGCCTGCCTGCTGTATCCCGGGAGTGATCCTCCCTACGAAGTCCGGCCAAGCGACACAGGAACAGGTTACCGATGTCCCGACTACCTGCTGACTCCGTCGGCCTGGTCACCCCCCAGCGCCAGACGTTTACCGACCCTCTTCCCCTGGCCTGCGGCACGCCGCTGAACAGCTACGAGCTGGTCTACGAGACCTACGGTGAGCTCAACGCCAGCGCCAGCAACGCGGTGCTGATCTGCCACGCCCTGTCCGGCCATCACCACGCCGCCGGCTACCACAGCGCCGACGATCGCAAACCGGGCTGGTGGGACAACTGCATCGGCCCCGGTAAGGCCATCGACACCAATCGCTTCTTCGTCGTCAGCCTGAACAACCTCGGCGGCTGCCACGGCTCCACCGGCCCGTCCAGCATCAACCCGGAAACCGGCAAGAGCTACGGCGCCAGTTTTCCGGTCGTTACCGTCGAAGACTGGGTGCACAGCCAGGCCAGGCTGGCCGACGTGCTGGGCATTCAGCAGTGGGCTGCGGTGGTGGGCGGCAGTCTTGGCGGCATGCAGGCGCTGCAGTGGGCGATCAGCTACCCGGAGCGCGTGCGTCACTGCGTGGCCATTGCCACCGCGCCCAAGCTGTCGGCACAGAACATCGCCTTCAACGAGGTGGCCCGGCAGGCAATCATTACCGATCCGGACTTCCACAACGGCGACTACGCCGCCTTTGGCGTGATCCCCAAGCGCGGCCTGATGCTGGCGCGCATGGTCGGCCACATTACCTACCTGTCGGACGACTCGATGGGCGCCAAGTTCGGCCGCGATCTGCGCTCCGATCAGCTCAACTACGACCTGACCAGCGTCGAGTTCGAGGTGGAAAGCTACCTGCGCTATCAGGGTCAGGAGTTCTCCGGTCGCTTCGATGCCAATACCTACCTGCTGATGACCAAGGCGCTGGACTACTTTGACCCGGCCGCGGCCAACGGTGGTGATCTGGCGCGCACACTGGCGGTGGTCCAGGCTCGCTGTCTGGTGATGTCGTTCACTACCGACTGGCGCTTCTCGCCGGCGCGCTCGCGCGAACTGGTCGACGGCCTGCTCGCCGCCCGCAAGGACGTCAGCTATCTGGAGATCGAAGCCGCCCAGGGCCACGACGCCTTCCTGCTGCCGATTCCCCGCTATATCGAGGCCCTGAGTGGCTACATGAACCGCATCGAGGTGAACCAATGAGCCTGCGCGCCGATCTGGAGATCATCCAGCAATGGATTCGCCCGGGCAGCCGGGTACTAGACCTGGGCTGCGGCGAGGGCCAGTTGCTGCGCCACCTGCGCGATCACAAGCAGGTGCAGGGCTACGGCCTGGAAATCGACCCGGACAAGATCAGCAGCTGTATCCGACACGGCGTCAACGTGATGGAGCAGAACCTCGACGAAAGCCTCGACAACTTCGAGGACAACAGCTTCGACACCGTGGTCATGACCCAGTCACTGCAGGCCATGCACTACCCCGACCGGGTACTGGAAGACATGCTGCGCATCGGCCACGAAGGCATTCTGACCTTCCCCAACTTTGCCCACTGGCGCTGCCGCTGGTATCTGGGCACCAAGGGCCGCATGCCGGTGTCCGAGTTCATGCCCTACACTTGGTACAACACCCCGAACATCCACTTCTGCACCTTCAAGGACTTCGAGCAGCTGTGCCGGGAGCGCAACATCAAGGTGCTGAACCGCCTGGTGGTCGACCAGACCCACCAGAGCAGCTGGTTGAGCGGCCTGTGGCCCAACATGCTGGGTGAAGTCGCGATCTACCGGGTCAGTCGCTAGTCCACTTTCGAGGAGAACTGCCATGTTTCGTCGTCTCTGCCTGCTGAGCCTGATGCTGCTCAGCCTCAACGTGTTCGCCGGCCCCGAGCCCACTCGCTTCGGTGATCTGGTGGTCTACCACAACGTATTCAACAGCACCCTGCTGCAGCCCGACATCGCCGCCAACGCCGGCCTCAAGCGCGGCCCGACCCACGGCGTGATCAACGTCGCCGTGCAGCGGCCGGACGGCAGCGCGGTCGACGCTATCCTCAAGGGCGAAGTGCGCAGCCTGATCGGCCAGCCGGTCGCGCTCGACTTCAACCGTATTCAGGAAGGCGACGCCATCTACTTTGTCGCCAACTACACCTCTACCCAGCGCGGCATTTTGCTGTTCAAAGTCGATATCCAGGCCGAAGAAGGCGCCATGGTGCACAGCCTGAGCTTCCAGCAGGAATTCTTCCCCGATGACCAATAAAACTGCCCTGCCCTTCAGTGAGTTGGTGCTCGCCAGCAACAACAAGGGCAAGCTCGCTGAACTCCAGGCCATGCTGGGTGACAGCATCACCGTCCGCCCGCAAAGCGACTTCACCGATATCGAAGCCGAGGAAACCGGCCTGACCTTCGTCGAAAACGCCCTGATCAAGGCGCGTCACGCCGCCCGCATCTCGGGCCTGCCGGCGCTGGCCGACGACTCCGGACTCGCGGTCGACGCCCTGGGCGGCGCACCCGGCATCTACTCTGCCCGCTACGCCGGCGGTGGCGGTGATGCCGCCAACAACGCCAAGCTGCTTGAAGCATTGAAGGACGTACCGGACGCCGAGCGCGGCGCCCAGTTCATCTGCGCACTGGCCCTGCTGCGCCACGCCGAAGATCCCATTCCCGTCATCTGCGAAGGCGCCTGGCAAGGCCGCATCCTGCATGCGCCCAGCGGCGAGCACGGTTTTGGCTACGATCCGCTGTTCTGGGTGCCGGAGCGCGACTGCTCCAGCGCCGAACTCAGTCCGCAAGAGAAGAATCAGTTGAGCCACCGGGCACGCGCCATGGCGCTGTTGAAAACCAGGCTGGGCCTGTGAAGCCACAAGCGGCAAGCGGCAAGCGGCAAGCAAACCCAAACGCCAGCACGGACCGCTTGCAGCTTGAGGGGGCAACGCCCCCGTCTTGTGGCTTGCAGCCGCCGCCCCTGGCGGCGTACATCCACATCCCCTGGTGCGTAAAGAAGTGCCCCTACTGCGACTTCAATTCGCACACCAGTCTCGATACCCTGCCCGAAGCAGAGTACGTTGACGCGCTGATCGAGGATCTGGAGCAGGACCTGCGCTTGCTCGACGGCCTGCCCGCCCGGCCGCTGACCTCAATTTTCTTCGGAGGCGGCACGCCGAGCCTGTTCTCAGCTGCGGCCCTGGACCGCTTTCTGCAGGCGCTGAACCAGCGCGTGCCGTTCGCCGATGAAATCGAAATCACCCTCGAAGCCAACCCCGGCACCTTCGAGCAGGCCAAGTTTCGCGACTACCGGCTGGCGGGCATCAATCGCCTGTCGATTGGCATCCAGAGCTTCAATGCCGGCCATCTCAAGGCCCTTGGCCGCATCCATGACGACCGCGAAGCCCTCGGTGCGGTCGAGATGGCGCGCCGCGCCGGCTTCGACAACCTGAACCTCGACCTGATGCACGGCCTGCCGAATCAGGAGCACGCCCAGGCGATGGCCGATCTGGATCAGGCCATGGCGCTCGCACCCGAGCACCTGTCCTGGTATCAGCTGACGCTGGAACCCAACACCGTGTTCTACTCGCGCCCGCCCACGCTGCCCGAGGAAGACATTCTCTGGTCGATTCAGGAGGCCGGGCTGCAACGGCTGGCCGCCGGCGGCTACGCCCAGTACGAGATTTCGGCCTATGCCAAGGGCGGCCACCGCGCCCGCCATAACCTCAATTACTGGCAGTACGGCGACTTTCTCGGCCTGGGTGCCGGTGCCCACGGCAAGCTGACCGACGCCAATGGCAAGGTGCAGCGCTACTGGAAGACCCGCCTGCCCAAGGACTACCTGAATCCGGACAAAGCCTATCTGGCCGGCAGCAAGACGCTGGACGCAGACGAGCTGCCGTTCGATTTCCTGATGAACGCCCTGCGGCTGGTCGATGGCGTGCCTAGCGCCTGGTACGCCGAGCGTACCGGCCAGTCGCTGGAGCAGATCGCCGGCACCCTGAACCAGGCCGAGGCCAAGGGCCTGCTCGAGCCCTGGCGCCAGCAACTGCGCCCGACCGAACGCGGCCGGCTGTTCCTCAACGACCTGCTGGAGATGTTCCTCTAGGCCGCTTGGGAAGGCCGCGTTCCGACTCGGCCAACAAGGGCGCTCCACTATCACCGGGCTGTGAATGACCATCGCCAACATCAATAGCCCTTGCCGCATGAACGCACAGTCAGCAGAATTGACTCAGTCTGGAAACTGATTTCGATCTCGCCAGCCGGAAAGCCACCGGCGATGAATGCACAACAACCGCGGCCCACGGGCACGCAGCAGATCGAACCCGCACCCAACCCGGAGGCCCGATGAATCCCTTCAGCTTTGCCACCACCGCGCAGATCCTCTGCGAATCCGGTTCCGCCAGCCAGCTCGGCGAGCTGTGCAAGGTCCGCGACGCCCACCGCGTGCTGATTGTCACCGACCCCGGCATTACCAAGATTGGCCTGCTCAGCGGCGTACTGCCAACCTTGAGCAGCGCCGGCATTGCTGTTGAGGTATTCGATCAGGTTGAGGCCGATCCGCCGGAATCCGTGGTATTAGCGGCCGTTGAACAGGCCAAGGCCATGCAGGCCGAGCTGATCATCGGCTTCGGTGGCGGCAGCTCGATGGACGTGGCCAAGCTGGTTGCCCTGCTCGCGCACCCGAGCTGCACGCAGACCCTGCAGGACATCTACGGCGTCGGCAATGCCCGCGGCCAGCGCCTGCCGCTGATTCAGGTGCCGACCACCGCCGGCACCGGCTCGGAAGTCACCCAGATTGCGATCATCACCACCGGCGCCACCACCAAGATGGGCGTCGTGTCACCGATTCTGCTGCCGGATCTGGCGCTGCTGGATGCCGACCTGACCCTCGGGCTGCCCGCCCACGTCACCGCCGCCACCGGCATCGACGCCATGGTGCACGCCATCGAGGCCTACACCAGCAAACTGAAGAAGAACCCGCTGTCCGACATGCTCGCCCGCGAGGCCCTGCGCCTGCTGGCCGGCAACCTGGATGCGGTGGTGGAGGACGGCGGCAACCGCGAAGCCCGCCAGGCCATGCTGCTCGGCGCCCTGCTCGCCGGCCAGGCCTTCGCCAACGCGCCGGTCGCTGCGGTCCACGCACTGGCCTACCCGCTTGGCGGTCACTTCCACATTCCGCACGGCCTGTCGAACGCGCTGGTGCTGCCAACGGTGGTTGAATTCAACGCTCCGGCCGCCGCGCCGCTGTATGCCGAACTGGCACCGCTGATCGTCGGCCCCGGCCTGGTTGCCGGTGACACCGACAGCCTGACCGCGCAGATGATCAGCGCACTGGCCGAGCTGAGCCCGCGCGGTGGCCTGCCGAGCCGTCTGCGCGACGCCGGTGTGCCAAAGGACGCACTGGAAATGCTGGCCAGGGACGCCATGCTGCAGCAGCGTCTGCTGGTCAACAACCCACGCGAGGTCACCGAAGCGGACGCGCTGGCCATCTACAACCAGGCTTACTGAGCCAAGCGGAGCATTCATGAGTACGAGCAAGCCCACGCGCAGCGATTACCCCTACCTGCACGCCATCACCACCCGCTGGCACGACAACGACATCTACGGTCACGTCAACAATGTGACCTACTACAGCTACTTCGACAGCGCGGTAAACAGCTGGCTGATCGCCGAAGGCGGGCTGGACATCCATACCGGCGATCAGGTCGCCTTTGTGGTCAGCTCCAACTGCGACTACTTCGCGCCCATCGCCTTTCCTGACGCCATCGAGATTGGCGTCAAGGTCGCGCGCCTGGGCAGCAGCTCGGTACATTACGAACTGGCCGTATTCAAGCAGGGCCGTGACGAGGCCTGCGCAGCGGGTCGTTTCGTCCATGTATTCGTGGACCGCGCCAGCAATACCGCCTTCCCGATCCCCAACCGTTGCCGCGCTGCCCTAGAGCGCCTGATGGACCCGATCTGATGCACAAACGATTGCTGTTACCGCTGCTGCTGAGCCCGCTGCTGATCGCTGCGGGGCAAAGCTACGCCGAACCACGACTGCAAAGCCGGGTGGAAAGTTTTGATGTCAGCGGCGCTACCGTCGACACCATTCGCGCCAGCCTGAACCGCAATCGTCAGCACAGCGCCAACCGGGTCAACTGGAACTTCCGCTGGGAGTCCACGCCCGGTCAGTGCCGCATCACCGAAGCGACCACCGACGTCAGCGTGACCTCGTATATCCCGCGCCTGCAACCCGACCCGCAGCGCGCCGCCAGCGTGCAGCAGCAATGGGACAGCTACCTGCTCGCCCTGCAGCTGCATCAGGATGGTCATGTGGATTTGGCGATGAATGCCGCCAGACAGATCGAGCAGGCGATTCTCAATCTGCCGCCAGCAGCCTCCTGCGAGCAACTGCAACAAGCTGCCAACGCCGCCGGCCGCCGCCTGCTGGAACAGCTCGCCGTCGACGACCGCGAGTACGACAAGCGCACCCAGCAGGGGACGCTGGAAGGCGCGCACTTCCCCTGACACCCGCAGGACCACAGCAAGAGCGGGGGCAGGTAAAAGCGTTGCCGAGGCAGGCAGCGCAAGGCAAAAACCAGCGAGGCAGCGGAGTTTACGAGCTGTAAATGAGCATGCCGAGCTGGTTTTTAACGCCGCGATGGCAACGCAGGTAGCTTTTAACGCTCCCGTCAGGCCATCCCGCCCGGCGCAAAGATCTCAATCCAATACCCATCCGGATCACGGATAAAGGCGATGTTGTGCATCTTGCCGTCCTGCGGACGCTTGACGAAGGACACACCCAGCTCCTCAAAGCGCGCGCAGGCCGCCTCCAGATCCGGCACGGCAAAGCCGATGTGGCCGAAGCCGCGCGGCTCTTCGTTACCGTTGTGATAGCTGAACTCCGGATCGTCTTCGGTGCCCCAGTTGTGGGTCAGCTCCAGCATGGCCGGACGGCCGAAGGTCTGGTGGGTGCGCTCAACAGGATCGTCAGACCAGCTGTCCAGCGCGTTACTGTCGACAGCGGCCAGAAAATACAGACTAAACTTGCCGGCCGGAAAATCCAGCTTCTTCACCAGCGTCATGCCCATCACGCGGGTATAGAAATCCAGCGTCGCCTTCGGGTCCTTGATGCGCAGCATGGTCTGGTTGAAGACAAACCCCTCGGTAGCCGGATCGCGGTTCTCGCACAGGCCCGGGGCGGATTCAAAGTGACGACTCATGGCAACAGCTCCCATTGGGTAGAAAAAGCCAAAGCCTAACACTGAAACGCCCGCACACAGAACCTGCGCGGGCGTCGTATCCGATCAGCATTACGCCGTGCTGCCGGCAAACAATAAAAGCGTCACCGAGGCAGGCAGTGCAAGGCGAAGTGAAGACCAAAAAGCGATCGGAGTCGCGCCCGACCTTACAAAGAGTAAGTGAGCATTTTTGGCCTTTGCTTCAACGCAGCAATGCCAACGCAGGTAGCTTTTATCGGAATTTGCGCTCTTCCCACCACGGGAAAAACTCAGGCTTGTCCGAGCTCGGACGCAGCTTGAACTCCGGCGCGCGCTTCTCCAGGAACGAGCTGACGCCCTCTTTCGCATCTTCGGACTCACCCATAAAGGCAATCGCGCGCGAGTCGATGATATGCGCTTCCATCGGATGATCCGCCGCCATCATGCGCCACAGCAGCTGACGGTTCAGCGCGGCAGACATGGCCGAGGTGTTGTCGGCAATCTCACGGGCCAGCTCGCGCGCCGCCGGCAGCAGCTCGTCCGGCTCGTGGACGCTGCGCAGCAGACCGCCCTTGAGCGCTTCTTCGGCGCTGAAGACGCGGCCGGTATAGACCCACTCGGCGGCCTGCATCGGGCCAACGAGGCGCGGCAGGAACCAGCTGGAGCAGGCTTCCATGGTGATGCCGCGACGGGCGAACACGAAACCGAACTTGGCATTGGTCGAGGCCATGCGAATATCCGCCGGCAGGCTCATGGTCACACCGACGCCGACAGCCGCGCCGTTGAAGGCAACGATGACCGGCTTGATGCACTCGTAGATACGCAGTGAGACAGTACCGCCGCCATCACGCAGATCATCACCCTCGGGCTGATCCTGACGCTTGTGGCGGTTGAAGGTGTCACCGCCCTTCTCCAGATCCGCACCGGCACAGAACGCACGGCCCGCACCAGTCATGATCACCACACGCACCGCATCATCGGCATCCGCCGCATCAAAGGCGGCAATCAGCTCACGACGCATCAGGCCGTTAAAGGCGTTCATGCGGTCAGGACGGTTCAGCGTCAGCGTGAGGACACCGTCCTCCACCTGGTAATCGAGGGTCTCGTAAGTCATTGGGGCTCTTCCTGTTTGGTCAAATGCCGTCCAGTGTAGAACCGGCCAGTCACTGTAACCAGTTGAGTTACCGTGGCGTATGTGAGGGTATTGGCGGTGTGGATGGCAGGGAGCAGCAAACCTCACGCGCGTGCGGATAACTTGCGGCTGGCAAACAAAGCAGTAGTTATCCTCACGATCATGAGGATTGTCCAAACAACGACCAGACATACCGCCAACGCCCGGACAAACGCGCACTCAGAGTTCAGCCCCGGGCTCTGCACGCAGGTTCTAGCAGTGCATCGCCCGATTGCGCCCCGCATCCTTCGCCGCATACAGAGCGCGATCAGCACGCTTGAAGGTGTCATCAACACCGGCATCTGTCGGGCGCCAGTCGGTATAGCCAATGCTGACGGTCACACCGGGTAAGCCCGGCTCGCTGACAAGGGCAGCAAGGCGCAGCCGTTCGGACAGCTCACCGGCCTGAGCCATGGTGGTTGCCGGCAGCAGAACGATAAACTCCTCGCCCCCTACCCTGCCGAACACATCAGACTGGCGCAGGGCATCTTCCACATGCCGACAGAAGACCTGTAAGACGCGATCACCGGTCTGATGACCGAACTGGTCGTTAATCGCCTTGAAGTGGTCCAGATCGAGCGAAAGGACTGAAAAAGGCTCTCCGCTCCGCCTGCTGCGCCGGAACAGGTCACTGGCGGCATTGGCCACTGCGCGGCGGCTGCGCACGCCGGTCAACGTATCGACCATGGCAAGGTCTTCAAAATTGCTGCGGATACGCTCGGACACGAGTAGCAAAAAACCGATATTGACGATCACCAGTCCGAAGGTGAAGGTACCGAGATACAGCGCCTGCATCCAGGAGGTATCCAGCATGCCCTGGCCGTCCTGCGGCTGGAACACCGCATGTACCCAGCGCGCACCAAATACCAGGGTGGAGAAGCAGACCCAGAAACCGGTGAACGTGACACCCAGCAGATACTGCCGATGATCGCTGCTGCGTTGGAAGATCGCCATTGCAAACACGATGGCATGCATCAGGCTGGCGGCAAACACATAGCCGGTCAGGCTCAGGTAACGCCCACGCAGGCTGTCCTCGACGTGGGTAAAGTAGGCCTGGCCGATCCAGGCAACAACAAACAGCACCACCCAACCCTTGAGTCTCGGCTGCTGACCGAAGTAGCGGGCGCTGCCGATCCAGTACAGGGTATAGGCCAGCATGGCGGCGGTATTCGGGATCGTATAGGTAAGCCAGTCGAGGGCCTCGCCACGCAAACTGATCAGCAGCCCGGAGAACATGGCCAACAGCGAGCCGGCCGCCCAGTGACGATACCCCGCAATAGCAGGAGTGCTGGCGCGCCCCATCAATAGCAGAACGATACCCATCACAGCCATCAGCAAGCTGGTCAGCATGATCAGGGTACCGGGATCGTATACGGGTGTTACATCCATCGAGTGCACGTCGTCATCGGGTTCTTTCTTATTATGTTCCATGGATGGGGTAAGGGCACGGAAAGAGTGGCGGATTGCCACTTTTTAGCCTGCCGGCGCAGCGTTCAGCCGTAACGCGGCATCGCGGCAGTGTGACCGGCTCTACACCCTGGCAATCCGACAGCCAACCGTCATCCGGCTGTAACCTGGATGTTATCTCCTTGTCGCACTCTGGCAGCCGACTCACACGCTGCCCGTTGAAACGAGGACCCTCATGCCTTCAATTCGCCGCTATCTGCGCCACCTGTGGCTTTCGTTCACCCTGCTACCCGGCCTGGCCAGCGCCCATGCACTGGAGATCCACGGCTCCAATACCATCGGCGCTACGCTTGCGCCGATGCTGATGACCGGCTTTCTGCAGCAACTGACCGGCAACCCGGTGACAGCCAGACCAACCGGGACAGCCAACGAGACGGTGCTTGCCACCAGCTACAACGGCAAACCGATGACAGTGCTGGTCGCGGCGCATGGCACGAGCACTGGCTTCAGCGCGCTGGCGGCGGATCACGCCGATATCTGGGCCGCATCACGTCGAGTCAAGGGCAGCGAGCGGGAAGCCATGGCCACGCGCGCCGATCTGACCAGCCCGGCCAGCGAGCATGTAATTGCAATTGATGGCCTGGCGATTCTGGTACACCCCTCCAACCCGGTCGAGCAGCTCAATATCGATACGCTGGCGCGCGTCTTCGCTGGCGAAATCAGCAACTGGTCCGAGGTTGGCGGCCCGGATCGACCAATTCGGATCTATGCCCGTGACGAGCAATCCGGCACCTGGGATACCTTCAAGGAGCTGGTGCTGGCCGGACGCTACAACCTGACGCCGAGCGCGCAGCGTTACGAGTCGAACGACCAGCTGTCAAACGACGTGAGCAACGACCCGTCCGGTATCGGCTTTGCCGGCTTCGCCTCGGCGGGCAACAGCAAGCTGCTGGCGATTGCCGACGGCAACGCCCCGGCGCTGAAACCGAGCGCGCTGTCGGTGGCTACCGAAGATTATCCTCTGGCACGCCGGCTGTATCTGTACACGGCAGGAAACACCGGCGAGCCACTGGCAAGGCAGTTTATCGAGTACGTTCAGAGCCCGACGGGACAGGCGATTGTGGCCGAATCCGGCTTCTTTTCGCAGACCCCCTTTGCCGTCGATCTGCCGCCGGATGCCAGTGTGCCCGATACCTTCAGGCGCCTGACCGAGCATTACCAGCGCCTGTCGGTCAACTTCCGCTTTGCCGAAGGGCGCACCCAGCTGGACAACAAGGCCCGGCGTGACCTGCAACGCGTACAGCAGTATCTGCAAGACAGCGGCAAGACTGGTCGCGACCTGATGCTGATCGGCTTTGCCGACCAACAGAGTCACGAACTGCGGGCGCAGATGATCTCCGAGCTGCGCGCCCTGTCTGCCGCCAAGGCGCTGCGGGAAATGGGCACTCGGGTGCAGGGCTATGTCGGTTACGGACACTACATGCCGGTCGGTTCAGCCGGCGGGGAAAGTGGCGCGCGGCGCAATGGGCGGGTTGAGGTGTGGGTGCGTCGCTAAGGCGACGCGCGCGCATGTACTCTCAGGCCCTCACAGCCAGATACCCAGGGCCATCAGCCCCGGCACCAGCAGGCTTTGCAGCACATTGCTGCGCAGAGCCGGCAACAGGTCGCCATCCGGACGACAGTGCCACAGGCTATGCAGACCCAGCGCAAACGCCGGCAAGGCCAGCAGACTGGCAACCGGCAACCAGCCCGCCAGCACGGCCAGCAACAGCCCCAGCAAGGCCAGTAACCAGTTGGCCGCGTAGACCCGGCGAGTCAGCGCCGGCCCGTAGCGCAGCGCCAGATTGTCGCGGCCAACGCGGCGGTCGGCGTCGCAATCGGGAAGCTGGTTGAGCAGTAACAGGTTATTGATCAGCGCCCACAACACCACGCCGGCCGCCAGCCCGCCGGCCGTGTATTCGCCGGCCAGCACGCGCTGGCTGCCCAGCAGCATCAGCAGACCGAAGCCGGTACCGGGCGCCAGCAGACTGAGCCAACGGTTGCGGGTAATCCACGGGGTATAACCGGCCACCAGCAGGACGCCGGCGATGCCGACCGGCAACAGGCCGGGGCCGGTCCGCCAGCTCAGCCACAGCCCAATCAGCACGGTCAGCAGCAACAGCGTCAGCCCCAGCACAAGGGCGGCCGGCGCAGCGTGCGGGTGCGTGGGCAGGTAGCCACTGCCGCCACTGAAGGGCGTGCGTTCGGTGTGCAGATCCAGACCGCTGTGGAAGTCGGCGTACTCGTTCAGCACATTGACGGCGCCATGCGCCGCCAGCGCGCCCAGCAGTACCAGCAGCCAGTCGCTGTCGAGCAGCAGTGCCGACGGGGTCAGCGCCGCAGCCAGGGCGACGGTGACCAGCGCCAGCAGCAGAAACGGTGGGCGCAGGGTAAGCAGTAATCCCATGGTCATTCGTCCAGCTGGAAACCTCCATTGATCCGGCCATCGGCAGTGCCTTGCCAGCGCGGAAAGGCGCACACTTTACCCATGTGCAGGCTCTGCCAACAAGCGCTTTACAGCCGTCGGTCCCGGCCGATTCGGCCTTCGGCAATGCCAATCGGCCAGCAGCACAGGCAGGATCGCGCAGAGTGTCCGATACTGACAGTGATTACTGGATGCAGGATGCCCCATGCTGGATTTCTTCCTGGTCGTTTTATTTGGCCTGCTCACCTTTGCCGCGATTGTGCTGTTCTACCATCACTACCTGTGGAAGCGCCTGCGCAACCCGCGTGACGAACAATGGGCGCTGGGCGGTTTGATGGGGCTGGGCAGCCTGTTTGTCATGCTCTCGGCGGTCGATGTGGGCAACGGTGTGCTGCTCGATGCGCGGGTGCTACTGATGGGCTTTGCCGGCCTGCTGGCAGGCTGGCGAGGGGCGCTGGCAGCCCTGATGATCACCCTTCCTGCGCGCCTGCTGATTGGCGGTGCAGGCGCCTATATCGGCTGCCTGACGCTGCTCATTGCGCCGGTGATCGGTTTGGCCTGGCGGCAGCTTGAGGCGCGCCTGAGCTGGAGGCTGTCCTGGCGCTTTCTGGTGTTCGGTGCCCTGCTGCAGCTGTCACTGGGGACTATCATGCTATTCCCGGAACCCCAGCGCACCCTGGCGCTGAGGGACGCCGTCTTGCCCTTGCTGATACTGAACATGATTGGCGCGCTGCTGGCAGGCTGGATGGAGCTCGGCATCAACCAGAGCGTCGTACGTGCCGAGCGCTGGCGCAGGAGGGCACTGACCGACGACCTGACCGGCCTGAGAAATCGACTGCAACTGACCGAAACCATTGAACGCAAGCTGCAGGAAGATTAAACAGCAAGGCGGCTCCTTTGCCCTGATTTCACTGGATCTCGACAACTTCCGCCACATCAACGATACGCTGGGACACAAAATCGGCGACGCAGTGCTGGTGGCCATCGCACGGCGTCTGTCTGACTCACTGACCCCGCAGGATATGCTGGTGCGTGTGGCGGGCGACCAATTTGTCGTCATGATGCCCTCGGCGTCGGCAAACGAGATTATTCAGCACGCCAGACAGCTGCTCAGCACGGCAGCGGCGCCGCTACAGATCGAACACTACGTGTTGCTGCTGACCGCCAGCATTGGCGTGGTCTGGTCACCACAGAACGGGGCCGAGTCCCGCCTGCTGCTGCAAAACGCCGAAATCGCCATGTATCGATCCAAGTACCGCGGACGCAACCAGGTCACCTGCTTTGACGACAACATGCGCACCGAACTGGAGCGCCAGACCGGCCTGACCCAGGCACTGCGGCTGGCACTGGAAAGCAAACGCGACCTGCGACTGGTGTTTCAGCCCCAGTTTTCACTGGTTGACCGACACCTGACCGGGGCAGAAGTATTGCTGCGCTGGCGGCACCCGCAGCTTGGCGACATCAGTCCGGCGGAATTTGTTCCGCTGGCCGAACAGGCCGGTCTGTCAGGGCTGCTCGACCGTTTTGTAATGGAACAGGCCGCGATCCAGCAGGCCGCCTGGGTCCGGGCGGGCTTCAGCCTGAAACTCTCGATCAACCTGTCCGTGCTCAGCCTGCGCGTCACCGGCCTGGCAAAGGAGATTCTTGCATTGCTCGGCAAATACGACATACCCGCGCAATTGATGGAAGTCGAGGTGACCGAGTCGGTCGACCTTGAAGGGTCCAGCGAGGCGATGGCCGAAATTCTGCAATTACGGGCAGCCGGCGTCAGCATTGCACTGGATGACTTCGGTACCGGTCACTCTTCCCTGAGTTATCTGCAACAACTGCCGCTCGACATCGTCAAGATCGACCAGAGTTTTGTCCGCCGCATTCAGCCGGCCGAAGGGCCAGGCAACTCCATTTTGCGGGCCATCATCGCCCTGGCCAAGGCCCTGCACCTGGAGATCATTGCCGAAGGCGTGGAGACGGAGGAGCAGCACAACTGGCTTGCCGCAGAGGGCTGCGACATCGCCCAGGGTTATCTGCATGGCAAACCGGTGGATAGACTGGAGTTTGAGCAGCGGTACCTGCGGCAATCAGCCTGAGCGGCTCACTCGACCCGCTCGAACTTGAGATCCCAGACGCCGTGCCCCAGGCGCTCGCCACGGCGCTCGAACTTGGTCACCGGGCGCTCTTGCGGGCGCGGCACGTAACCGGCGTCACCTGCCTGGTTGCGATACCCCGGCGCGGCGCTCATCACCTCAAGCATGTGCTCGGCGTAGTGCTCCCAGTCGGTGGCCATGTGGAACACGCCACCAACTTTCAGCTTGCGGCGCACCTGCTCGGCAAAGGCCGGCTGCACAATGCGGCGCTTGTTGTGCTTCTTCTTGTGCCAGGGGTCCGGGAAGAACAGCAGCAGCCGATCCAGGCTGCCGTCCGGAATGCAGCGGTTGAGCACTTCGATCGCATCACAGTCAAATACCCGCACGTTGCTCAGGCCGCTGGTCAGCAGACCATTGAGCAGCGCCCCCACACCCGGGCGGTGTACTTCAATGCCGATAAAATCCTGCTCGGGCGCAGCCGCTGCCATCTCCAGCAGCGAGTGGCCCATGCCGAAGCCGATCTCCAGCGTACGCGGCGCACTGCGACCAAACAGGGCGTCCAGATCGAGCATGCCCTGATCCAGGCTCAGGCCGAAACGCGGCCAGCCCTGATCAATCCCCTTCTGCTGACCTTCGGTCATGCGGCCGGCACGCATGACGAAACTGCGAATGGCGCGGCGCGGTGGGCTCTCGGGGTTCGGGGTGTCTGCGCTTTCGGGCAGTTCGGGAGTATCAGACATGGGCAACTCGGTAATGATTCGGATGAGACGGCGCCCCGCAGGGCGCCTGACAAAAGGATAGCCTGCTCAGCGCAGGGTGCCGTCCAGCGGCGATGAGGCCGAGGCGTACAACTTGCGCGGCATGCGGCCAGCCAGATAGGCAGCGCGACCGGCCACAACGGCGTGGTGCATGGCCTGGGCCATCAGCACCGGGTGATCGGCGTGGGCAATGGCACTGTTCATCAGCACACCGGCACAGCCCAGCTCCATCGCGATGGTCGCGTCGGAGGCGGTACCAACCCCTGCATCCACCAACACCGGTACGGAGGCTTCTTCCAGAATGATGCGCAGGTTCCACGGGTTGCAAATGCCCATGCCGGAGCCGATCAGACCGGCCAGCGGCATGACCGCAACGCAGCCCATGGCCGCCAGCTCGCGGGCGATGATCGGGTCATCGCTGGTGTAGACCATGACGTCGAAGCCGTCCTTGATCAGCACTTCGGCCGCCTTGAGGGTTTCCACCACGTTCGGGAACAGGGTTTTCTGGTCGGCCAGCACTTCCAGCTTGACCAGCTTGTGGCCATCAAGCAGCTCACGGGCCAGCCGGCAGGTGCGCACCGCCTCTTCAGCGGTATAGCAGCCAGCGGTGTTCGGCAGGATGGTGTAGCGATCCGGCGATACCACGTCCAGCAGGTTGGGCTCATCCGGGTTTTGGCCAATGTTGGTGCGGCGGATGGCAACGGTCACGATCTCGGCGCCCGAGGCTTCGATGGCGCGGCCGGTCTCGTCCAGGTCCTTGTACTTGCCGGTGCCGACCAGCAGACGGGAACGGTAACGAACGCCGGCGATTTCCAGCGCGTCCTGGGTCATATCAGTCATCAGGTTCTCCAGCGAAGGGATTGGGTTAGCCGCCACCGATGGCATGCACGATCTCCACCCGATCCCCTTCGGCCAGACGGGTTTCGGCGTGCTGACTGCGCGGCACGATATCGAGGTTCAGCTCAACCGCCAGACGCTTGCCGGTCAGTCCCAGGCGGGCGATCAGCTCAGTCAGGGTCAGCGGCTGGTCGAGGTGATAGGGCTCACCGTTCAAATGAATCTGCATGGGCGGCTCGGCAACGACGGATGGAGATGATAGGGCAGCTCGGCACGGTCAATGTTGACCGGCGACAAGGGCCCTATGATAACGCCCTTTGCCACCCGCTGACCACGGCGGATCAGAGCGTGCGCCAGACCGCTAGCCCCAGACACAGCCAGGCCACCAGCCAGAGCACGCCGCCGAGCGGAGTAATCATGCCCAGTTTGCCGATGCCGCTGAGCGTCAGCAGATAGAGACTGCCGGAAAACAGCACGATACCCAGCGCAAAGAGCACACCAGTGGCTTTGAGCAAAGTGCTGTCCGGGCTGCGAAGCAGCAGCACCGCCACCCCGATCAGCGCCATGGTGTGCCACAGCTGATAGCTCACGCCGGTCTGAAACACGCTCAACATGTTCTCGGACAGTTTGCCGCGCAGCCCATGGGCGGCGAACGCGCCCAGTGCTACGCCGGTGAAACCACTCAGTGATGCCAGTAACAGCAGCCATTTGGCCATGCTTTGCCCCCTCGGTTTATACTCCGGACCAACTCACTGGCCGGATTCCCATGTTCAAACTCATATTGCGCAAGACCGCCAAGTGGCTCCTGATTGTCGCCCTGCTCAGCCTGCTGCCCGTGCTGGTGCTGCGCTGGGCGCCTGCGCCAGGCTCGATGCTGATGGTCGAGCGCTGGATCAGCCAGCGTGACGACGCCGACTACCGCCGCCAGTACCAGTGGCGGCCGTACGAGCAGATCCCCGACAGCATGAAAATGGCGGTGATCGCCGCGGAAGACCAGCGCTTTGCCGACCACTACGGCTTTGACCTCAAGGCCATTCGCGCCGCCGTCGAACATAACATGCAGGGCGGCAATCTGCGCGGCGCCAGCACCATCAGCCAGCAGGTAGCGAAGAACCTGTTCCTCTGGTCTGGCCGCAGCTATCTGCGCAAGGGGCTGGAGGTCTGGTTTACCGCCGGTATCGAGCTGCTCTGGCCGAAGCAGCGGATTCTGGAGATGTACCTGAACATCGCCGAGTGGGACAAGGGCGTCTACGGCGTCGAGGCCGCGTCACGCCACCACTTTGGAATCGGCGCCAGCTATCTGTCCAGCCAGCAGGCTGCGCAACTGGCCGCGGTGCTGCCCAGCCCGCTCAACTGGGACGCGGCCAGCCCGCCACCCCACGCCCTGCGCCGCGCCAACTGGATTCAGCGCCAGAGCAGACAGTTGGGCGGACGCCACTATCTGGATCGGATGGAAACAGGCAAGCCGTTGCCGGACTGGCTGACCGTGCGGTATTGGCGCAATCGACTGGAGATCTGAGCCCGGCGGCTTACTGCTCCGCCGGCAACGCTTCGCGCAACCCAAACATGATCGAATGCGCCTGCTCTTCACCAACGGCAACCACCGCCCCCTCCTTCGGATAAACCCAGGCTTCGCCCTCGCTGACCGGCAGACGCAGATCCGGATTGCCGAAGGTGCCCTGCACCTGCGCCAGTGACATCGGCTCGTTGGGGATCAGGCTCAGGCGCACGACCTGACGGTCTTTCAGGGCATCACCGACTGCTGAACTGATCGGCTGATCGGGCAACTCCGGCTGCCAGGCCTGTGCCTGCACCAGACTCTCGGTCTGCTCCGGCGTCAGCCCGATGACCGCCTGCACGCGCCAGCTCAGATCGTCACTCTCCATGGTGTAGCGGCTGACCAGCAGCGGCTTGCCTTCAGCGCTGATCATCCACAGAGTGCCGTGGCCCAGCGCGGCGCCGGCGTCTGCCAGGGTCAGGCGCTGGGCCTGCAGGGGCTTGAGCAGGGTGTCCTGATATTGCCCGTACCACGCCATCGGCTCCGGCGCGGCCGGCCGCGACTGCCAGTAACCGAAGGCATAGAAAGCGAGAATCACCACGGTGAACAGTGTGGCCAATCGCACACCCTGACGGCGCGTCATGCGGTACTCCTTGATCTTGTTATGGAAACGGGAAAATGTGCTTTTCTCGCCGCTGGCGGTGTCAGCGGCCACGGCATGCCGTGGCCCTACGGCTCGGTACAACACGAGAAACCTAAACCGGGGTACCTACGACACCAACAAAAAGGGCATCCTGCGGATGCCCCTTTGCGATCAGTGCTGCAAGCGTCAGACTTCAACCTCGGCTTCGAGGTTCTTCTTCAACTTGTTCATGGCGTTCTTTTCCAGCTGACGAATACGCTCGGCAGAGACCTGATACTTGGCTGCCAGCTCGTGCAGCGTGGCCTTCTCTTCGGCCAGCCAGCGCTGGTAGAGAATGTCGCGACTGCGCTCGTCCAGCGCCTCCAGACCGGTCAGCAGGCTGGTGCTGGCACTATCGGACCAGTCGGCTGACTCGAGCTGGGTAGCCGGGTCATAGCGCTTGTCTTCCAGATAATGCACCGGTGCGTAGGCCGCATCGTCGTCATCGTCCTGCGCGCCGTCAAAGCCAAGGTCCTGACCGTACAGACGGCTTTCCATCTCGCGGACTTCACGCTCGGCAACACCCAGGTCGGCAGCAACCGCCTCGACTTCATTCTGCGACAGCCAGGCCAGCTTCTTCTTGGCGCTGCGCAGGTTGAAGAACAGCTTGCGCTGGGCCTTGGTGGTTGCGACCTTGACGATCCGCCAGTTGCGCAGGATGAACTCGTGAATCTCGGCGCGAATCCAGTGCACCGCGAAGGAGACCAGGCGCACGCCCATCTCCGGATTGAAACGCTTGACCGCCTTCATCAGACCAACGTTGCCTTCCTGCACCAGATCGGCCTGCGCCAGACCGTAACCGGAATAGCTGCGGGCGATGTGCACGACAAAACGCAGGTGAGACATGACCAGCTGACGGGCAGCTTCCAGGTCTTCGTGGTAGTACAGGCGATCAGCCAGCACCCGCTCCTCTTCCGCACTGAGAATCGGAATGGCGCTGACGCTTTGAATGTAGGCTTCGAGATTGGCTCCCGGAGCCAAGGTATGAACAGGCTGCAATGCAGTGCTCATGTTCGAACTCCCCAAATAAAGACGGCTGAGTGTATCACCGCAAAATAGGACTGTGAACGTAACCTAAAGTTCAGCGTGGCGGCAAGCGGCAAGCCCAACCAGGATGTTTCCGGCGGGCGGCCGGTGAACGGCTTATCCCGGCGTTTACTGCCGCGCCGCACTCGACGGGTAAACGCGCCACTAGACGCGTCGCGGGTTGCGCTTGTCGCTTGCGGCTGCCTTATTGCGGCTCAATCGCTCTTACATGCTGCCCGACCGCCAGCCAGGCGCCCGCCAGCCCGAGCACCATGGAACCAAACACCAGCGCCAGCCCATCGGTAAAGGGCATGCCGAACAGGGCGAACTCACTCTGATAAAGCGAGGCAACGCGCTCGACGGTGACATTCAGCCAGGCCAGACCGAGCGCCAGCAGTATCCAGGCCAGCACCCCGGAGAGCAGGCCATAAAGCACGCCAATATAGAGGAACGGGCGACGCACGAAGGCATCGGTGCCGCCCACCAGCTTGATCACCAGAATCTCGTCCCGGCGGCTTTCGATAGCCAGCCGGATGGTGTTGGCCATAACCAGCAACAGAGCAATGATCAGCAAGACGCCAAGGCCGCCGGCAAAGCGCTCAAACATCGCCAGAATGGCCGCCAGCCGCTCGACCCAGAGCAGATCAATCTGCACCTGTTCAACGCCGTCAATGGCGGCAAGGCGGTCACGCAGTGGCTCCAGCGCCGCGGCGCCGCCGTCGATACTCAGTGGCGTGACCACAATCACGCTCGGCAGCGGGTTGTAGTCGAGCTGCAGCAGGGCATCGCCCATGCCGGCGTGCTGCTGGAATTCGGCCAGTGCCAGGTCCTTGTCGAGCAACTGCGCCTGCGCCACACCGGCCAGTTGGCGTATCTGCTCGGTCAGGCTCTGCTGTTTCTCGGCGCTGACGTCATCGGCCAGATACACGGAGATCTGCGCCGCTTCCTGCCAGTTCACCCCCAGTTGCTTGACCTGGCCGATCAGTACCGACAGCCCCATCGGCAACGCCAGGGCAATGGTCATCACCAGCACCGTCATGGCGCTGCTGAACGGATAGTGCCTAACACGCACCAGTGCCTGACGGGCGCTGTCACGGTGACTGCCGAACCAGCTGCGCAGCGGGTGACGCCAATCGCGCTGGGAACGCGCGGCCCCGCTCGGCGCTTTGCGGCGACCGGGCTGTGGATTCTTTGCGCTGCTCATCAGGACTCTCCATCGGCCAGCAGACGGCCTTGATCCAGCGTCAGGGTGCGGTGATGCAGGCGAGCAATCAGCGGCAGGTCGTGGCTGGCGATGATCACGGTCACGCCAACCCGGTTGAAGTCTTCAAACAGCGCCATGATTTCCGCGGACAACTCGGGATCGAGGTTACCGGTCGGCTCGTCCGCCAGCAGCAACGCCGGCTTGTGCACCACCGCGCGGGCGATACCGACCCGCTGCTGTTCGCCGCCGGACAGCGCGATCGGGTAGCTGTTTTCCTTGCTCAGCAGGCCGACCTTGTCGAGCGCGGCGCGCACCCGGCGCCCTACTTCGTCGGCCGAGGTACCGTTGATGATCAGCGGCAGCGCGACGTTGTCGAACACCGTGCGATCGAACAGCAACTGGTGGTTCTGAAATACCACACCGATCTGGCGGCGCAGGTAGGGAATGTCGTCACTGCCCAGATCACGCAGGTTCTGACCACCGACGTGCACGGCGCCGCTGCTGGGGCGCTCCATGCACATGATCAGCTTGAGCAGGGTGCTCTTGCCCGCGCCGGAGTGGCCGGTAATAAACACCATCTCGCCGGTCCGGATATGGAAGCTGAGGTTATCCAGCCCCTGATGCCCGTTGGGATAGCGCTTGCTGACCTGCTCGAAGCGAATCATTTATGGCTTCTGTCCAAACAACGCGGCAACAAAATCCGGCGCGGTGAAGGGGCGCAGGTCATCGATCTGCTCGCCCACACCGATGAAACGAATCGGCAGACCGAACTGCTTGGCCAGCGCGAAGATCACCCCGCCCTTGGCGGTGCCGTCGAGCTTGGTCAGGGTCAGACCGGTCAGACCGACCGCCTGATCGAACAGTTTGGTCTGGGAAATAGCGTTCTGGCCGGTGCCGGCGTCGAGCACCAGCATCACTTCGTGCGGCGCGTCGGGGTCCAGCTTGGCCATGACGCGCTTGACCTTGGCCAGCTCGTCCATCAGGTGGTCCTTGTTGTGCAGACGGCCGGCGGTGTCAGCGATCAGCACGTCAGCGCCACGGGCCTTGGCGGCCTGCAGGCCGTCAAAGATCACCGAGGCAGAATCCGCACCGGTGTGCTGGGCAATCACGCCAATCTGGTTGCGCTCACCCCAGACCTGCAGCTGCTCGACCGCTGCGGCACGGAAGGTGTCGCCTGCGGCCAGCATGACCTGCTTGCCTTCGCCCTGCAGCCGCTTGGCCAGCTTGCCGATGGTGGTGGTCTTGCCGACGCCGTTCACACCGACCACCAGAATCACGTAAGGCTTCTTGCTGCTGTCGATTTCCAGCGGCTTGGCGACATGCGCCAGCAGCGCTTCGAGCTCATCCTGCAGGGCACGGTAGAGCGCCTTGCGGCTGGACACCTGACGACGGGTAACCCGCTGCTGCAGGGTTTCCATGATCATGGTGGTGGCTTCAATGCCGACGTCGGCCATCAGCAGCCGGGTTTCCATGTCTTCGAGCAGTTCGTCGTCGATTTCCTTTTCGCCGAGGAACAGGTTGGCCATGCCCTCGCCGAGGTTGACGCTGGTCTTGGACAGACCCTGACGCATGCGTGCGAAGAAGCCCTTGGCCTCCGGCTCGGCGACCGGTTCCGGGGTTTGCTCGACCGACGCTTTCTGGCCCAGCTCGGAAAACAGCGAGGCAGCCGCCTCACGGGCCGCGGCTTCGCGGCCCTCAACGGTATTCAGGTCGCCGGTGAGCGGCGCCGGTGCATCGGCCTGCGGCTCGGCGGGCGCTGGCTCTTCCCGGCGGCGGGCCCAGCCGAACAGCCCTTTCTTTTCGGGCTTGGCGGAGGTCTTGGCATCGGGGTTTTGCGGTTTGTCTTTGGAACCAAACATGAAGAGTCACTATCTGAGTTCGACGGCGAATGCTTCGCCATATTGAAGGTTGGGTTATCCTACCCCACTTCCGCCAACGGCGGTATGACCCAGCGGCAGGCGGTACGCCGGTCTGCGTGCAGGGTCTCACGATTACCGCGCTGTAAAACAGGACACCTGCATGTTGCGCTTGCGTACTCTCCTGCTGCTGCTTCCACTGCTCGCGCCGACGGCCATGGCCGACAGCCGGCAACCGACCCATAGCTACACCCTCGACAATGGCCTGAACGTAATCATCCGCGAGGATCACCGCGCCCCGGTGGTGGTCTCGCAGGTCTGGTACAAGGTCGGCGGGGTCGACGAGCCACCGGGGCAGACCGGCCTGTCCCATGCGCTGGAACACATGATGTTCAAGGGCAGCGAGCACCTTGAACCCGGCCAGGCCTCGCGCCTGCTGAGCAGTCTTGGTGCCAGTGAAAATGCCATGACCAACCGCGACTACACCGCCTATTACCAGATGCTCAGCCGCGATCAGCTGCCGGTGGCACTGGAGATGGAGGCCGAGCGCATGCACCTGCTGACCCTGCCGGAAGACGAGTTCCTGAAGGAGATCGAGGTCATCAAGGAAGAACGTCGCATGCGGGTAGACGACAACCCGAACGGCGTCGCCTACGAGCGCTTCCTCGCCCAGGCCTACACCGCCAGCCCCTATGCCCAGCCAGTGATCGGCTGGATGCATGACCTCGACCGCATGCAGATCGAAGACCTGCGCGCCTGGTACAAAAGCCACTACGTGCCGGGCAACGCCACATTGGTGATTGTTGGCGACGTCTACCCGGAAACCGTCAAGCCGCTGGTGGAGCGCTACTTCGGCGCGGTGCCGGCCGGCCCGCTGCCGGTGGTACGCAAGCCGCTGGAGCTGCCGGTCATTGGCGAGCGTAGCCTGACCCAGCATCTGGATCTGCAGCTGCCGAGCCTGCTGCTCGGCTTCAACGTGCCCTCGCTCAATACCGTCAGCGAGCCATGGGAAGCCCACGCCCTGCGTCTGCTCGACGCCGTGCTGGACGGCGGCTACAGCGCCCGCCTGCCAAGCCACCTGGAGCGCGGCGACGCCATCGCCACCTCGGTCGGCACCGGTTACGACGCCTTTACCCGCGGCGACAGTCTGTTCGTTTTCAGCGGCATTCCCAACGAGGCGCGCGACATCGACCTGCCCACGCTGGAAGCCGCCATCTGGAAAGAGATTGACGCAATCAAGCAGACCCCGCCGAGCGCCGAGGAGCTGGCCCGCGTGCAGGCCCAGGTGGTGGCCGGACTGGTCTACGCCCAGGACAACATCATGCAGCAGGCCAACCGTATCGGCGAACTGGTCACCGTCGGCCTGCCGTGGCAGCTGGTCGACAACGATATCGAAGCGTTGCAAGCGGTTACCCCGGAGCAGGTCAGCGAGGTCGCCCGCCGTTATCTGGTGCGCGAACGGCTGACCCGCAGCTACAACCTGCCGAACGCCCGTGAGGAGCAGCAGCCATGAGCCAGAGCAAACCCTTCTCCGTGCTGCGCTGGCTGATCGCCCTCGCAGCCCTTGGTGGCATGCTGTTTCTGCTGATGGAGCGTGCGCCTGACAGCCAGCCTGCATCTGATACGCCCGCCGTTGCCCAGGCACCTGACGACGGTCCGGCCGATACCGCCACCGAGGTCTTCGGCTCGCCATTGCCGGCGCTGAGTTCGCTGGAAGAACTCGATCTGGACACCCCGCCCGCCCGCCGCGGGCTGGACCTGCAGCACTGGCAAACCCGTCAGGGCACGCCGGTGTACTTCATGCACGCCGGCGAGCTGCCGATGCTCGACATCCAATTGCTCTACGCCGCTGGCGCCAGCCGCGACGGTGAGCTGCCCGGGCTGGCCATGTTCACCAACGCCATGCTCAACGAGGGCACCGGCAGCCTGGATGCCGGTGATATTGCTGCCGGCTTCGAGCGCCTCGGTGCGCAGTTCGGCAACAGCTCGCACCGTGATATGGGCCTGATCAGCCTGCGCACCCTGACCGCCGCCGACAAGCTGGATCCGGCGCTGACCCTGTTTGCGCAGATCCTGTCCAAACCCAGTTTCCCCGCAGCCTCGCTGGAACGCATCCGCGAGCAACTGCTGGCCGGCCTGCGCTACGCCCGCCAGCGCCCTGGCGCCCAGGCCAGCGAGGCGCTCTGGAGCACGCTGTATCCGGGCCACCCCTACGGCATCCCGCCGGATGGCAGCGAAGACAGCCTCAAGGCCATCAGTCGGGACGATCTGCAGCGCTTCCAGCAGACCTACTACAGCGCCGGCAACGCGGTGATCGCATTGGTCGGCGATATCGACCGCGCCCGGGCCGAGCAACTGGCTCAGCACCTGGCCGATGCCATGCCGCAAGGACCTGCTGCCGAGCCAACGCCACCAGCGGAAAAAATCGCAGCCAGCAGCCAGCACATCGACTTTGCCAGCAGCCAGACCCATGTGCTGGTGGCCCAGCAGGGCATGAGCAGAACCGATCCGGACTACGCCGCGCTGTACCTCGGCAACCAGATCCTCGGTGGCAGCGGCTTTGGCTCGCGACTGGTCGAGGAAGTGCGCGAAAAACGCGGGCTGTCCTACAGCGTCGGCAGTAACTTCAGCGCGATGCAGGCCCCCGGCCCGTTCGTGATCTCGCTGCAGACCCGCAGCGATCAGGCCGAACAGGCGCTGGAGGTGGTCAACCAGACCCTTGACCGCTTTATCAGCGAAGGTCCGACCGATGCCGAAGTGAACCGCGCCAAGCAGCAACTGCTCGGCGAGTTCCCGCTCAGCACCGCGAGCAATTCGGCGATCGTCGCGCAACTGGCAGCCATCGGCTTCTACAACCTGCCACTCAACCACATGCAGCTGTTCCTCGACCGTGTTCAGGCGCTGACCGCAACGGACATCCGTGAGGCCTTCGCCCGGCATCTGCCCGCCAGCGAGCGCGTAGTGATCACCGTAGGGCCGCCGCAACCACCCGCAGAACCCGAAGACAATGCCGACCAGCCGAGCGCGGCGGCAGAGCAGGAGCCCAGTGCATGAAGTCCAACCAGGCCAAGGCCAGAGTCAGCCAGCTGCGCATCATCGCTGGCGAGTGGCGCAGCCGCCGCTTCACCTTTACCGAACAGCCGGGCCTGCGTCCGACCCCGGACCGGGTGCGCGAAACCCTGTTCAACTGGCTGAGCAGCGACGTACCCGGCGCCCATTGCCTTGATCCGTTCACCGGCAGCGGCGCGCTGACCCTGGAGGCGCTGTCGCGCGGCGCCGCCAGCGCACTGGCCGGCGACCTCAGCCGCGACGTGGTACACACCCTGCGCGGCCATCTGCAAACGCTGAACTGCGACCGTGCCGAGGTAATCCAGCAGGACGGCCTGTCACTGCTGGCCGGCACGCCACCACGGCGCTTTGATCTGGTGTTTCTCGACCCGCCGTTCCGTCAGGGACTGCTGGAGCCGGCCTGCGCGGCACTGGAAGCCAACCAGTGGCTGGCCGACGACGCGCAGATCTACATCGAAAGCGAACAGCCACCAAGTCAGCTGGCGCTGCCGGGCAACTGGCAGCTGCACCGCGAAAAGCGCGCCGGTCAGGTCTGGTACAGCCTGTGGCATCGGCAGGCTTGAGCAGCTTCCGACCGTCGCGCTGGCTGCCCGGCGGTCATCTGCAGACCCTGTTTGGCCCGTTGCTGCGACGCCCGCCGAGGCTCGAGCGTGAGCGCGAACGGCTGACGCTGGCCGACGGCGATTTTCTCGATCTGGACTGGTTCGGCCCGGATCACGCCGGGCAACCCTGCGTGATTCTGCTGCACGGGCTGACCGGCAGCTCCAGCTCGCTGTATATCCTCGGCCAGCAACAGCAGCTGGCCAAACTCGGCTGGCGCAGCGTCGCGGTCAACTGGCGCGGCTGCTCGGGTGAGCCCAACCACAGCGCCCGCGCCTACCACTCCGGTGCCAGCGACGATCTGGCCGAGGTCGTCAACTACCTGCTGCTACGCTATCCGGGCCGCACGCTGGCCGCCGCCGGGTTTTCCCTCGGGGGCAACGTGCTGCTGAAGTATCTGGGTGAGTGCGCGCATGAATGCCCGCTGCAGGCCGCGGTCGCGGTGTCGGTGCCGTTTCGTCTGGATGAATGCGCCGACCGCATCAGTGTCGGCTTTTCCCGCGTCTACCAGAGCCGCTTCATGCGCGACATGCTGGCCTACGTCAGCAACAAGAAACGGCTGTTCAGCCATCACGGCTGGCACAGCGAGCACGCGCGGCTGGATGCGCTGGGCTCAATGGAGGGTATGGATACCTTTTGGGACTTCGACGGCCGGGTGACCGCCCCGCTGCATGGCTTTGCCAGTGCCGAGGACTACTACCGGCGCTGCAGCAGCCGCTATTTTCTCGGCTCGATCCAGGTGCCCTGCCTGCTGATTCAGGCCGCCAACGATCCCTTTGTCTACCCCCGCAGCCTGCCGCAGCTGAGCGAGCTGGGACCGCGCACCGAGTTCGAGCTGCATCAGGGCGGCGGTCACGTCGGCTTTATCGAAGGCTTGCCGTGGCGCCCACGCTACTACCTTGAGCGGCGCATTCCCGACTGGCTGGCGCTGCAGCTTCAGGCCTCAGGCAGCTCGGCGTAATACTCGCGCAGCATCGCCTCAACCCGCGGCCGCGCCGCGTCACTCAACAGCCCCAGTTCCTGCGCCAGCACCTGATAGACCGCACGGCGCTGCATCTGCGGGGTCAGCTGGGCCTGCGGGTCCGTCAGGACGGTGGTGCAGAGAAAGTTGGTCCAGCTGTTCATCAGCAACCAGCTGTTGAGCGCCAGCACTTCGGCATTGGCGTAACGGGCATCGAGAATGCCGGCATCAATGGTGCCCTGAAAGATCCCCTCAACCGCCCGCAGTGCCCGCCGCGAAAACAGGCGGTAACGCTCGGCCACCTGCGCATCGCTGGCCAGCAGGTGCTCAAGGTCGCGCTGCAGGAAACGGTAGCGCCACAGCGACTCACTCAGACTCTCGACGTAACGTGCCTTGTCATCCAGATCGAGCCCGCGGTCGGTCGGCAGCGCCAGACTGTCTTCCAGCTCGCGCTCGTAGTGATCAAACAGCTCGGCGATGATCTGCTGCTTGTTGCGGAAGTGGTAATAGAGATTGCCCGGCGACATCCCCAGATGAGCGGCGATGTGGTTGGTGGTGACAGCGCGCTCGCCCTGCTCGTTGAACAGCTGCAGACTGGCTTCAAGAATACGGTCGCGGGTTTTCATGGCAATAGATCGGCTTCGCTTGCTGAATATTTGACACTTTAGAGCAATTACTCTAAAACTTACATCCCATACCCCTGGCTGGCGGGAACTACAGCTCAACCGGCAGCCGAAAAAAAACAACAGTGGTGAAAACCACAGGTCAGCCCACGGGAGGCCCCATGGTAGCCGATATTGCTTATCTGCAAGAGCAACAGCAGTCCATCAGCCGCATGCAGGCATTATTCGAGTCACAGCGCGCGGCCTTCCGCAAGGCGCCCATGCCCTCGGCCGACGACCGTATCCGGCACCTGAAAGCACTCAAACAGGCCATCCTGAAACATCAGCAAACGCTCATCACCGCCATCAGCGAAGACTTCGGTCGCCGCTCGGCAGACGAAACCCGCCTGGCCGAGATCATGCCTTCGCTGGAAGGCATCCACTACGCCTGCAAGCATGTGAAGCGCTGGATGAAGCCCTCCCGGCGCAAGGTCGGCCTGGCATTTCAGCCGGCCAAGGCCGAGGTGGTATACCAGCCGGTTGGCGTGGTCGGCATCATTGTGCCGTGGAACTATCCGCTGTTTCTCGCCATCGGCCCGCTGGTCACTGCCCTGTCGGCCGGCAACCGGGCGATGATCAAGATGAGCGAATCCAGCCCCCGCACTGCAGCGGTGCTGGAGCAATTGCTCAGCGAGATATTCCCCGAAGAGCAGGTCGCCGTGGTGACCGGCGAAGCGGACGTGGGCGTTGCCTTCTCGAAACTGCCGTTCGATCATCTGCTGTTCACCGGTGCCACCAGCATCGGGCGCCATGTGATGCGCGCCGCCGCCGATAACCTGACACCGGTCACCCTGGAACTGGGCGGCAAATCGCCGGCGATCATTTCCGCCGACGTACCGCTGAACGACGCGGCCGAGCGCATCGCCTTCGGCAAGGGCGTCAATGCCGGTCAGACCTGCGTTGCACCGGACTATATTCTTTGCCCACGCAACCGGGTGGAGGAGTTTACCCAGGCGCTGTTCAGGCAGTTTGCGCAGATGTACCCGAGCCTGCGCGATAACGCCGACTTCACCCAGATCATCAACCCGCGCCAGTATCAGCGCCTGCAGGGCTACCTGAGCGATGCGGCCGAGAAAGGTGCACGTATCCTGCCGGTCAACCCGGCCAACGAAGAGCTCGGCGACACCCGCATCATCGCCCCCACCCTGCTGCTCGACGTCAGCGACGACATGAAGGTCATGCAGGACGAGATTTTCGGGCCGCTGCTGCCGATCCTGCCGTATGACAGCCTGGACGCCGCACTCGACTATATCGCCGAGCGCCCGCGCCCGCTGGCGCTCTACTACTTCGGCTACGACAAGGCCGAGCAGCGACGGTTGATGGAACAGACCCACGCCGGCGGCATGTGCATCAACGATGCGCTGCTGCACGTTGCCCAGGATGACATGCCGTTCGGCGGCATCGGCGCCTCCGGCATGGGCCACTACCATGGCCACGAGGGTTTTCTCACCATGAGCAAGGCCAAGGGTGTGTACATCAAGCAGCGCTACAACGGCGCCAAACCCATCTATCCTCCCTATGGTGGTGCCCTGCTGAAACTGGTGTACAAACTGTTCCTGCGCTGACACGGCGCCGATGACATCCGGCAGGCACGCCCTGCCGGCAACAACAAGAAGACCGAACATGTCAGACACGACCTCTGCCAATCTCGACCGGCGCAGCCTGCTCAAGCTCGGTCTCGGTGCCAGCCTGATGCTCGGCACCGCCGGCCTGACCGCCACCCTGAGCGGCTGCAGCTCCTCCGGCCCTGCCGGCACCATGGCGGTGCTGCGCGAATCCGACCTGCCCCTGCTGGCCGCGCTGTTTCCCGCCGCAGTCGGCCCGCACCCCGCCTTTAGCGAAAACAGCAATGCCATCGAACTGGCCATCGCCCAGCTTGACCGCTCCCTGCAGTACAGCTCGCCCTTTGTTCAGAGCGAGGTGCTTAACCTGCTGGGCATGCTCTCGATGCCGCTGACCCGCGGCCCGCTGACCGGCATCTGGGGCGACCTGGCCCAGGCCAGCCCGGAACAGCTCGAGGCCTTCCTGCTGCGCTGGCGTGACAGCCGCTTCGAGCTGCTGCGCAAGGGGCACAAAAGCCTGCTGCAACTGCTGCACATGGCCTGGTACGCCACACCCCAGTCCTGGGCTGCCGTTGGCTACCCCGGCCCGCCCATCATCTGACTTCGACTGCAGGGAATTACCATGCCCGTACCCGATCTGTTTTTGCAGGGAATTGAGCGCGGCTGGCAGGTCATCGACGCCAGCGCACTCGCCCAGGAAACCACCCTTGAAGCCGACGTCGTGATCATCGGCACCGGCGCCGGCGGCGGCACCAGCGCCGAGATTCTGGCCAACGCCGGCCTGCGCGTGCTGCTGGTGGAGGAAGGCTCGCTGAAAACCTCCAGCGACTTCAAGAATGACGAAGCCAAGGCCTACGCCGAGCTGTATCAGGAAGGCGCCGCCCGGGCCACCGCCGATGCCGGGATCGGTATTCTCCAGGGCCGCACCGTAGGCGGCACCACCACGGTGAACTGGACCAGCAGCTTCCGCACTCCGGACCAGACGCTGGCCCACTGGGCTGAGGCGCACGACGTCAAGGGCCTCGACAACGCCAGCATGGCGCCCTGGTTTGCCCGCATGGAAGAACGCCTCGGCATTGCCCCCTGGGCAGTGCCACCGAATGCCAACAACGATGTGATTCGCCTGGGTTGCGAGAAACTCGGCTACCACTGGAAAGTGATTCCGCGCAACGTGCGCGGTTGCTGGAACCTTGGCTACTGTGGCACCGGCTGCCCAACCAATGCCAAGCAGTCGATGCTGGTCACGACCCTGCCCGCAGCGCTGGAGAAGGGCGCGGTGCTGGTACACAGCGCCCGTGCCGAGCGCCTGGTCTTCGAGGGTGATCGTGTCAGCGAAGTGGAGTGCCGGGCGATGGACGCCACCCTGAGCCAACCGAGCGGGCAACGCCTGCGCCTGCGTGGCCGTCATATCGTGCTGTCCGGTGGCGGCATCAACAACCCGGCGCTGCTGCTGCGCTCGAAAGCGCCGGACCCGCACCAGCGGGTCGGCAAACGCACCTTCCTGCATCCGGTCAACCTGACGCTGGCCCAGTACGACCGCGATATCCACGGCTATTACGGTGCGCCACAGTCAATCTACTCGGACCATTTCCAGTGGGATCAGGGCACCACCGGCCCGGTCGGCTACAAGCTGGAAGTGCCCCCCATGCAGCCCAGCATGACCTCGACCCTGATGGGCGGTTTCGGCTTGCAGCATCTGCACCACATGGCCTCATTGCCGCAGAGCAATATCCTGCTGGCACTGCTGCGTGACGGTTTCCACGAGCAGAGCCAGGGCGGCAGCGTGGCACTGCGCGACAACGGCGATCCGCTGCTCGACTACCCCGTTACCGACTACCTCTGGGATGGCGTTCGCCGCGCCTTCCTCAGCATGGGCGAAATCCAGTTTGCCGCGGGCGCCAGGGCGGTGATGCCAAGCCACGCCCACGGCCGGCTGAGCACCAGCTGGGCGGACTACCAGGAGCAAGTTGCCGGCCTGAGCTACCGCCTGCACGACGTGCGCCTGGCCAGCGCCCACGTCATGGGAGGCTGCGCCATGGGCGAGGACCCGACGCGGGCGGTGGTCAACAGCCAGGGCCGCCATCATCAGCTGGAAAACCTATCGATCATCGACGGTTCACTGTTCCCGACCAGTATCGGCGCCAACCCGCAGCTGTCGGTCTACGGCCTTGCAGCCCGCCTGGCCAGCCAGCTGGCAAGCGACCTGGGCTAACCGGCAAAGCGGCGGTGCCTGATGGGTGCCGCCGCTCTGCATCTGGGTTTTCGCTGGTTGTTGAGCTACCATCTGCCTCTCGACAACCTCTCATCAACCCAGCCGCAGGACCCGATCACGCATGAACACCGTACTCTACCCCGGCACCTTCGATCCCATCACCAAAGGTCATACCGATCTGGTCGAGCGGGCATCACGGCTGTTTGATCGGGTCGTCGTCGCCGTCGCCGCCAGCCCGAAGAAGAACCCGGCATTCCCGCTCGAGCAGCGGGTTGAACTGGCACAAACCGTACTGGGCCATTTGCCCAACGTCGAAGTGGTGGGCTTTTCCTCACTGCTCGCGCACTTCGTCAAAGAGGTCGACGCCAACGTCCTGCTGCGCGGTCTGCGCGCGGTATCCGACTTCGAATACGAATTTCAGCTGGCCAACATGAACCGGGTCCTGGCGCCGGACGTTGAAAGCCTGTTCCTCACGCCGTCGGAAAAATACTCCTATATTTCCTCTACCCTGGTGCGCGAGATCGCCGCGCTGGGTGGCGACGTCACCAAGTTCGTTCATCCGGTTGTCAATGAGGCGCTGATTCAGCGCTATCACGCCTGAAGCTGCGGAGAGTAGGCCCATGTCCCTGATCATCACCGATGACTGCATCAACTGTGACGTCTGCGAGCCCGAATGCCCCAACGGCGCCATCTCCCAGGGCGAAGAGATTTACGTCATTGACCCCAACCTGTGCACCGAGTGCGTCGGCCACTTCGACGAGCCCCAGTGCCGGCAGGTCTGCCCGGTCGACTGCATCCCGCTCGACCCGGACAACGTCGAGAGCCAGGAGGAACTGATGGAAAAATACCGGATCCTCACCGGCAAGGCCTGACCATGCTCGGTCTCAGCGTGCGACAACTCCCCCGCCTGCTCGGCCTGACCGCCCTGCTGGCGCTCGCTGCGCCGCTGCTGGCCGCCGACGGCCCCGGCCGCAACGCCGTTGCCAGCGCCCACCCGATCGCCACCGAGGCGGGCCTGCAAATCATGGCCGACGGCGGCAACGCCTTTGATGCGGCCGTCGCCGTCGCCGCCACGCTGGCGGTGGTCGAGCCCTACAGCTCCGGTATCGGTGGCGGCGGCTTCTTCCTGCTGCGCCAACCCGGCAACCCCGACCAGCCCTACCGCTTCATCGACGCCCGCGAGACCGCACCGGGCAAGGCGGGTCGCGACCTTTACCGCGACGCCAACGGCGAAGTTCAGCGCGACCCGGCCATCAACGGCCCGCTCGCCGCCGGCATTCCGGGCATCCCGGCCGCGCTGGTGCACCTGGCCAGCCACTATGGTCGGTTGCCGCTGGCCCAGTCGCTTGCCCCGGCCATCGACGCCGCCGAACAGGGTTTCACCAGCAGCGAGCATTACCGCACCCTGGTCGGGTATCGACTGGACGCCATGCAGCGCGACACCGAGACCGCACGACTGTTTCTGCGCAACAACCAGGCGCCCGAGGTCGGAACCCTGATCACCCAGCCGGAACTGGCCGCCACTCTGCGGGCGATTGCCAGCAACGGCCGCGACGGCTTCTACCGCGGCCCGGTTGCCGAACGACTGCTGAGCGGCGTGCAGGCCGCCGGCGGCGTCTGGCAGCAGCAGGATCTGGATAACTACCGTGTCATTGAGCGCAGTCCGATCCGCTTTGTCAGCGGCGGCTATCAGGTCATCAGCGCGCCGCTGCCGTCGGCCGGCGGCATTGCCCTGGCGGGCATTCTGCAGGCATTGCCCGCCCTGCCGGCCAGCGCCAATGGCTCGATCCAGCAGACCCACCAGTTGGTCGAGTTGATGCGCCGCACCTACCGCGACCGCGCCATGCTGCTCGGCGACAACGACTTCGTCCCGGTCCCGGTTGCCGAACTGACCTCCAAGGCCTACGCCGTGGCCATGGCCCGGGATATCGACCCCGAGCGCGCCACACCGAGTAGCGCCCTGGGCCCGCTGCGTGACTTCCATGAAGGCACCAACACTACCCATTTCTCGCTGATGGACGCCGATGGCAATGCGGTATCGGCCACCCTGAGCATCAACCTGCCGTTTGGCGCGGCCTTTACCCCGCCCGGCACCGGCGTGCTGCTTAACAACGAGATGGACGATTTTGCCGCCGACCCCAGCGGCAGCAACGCCTACGGGCTGGCCGGCAGCGAAGCCAACGCCATCGCTCCGGGCAAGCGCCCGCTGTCGAGCATGACCCCGACCATGCTGGAGAACGACCGCCAACTGGCATTACTCGGCACCCCGGGCGGCAGCCGCATCATTACCATGGTGCTGCTCGGCGCACTGGAAGCGATGCACGGCGAGCCGGTCGAGCGCTGGGTCAGCCGTCCGCGCTTCCACCATCAATATCTGCCTGACCACATTCAGGTCGAAGACAGCGCCTTCAATGCGCAGCAGCGCAAGGCGCTCGAAGCCATGGGCCACCGCATCGAGCCGGTTGGCCGGGACTACGGCAACATGCATGCGGTGTCATGGAACAAGGCGGACAACAGCGTCAGCGCCGCCAGCGATCCACGCGGTATTGGCAGCGCCGAAGTCCGACCGGCTACCCCTGCGCGGCCTGTTGCCCCCTAAGAGGCTGATTAGCGGACGACGAAAAGACATTACGGCCAGCGTTGATACTGCTAAGCTGCACGCGGGTCTCACTGCTCCACCCCGTCAGAGGTTACCTGTCACACCTGCGCAGCTCCCTTGCGCGTCCGACCGGCTCTGGCGAGACCTTCCACGGTGCGTTGCAGAGCGCTGCCGGGGCTCGCTGTGCTTTTCATCGCAAAAGCAGAGCGTATCGCCCAAGAATCCTGTATAGTGTCGCCCTATTTTCAAACCCGGCTATCAGAGAGTGCCATGACTGATCTATCCCTTTACCGCAATATTGGTATCTTCGCCCACGTTGATGCCGGTAAGACCACCACTACCGAACGTATCCTCAAACTCACCGGCCGTATCCACAAGCTGGGTGAAGTACACGAGGGTGAGTCCACTACCGACTTCATGGAACAGGAAGCCGAGCGCGGGATTACCATTCAGTCCGCTGCTGTCAGCTGCTTCTGGAAAGGCCACCGCTTCAACGTCATCGACACCCCCGGCCACGTTGACTTCACCGTAGAAGTGTATCGCTCGCTGAAGGTTCTCGACGGCGGTATCGGCGTATTCTGTGGTTCCGGCGGCGTTGAGCCCCAGTCCGAAACCAACTGGCGCTACGCGAACGACTCCAAAGTTTCCCGTCTGATCTTCGTCAACAAGCTGGACCGTATCGGTGCCGACTTCCTGCGCGTAACCGAGCAGGTCAAGAACGTACTGGGCGCCAAGCCGCTGATCATGACCCTGCCAATCGGCCGCGAAGACACCTTCACTGGCGTGGTTGACCTGCTGACCCGCCAGGCTTACGTCTGGGACGACACCGGCATTCCGGAAAACTACAGCATCCAGGAAGTCCCGGCCGACATGGTCGACGACGTCGAAATGTACCGCGAGCAACTGATCGAAACTGCCGTGGAAATGGACGACGACCTGATGATGGCCTACATGGAAGGCGAAGAGCCGGCCATCGACGACATCAAGCGCTGCATCCGCCTGGGTACCCGCGATCTGGCATTCTTCCCGACCTACTGCGGCTCCGCGTTCAAGAACAAGGGCATGCAGCTGGTTCTCGACGCCGTTGTTGATTACCTGCCGTCCCCGACTGAGGTCAACCCGCAGCCGCTGACCGACGAAGAAGGCAACCCGACCGGCAAGTTCGCCATCGTGTCTCCGGACGAGCCCTTCCGCGCCCTGGCGTTCAAGATCATGGACGACCGTTTCGGCGCCCTGACCTTCTGCCGCATCTACTCCGGTAAGCTGGCCAAGGGTGACACCATCCTGAACTCCTTCACCGGCAAGACCGAGCGCGTCGGCCGCATGGTAGAAATGCAGGCTAACGAGCGTAACGAACTGACCAGCGCACAGGCCGGTGACATCATCGCCATCGTCGGCATGAAGAACGTTCAGACCGGTCACACCCTGTGCGACCCGAACAACGAGTGCACCCTGGAAGCGATGGTCTTCCCCGAGCCGGTAATTTCCATCTCCGTTGAGCCGAAAGACAAGGGCTCCACCGAGAAAATGGGTATCGCGATCGGCAAGATGGTTGCAGAAGATCCGACCTTCCGCGTTGAAACCGATCCGGATTCCGGCGAAACCATCCTCAAGGGCATGGGCGAGCTGCACCTGGACATCAAGGTCGACATCCTCAAGCGTACCTACGGCGTTGAACTGGTTGTTGGTCAGCCGCAGGTTGCCTACCGCGAAACCATCACTCGCGAAATCGCCGACAGCTACACCCACAAGAAGCAGTCTGGTGGTTCCGGTCAGTACGGTAAGATCGACTACGTCATCCGTCCCGGCGAGCCGAACTCCGGCTTCACCTTCAAGTCCAGCGTTGTTGGCGGTAACGTTCCGAAGGAATACTTCCCGGCCATCGAGAAGGGCTTCGCCTCTCTGATGGGCACTGGCCCGCTGGCTGGCTTCCCGGTTCTGGACGTTTCCTTCGAACTGACCGACGGTGGCTACCACGCCGTTGACTCCTCGGCCATCGCGTTCGAAATCGCGGCCAAGGGTGCGTTCCGTCAGTCCATGCCGAAGGCCGGCCCGCAGCTGCTGGAGCCGATCATGAAGGTTGACGTGTTCACTCCTGAAGACCACGTTGGTGACGTTATCGGCGACCTGAACCGTCGTCGCGGCATGATCGCAGGCCAGGAAGCCGGTGTAACTGGCGTCCGCATCAAGGCTGATGTACCGCTGGCAGAAATGTTCGGCTACATCAGCACCCTGCGTACCATGACCTCCGGTCGCGGTCAGTTCTCCATGGAGTTCTCGCACTACTCACCGTGCCCGGCCAACGTTGCCGAAGCCGTGATCGCGAAGGAAAAAGAGAAGCGCGCAGCCAAGAACTAAGGCTCGCGTTACTCGGTAGTAACAAAAAACGCCTGATGCAGTGCATCAGGCGTTTTTTTATGCCTGCCATGCCTGGAATGCCTGGAATGTAGCCACTGAAAACGGCCGCCGAACGCCCGCCGCTGCAGCTCAGGCAGCGGCGGTCAATGCCGCACGGGTGTAGATCATGTCGTGCGCGGCGCGCAGATTGCTGCTGATCTCCAGCAGGTAATGCAGGTCGTTGATCAGACTGGTCGCCTGCCAGCCGTCCAGCTCGCCAGAGCGCAACTGCTGCTGGAGACGCTGCTCAAACTGACTGCGGAACAACTGCTCCTGATCCAGGTAGTCCGCCGACTGCTGCTGGTCGGCAGCCCCCGACAGCGAGTCCGACTCTTGCCGTGCCTGACTGCCAAGCAGTAATCGCCCCTGCTCCCGCAGCAACCGGTAGCCCTCACGCAGGGCTGGCCGCGGACTCTCAACATGCTTGCGCAGATTGGTTTGCAGGTGCTTGGCCGCCTTCACCGCATCAACCAGATCCCGTGCTGCCAGATTCACATCCATCAACGCCTGTTGCTGCTCGGGCAGCAGCTCGCAATCCAGATGCCCGATAAAATCGACAATATCAGCGTAAATACCCTTGATGTGCTGATGATAGAGCGCATCGGCGTCCTCTCGCTCGGCCAGTGGCGGCACCGAAAGCACCTCACCCAGCGCCGGTTCGCGGGTCATGTCCTGGCGAAACTCGCTCGGCAGATAGAGCGCCGACGCAATGACCAGCCGGCTGGTCGCAGCAAGGTGCCCGAGTTCCTGCTGCAACACCCTGACTGCGGAGTCCGCATGCAGCCGGGCGGCGCCGTCCAGATACAGTGCGCGCGAACGTGGACGCCCCGCAAGCTCATCGTTGACCGGTTCAGTTGGCGGCGGCAGCAGCCGGGCAAGCACGCGCACCAGCAGCGGCACCCAGGGCAGCATCAGCGCCAGCCCGAGCAGATTGAACAGGGTATGGAATAGCGCCAGCTTGAGGGTAAAGGCCGTCTCCATGATGCCCAGCCAGGCCGACAGCGTGTCCACCAGCTGGGCCAGCAGCGGCAGGATGGACAGCGCTACAGCGGCGGTCAGCAGATTGAACAGGATATGCGCCGCCGCCAGCTGACGTCCGGCGTTATTGGCGCCAACAGCGGCAATCAGCGCGGTTACCGTAGTCCCCAGATTCGCACCAACGGCCATCGCTAGGGCATTACCGTAATCCAGCTGGCCGCTGCCCAGTGCCGCCAGAGTGATCATCAGGGTCGCGTGACTGGACTGCATCAGCACGGTCGCCAGGGTACCCAGCAAGGCATAGAGCAACACGCCCTGCCAGCCGCCTACCCGGTAGGCAGACAGATCAAAGATCTCCTGCATGCCGGCAAAGCCAAGCTTCATCATGTCGATGCCGAGAAACAGCAGACCAACACCCAGCAACACCTGACCGGTACCGCGCCAGCGCGCCGAGCTGTTGCGCTCGAACAGCACGCCGAGTACCAGCAGCGGCATGCCAACCTGGGCCAGATCGACTTTCAAACCTACCAGGGCAATCAGCCACGCCCCCGTAGTGGTCCCCAGATTGGCACCGAAGACGATACCGATCCCCGCCGTCAGACTGATCAGCCCGGCGCTGAGAAAGGCAATGCAAAGCAGCGTTATAAGCGAACTGGACTGCACCAGCGCGGTACTGACGGTACCAAAAGCGAGGCTTTTCCAGAGACGATCGGTACTGGCAGCCAGCCAGCGCTCCAGAGCGCCGCCGGTAAAGGCCCTGAAGCCATCTTCCAGATAGCGCATGCCGAGCAGAAACAGGGCAACGCCGGCGAAGAGCTGGGCCATCGACTGCTGCTTGAGAAACAGCAGGACAACCAGCACCAGCCCGAAGGCCATGCCAAGCGGGCGCAGCGTCGCCAATCGCGAGCGGAGCAGCCGACCGGCATTGAGCGCATTAGCCATCAGCAGCCCCCCGACAGGGGGGAAATCAGCGCCAACGTCGATACTCCTGGCGCGTCAATCAATTTCAGCGAATCTCTTCCTGCTGCTGGCGACCGTAGCCGGCACGGGTGCAGCCCAGGCAGCGGACAAAGGTTTCTTCCGCCGGGCGGATAACCAGTTCATGACCGGCTTCCGAAACATTTCCACCCATGGCACTGAACGGCAAGCTGACCAGAAAGGCGCCGGCCCCGACGACCGTCACACCCAGCAGCAGCGGACGGGCAATGATCAGGTCACCCATCATGGCGAAGTAGCCAGGCTTGTCCTGCTGGTAATCATTGTAGGAATCGGCCGCCATGACGCTGGCGCTCATAAGCAGACCGGCAACAAGTGCGGTGGAATGACGTAACAGGCGCATAATTAATCCCTGGTTGTGGCCCGAAAGGCATTGATCTGGTGGCCGGTCCGAACTCCTGCGGACTCGCGGCATCGCCCTCATTGTAGGCACAATCCCGGCATTACGGAACGTGCCAGACAAAATTTGCGAACCAGGCCGCCACGCCGGACAGCGCTATCGCTGGCACTGTCGGCAAAACACCGTACTGCGCTGGCCAAGGCGACATTCCGACAGCGTCGTACCGCACTGCTTGCACAACTCGCCGCGGCGGCCATAGGCAAACAGCTCCTGCTTGAAATAGCCCGGCTGGCCATCACCACCTACGAAGTCACGCAGGGTCGTTCCACCCTGCTCGATGGCTTTGGCGAGAATGCGCTTTATTTCCTCAGCCAGGCGCTGGTAGCGCTGACGACTGACACGCCCGGCTTCGCGCCGCGGATCAATGCCCGCCGCAAACAGCGCCTCGGTCGCATAGATATTGCCGACCCCGACCACCACCGCGTTATCCATGATAAACGGCTTGATGGCCATGCTCTTGCCCCGTGACAACTGATACAGGCGCTCACCGTCAAAGGCGTCGGACAGCGGCTCGGGACCCAGCTTGCCGAGCAGTGCATGCGGCTCGTCCGCTCGGGCCCAGAGCAGTGCGCCGAAACGGCGCGGATCGGTGTAGCGCAGTACCATGCCCGAATCCAGCTCGATATCGACATGATCATGCTTGCCCGCCGGCGTACCCGCCGGCACCATTCGCAGGCTGCCGGACATGCCCAAATGGCCGATCAGGGTGCCGCCACCAATGCGCATCAGCAGGTACTTGGCGCGACGATCTATACGCTCGAACAACTGCCCCTCGATCTGGATCGCCAGATCCTCCGGAATCGGCCAGCGCAGACGGCGGTCACGCACGACAAGACGCGTCACCCTGCGCCCTTCCAGGTGAGGTGCAATCCCGCGACGGGTTGTTTCAACTTCAGGTAATTCAGGCATGTCAGCTCTGCAACCAGTAGGTAACGAAAATCAGCAACAACAGCAACGGCAGAACACTGGCGACAAAGCGCCCATTCCAGCCAAAGGCGACCCGGTAGGGTGACTCGCCACTGTAGCGCGACAGAATCAGGGTCGAGGGACCGAAGGGCGAGAAGATCATCGCCAGAGAGAAGCCACACATCAGCCCCACAGCCGGCGTCATGATCGGCACGCCCAGCAGTGACAGCTGCGCCAGGAGGCCCGCCGTCAGCGACAGCGACACAATGGGCGCTAGCCCCAGCACTGCCAAAATGATGGTACTGAACAGGCTGCCGATCGCCAGCAGCACATTGTACTTGGGCTCCTGCGCAAGCCACGCCGCAATCTGCTCAAGCGGTGCTACCGCGCCCAGCACTCCGCCCAGCAACGCGGCGCAGCCAAAGATGAACATCTCGTTGTGCATGCTGACCATATTGTCGGTCACTTCCTGCAGCACCTGCGCAGGCTTGCGCTCGCGCCACAACAGGTAGCTGATGACACCCACCGGCACCAGCACCATTGCCGCCTGCGACGCACTCAGTGTTGTCACGGAAGCCAGCAGACCGATAGCCGCAAGACCCAGCAGACTGCCAATCAACAGCTGCGGCATGCCGTCGGCCTTGCTGCTGTCGCCAATATTGTCGCGCAGCGCCAGCAGCCCGCGGGTTTCCCTGCGCCAGCCGACCACGATCATCATCAGCGCAGCAACCGCGCCATAGGGCACCATGGTGCTCCAGGACTGCTCGGGCATTTCCCGGGAGATGATGGCGATGGTCACACTGGTTGGCGCCAGTAGCGGCACCAGGGCAAAGCCGCGCAGGGTGGTCACCATGACGCTGCGCAGGCCTTCACGGCGCTGCTCGTCGCTCAGCGAATAGCGCTTGAGATGCTCGCTCAGGGTGCCGCAGAGCAGGTTCATCATGCCGAAGTTGAGAATCGAGCCGATGCTGCCGGCGGCGAGCACATAACGCGGATAGAGCACCACCTTGGAGCCGGAGAGCAGGGCCTTGTGCAGCTCGCGCAGTTGCGGCAAACGCTGCGCGAGCAACTGCATCAGGCCCAGCGCCCCCAGAAAGCTGGTGTAATAAGCCACCGAACTGGCCAGCTTTGGCCACAGCTCGGCACCGGGGCGCGCCAGCGCAATAGCTGCCACCAAAACCCCAAGGGTGCCGATCCCAAGCCAGCGCGGGTAGGGGTTCAGCCGGATAAAAAAGCGCAGGAAATAGACAGCAAAGGCCCCGGCTGCGAGCCAGCTCAGCCAATGCTGGTGACTGAGCAGCCCCGCCAGCTCAAGAGCAACACCAAGCGGCAGCAGCGCCGCACTCACGGCAGATCCTTGCGAAAGGCGCCCTTCTTGAATACACCTTCACCAAAGCCGATCAGTTGGTCGTTCTGATCCAGCAGATCACAACTGGCCATAAACACCTTATGGCCAGCCTTACGGCAGGTGGCGACCGCGCGAACGTGTGTGCCGACCGGGGCGGTCGAGGTGAAATTGGTGTTGAGCGACAGGGTAATGGCGACCCGGCGCTCTGCCGGCGATGCCGCCCAGGTACCGCAGAGCCCCATGGCAATGTCAATCAAGCTGGCCGTCACCCCACCGTGCAATGAGCTGGCGTTGTTCATGTGCTTTTCGGTCAGGGTCAGGCCGACAACGGCGCGCCCCTCCGAGTACTCTTCCAGCTGGGCACCAAGCTCCTGAAAGAAGCCGGTAACGGTACGGGCAATGGCCTGACGTTCATCTTGATTCACGGGTGCGACACCTTTTATTCACTACACTCGATCTGGCTGGCCAGCGTGAGAACATGGCGGGCGACTTGCCCGGCACGTAATACCGGCCAGTTTGAAGGAGGCAAGTATGCCACGCGCAAGCGGCGCCAGACTGTCGCCAAACTTGCACTCCTACCACGCAGGATTTAATCTCGCAGCACTTTAAACGAAATGCCGTTTCGCCATGCGGAACAAAAAGCGTACTTCAGGAGGCAAAGCATGTTCAAGCGGATTGGCGTCATCGGCGCCGGAGCCATGGGCCGCGGTATCGCCCAGCTGTTCGCCAGCAGTGGTCAGCAGGTTCTGTTGTTCGATACCCGTAAAGAGGCCATCGACGACGCCCTGGCCTTCAACCGCAACCTGCTGCAACGCGCTCAGGCCAAGGGCAAGATGACCGAGGCCGAGCTGGAAGCGACCGTTGCGCGCATGCAGCCGGCTGCCCAGCTGACCGATCTGGCCGAGTGCGATCTGGTGATCGAGGCCATTGTCGAGCTGCTGGAGGTCAAGCAGAAGCTGTTCGCCGACCTGGAAGCCATTGTCAGCGCCGACTGCGTACTGGCGACCAACACCTCCTCGCTGTCGGTCACCCGTATCGCCAGCACCGCCAAGCACCCCGAGCGCGTTGCCGGTTTCCACTTCTTCAACCCGGTGCCGCTGATGAAGATCGTCGAGGTCGTGCGCGGCGAGCGCACCGACGAGCGTCACATTCAGGCACTGGTAGCGCTGGCCGATCAGGCCGGCCACTTCCCGGCGATCACCCCTGACACCCCCGGCTTCCTGGTCAACCATGCCGGTCGCGCCTTCGGCACCGAAGCGCTGCGCATGCTCAGTGAAGGCGTTGCCAGCGTACAGCAGATCGACCGCATCCTGCGTGACGGTCCGGGTTTCCGCATGGGGCCGTTCGAGCTGTTTGACCTGACCGGCCTGGACGTCTCCCACGCCGTGATGGAATCGGTGTACGAGCAGTTCTACCACGACCCGCGCTACACCCCGTCCTTTATTGCAGCCCAGCGTGTTGCCGCCGGCCTGCTGGGTCGCAAGACCGGCCAGGGCTTCTACCGTTACGAAGACGGCCAGAAGATCGAGCAACCCGAGCCGCAGCCGGAAACCGTGCTGATCACTCGTCCGTTCTGGCTGGAGACCGATGATGACGCGCTGCGTAATCAGGTTGCAGACGTATTGACCAAGGCAGGCGCGACGCTGGAAACCGGCAGCAAGCCATCGGATGACGCCATCTGCCTGATCACCCCGCTGGGCGATGACTGCAGCACCGCGCTGACCCAACTGGGCCTGCCGGCTGAACGCACGCTGGCACTCGACAGCTTTGCCAACTGGGAAAAACGCCGCACGCTGATGCGCCAGCCGGCCGCCAAAGCCGAGGTCGTCGCCCAGGCGCGCCAGGCCCTCAGCGCCGATGGTGTACCCGTCGAGGTGATCAACGACTCTCCCGGCTTTGTCATCCAGCGCCTGATCGCCAGCGTGGTCAATCTGGGCTGCGAAATCGTGCAGAAGGGCATTACCACCCCGCAAACGCTGGACCGCGCCATTCAACTGGCGCTGGGCTATCCCAAGGGCCCGCTGGCCTTCGGTGAGCATTACGGCGCAGCCAACATTCTTGCCGTCCTCAACAACCTGCAGACCAACTACGGCGAGCCGCGCTACCGCCCCAGCCCCTGGCTGCGTCGTCGCGTACAGCTGGAACTGCCTTTGACCACACCCGATTTCCAGGAGTAAGAGCATGACTGCCTATATCTATGATGGCCTCCGTTCACCTTTCGGCCGCCACGCCGGCGCCCTGGCCAGCGTGCGTCCCGATGACCTGCTGGCCGAAGTCATTCGCGCTGTGGTCACCCGCAACCCCTTCGAGGGTCAGGACTACGAAGACGTGGTCATGGGCAACACCAACCAGGCCGGTGAAGACGCGCGCAACGTCGCCCGTCATGCCGGCCTGCTGGCCGGTCTGCCGCAGGAAGTCGCCGGCGTTACCGTCAACCGCCTGTGCGGTTCCGGTCTGGCGGCCATTCTCGACGCCGCCCGTGCGGTCAAGACCGGTGAAGGCGACCTGTTCGTAGCCGGTGGTGTGGAAAGCATGAGCCGCGCGCCCTTCGTTATCGCCAAGAGCGAAAGCGCCTACAGCCGCGACTTCCGCGCCTTCGACAGCACCATCGGCGCGCGTTTCCCGAACCCCAGGGTCGAGAAGCAGTACGGCGATGACACCATGCCGCAGACCGCCGACAACGTCGCTGCCGATCTGGGCATCACCCGTGAGGAAGCCGACACCTACGCTGCTCGCAGCCAGGCGCTGTACGAGAAGGCTCGCGCCGACGGTTTCTTCGCCGAAGAGATCCACCCGATCGAGGTTTCCCAGGGTCGCAAGAAGCCGGCCAAGGTGATTGATCAGGACGAACATCCGCGCCCGAGCAGCGATCTGGCTGCCCTGTCCGGTCTGCGCCCGCTGTTTGAGGGCGGCGTGGTTACCGCAGGCAACGCGTCTGGCGTCAACGACGGCGCCGCTGCGCTGATCATCGGCAGCGAAGCCATTGGTCAGAAGTACGGCATCAAGCCGCGCGCCCGCATCCTGGCCGGCGCCGTGTCCGGTGTTGCGCCGCGCGTCATGGGCCTGGGTCCGGTCGAAGCCTGCAAGAAGGCACTGAGCCGCGCCGGCCTGACGCTGGATGACATGGACGTGATCGAGATCAACGAGGCCTTCGCTTCCCAGGTCCTCGGCTGCGCCAAGCAGCTGGGTATCGCCTTCGACGACCCGCGCCTGAACCCGAACGGCGGGGCCATCGCAGTCGGCCACCCACTCGGCGCCTCCGGCGCACGCCTGACCCTGACCGCCCTGCGCCAGCTGGAGCGCACCGGCAAGCGTTACGCACTGGTCAGCCTGTGTATCGGCCTGGGCCAGGGTGTGGCAGCGGTGATCGAGCGCGTTTAACGCGCTCGCGGAGCTACAAGCTACAAGCTACAAGCTACAAGCTACAAGCTGAGAACCCCTGCCTCGTCCTGGTTTGGGTTTTAGCTTGCGGCTTGAAGCTTGCGGCTTGAAGCTGATAGCTTCTACCCCTCATTCCCTGTCAGCGACCCCTTGCATGCAGCTCAACTCCAGCAGCCCCTTTGAATGGCTCGGTTCCGCCATCGGCAGCGTCGTCCGCGTTGTTATCGACAGCCTGATCTGGCTGTTTACCATGCTGAGCAATGCCAGCTCCGATTTCATCAACGGCTTTTCCCGTGCCCTGGGCGTCAACAGCAACCTGTTGAGCATCGCCGCGGTGATTCTCGGCCTGTTTTTGATCTACACCGGCGTGCGGGCCTTTATCCGCCGCAAGATCGTACTGGGGATCATCTGGGTCCTGCTCGGGCTCTGGCTATTGAGCGCCCTGATCAATTGACACGCGCTTGTCGGCAGACCGGTGCATAGTAGTATTTCGGTAGTTTTCGGCTAAAAATCTGAGGA